>Ga0114129_10013842_pt1 | contig 11493 bp, 6 predicted proteins | sample RhiMetdeltSRZDD1_FD_80071 | JGI IMG/M metagenome (GOLD analysis project Ga0114129, IMG submission 80071) | Populus rhizosphere microbial communities from Tennessee, USA - Rhizosphere MetaG P. deltoides SRZDD1 (version 2) (version 2) | ecosystem: Host-associated > Plants > Roots > Rhizosphere >... | reverse complement strand
TGCTGCGCGAGCTGCTCGGCTACCTGCCGTCGAACAACCTCGAGGACCCGCCCCTGCGCCCGACCGAGGACCCGCCGGACCGGGAGGAGGCCTCTCTCGACACCCTCATCCCCCCCGAGCCGAACAAGCCCTACGACATCAAGCGCCTCGTCGAGGCGGTCGCGGACGACGGGCGCTTCCTGGAGGTGCACGCCCACTTCGCCGCCAACATCGTGGTGGGCTTCGCCCGCTTCGGCGGGCGCAGCGCGGGCATCGTGGCCAACCAGCCCGCGGTGCTCGCGGGATGCCTGGACATCGACGCCTCGGTGAAGGGCGCGCGCTTCGTGCGCTTCTGCGACGCCTTCAACATCCCGCTCGTGATCTTCGAGGACGTCCCCGGATTCCTCCCCGGCACCGCCCAGGAGTTCGGAGGCATCATCCGCCACGGGGCGAAGCTCCTCTACGCCTTCGCCGAGGCCACCGTCCCCAAGATCACCGTCATCACGCGCAAGGCCTACGGCGGCGCCTATTGCGTCATGGCGAGCAAGCACATCCGCACCGACCTCAACTACGCGTATCCCACGGCGGAGATCGCGGTCATGGGCCCGGAGGGCGCGGTGAACGTCCTCTACCGGCGCGAGCTGGCCGCCGCCGCCGACCCCGACGCCCTGCGCGCGCAGAAGGCGGCCGAGTTCCGCGAGAAGTTCGCCAACCCGTACGTGGCCGCGGACCGCGGCTTCGTCGACGAGGTGATCGAGCCGCGCCACACCCGCCGCAAGATCGTGGCCGGCCTCGAGATGACGCAGAACAAGCGCGACAAGAACCCGCCCCGAAAGCACGGCAACATCCCCCTGTGACGAATCGGCAGCGATGGCTGAGCGCTTCAAAAAGATCCTGATTGCGAACCGGGGCGAGATCGCGGTGCGGGTCATCCGCGCCTGCCGCGAGATGGGGATCGCCTCGGTGGCCGTCTTCTCCGAGGCCGACCGGGCCGCCCGCCACGTCCGCCTCGCCGACGAGGCGATTCCCATCGGGCCCGCCCCCGCCGCCGAGAGCTACCTCCGGATCGACCGCGTGATCGAGGCCGCCCGCGCCGCGAGGGCCGAGGCCGTCCATCCCGGCTACGGGTTCCTTGCGGAGAACGCTCGCTTCGCCCGGGCGTGCGAGGAGGCCGGGATCGTCTTCATCGGGCCCCGCAGCGAGACGATCGCCCGGCTGGGGGAGAAGACCTCGGCCCGCCGGCTCGCGGTCGAGGCCGGCCTGCCGGTCGTGCCCGGCACGCTCGAGCCCCTGGCCGACGACGCGGCGATACGGCGGGAAGCCGAGCGCGTCGGCTTCCCGGTGATGCTGAAGGCGGCGGCGGGCGGGGGCGGCAAGGGACTGCGCCTGGTGGCGAGCGCCGCCGACCTCGTGTCGGCGGCGGCGCGCGCGCGCAGCGAGGCGCGGTCCGCGTTCGGCGACGACCGGGTCTACGTGGAGAAGGCGCTCGCGCGGCCGCGCCACGTCGAGATCCAGGTCGTCGCGGACCATCATGGAAACGCCGTCCATCTCTTCGAGCGGGAGTGCTCGATCCAGCGCCGCCATCAGAAGGTCGTGGAGGAGAGCCCGTCGCCCCTGCTCACGCCGGAGCTGCGGGCGCGGATGGGCGCCCACGCGGTGGCCCTCGTGCGCAAGGCCGGCTACGTGAACGCGGGCACCCTCGAGTTCCTCGTGGACGAGTCGCACGCTCCCTGCTTCCTGGAGATGAACACGCGGCTGCAGGTCGAGCATCCCGTGACCGAGCTCGTGACCGGCGTCGACCTCGTGAAGCTGCAGATCCGGATCGCGCAGGGGGAGAGGCTCCCCTTCGCCCAGGCGGATCTGTCGCAGAGAGGCCATGCCATCGAGTGCCGCGTCTACGCGGAGGATCCCGACACGGGGTTCCTCCCCAGCCCCGGGCGCATCCTCGCCCTGCGCGTCCCCGGCGGCCCCGGGATCCGCGACGACTCGGGGGTCGAGGAGGGGGACGAGGTTCCCTCGCACTACGACCCGCTCGTCTCGAAGCTGGTGGCGTGGGGGGAGGACCGCGCCTCGGCGATCGCGCGGATGCGGCGGGCGGTGCGCGAGTACAGCGTCCTCGGGATCAAGACGACGCTGCCGTTCTTCGAGCGGGTCTTGAGCCATCCCGACTTCGCCGCCGGCCGCATCGACACGTCGTTCGTGGAGCGGCTGGGGCGGGGCGCGGGGGAGCGGGAGGAGCGGCCGTGGGCGGTGGCGCTGGCCGCCGCCGCCATCCGCGCCTTCGAGCAGCGGCGGGCGGCGAGGAGGATCGTCCCCGGCACCGCCCCCGCTCCCTCGGCCTGGCGCCGCGCGGGGCGCGTCGAGGCGCGGGGAGGCCGCGCGTGATCCTCGACGCGACGGTGGACGGGCAGACGCATCACGTCGAGGTGACCGGGGGCCAGGGTCGCTACGCGGTGACCGTCGACGGGCGACCGCTGGAGGTGGATTGGCGCGAGGTCGGCGGTCCCTTCGCGAGCCTGCTGGTCCTTCGCCCGCCCGAGATGACGGTGGGCCGCAGCCATCTCGTGGGCCTCGAGCCGCGCCCGGGAGGCTACCGCGTGCTCGTCGGGAGCGACGAGTTCGTCGTGGACCTGCTCGAGACCGCGCGATCGGATGCGGGTGAGGTCCCCCGGCCCGCGGCGGGCCCGGCGCGGCTGGTGGCGCCGATGCCGGGCCGCATCGTCCGCGTGTTGGTCGAGGCCGGGCAGGACGTGGCGGCGGGCCAGGGCCTCGTGGTCATGGAGGCCATGAAGATGGAGAACGAGCTGCGCTCTCCCCGCGCGGGCCGGGTGGCCGCGATCCACGCGCACGAGCGCCAGACCGTGGAGACGGGGGCCTTGCTGGCGGTCGTGGAGTGAGCCGGCGACCCTGAGAGCGATTCCTTGATCCGCCGCCGGACCGCCCTGCTCCTCGCCGTGCTCCTCCTCGCCCTCGGGGCGGCGGCCGTCCTCCGGGTGCCCCTGTGGTCCGCCCAGCTCGTCTCCGGGAGCCTGGCCTCCTTCTTCGGGCGCCCCACGAGCGTGGGCTCGGTGCAGTACCGCTTCTTCCCCTTCGCGGCCGAGATCCGCGACGTGCGGGTGGAGGGCGCGAGCCCGTCCGCCCCCCCGTTCCTCGAGGTCCCCCGGATCCTGGCCGCGCCGTCGCTGCGGCCGCTGTGGGACCGCCGCCTCCTGCTCGGCGTGCTCGAGCTGGAGCGGCCGCGGATCCGCGTCAACGCCTTCCGCGACGGCGGGGACGACCTGCCGCACATCCGGGCGGGAGGCGGACCCGCCGGGATGCAGGTGCGGATCGGCCGGCTCGCGATCCGCGGAGGCGAGGTGCTCGTCAACCACCAGCGGGTCCCCCTCGACCTGGACCTTCCCGGCTTCGAGGGACAGCTCCGCCAGGGAGCCGGGCGCGCGCTCTCGGGCCGGCTCGCCTTCGGCCCCGGTGACGTCCGCTTCGGCGACAACCCGCCCCTGCCCCTGGCCACGACGATGGACCTGAGCGTGGAAGGCCCGCGGATCACCGTCACCTCCGGCCATCTGCAGGCGGAGGGCACCGACATCTCCTATCGGGGCGCGCTCCAGATCGCGCCGCTGCGCGGCGACTTCCTCGTGCGGGGGCCGGTGGACCTCGCGGTGCTGGAGCGGCACGTGATGCGCACCGGCTTCGGCGTGCGCGGCGATGCGCGCTACGACGGCGCGGTGGCGCTCGAGGGCTCGCGCCTCGCCGTCCGCGGCCGCCTGCAGGGGACGTCGGGCAGCTTCGGCGGCGCCGCCGTTCCGCGCTACGAGGGGGAGGTCGTGTGGGACGAGCGCGGCGTGCGCCTGCGCGGCTTCGACGTCGAGGCCCTCGGCGGCTCCGCCTCCCTCGACGTGGAGGTGCCGCCCTCGCCCGGCGTCGCCCGCCTGTCGGGCCACGTCCGCGGGATGGACGCCGAGGCGCTCGGCCACCTGGTCTTCGGCACCGGTACCGCCGGCGTCGGCGCCGCCGCGAGCGGGCCCCTGGCGCTCGAGTGGCCGCGGGGGCGGAGCCGGGACGTGACCGGGACCCTCGCCCTCGATCTCGCCCCGAGCGCCGACGGCCGCACGCCCCTGTGGGGAGGCGTCGAGTGGCGGGCGGTGAACGGCGTTCAGACCGTGGAGCGCGCCGAGCTGCGCACGCCTTCGACGGAGGCGCGCCTGCAGGGCCGCATCGAGCGCGACAACCGCGCCGACCTCGCCCTCGACGCCGAGAGCCGGGACCTCGCGGCCTCCGACGATCTGCTCGTCCGGGTGCGCCAGGCGCTGGGCGTCCGCGATCCGCAGAAGGCCGGCTTCACCGGCGCCGGCGCGTTCCACGGCCGCTGGCTGGGCACGCTCGCCGACCCCGTGTTCCAGGGCCGCTTCACGGGGCAGGACGTGGGTTATCTGGGCGTGGGGTGGGGACGGGCGGAGTGGGCCGGCACGGCGGCGCCCTCCGAGGTGAGGTCGCACTCCCTCGTGCTCCGGCGCGGCGCGGGCGAGCTGTGGCTCGACGGCGCGACCGGGACCGGCGGCTACGGCGCGGACGACCGCCTCGACCTCACGGTGCGCGTCCGCGACTGGCCGGCCGAGGACCTCGCCCGCGCGCTGTCGTGGGAGGTGGACGTCGAAGGGCTCGTGTCGGGGGAGGCGACGGTCAAGGGCCGGCGCAGCGCCCCGGAGGGCGCGGTCCGCATGAGCGCCGCCCAGGGGCGCTACTACGGGGTGGCGTTCAGCGACCTCGACGTGCGCTCGGTCCTGTCGGGCCCGGTGACCGAGGTGAGGACGGGCCGGGCCCGCGTGGCGGGAGGCGAGGTCAGCTTCCACGGCACGCTCAGCGACGATGGCGTCTACGACGCCGCGGCGGAGGCGACCGGCCTCGAGCTGGGTGAGCTCCTGCCCTCGGCCTCGCCCGAGCTGCGATGGGGAGGAACGCTCTCCGGCCGGGCCGTCATGCAGGGCACCCGCGAGCGGCCGCGGCTGCAGGCGCGGCTCCTCGCGCCCCGGCTGAGCCTGGGCGGCGAGGGCGTGGGCCCGCTCGACCTGCGCTTGCAGGGGCGGGGCGACGGGACGCTGGCGCTGGAGGCCGAGAGCCGCGCGGAGGGGATCGACGTCTCGGCCCGGGGCCACGTCGGCCTCCGCCCCCCCTACGACTCGGAGCTGGACGTGGAGGCCCGCCAGACGAGCCTCGACCCGATCCTGCGCGCGGCGATGAAGTCCCTGCCGCCCTGGGTCGCCCTGGTGGCCACCGGCCGGGCGCACCTGCAGGGGCCGCTCCGCTCGCCGGAGCAGGTGCGGGCCGACGCCGTGCTCGACAGCGTCGCGCTGCAGCTTCCCGACTACCCCGTCGCCAACCGCGAGCCGTTGCGGCTGTCCGTCGGCGGTGGGCGCCTGCAGGTGCAGCAGATGCATCTGGCGGGGGAGGGCACCGATCTCACCGTGGGCGGCAGCGCGGCCGTCGTGGCCGATGGCGCGGTGGACCTCGAGGTGCAGGGGACGGCCGACCTCGCCCTCGTGTCGCTGCTGGCCCGCGAGCTGAGGGGGCAGGGCGCGGCGCGGGTGTCCGTGACGGTCGGGGGAACGCGCAGCGTCCCCCGGCTCGACGGGACCCTGGAGGTGGAGGGAGGCGCGGTGCGCCTGCGCGGGTTCCCGCATGGTGTCGACGACGTCCGCGGCACCGTGCGCTTCACCCAGGGGGGCGCCCACCTCTCCGGCATGACCGGCACCGTCGGCGGAGGACCGGTGGAGCTGGAGGGTCAGGCCGTCTACGAGAAGGCCCGGCTCACCACGTTCGACGTCCACGCCACGGGCCGCTCGCTGTCGCTGCGCTATCCCGAGGGCCTGCGCAGCGTCGTCGACGCCGACCTGCGCTTCTTCGGCGATCCCGCCCGGCCCTGGCTCACGGGCACCGTCGACGTCCGCCAGGCCACGTGGACCCGGCGCTACGACCTCGCCACCGAGCTGATGGCGGAGGGCCGCCCGGTCGACGAGAGCGCGTCGCTCGGCCGCGGCCTGCGCTACGACGTCAAGGTGAGCGCTCCCGGGACGCTGAAGATCGACAACAACCTCGCGACGCTCCAGGCCCGCGCCGACCTGAACCTGCAGGGGACCTACGACGCGCCGGTGGTGCTCGGCCATGCCGAGGTGGACCGCGGCCGCGTGTACTTCCAGGGAAACACCTACGTCATCCGCCGCGGCACCATCGACTTCACGAACCCGCGCAAGGCGGACCCGCTCTTCGACATCGAAGCCGAGACGCGCGTCCAGAGCTACCGCATCACGCTCCGGATGAACGGCACGCTCGAGCGCGTGTACCCCACGCTCACCTCCGACCCGCCGCTGGCCGAGTACCAGATCCTCGCCGTCCTCGCGGGCGCGCCGCCGGACGAGCAGGAGATCATCGACCCCACGCAGCGGGAGCTGGCGCAGCGCAAGCTGGCGGTGGCGGGTGCGGCGACGCTGTTCGGGGGGCGCCTCTCGGAGGAGCTGGGGCTCGAGAAGGGCGCCTCCCGCCTGGGCCTCAACCGCTTCTCGATCGATCCCGCCGTGACCCGCGGCGAGGGCGTGCGGCCCGCGGCCCGCGTGACGGTGGGCAAGCGCATCACGCCGGACGTGAACGTGGTCTACTCGGTGGACCTCAGCGCGGCCGAGGACCGCATCGTCACCGTGGAGTACACGCTCTCCGACCGCTTCTCGCTGGTGCTGAGCCGGGCCGATATCAACGGCTACGGCTTCGACGTGAGGGTCCGCCAGACGCGGCGATGAGCGCGCTCCTCACCGCCCTCCTGCTGTCGGCCCCCCCCGCACCCCGATCCCCGGCCGGCGCCGTGGTCGCCTCGGTGCGCATCGCCGCCCCCGAGGCGGACGTCGAGCGGCTGTCGCGCTACCTCGCGGTCAAGGTGGGGGAGCCCTTCGATCCCGAGGCCGCGCGGCACGTCGTGGAGCTGTTCTACGCCACCGGGGAGTACGAGGACGTCATCGTGGAAGCCGAGCCCGGGCCCCAGGGCCTCGACGTCGTCTTCCGCCCCATCCCCGCTCCGCGCCTCCTCTCCGTGCTCGTGGAGGGGACGCGCGTGATCTCCCCGGGCGATCTCGCCCGGATCGCCCGCCTGCATCCCCGGGAGACCCTGTGGGCCGCGCGGCTGGAGCGGGCCGCGCAGGACGTCGCCCTCACCCTCGCGTCTCGCGGTTACCTCGAGGCCCGCGTCACCGGCGCCGTGCGCCGGGTCCCGGGGGGGGCCGACGCGGTCTTCACGGTGCAGGCGGGGCCGCGCGCCCGGGTGGGCGCGGTGCAGGTCGAAGGAGCGGGGACGCTCGAGACCCGCCTCCGGGAGCGGATCCGGCCCGCGCCGGGCGACGTCTTCCGCCGCGAGCGCGCGAAGGCCGCGGCGGAGGCGATGCGACGGCTGCTCGTCGCGGGCGGCCACTGGCGCGCGCAGGTGGAGCTGGAGGAATCGTACGACCCTGCTTCCGGCCGCGTGGGCGTCGTCTTCCGCGCGCAGCCGGGTCCGCTCACCGGCGTCGACTTCCAGGGCGCGCACGTCGGCCACGGCCTGCGCGCGACCGTCGAAGGCCTGCTGCGGGAGGGCGCCCTCAAGGCGGACGCCCTCGAGGAGGCGACCGACGTCCTGGACCGGGCGTTCCGTCGCCAGGGCTACCGCGACGTCTCCGTCACGCGGCACGACGAGGCCCGCGGCCCCCGCCAGGTCGTGGTCTACGACGTGCGGCCGGGGAACGCGGCCGAGGTCGCCTCCGTCCGGATCGACGCCGACGTCAGCGACGTGGAGTGGCCCCGGCTGGTCACCGCGCCCGGCCGCCCGCTGCGCGACGCCGATGCCGCCGAGGACGCGCGGCGGATCGCCCGCGCGCTGGAGGACGCCGGACACGCGTCGCCCCGCGTGGACGTGGTGGCGCCGGAGGGCGGGGGAACGGTGCCCGTGGTGTTCCGCGCGCAGGCGGGCCCCCGGACGCGGGTGGCCGCGGTGCGCGTGGAGGCGCCGGTCGAGCTGCCCGCCGACGGCCCGGCACGCGAGCTGTCCGTGCGGGCGGGGTTCCCCTACCGCATCCGCGACCTCGCCCGCGACCGCAACGCGCTGCTCACCGCCTACCGTGACGCGGGCTACGCCCAGGTCGAGGTGACCCCGGAGGCGATCTTCTCCGAGGACCGCGGGCAGGCCACCGTCGTCCTGCGCGTGGTGCCCGGCCCGCGACTCCGCGTGGACCACGTCGTCGTCGCCGGCCTGGAGCGCACGGAGGAGGCGGTCGTCCGGCGGGAGCTCACGCTGAAGGAGGGCGGCCCGCTCGGCCAGCAGCAGGTCATCGAGTCGCAGCGCCGGCTGGGGGCGCTCGGCCTCTTCCAGAGGGTGAGCATCGCCGAGATCGACCCCGAGGCCTCGGGCCGGCGCACGCTCCTCGTCTCCGCCGAGGAAGCGCCGCTCACGACCGTCGCCTACGGCATCGGCTACTCCGAGAACGACCTCCTGCGGGGCAGCCTCGAGGTCACGCGGCGGAACCTCTTCGGGATGGACCGGACGCTCTCCGCCTTCGCGCGCCTGAGCTTCCGCGGCAGCCGCTTCCTGGCCACGTTCCGGGAGCCCTACTTCCTGGGGCGCCGGCAGGAGATGTTCACCAGCGCCTTCCGGGAGGAGGGGGAGCGTCCCTTCTTCGATTTCGTCCGCTACGGCGGGCTGCTCCAGACCGCCCGCGCGCTGTCGCCGCGATGGAGCCTGATCGTCCGCGGGGGCTATCAGCGCGTGCACGTCTTCAACGTGATCAACCCCGGCCAGGTGTCCCGGGAGTTCGGCAACTACGCGGTGGCCGGCCCGTCGTCCTCGGTGGTGAACGACACCCGCGACGACCCGCTCGAGCCGCACCGCGGCCACTTCCTGAGCGCGGACGTCGAGTACTCCGACAAGCGGCTGGGCGGCGACACGTTCGTGAAGGGGTTCGTGCAGGCCTCCGCCTTCGAGCCGCTCACGTCCCGGCTGGTGCTGGCCGTCAACGCCCGGCTGGGCCTGGCGCGGACCATCGGCCTCGAAGAGTCGATCTTCCTGCCGCGGGCCGAGCGCTTCTACGCGGGGGGAGACTACTCGCTGCGAGGCTTCAGCCTCGACAGCGTCCTCCCCTCGGGCGGCAACGCGCTCGTCCTCGGGAGCGCGGAGCTGCGGCTGGACGCCGGCCGCTACTTCGCGGCCGCCCTCTTCAGCGACGTCGGCAACGTCTATCCCCTCGTCTCCGACCTCGACCTGCACGACCTGCGCTACACCGCCGGCGTGGGGCTGCGCTACAAGAGCGCGCTCGGCCCCTTGCGGGTGGACTGGGGCTACAAGCTCGACCGGCGCCCGGGGGAGCCCGCGTACCACGTGCACCTGACGATCGGCCATGCGTTTTAGGGTTCTAGTCGGCGTCCTCTTCGCTCCCCTCGCGCTGCTGGCGTCGCGGGCGAGCGGGGAAGTGGTGGAACGCATCCTGGCCGTGGTCGACGGCCGGCCGCTGATGCTCTCGGAGGTGCGCCTCGTCCAGCAGCTTCGCGGCCTCGACCGCGCGGCCGCGCTCGAGGCCCTCGTCGACGAGCAGCTCATGCTGCGCGAGGCCGCGCGCCTCGCCCAGTCGGTCGTCAGCGAAGAGGACGAGCAGCGCGCCTACGAGAGCCTGCTCCGGCGCACCCCCGCGGCCTCCGACCTGCCCGAGGCCGACCTGCGGCGGCTCGTGCGCCGGCAGGCGGCCATCCTCAAGTACGTGGAGTTCCGCTTCCGGCCCCAGGTGCAGGTGACCGACGCCGCCGTGCGCGACGGCTACGAGCGGCGTTACGGGGCGCGGTCCGGGGCGCCCTCCTTCGAGGCGGCGGCCCCCGAGATCCGGCGCGAGCTCGCCGACCGCGAGCTGGACGAGAAGATCGAGGCCTGGATCAAGGAGCTGCGCTCGGGCGCGGAGATCCGCTACAACCCGTAATCCGGATGCGGCGCGCTCCGCTCCGCGCTAGCAGTCGTCAAGCGTCCCGCGCCGGAGTGGATCCGGCGCGGGACGACACAGGAAACGCTCCGCTCCGCGCGCCGGACGCTGGCGCCGGACAAGGGGCTCCGCTCCGCGCGCCGGACGCTCGCGCCGGAGGATCAGTGGTACCGGCCGAGCCAGTCGTTGGTCCGGATGCGGACGAGGTCGGGGAAGGCCAGGAAGCCGCGCACGAGGCTGACGCGGCTGGCGGCGTCGTTGCGCCAGACGACCGGCACCTCGGCGATCCGGTATCCCTTCCGGCGGGCGAGGTAGAGCGCTTCCACGTCGAACGAGAAGCCGTCGAGGCGCGCGGCGGAGAAGACGTCGCGGGCCGCCGCCGCGGAGAAGAGCTTGAAGCCGCACTGGGTGTCCTTGACGCCGGGCACGGCCAGCGCGCGCACGAAGAGGTTGAAGAGCCGGCCCGTGTTCTCGCGGTACCAGGGCTGGCGTACCTCGATCCGCGCCCCGGGCAGCGCGCGCGAGCCGACCACCACGTCGTGGCCGTCGTCCATGAGCGCGCAGAGCCGCTCCAGCTCCTCGATGGGGGTCGACAGGTCGGCGTCGGTCATCAGCCGTCGCGCCCCCCGCGCGGCCAGCATGCCGCGCCGCACCGCGAAGCCCTTGCCGCGGTTGGCCTCGTTGCGCAGGACCGCGGCCCCGGCCGCCGCCGCCCGCTCGGCGGTGCGGTCCCGCGAGCCGTCGTCGACGACGAGCACCTCGTAGCCTCCGCCGCGACCGCCGAGGTAGGACGCGATGCGCTCCAGGGTGCGCGGAAGGCGCTCCTCCTCGTTCAGCGCGGGGACCACGACCGACAGCGCCGGCTCGTTCATCCCCGCTTGGCCGGCGCGAGGGCGCCCAGCAGGTCCTCCAGCCCCAGCGGCACCCGGGAGAGGCCGAGCTCGCGGGCGCCCGCGCGGACCTCCTCCACCAGGAAGCCGAGCAGGCCACCCTCCGCCCCCCGGTCGGCCAGGATCTCCCGGCGCAGCGCGTCCTTTTGCGTCGCCACCTCGGCCAGGAACGTGGCCAGCCGGCGGGCCGTCTCGTCGAGGCCGTGGTGCGCGCGCACGTGATCGCGGGCGAGGCGGCCCATGTCCTCGCGCAGGCCGGGGTCCTCGAGGAGCCGGGCGAGCACCGCCACCAGCTCTTCCTCCTCGCGCGGGCCGGGGTCGATGGGGGCGACGATCCCCTCGGGGAACTCCTCCGCCGCGGGCGTGCCGGCGGTGACGAGCGCCGGCCGCCCCACCCCCAGCGCGCGCACGAGGGCGCCCGAGATCTCCCCGTGGGTGGGGAAACGCAGCGAGAGAACGACGTCGGCGGCGCACAGGTGACGCTCGAAGTCCTCGAGGCTCAGTCGCCCGGTGAGGACGAAGGCGTCGCCGAGCCCCGCCGCGCGCACCCAGTCGGCGAGGGGTAGCGCCGCCTCGGCCGCTCCCGCGACCACCAGGCGCAGCGTGGGATGAGCCGCGCGCAGCCGGGCGACGGCCTGCACCGCGAGGTC
>Ga0114129_10013841_pt1 | contig 11493 bp, 10 predicted proteins | sample RhiMetdeltSRZDD1_FD_80071 | JGI IMG/M metagenome (GOLD analysis project Ga0114129, IMG submission 80071) | Populus rhizosphere microbial communities from Tennessee, USA - Rhizosphere MetaG P. deltoides SRZDD1 (version 2) (version 2) | ecosystem: Host-associated > Plants > Roots > Rhizosphere >... | reverse complement strand
TAGAGAAGCTACCTCAAAAAGACGCGAACGAGCGGAGCGAGTGAGCCTGGTGAGCGGAGCGGGGCGAAGCCCCCCGGATGAGACTAGCGACATGCCAAAACTGATCGAGAAACCAACCATCATCGACTGCGTCGGAACCAAACCGAAACAGATTCAGGAATATGCGGGCCGCGTGAACTCCGGACACTCCGGCGTCAGCGTCGCGCGGATGATCTCGCCGAGCGGGTGGGAAGAGCCGGGACAACGACCCGAGTTCGAGGAGATCACCGTCGTGCTGAAAGGCATGCTGCGGGTCGAGCACGAGGCGGGCGCGACGGACGTGCGCGCGGGACAGGCGATCGTGGCATCGCCCGGCGAGTGGGTCCGCTACAGCACGCCGGGACCTGAAGGGGCCGAATACGTCGCGGTATGTCTGCCGGCATTCTCACCGACAACGGTGCATCGCGATCAATAGGCTTTGGACTTTGGGCTTTAGGCTTTGGGCGCCGAAAGCCTAAAGCCCTTTTTCATTGAACCGTCAGATTGTTCTCGACGGATTTCACCCCCGTGGTGTGACGCACGAGTTTGCCGATTCGGGTCTTGTCAGCTGCCGTCGGCACCGTCCCCGAGATCGTGACGACCCCGTCCTTCGTGTCCACGTCGATTGACGTGCCCCGCGCGACCTTGTCCTTCATGAGCCGCGTTTTGACGGCGGTGGTAATCGACCCGTCCGTCACAGCCTTCGAGGCCTTCTTCACTTTCGGCGTCGTGTCGTCCTTGATGACGATCTTGGTCTCATCGGGTTTCTGCTTGGGCTTCTCCTGAGCGAGCAGCGTTCCACCCGACGCGACGGCTACGACGCCCACCCACGCTGCTGCAACGGCCAGACGCTTCAACATTGATGTGCGATCTCCTTTTTCTACTTCTTTTCCTTTTCCATCTTCAGTTTGCTGACGACCCTCTTGACGCCCTTCGTTTCGTGCGCGAGCTTCAGTGCCTCGCGCCTCTCGGCCACCGAGCTGACCGGACCCGTCAGCGTCACCACACCATGGCTGGTATCCACATTGATGTTCATGCCGCTGGTCGTCTTGTCGGCGAGCAGCTTCGTCTTGACTGCCGCGGTGATCTCCGCGTCGCTCAGGACGGTGCCGGTAGTCTTTACTGCTGACTTCGTCTTTTCCTTGACCTTTGTACCCGTCGTAACTGTCTTCTCCTTGGGCTGGGTCCCAGCCTGTGCTGAGGCCGGGCCAGCCGTCACGATCATGACGCCGACGCCGCAAATTACGACGAAGAGTCGCTTGAGCATGCAGAGAACTCCTTAAAAAAAGCCACGGATAACACAGCCACGGATAACACGGATTTCAGCCACGGATCACACGGATTTCACTGGGCCACGGATAGCACAGCCACGGATCACACGGATTTCAGCCACGGATCACACGGATTTCACTGATCTCCTGGGCCACGGACAGCACGGATTTCACTGATGTCCGGCTTGGCCTGAGGTCAAAAGATCCGTGTCATGTCTGTATCCGTGAAAATCCGTGTGATCCGTGGCTCGTGTAATCCATGTTGATCGGTCTTGGAGCATCATTCATGCCGAGTCGGCACGGCCGTGCTGGAAAGCTCAACTAGGAAATGCGCAGGGCGATAATCATTCCGTCTCTAAGCGGAACGATTGACGACATCCAGCGCGGGCTGTGCGTGAGCGCACGCGTGAGAGCGCGAACGCCCTCGGTGTCGGGCGACCGGTCGTTCGCGTCGACGACGCTGCCGTGCCAGAGCATGTTGTCGACGATCAACACGCCGCCTGGACGCAGCTTCGCTTCGATGACGGGAAGCGCCGCAGGATAGTCCTTCTTCTCGATGTCGTTGAAGATCAGATCGAAAGGGCCGTCCGTCTCCTGCAGCGTGCTCACGGCTTCGGCCACGTGATACGTCACGACGTCGCCGACACCGAGCGCGGCGAGATGCCCGCGCGCGCGCGTGGACAGCTCCTCGTCCCACACGACGTGATGCACCGTCCCGCCGCCATCCCTCGACGAGCTCGGGATGTCTCGAGCCTGTCGAGAGACATTTTCCTTCACGGCCCGCGCGAAGAACGCCGTCGAGTAGCCGTAGCCCGAACCAAGCTCGAAGACGCGTCTGGCGCCGATCATTCGGGTCACCTCATAACAGAGGTGGCCGCATGACGGACCGATGATTGGAAAATTGTGCTCGCGCGCCCATTCCTCCATCTTCCTGAGCTCCGGCGGACGCTCGGGCACGAGCGAGTCGATGTAGCTGGCAATCTCGGGTGCAAGAATATCGGGCATATCAGCACAGTACCCGGATGACGTCCGACCGCGTGATGATGAACGTCTTGTCGGTCTTGAAATCCCTGACGAGAACGGCGGGCGTCGCCAGCGTGATCATGGTGGCCAGCAGATCGACCGGCGTCGAGATGTCGACGAACGGAAATGCCGGCTGCATGATCGACTCGACGGGCTGCGTCTTCACGGTCGGATCCTTGACCAGCTCCGCATAGAGATGCGTTTCGTTGAGCGACCCCACCAGACGCTGATCGCGGGTGATCGAGATCTGAGAGAAGTCGTGGGCGCTCATCAGCTTCACCGCGGCCTCGACGGGCCGGTCGCTCTCGATCGACAGCAGCTCGCCCGACATGCCTGACGCGACGAGGTCGCGCGCGGTCATGCCGGTCTTCTCGAGGAACCCTTTCTCGCGCATCCACTCGTCGTTGAACATCTTGGCCAGGTATCTCGACCCGTGGTCGTGAAAAATGACGACGATCAGATCGGTCGGAGTGAAGTGCTCCTTGAGCTGCAGGAGGCCCGCCATGGCGGAGCCGGCCGAGTTGCCCGCGAAGATGCCTTCCTCCCGCGCGATCCGGCGCGTCATCAGGGCAGCGTCCTTGTCGGTGACCTTTTCGAAATGGTCGATGACGCTGAAGTCCACGTTTCGGGGCAGGAAGTCCTCACCGATCCCTTCGGTGATGTACGGATAGATCTCGTTCTTGTCGAATACGCCCGTCTCTTTGTATTTCTTGAAGACCGATCCGTAGGTGTCGATCCCCCACACTTTGATGCGGGGATTCTTCTCCTTGAGATAGCGTCCGACGCCGCTGATCGTGCCGCCGGTGCCCACGCCCACGACGAGCTGCGTCACGCGACCCTCGGTCTGCTCCCAGATCTCCGGGCCCGTCTGCTCGTAGTGCGCTGCGGTATTCGAGAGGTTGTCGTACTGGTTCGCCTTCCACGCGTTCGGCACTTCCTTCTCGAGGCGCGACGAGACGGAGTAGTACGAGCGCGGATCCTCGGGATCGACGTTCGTCGGACAGACGATCACCTCGGCGCCGAACGCCTTCAACGCGTCGATCTTTTCTTTCGATTGCTTGTCGGTCGTCGTGAAGATGCATCGGTAGCCCTTGACGACCGCCGCGATCGCCAGCCCCATGCCTGTGTTGCCGGACGTGCCTTCGATGATCGTGCCGCCCGGCCTCAGCTTGCCGGCGCGTTCGGCGTCTTCGATCATGCGGACGGCCATGCGATCCTTGATCGAGTTGCCGGGGTTGAACGTTTCGAGCTTCGCCACCACGTCCCCTGGAACATCACGCGTGATGCGGTTCATCCGCACCATGGGCGTATGGCCGATGGCTTCCAGGATGTTCTTCTTTATCGCCGATGCCTTATCGCCCATCTCGACTTCCTGCCTACACTATGGATCGAGATCGGCGATCAGCGCCTGGCGAGACGGTGGAGCAGGATCGCAGCGCGTTTCGTCTGGCTCGGCAGGGTCGTGAGATCCGCCGTCTCTCCGGGCGTGTGATCGTCGTGTCCCATGAGCCCGATTCCATCGATGATGCTTTTGACCTCGCCGGCCACGAAGGACACATCCGCGGCCCCGGCGCGATCGGGACTGACGGCCGACACGCGGCCCAGCCCAAGATCCTGGCTGACGCGATCGTACAGCTCGAGCAGCCGGGCGTTCCCTTCCGTCGGGGCCAGCGACGGGTATCCCTCCGAGAATGTCAGCGTGCCCTTCGTGTGGGGAAGCGCGCCGCCGACGACCTCCTTCATCACCTGACGCGCGTGCTCGAGTTGTTTCCTGGAGAGCGTGCGGAGATCGCCGGTCGCAACCGCGCGCTCGGCCACGACGTTCTCCTTGCCGAAGGCCATCCCGCGGCTCTGCGCGGCGTTGAAGTCGACGGAAGTTCCGCCCAGTATGACGCCCGGATTGAACGTCAGGTGCTCTTCGCCGGCAAGCTTGCTGCGAAAGCCGTCGAGGATCCTCGCCAGCTCGTAGATCGCGCCGTAGCCGATGTCGGACCGAAAGATCTGCGAGGAATGTGCGGGCGTGCCGACGACCTCGAGCTTCCATGACGAGGTTCCGCGGCGTGCCGTGACGGCATAACGCGGGTCGCCGGGACCGTCCTCGAAGCCGAGCGCGTAGTCGGCACCCTTCGCCGCCTCGACGAGCGCCGCGCGCGCGACCGCCTGCGGGTCGCCCGTGTCCTCTTCATCGCCCGTCATCACCACGATCACGTTCATGTCCTTCAGAACACCCGCGGCGCGAAGCGCCTTGAGCGCCTGCACGATGATGACGTCGCCGCCTTTCATGTCGATGACGCCGGGGCCCCGGGCGGTCCTGTCGTCGAGCCGCTCGAATTTCTGGAAGGGGCTGTCGGGCTCGAAGACGGTGTCGAGGTGGCCTATGAGCAGGAAGCGCGGACCCTTTCCGGGATGATCCGCGATGAGGTGACCCGCGCGATGAAACGGCGCGCCGTCAACCCACGTGGTCTTGAATCCAAGCGCGTCGAACTCGGCCCGGAAGACCTCGCCAACGGCGCGCACGCCCTTCAGATTCTGCGTCCCGCTGTTGATGTTGACGACCTTTTCGAGCAGCGAGAGCGCATCCGCATTGTGTGCGTCGATGTATGACGCGATGGTCCGTTCGGTTGGTGACGTGATATCCGAAGCAAGACACAGAGCGAGCACCAGGAAACCGCGCAGAAGCATGCGCGATCTTAGATCGCTTCGCGCTTCGAGGTCAGGAGCTGATCTCCTGTGAGTAATCTCCGTATCTCACTCGGTCCGGAGTGCGACGACGGGATCGATGCGCGAGGCGCGGCGCGCGGGAAGATACCCGGCGATGAGGCCGACGAGGAGCAGAAGGGCTATCGAAGCCGCGATCGTGACCGGATCGTGCGGCTGGAGGCCGAACATGAGGCTTTCGATGAACCGCGCCAGGCCGACGGCGGCCGCGGCGCCGGCGAGGCTGCCGACGGCAACCAGCACGAGGATCTCGCGGAGGATCATGACCCGGACGGCGGATTGGGACGCACCCAGCGCCATGCGCACGCCAATCTCACTCGTGCGCCGCGCGACGGTGTACGACATGACGCCGTAGAGACCGATCGCGGCAAGCAGGACCGCGAGCGCGCCGAAGAACGTCGAGAGCTTGGCTATCAGACGCTCGGTCACGATGCTCTCGTCCACGAGCGCCTGCGCGGTCTTCAGGCCGAGGATCGGCAGCCGCGGATTGAACCGCTGGATCTCCTGGCGGATCGATCCGAAGATCGCCCCCGCCGTCGACGCCGCGCGAATCTCGTAGTTGACCGTCGTGATGCCGTCGATTGGCTGCATGTACGAGACGTAGAAGCGTCGAAGCGGCTTGTTGCGGAGGTCGTGGTCCTGCGCGTCGCGTGCCACCCCGACGATCTCGAGCGTGACGTCGCTGGGTCCCCTGACGGCAATGTGCTTTCCTATCGGGCTCTGATTCGGAAAATAGAACCGCGCCATCGTGTCGTTGATGATCGTGACGCGCGGCGCGCCCGGCACGTCGCGCTCCGTGAAGTCGCGGCCGAGCACGAGCGGGATGCCCACGTTCGTAAAGTACCCAGGGCCCGCCTGATCGAAGCGCGCGACTCGATCCTCGTCCGATCCCGGCTTGAACCCTTCGGCCTCGATCGGCGTTCCCGACTCGGTGCCGCTGAAGAGACCGTTCTCCGAGAATGTGACCGTTCGCACGCCCGGCAGCGCTTGCACCCGATGCATCAGCTCGAGGACCGCGCGGCTGATGTCGTCCCCCTTGTAGCCGGCGCCGACCGGATCCAGACGAGCCATCACGAGGTTGGTGCGGTCGTAGTCCGGCGGTTTGATCGTGTCAAGGGAGGAGGCAACGGAGTTCCCCTACGCCAGCTGCGGATGCGGCGCGCTCCTGAGTAGGAGCCGTCCGGCGCTCGTCAACACCCACGCGAGGATCGCGCAGAGAAAGAAGACGGCGCGCACGCCGAAGATCTGAGCCAGGATGCCCGAGAGCAACAGACCGAGAAGCTGCGCGAAGAGCACGACCGACATGACCGTGCTCGAGATGCGTCCCATCAGCGCGTGCGGTGTTTCCTGCTGCATCAGCGTCTGGGCCGGCACGATGATCCCCGCGAACGCGAACCCGAGGGTGAACGTCGCGAGGAGCGCCGTCGGAACCAGCGGGATGGCGCCCAGCAACAGCGCGCCCACGCCGATGCCCGCGAGCCCTGTCAGCACGAGGGTGCTGTTCGAGGCGCGTGACGCAAACCCCCGGACGGCCGGCATACCGCCCATCATTCCAACACCCACCATCGCACTCACGATCCCGAAGACGCCCGAGCTCGCGTGCAGCCACTCGCGGACGTACACCGCGATGAGCGGACCGAAGCACCCGATCGTGAAGAGTCCCGCGGCCATGGCCATCACCACGAACGACAGCGCGCGATGGTGAACGATGAAGCGCATGCCTTCACCCATTTCGTGCAGCACGGCATGGACCCGGCTGTTCGTCGAAGCCGCCGCCGCCTTTGGCGGTGACGGCGGCCGGATAATCGCGACCGAACCAATCAGCGCGGCCGATGCCACGAAGCTGGCGACGTCGAGCGCGTAGCACAGTTGCGGCCCGAACGCCGCAACGATCGCACCCGCGGCCGCCGGTCCGATGATCCGCACGCCCATCATCGCCATCTGCATGAGCGCGTTGGCCGACAACAGGCCCTGCGGCGGCACGTGGCTTCGAATCGTCACCGACTGCGCCGGAGCAAAAAAGCTCGACACGCAGCTCAACGCGGCGAGGACCAGGTAGATCTGCCAGAGCGATGTCGACACGAAGAGCAGCCCGACGAGCGCCGCGCGAATGAGATCGCTGCTGACCAGGGTCGGCTTCAAGGGCCAGCGATCCACGAACACGCCCGCCAGCGGGCCGAGCAGCGCCAGCGGCACCATGTACGCGATCTGTACGCCGGTCACCTGCGCGGGTGTCCCGTGCAGCCTGAATGACACGACGCTGATGACCGCGAACAGCGCGAGAAAGTCGCCGAGCAGGCTCACGACCTGCGCATACCAGACCCGACGCATCACGGTGAGTTTGAGAACATCCCGGAACGTCATCTGCGCCGGCGGCGACCCGCTCGTAGCCATAAGGTCAAATGATACCTCGCGATCCGCGGTAGAATCCGCGCCATGCGCGCCTCGAGACTTCTGTTCGTCGCGTGGGTCGCGGCTACCCTCCTGCCGCCCGCCTCTCACGCGCAGCAGGCTCAGTACGATCTCATTCTCCGCCACGCGCGGATCGTCGACGGCACCAGCAGTCCCTGGTTCAAGGGAGATCTCGCCATCCGCGGCGACGCCATCGTCCGCATCGCGTCCTCGATCGATGACGGGGCCGCGCGGGTCATCGACGTCGCGGGGCAAGTCGTCGCTCCTGGATTCATCGACATTCATACGCACGCCCGCCGTGGACTCCTCGACGTTCCAACCGCACCGAACTACGTCCGCCAGGGTGTGACGACGGTGATGGAAGGGCCGGACGGTTCGTCGCCGCTGCCGATCTCGACGTTCCTGACGCAGCTCGATCGCGTTGCGAAATCGCTCAACATCGGAACCTTCATCGGACAGGGATCCGTGCGCGACGCGGTGATCGGCCGCGCGAACCGTCCTGCGACGCCGCAGGAGATCCAGAGAATGGTCGGTCTCGTCGAGCAGGGCATGAAGGACGGCGCATTCGGTCTGAGCACCGGCCTCTTTTACGTGCCCGGCACGTTCACACCTACCGACGAAGTCATCGAGCTGGCGCGCGCCGCCGGACGTTTCGGCGGCATCCACGAGTCGCATCAGCGCGACGACGCGGCCAAGGTGCTCGACAGCGTGAACGAGACGATTGTCATTGGAGAAAAAGGCGGCCTGCCGACGCAGATCAGCCACGCGAAGGTGATCGGGCGATCCAACTGGGGGCGCAGCACCGAACTCCTGGCGCTGGTCGACCAGGCGCGTGCGCGCGGCGTCGACGTGACGATCGATCAGTATCCTTACGATGCGTCGAGCACCAGCATCGAGGCTGCGCTGCTGCCGGCGTGGGCGCTCGAAGGAGGACGCGACGCGACGCTCGGCCGTCTACGCGATCCCGCCACGCGCGCCCGCGTCGTGAGCGCCACGATCGCGATGATTCGCGACGAACGGGGCGGCGGGAATCCGCAGAACGTGCAGTTCGCCAACTGCTCGTTCGATCCGTCCCTGGGCGGGAAGACGCTCGCCGACGCCACGCGTCAGCACGGTCTCGAGGTGACGATCGACAATGCCGCAGAGACCACGCTCTGGCTCGTCGAACAGGGCGGATGCCAGGCGATCTTTCACGCGATGAGCGAACAGGACGTCGAACGCATCATGCGCCATCCGGCGACGATGATTGCGTCCGACGGCGAAGTGCCGGTGTTCGGTCGCGCGTATCCGCACCCGCGGAGCTACGGGACGTTCGCACGCGTTCTTGGCATGTACGTGCGCGAGAAGAAGATCCTCACGCTCGAGGATGCGATCCGGCGGATGACGGCGTTCCCGGCGGCGAAGCTCGGCCTCTCGGATCGCGGCGTGCTGCGACCCGGCATGAAGGCCGACATCGTGGTGTTCGATCCTGCGAGCGTGCGAGACACTGCGACGTACGAGAAGCCGCATCAGTATGCGGAAGGCTTCTCGCACGTCATCGTGAACGGACAGGTCGTCTTCGAAAAGGGGGAGATGACCGCGTCGAGGCCGGGACGCGTGTTGTATGGTCCCGGGAAAAACCGGTGACTATCGGACGTGCTTGCTCACCAGCTTTGTCATCTCGAACATGTTGACCTGCGCCTTGCCTCCGAACACCGGTTTGAGGGTTTCGTCGGCCTTGATCATCCGCTTGTTCTTCTTGTCCTGCAGGCCGTTCTTCTTGATGTAAGCCCACAGCTTCTTCGTCACTTCGGTCCGCGGGATTGGCTTCGTGCCGACGACCTCTGCGAGCGCGGTATCGGGCGTGACCGGCTTCATGAACGCGGCGTTCGGCTTGCGGGCTGACTTCTTCTTGGCCATCTCGTCTCCTTTACGAGCGTCCTTTACGAGCATAGAGCGTCCGCTGCGAAGCGTAACATAAAGTGATGCGTTGCCATCGTACTTTCGTCACTGCGGGCACGTCGTCGGACGCTGCGGCTCGTCCGCAATCTGCCCGACCGTGAGGAACTGCACCTTCGGGGGCATCGTCGGCGCGAGCGTGATGGCTACCTGGAGCTTCCCTCGCTCGCAGCTCATCGTCCAGTCGCCGCGCAGCGCATTCTCAACATAGTCGAAACCGGTTCCCGTCGAGCAGGCGCCTACTTTGGCGTGGAGATCGTCGAGCTCTGCGCGTCTGCGTTCCTTGCTCCTGTCGAGAAACAGGTTGCCGGCCGCGATGCTGTCCGCGGCTGCATCTTCCCAGCGAACGACCAGCCGTGCGACGGCGTCCCGCGCGGCCACGAGGGCGGGAGATGGCTGGACCACGCGCGGCTGGAGCCCGCCGGTCCGCGCCAGCGCGTCCAGGGCCGCATCGATCGGACGGCCCCATCCCGTGTAAGTGAGGTTGCCGAACGCGATGATTCCGACGCCGTGCTCGGGAAGCCAGCGCATGTGCGAGCCGAAGCCGGGCAGGCCACCGCTGTGCGCGACGACGAGCCGGAACGCGCACGTCTGCGAGATCCGCAACCCGAAGCCGTAGCCGCCGGTGTTCAACTGAAGGGCGCCCGAATCGTTGCGCGTCACCGAGCCGGGCGCCGGCCGCCAGACCTGCTGCATCTCACGCAACGACGCGCGGCGGATCGGCGCGGTCTCGGGCCCATCGCGCGCGGGCCAGGCGTCGAGAAACGCGGCGACGTACCGGCTCAGATCGGAGACGGTGGTCAACATGCCTCCCATCGATCCAAACGAACCATTTGCGAGCAACGGCTCGTCCTTCCACTGTGCGTCTTCCCAGCGGTAGCCGTGAGCGAGCCGATCGGCTGGAACCTCCGCGGGTTCCAGCGTCGTCGACGTCATTCCGAGCGGACGCAGGATGTTCGCCGAGACGTATGCGGGATACGGCATTCCGGAGACGCGGGTCACGATTCTTCCCAGGATCGCGAAGCCGTAGTTCGAGTACTCGTAGGCGACGCCAGGGGTGTTGGAGAACGGGATGCCGCGACGCATTATGTCGCTGAGCTCGGCCTCCGAATCGGCAAGCTGACGATCGCCCCACGGATTGTCTTCGGGAAAACCTTCAGCGTGCGACAGCAAATGGCGGATGGTGATCTTCGGCGAATCACTGGTGGGATATATGAGCGAGTTCAGCTCGGGGACGTACCGCTCCGCCGGATCGTCGAGCGAGAGTTTCCCCTCGTCACGCAGCTTCAGGATCGAGATCGCCGTAAAGCTCTTCGTCATCGACGCAATGCGAAACACCGTGTCCTGACGCGCGGGCGACTTTGCCGCGACGTTGCGATAGCCGGTGCTGCCGGCGTGCGCAAGCTCTCCATCGATCACGATGCCCCACGCCGCGCCGGGCACGTGCGTTTGCGTCGCGAACTCCTCGAAGATTCGATCGATGTCAGGAAATGCACGCGCGAGCTTGCTGCGACGCTCCGGATCAGCGAACTTCGGAGGCGGCGCTTTGAACGACCCTTGCTGGGGCTGCATCGCGTGAATCGCGGACGCCATCACGACCAGGGACAACACGTGGAAACAGATCCGCTTCATCACGTCTCTCAGCGCTTTCGGAGAATCGGGTAGGTTGCTTCAGCATCCTTCAACAAATCGTCCAGCACGTTCCAGGTGACCAGTCCGTCGTCTGAAGCGGGCTCGAGCATGTAGAAGGCGAGACGGGCGAGCGGCTGATCCATCGGAACCTCCCACGCGCGCGCGGGGGCGCTGGCGCCGGGAGCCGGCTGCCACTTGCCTTCGAGCCTGCGCATGGCGTGCCCCTCGAAGGTCGGCAGGGTTTGATTGCTTTCGATCGTGAACCGCTCGAGATCCGCAACGGGCCGCTGAAGCTGTCGCATTTGAATGCCGTGGGCCTTCAGAAGCTCGAGAGCTTTCGTCGCTTCACCGGGAATGTAGTACGCGCGAGGCGCGGTCTCCGTCAGCGTGGGCTCGAACCACATCATGTCGATCATCGGCTCGACGCGCGACACGTTCTTGCGGCGGTTCATGACGGCGCCGTTGTTCGGGTTCTTTTCTT
>Ga0114129_10013840_pt1 | contig 11493 bp, 8 predicted proteins | sample RhiMetdeltSRZDD1_FD_80071 | JGI IMG/M metagenome (GOLD analysis project Ga0114129, IMG submission 80071) | Populus rhizosphere microbial communities from Tennessee, USA - Rhizosphere MetaG P. deltoides SRZDD1 (version 2) (version 2) | ecosystem: Host-associated > Plants > Roots > Rhizosphere >... | reverse complement strand
GCCGACTTCGTCGAAGTCCCAGGAATCGTTCGGCGTGTATTGGAAGTACCACGCGAGCTTGCCGGTGTCGACGTTCAACGCGATGACGGCGTTCGTGTACAGATTGTCGCCAGGCCGCGCCTGCGGATCGTAGATCGGCACAGGATTGCCGGTGCCCCAGATGGTGAGCTTCGTGGCGGGATCGTAGGATCCAGTCTGCCAGAGCCCGCCGCCGCCGGTCTTCCACGCGTTGTTCTTGTCCTTCCAGGTTTCGCTGCCGGGATCGCCGGGCTTCGGCACGACGTACCAACGCCACAGCTCCTTGCCGGATCGCGCGTCGAGGGCCGCGACCCAGCCGCGCGTCTTCGCGTCGCCCGCCCCGTTCGCGACAATCACTTTGCCGTCAGCGGTAATGGGCGCCGCGTTGAATCGTTCCTTCCCGCCGAATTCGATGGTCGTCGCCACCTGCTTGTCCCACACGATTTCGCCCGTATCGCGATTCACGGCGATCACGCGGCCGTCCGGGAGATTGGCGATGACGAGGTCTTCCCAGAGTGCGATCCCGCGCGTGCGCGGCAGGTTGCCCTGGTGCTTGACGCCGGGGTCCGCCACCCAGGCGAACGCCCCCTGGTTCGCGTTGCGGGCGTCGATCTTGTAGAGCGTGCCCCAGCCGTCGCTCGTGTACAGGAAGCCGTTGTCGGCGAGCGGATGCACCTCGGCCTCCGGACCGTTCTGTCCGACGTCCTGCATGCCGCCCAGCGCGAGCGCCCAGACCAGGCGGAGGTTCTTGACGCTCTCGCGGTTGATCTGCGTGAGCTTCGAATACCGCAGCGATCCGTAATCGCCGTTCATCATCAGCCAGTTGTTCGGCTCGTTTTGAGCGTTCGCCAGCCGGGCCGCAGTGACCGGCGGCGCCCCTCCTTGGCTCGACGAAGCCGCAGGCGAACGCGGCCCTTGGCCCGCCGAAGCCGGAGGCGAAGGCGGCTGGCCGGAGAGCGTTGCGACCGACATCGCCGATACGATCGCCAGGATCGACGACAGTAGATGCTTCATGGCGCGAATTGTATACACTAACGCGACGTTTTCTGGAGGAATCCATGCGACACGCATTCGGTCGAACAGCTGTGGTGGGCGCGCTCGCAACCGCCAGCCTGGCGGCCCTCGTCGGCGCCCAGACTCCGGCGCCGCCGCCGCCCCTCGCCATCCCAAACCCGCACTACATCTCCATCCCGCTCGAAATCGCCGTCAACAAGCCTGCGGCCGATGTGTGGAAACGCATCGGCAAGTACTGCGATATCGGCGAATGGCTGCGGATCCCGGCCGGCTGCACGATCACCTCAGGCAAGGACGGTGAATTCGGCGCGGTCCGTTCCGTCGCGAACGAGATCCTCGTCGGAAAAACGGATCTCTCCTACACGTACACGCAGCCCGTGCGGGAGGGCCGGCCGTACAACATGTATCACGGCACGCTCGAGGCGAGACCCGTCACGGCGACGACGTCGAAGATCGTCTACACGCTGTTCTTCGACAACTCGATGCTGCCCGACGATGCGGCGCGCGAAGCGGATCGGGCGCGACGGGTCACGCAGTTCACGACGGCGATCGAGAACATGAAAATCCTCGCCGAAGGCGGCACGCTGCCGCCCGCGCCGGCTCGCGGCCGCGGCGCTCCGGCGCCGGGCGGCGCCGCGGGCCCCGGGAAATAGCGTCGCTGGCGTTCACCGTCGGCCAAGGCGCATACTTGCGCAGGCAGCGGGACATGCCGGAACGATCGACACGGTGGCGCGCGCTGGCGGCGCTGTTGGTGCTCGTCGGAGCGTGGATTGCGAGGCCTCAAGGGAGCCCCGCCGCTCCAGCGTCCGCGCCCCGCCAGATCCTGGACACGTACTGCGTGACGTGCCACAACGCCCGGCTGAAGACGGCCGGCCTCCAGCTCGACAGTCTGGACGTGACCCGCGTGGCCGACGCCGCGCCGCTGTGGGAAAGAGTCGTCACGAAGCTGCGCACCGGCGAGATGCCGCCGCCGGGCAGGCCGCGGCCGGATCCCTCGTCCTACAAAGCGGTCGTCGACGCGCTGGAACACGAGTTGGACGCGGCGGCGGCGGCGACGCCGCATCCAGGCCGCGTGCCCGTTCACCGGCTCAACCGCGCCGAATACGCCAACGCCATCCGCGATCTGCTCGGCCTCGAGATCGATGGCCGGGCTGTGTTGTCGTCCGACGAAGCCGATCAGGAAGGCTTCGACAACGTCGCGAGCGTGCTCTCGGTGTCGCCCGCGCTTCTGGAGAACTATTTATCCGCCGCGCGGAAGCTGAGCCGGCTGGCCGTCGGCGATCCGACGCTCCGTCCGGTCATCGACACGTTCAAGATCTCCAAAGCGCTGGTGCAGGACGAACATCTCGGCGACGACCTGCCGTTCGGATCTCAGGGCGGCGCGCTCATCCGCCACTACTTTCCGCTCGACGCCGAGTACACCATCAAAGTCCTGCTGCGGCGCCAGGAGTATGACTACATTGTAGGCATAGGCGAGCCGCACCAGCTCGACTTCCGTCTCGACGGCGCTCGCCTGAAGCGGTTTACGGTAGGCGGCGAGGCGAAGGGCATGACGATGCCGGAAAACTTCGCCGGCAACACGCAGGGCGATCCCGAATTCGAAGAGTACATGCACACGGCCGATGCAAAGCTCGAGGTGCGCGTCCCCGTGAGAGCCGGCCTCCACGAGGTCGGCGTCTCCTTCGTCAGACGATTCTGGGAACCCGAAGGCGTCTTGCAGCCGCCGCAGACCGGTTTTGGACGCACGACCAACGAGTACTACCACGGCAATCCTGCGGTCGAGATCGTGTCGATCGGCGGTCCGTATGGCGTGCCTGCGGCTGGAGACTCGGCGAGCCGGCGCAAGGTGTTCGTCTGCCGTCCGAAGGACGCCGCCTCCGAGGAGCCGTGCGCGCGACAGATTCTGTCGACGCTTGCAGCGCGCGCCTATCGGCGGCCCGTCACGGCGCGCGACGTCCAGCCGTTGCTCGATTTCTACAAATCCGGGCGCGAAAACAGCTTCGATGCCGGCATCCAGAGCGGGATCGAGCGCATCCTGGCTGCCCCGAGCTTCCTCTTCCGGATCGAACGCGAGTCTGCAGGCACGGCGCCGGGCTCCGCCTACCGCCTCAGCGATCTGGATCTAGCCTCGCGTCTGTCGTTCTTTCTGTGGAGCAGCATCCCGGACGATGAGCTGCGGGATGCAGCGGCTCGCGGAAAGTTGAGCGATCCTGCCGCGCTCGAACGGCAGGTGCGCCGCATGCTTCGCGACCCGCGGTCGAACGCGCTCGTCGACAACTTCGCCGCTCGCTGGCTCGAGCTGACCAAGCTCTCGGGCGTCGTCCCCGACACGGAGCTCTACCCGGAATTCGACGAGAACCTGCGCGACGCGATGGAACAGGAAACCAAGCTGTTCGTCGGCAGTCAGGTTCGCGAGAACCGCAGCGTCGTGGATCTGCTGACGGCCGACTATTCATATCTCAACGAGCGCCTCGCCGCGCATTACGGGATCCGCAACGTGTACGGCAATCATTTCCGGCGCGTCACGCTCGCTGACGGCAAGCGCGGAGGGCTCCTCGGCCAGTCGAGCATCCTGACGGTCACCTCCTATCCCAATCGCACGTCGGTGACGATGCGCGGGCGATGGCTGCTGGCGAACCTGCTGGGCGCCCCGCCGCCGCCGCCGCCGGCCGACATTCCGGCGCTCAAGGACGCCGGCGTCGAGGGTCAGCCGCGATCGCTCCGCGAGCGGATGGAAAAGCACCGGAAGAACCCGGCGTGCGCCTCGTGCCATCAGCGGATGGACCCGCTGGGCTTCGCGCTCGAGAATTTTGATGCTCTGGGAAAATGGCGCACGTCGAGCGACGGCGCGCCGATCGATGCGTCGGCGTCGTTCCCCGACGGCACTCGATTCGAGGGCGTGGCCGGCTTGCGGACGCTGATGGTCGACCATAAAGAGGACTTCGTCCGCACGCTCAGTGGAAAGCTGCTGGCGTACGCGGTGGGCCGCGGTCTCGACTATCACGATGTGCCTGCCATCCGCAGGATCGCGCGTGACGCGGCGGCCGCGGACTACTCCTGGTCGTCGATCATCACCGGCATCGTCAAGAGCACGCCGTTCAGTATGGCTGTAGCGAGGACTGACCAATGATCATCGCGAAGAAGGCGCTGCCGCGGCGCACCGTGCTGCGCGGGTTGGGGTCGATGCTGGCGTTGCCGCTCGTCGACAGCATGGTACCCGCGCTGTCGGCGCTGCAGAAGACCTCCGCAAAACCCATCAACCGGTTTGGCGTCATGTACGTGCCCAACGGCATGATCATGAAGAACTACCTGCCGTTGATCGAAGGCACCGCCTTCGAGATCACGCCCACGCTGAGCGCGCTCGCGCCGTTTCGCGAGCACGTGCTCGTGTTGAGCGGGTTGGAGTGCATTCCGACGCCCGGACGCCCCGGCGGCGCGCACGCGAAGGCGAGCACGCGGTTTCTCACCGACGTGTCGCCGCCCACGAGCGAAACGTGGCTCGACGCCGGCATTTCAATGGATCAAATCCTCGCGCAGGAGACTGGCAAGCAGACGCAGGTCCCGTCTCTCGAGCTCGCGATCGAATCCGGCGAAACGGCTGGCGCCTGCGACACCGGATTCGCGTGTCCCTACACCAACACGATCAGCTGGAAGAGTCAGAACACGCCGCTGCCGACCCAGAACAATCCGCGCGCGATCTTCGAGCGCCTGTTCGGCGACTCCACCAGCACCGATCCGAAAGAGCGGCTCGTGCGCCTGCGGCAGCAGCGGAGCGTGCTCGATTCGGTGGAGGACGAGGTCGCGCACCTGCGGGGGGCGCTCCCGCAGGGCGATTGGACGAAGCTCACCGAATACCTCGACGCGATTCGCGACGTGGAGCAGCGCATTCAGATCGCCGAAGCGCAGAGCGATCGGGAGCTGCCGCACATCGATCATCCGCCGGGCATACCTCCCAACTGGGAAGATCACGTGAACCTGATGCTCGACCTGCAGGTGCTCGCGTTCCAATGCGATCTCACTCGCGTGATCACGCTGATGCTGGGGCACGAGCACAGCGGCATGACCTATCCGCAGATTGGCGTCCCCGACGCGCATCACCCCATCTCGCACCATCAGCAGGAGCCGGAGAAGGTCGCGAAGGTCGCCAAAATCAACGCGTATCACGTGCAGATGTTCGCGAGGCTGCTGGGCAAGCTCCAGGCAACGCCCGACGGCGACGGCACCTTGCTGGATCACGTGACGATGATGTACGGCGCGGGCATTGCGGACAGCAACAGCCACTCGCCGATTGACATCCCGATGATCCTGGCGGGAGGCGGCGCCGGTCATTTGAAGGGCGGACGGCACGTCCGGTTCAAGAACATGCCGCTGGCGAACCTGCACCTGACGCTGCTCGATCTGTTCGGCGTCCACCAGGATCGAATCGGCGACAGCACGGGACGTCTCGATGCGCGGATTCTTTCTCTGTAGCGCGGGCCTTTCAGGCCCGCGTTCGGGGGCCCTGAAAGGCCCGCCCTACAGGTTCGCAGGCCTAAAGGCCTGCGCCACATCATGTGTTCTCGTAATCGCGACAAGCGTTGGTGCGGTCGAGGCGGCTGACCTGCGCCTGATCCAGACGGTCAAGAAGGGAGACGTTGAATCGGTGCGCGAGCTGCTGAAGCAGCGCGTCGACGTCAACGCGCCGGAGGGCGACGGCGCCACCGCGCTGCATTGGGCCGCGCGTCGCGACGACCAGGCGATTGCCGATCTCTTGATCCGCGCCGGCGCGCGCGCGAACGTGGTCAACGACCTGGGCGTCACGCCGCTGCACCTGGCCTGCACGAATCGCAGTGCGCCGATGGTCGAGCGGCTGCTGGCCGCAGGCGCCAATGCGAATGCGGCGCTGCTGAACGGCGAGACGGTGCTGATGACGTGCGCCCGCGCGGGCGCCCGCGCGGCGGTCGAGGTGCTGGTCGCGCACGGGGCCGACGTCAACGCGAAGGAGCACGAGCACGATCAGACCGCGCTCATGTGGGCAGCGGCCGAGCGGCATCCAGACGTCGTCCGGCTGCTCGTTGGCGCACGCGCCGATATTCGTGCCCGCTCCCGGACGTACGCCCAGACCGTCGTCGGCGAGCAGACTCAGCGCGCGGGACGTGAGGAGCTGAACTACACGGTGCTTCGTGGCGGCGCCACGGCGCTCCTGTTCACCGCCAGGGCAGGCGACCCCGAGTCCGCGCGGCTGTTGCTCGACGCCGGTGCGAACCCGAACGAGGCGCAGCCGGATGGCGTCAGCGCGCTCGTGCTCGCGGCGCACAGCGGCAATGGACGCGTGGCGGCGCTGCTGCTGGAAGACGGCGCGGATCCGAACGCGTTCGGCACCGGATACACCGCGCTGCACGCCGCGATCCTGAGAAGCGATCTCGATCTGGTCAAGGCGCTCCTCGCGCGCCGCGCCGATCCGAACCTCCGGATGACGAAGGGCACGCCGATGCGGCGCGACACGACGGACTGGAATCTGCCGGCGACGCTGATTGGCTCGACGCCGTATTTGCTCGCCGCCCGGTTCCTGGAGCCCGAGATCATGGCGGTGCTCGTGGCGGGCGGCGCCGATCCCGCGCTCACGATGCCGAACGGCGCGGACGCGGTGATGTTGGCCGCGGGGATGGGATCGAGCAGGACGGCGAGCCGCCGGGGGATTGAAAAGATCGACTTCGGCAAGGTCGAGCCGGAAAGCCTCGTGCGCGACGGCGTCGCAGCCGCCGTTCGCCTGGGCGGCGATGTGAAGGCGGCGAACCCGGCCGGCGACACGGCGCTGCATGTCGCGGCCTCCCTGGGATACGACACCGTCGTTCAGCTGCTCGTGGAGCGCGGCGCCTCGATCGACGTGAAGAACAGACGCGGGATCACCCCGTTGGGCGCGGCGATGTTTGGGTCGACAGCGGGCAGAGGGAGAGCCGCGGCGCCTGCCGGCGCCGACTCACTTGGGTTCGAGCGTCCGATCGACGTGGCGCATCCGAGCACCGTGGCGCTGCTGAAGAAACTGGGTGCGACGGAGTAGCGACATGGCTCGACGGCTTGCCGATCAGCCACGAAAGCACGAAAGCACGAAACCAATGTTTTTTTCGTGTTTTCGTGTTTTCGTGGCGATGCTGCTCGCCCTCACAACGGCATCGGCCGTCGCCGCGCAGCAGACGTTCACGGGCAGACTCTCGGACAGCACGTGCGCCGCCTCGCATCGGCTGAAAGCCGCAGCCGACACCGACCGACAGTGTCTGCTCGCCTGCATCAAAGCGCTCGCGAAATACGTGCTGGTCGATCAGAACAACCAGGTGATCCCGATCGCAAATCAGGATGCGATGGGTCTTCCGCTCTACGCGGGCCGGCCCGTGAAGATCACGGGCGAACAGCGAGGCGGATCGATTGTCGTCGCACGGGTCGAGGCGATTCCAGCGCATCTGCACATCGGCCACGTGATGACGAACTGGCGCGACACGCCTGGCGGACGGGGATTCCTGCCGGTCGCGGTCGACGAAACCAGAGTGGCCGTTCAGCACGCCACGCTCGCGGCCGCGAGCGCGAATCTCGACGACATCAGGCTTCACGCCGGCCACGTCCTGCACGCGCTCGATCCCGCTGTCCAACCGGCGGGGCCTGGCGCCGGCTACGGCGTCAAGAAGGCTGCGGCGGGGGCGCTCCAGCATCTCGACTTTGCCGCAAAAGCCGACGGCGCCACGTCAAACGTCACCACGCACGCGACGCAGGCCTCTTCATCGCTGTCGGCTGTGACGGCTCTCGTCGATCAGGCGATCGACATCGCGCAGAGAGCCCGTTCCGCGGCAAAAGGCGACGATGCTGCCCGGCTTGCCGCCGATCTCGCGGCCGTGACGCGGCGAATCAGCGACGGTCTCCAGCCGGCCGTGGCGGAGATGAACCTGATGCTGAAGGCCGAAGGGCTGCTGGGCGCGCCGCGCTGACAAGCATCATTGCGGCCGCTTGAACAGTCCTCCGTAGACGGCTTTGCCGAGGACGTGTCCCTGCATCGCCTTGAAGACGTTCGCGCGCGTCTCGAAAGCGTCGGCCGCCGGTTGCACGTCGATCTTCGTGTCGAGCGCGTAGATCTCGAACATGTAGTGATGCTGCGGTCCCGTCGCCGGCGCGCCGGGGCCTCGATACATCGGGCCGGTGGCGCTGATCTGATAGCTGCCGTCGGGCCGCTGGGATCCCTTGGGCACGCCTTCCGGTAAGCCCGTAGCCGTCGCCGGAATGTTCCACACCACCCAGTGCGCCTGATCGTCCGTCGTCTTGTTGCGCGCCACGTCCATGTCGCGCATGTTCAGGACGAACGACTGCGTGCCGGCGGGCGCGTTGGCCCAGGTCAGTGCCGGCGATGTTCCTTCGCCCGGCGCCGCGCCTTCGGCCGCCTGGCTGAACTTCACCGGAATGGGGCCGCCGTCGGGGAACCCCGACACAGTCAACGTCATGGCTGGACCCGCCGGTGCCGCGGCGCGTTGTCCGCCGCGGGTTTGCGCCGCGATCGCGATTGTCGCAATCACGATGATCGTCGATGCCGTCATCCATCGCCTTTCACGCATGCTGTCCTCCTGCAGATCGAGTGCGCGACAGCGTAGCACCTTCACCAGCTCGCGGCGGATCAGATTTCCGTCTCCGGCAAGAACACCTGTGATAGCGTCCGGACCAGTTGGAGGGATGCATGCGTGTCAGATCTGCCTGCGTTGTGGTCGGTCTGCTCCTCGCGCTTGGCATCGGTCGCGAGCGCGTGACCGTTCACGCGGCGGCCGTGCAGTACGTAGAGGTCAAGGATTGGCCGCGGCTGCCTCCCAACGTCCAGCTCGGCGAATGCGCCGGCGTCGCTGTCGACGCGAACGGCCACGTCCTCGTTTTTCATCGGCCTGGTCGCGGGTTCGATACAGCCGCGACGGAAAAGCTCACGGAGTCCGCCGTGCTCGAGCTCGATGCCGGCTCGGGGGCGCTGATCAACGCCTGGGGCGCCAACACCTTCCTCGTGCCGCACGGGATCACGGTCGACGGATCCAACAACGTCTTCCTCACCGACGTCGGGCTGCAGCAGGTCTTCAAGTTCTCGCACGACGGCAAGCTGCTGCTTGCGCTCGGAGAGCCGCGCGTCGGCGCGTGGGATGGAACGCACTTCAACCAGCCGACCGACATTGCGATTCGTCCGGATGGCACCTTTTACGTCTCTGACGGGTACGTCAACAGCCGCGTCGCCATCTTCGACAAGTCCGGGAAGGAGCTCCACGAATGGGGATCGAAAGGAAGCGGGGAAGGGCAATTCAGCAACCCGCACGGGCTCACGTTCATTCCGGGCAGCACCGACGTGCTCGTCGCCGATCGCGAGAACTCGCGGCTCCAGTTGTTCGACAAGGACGGCAGGTTCAAGCGCCAGTGGATCGGTGAGAAAGATGCCGTGACGACGGGTCGCGTCTTTGCTGTGGCCGCCGATTCGGGCGGCAATTATTACGTCGGCATCCGCCGCGCGGACTACGACGTCCAGCACACCGGCGTGGTGAAGCTCGATCGGGAGTGGAGAATTGTCGCCACGGTCGGGTTTGGCCGCGCGGGCGATCCGGTGTTCAACGCCGTTCACGATCTCGCCGTTGGTAGGGACGGCTCGATTTACGTGGCGGAAACGCGTACCAAGCGGGTCGTCAAGCTCCGGCCGGCAGCGTAACGGATCGGTTGCCCTGTCGATCTCATCACAGCCCCAACAACGTTGCCGCCGTGCCGCCGAGCACCGCTTCACGCTCGACATCAGTCAATCCCGGAGTCTTCAGGATGTGTTCAACGGGCTCGCTCACCCACGGGTACGGATAATCCGTTCCCATGACGATCTGGCTCGCGCCCACTTCCTCCACGAGGTGCCGCAGCGCTTCTGGGGTAAAGACGATCGAGTCGTAGTACAGGCGCTTCAAGTAGTCGGTCGGACGCCTGCCGGGCACGCCGGGCTTGCACTGCTCTGGAAAGACCTGGCAGCCGCGATCGGACCGATTCATGTACGACGGCAGATAGCCGCCGCCGTGTGCCGCACAGATTTTCAGCCGGGGGAATCTGTCGAGCGTCCCTTCGAAAATCAGGTGCGTCAGCGCCACGGTCGTTTCGAGCGGATTCCAGAGCGTCACGCCGAGCGCGCCGTTGCCTCGCAGCCGATTGCTGAACTCTCCGGCCGCCGATCCCTGCGGATGGATGAAGATGACCGCTCCAAGCTCCTCGGCTTTCGCCCAGAACGGATGGAATCTCGGATCGGCCAGCTCCTGACCGGCGACGCTTCCACCGATAGCGGCGCCGCGCAGGCCCATCCTCCGCATCGCGCGCTCCAGTTGTTCCGCGGCGAGCCCGGGAAACTGGAGTGCGACGGAGGCGAACGCCGCGAACCGGTCCGCGTGCGCGGCGCAGAATGCGGCCAGCGCCTCGTTTTGCACGTCGATGACCTGCGTGACGAGATCGCGATCGAGGCCGTACCAGTTTGGATTGATGCTCAGGACCGCAACGTCGATGCCTTGCGCATCCATGTGCATCAACCGATCGGCGAGTGCCTGGCCCTCGAGCCGCAATGCCGCGGGGTTGAGCTGCTGTTTGAGCAGCTCGCTCGCTTTCGCGACCGCACAGTGCGCGTGGATGTCGACGGTCCTGATCCGCCGGCCGTTGATCACGACCGGTAGATGTTTCGCCGTCGCGCGGGCGGGCGGCGCTTGAGTGAAAGCGTCGACGAGCCCGCAGCCGACGAACATCAAGCCGGTTGCGCCGGCTGCGTCCTTCAGGAATTCGCGGCGACTGTGCATGGTGTCCGAGGTTCGACGAGTGCCGTCCGACCGGGACTGACGGCCTTCTAATTCACCGTCCAGAGGGCGAGCGTCGAGATGTCCTTCACGAAGATCCGATTGCCGGAAATGGACGGCGCCGGCCACGTGGCGCTGTCCGCCACGGTGTAGGTCTTGATCGCCTCGAACCCCCCTGGACTACTCCGCGCCACCATCAGCTGCGCATCGTCCTTCAGCACGAACAGCAGGTTGCCGGCGTGGACGATCGCGGCGTTGCCGGCCTGCCGCGGCGTCGAGGTCCACAGCGTCTTGCCGGTCTTGGCGTCGGCCCAGAAGAACTGCCCGCTGTTCATCGCGGACATCGAGAAGACCGCATCGCCGACCAGCACGGCGTTGCTGAACGACAGCGAGAGCTGCGGGTTCTCCCAGGCGAGCTCGGCGGTCCACTGGTCGTTCTGCTTCGCGATCGTGTAGGCCGTCAGCGGCTTCCCCTGGCCCGAGACGATCACGGTTTTCCCCGCGTACACGAGCGGCGTGATCGCGTTCGTCGTCGCGCGCGCCTCGAATGGAACGCGCCACAGCAGATGGCCGTTCGACGCATCGACGCCGACGAGCGATACCTGCGAGAACGTGATGATCTGTCGCGTGCCGCCGATCTCGGCGGCGATCGGCGATCCGTAGG
>Ga0114129_10013839_pt1 | contig 11494 bp, 10 predicted proteins | sample RhiMetdeltSRZDD1_FD_80071 | JGI IMG/M metagenome (GOLD analysis project Ga0114129, IMG submission 80071) | Populus rhizosphere microbial communities from Tennessee, USA - Rhizosphere MetaG P. deltoides SRZDD1 (version 2) (version 2) | ecosystem: Host-associated > Plants > Roots > Rhizosphere >... | reverse complement strand
TCAAAGATGCGGAAGCCTCTCGTCTCGGCTCCAAAGAGCTGAAAGAAGGCCTGTGAGAGAATATGTTGCCCCGTGTGCTGCTGCAGCATCTCCAAACGCCGTGGCCAATCAACCACTCCCACCACTGCTTCTCCAACCGTGAACGGCACGTCATCTTCCAGGTGATGCAGCATACGGCCATCCTCAGCCATTGCCACGGCCATCACACGCGCCGCATTGATCGCCCCTGTATCGTATGGCTGCCCACCACCGCCAGGGTAGAAGGCAGATTGGTCGAGCACTACTACCTGATGGCTGTCCTGGACAAAACAGTCCACCACCTGAGCGGAGAATTGGGTGAGATAGGAATCGTGCCAGTAGAGTTTTGTGGTCATAGCATCATCCGTGCATGGGGTGAGATTAGTGCTGTTGCTTAGTCAGGCATCGCTTATAACTGTGCTTCGCCCAGCATCTATTCGTGGCCAAACATCTCCGTACACAAGCTCTATGTAGGCGCCTCGCTGTCACTCGCTTCATCTGCCAACTCACGTTCCAGTTGTTCCAGGGAAGGAAGCACGGCGGCGATAGCCTGTTTGATCATGGGCAAGTCCCCTTCCACGACCGCCCAGACTCTTTCGAGTTCTATCCCCTCGTACTGATGGATGAGCACATCGCGCAAGGCCGCCATACCCCGCCATGGAATCTGAGAATGCGCTGCTCGGTACTCCTCATCGACACGTTTGGCAGCTTCCCCGATAATCTCCAAATTGCGGATAACTGCATCCTGAATCAACTCTTCCCGAAGAAATTCTTCTCTACCGCCACGAGTGAAGCGCGCGATTTTCTCAGCACATTCCAGGATGTGGGCCAGGTAGACCCGCGGGTCCTTCTTCATAACGGCCTGGCTTCCTTGAGAATGCGGCGACGCAGCAGCCAATAAAGACCCTTCTCAGTGACCACGTCAACCTCTCGACCGAGCAGTTCCCGCAGGTCCATGAGCAATCCTCCTTGATCCATGAGACTTCGGCCCGGCTCCATGTCTACGAGGAAATCGATATCGCTTTGTTCGTTTGCCTCATGGCGCGCCACAGAACCAAACACGCGCACGTTCCGCGCGCCGTGTTTGGCTGCAAGCTCCAGAATCGCCTCGCGTTTTTCCTGCAAAAGTTCGTTAAGATCCATGTCCAAAAGTCTCCAAGCTGGCCTAGATCATCGCGACTTGCTCAGTGGGCCTATCTGCCTGCCTCTGTAGTTTAGCAGTGAGTTGGGACGCTGGCTTCATTTCCCATCTTCCAAGTCGTCAACTAGTGCTTCTTGCAATAGGTATTGTGTAGTGCTGATGAGTTCTTTGACCAGGGCTCGATCGAAGTCGACAGCTTTAAATCCGTGTGCAAGTGCATTGCGGTACTTCATAACTTTCGTCAAGAAGTTGTACTCATCTCTAGAGATTATGCCATGCATTACTGCCTGATTGAGGATGTAGAGAGGATCGAGGCGATCAAGTATGAGGTCCTCTTTCATCGCGAGTAGTCTCACTGTGGCCTCCAAACTTGACCAGGCCAGCAGCAGAGCCGCTTCAGAAAACCCCAACTCCAGAAGCTGTTCGGACGCTTGGATACCTCGAAGTATATCGTCTCTGTCAAAGGGGTGTGCCCCTTCAGGAGTTCTGAGCTGCTCCTCTTCTCCCACTATGACCAACTCGAAGTTCCAGTTGGGCTTTGCGTGAAGCAGCCGCGCCAATTCTCTGATCTGGGGCTCCTTCGTGAGAGCCGCTCGCGATTTGACCTCGACAACTCCTGCTTCATCGCCTTTGCGTACGAGCAAATCAGGGTGATAACCAGACAAGAAGTCAGGCAGTTGCTCCTGGGCAGGTTCTTCAATTACCTCATAACCCCTGCGACGATACTCCTCGGCAATAGCGCGAGTGCGCTGCCTAACTAATGTGGCTATCGTTTCCATCAGTAAATCACCTCTAGGTCTGGTGCTTCCTCAATGACAATGTAGAGGAACTGGTTACCACGGCTAAACCCTTCGGCTAAAACAAGTGAAGGATTCTCAAGGCGTAATTCACGATTCAGATTTCTCTTGCGGCACACAATATCGGTGACCTGCTCATCATCACGGTAGACCAAACCTTTCAGGGCATCTGAAATCGGCTTTGGGAGGTTATTTATATCCATTGATCCCCTGTCATAAAAATATATAACGGTGAGCATAATTGGCCCAGTAGCTGGTAGTTCTCCAGCGCGCCAATGTTGCTCTGCAACTCTTCGTACTGCGTCTCTCCACTGGCGCACATGCTCTCTGCGGCGTGCCTGTTGAGAGACTGGAGAGCCATCTATGACGAATTCAAGCAGTAGCACAAATTATGCCATGATCCTATCTTTATGAAATCAACACGAGACGGTAGTGGGCCTTTATAACACAGTGAGGCCGGAGGTCTTCCCCTATGATCATCGCACTTCCACCTGCGCCAGCGCTGTTTCTGCCTGAGATAGCCAGAAGGTCATCTCCATGCTACGGTAGAGCGCGATAGCAGTAGAGAGTTCGGCACGGGCCTGCTCCCGCTGCTCTACCTTGGCATACAGCCTGCCAAGGCCCAAGTGGCAGTGGGCCTGGAGGGGGCGCATGCCCAACTCGTCCGCCAGAGCGAGGGCCTGCTGGTGGTGGGCTTCGGCCTGAGCAGCGTCTGGGGGATTGCGGTGTACGGCAATCTTACCGAGAAGGCGCAGGCCATAGGCCTGGCTGCCGCGTTCCTGATGCTCACGGGCGAGCGACAGCGCCCGCTCGGCGAGGGCGTGTGCCTCTTCCAGGTGGCCCTCCAGCATGTGCGCCTCCCCTAGAAAGAGCTGACAGTGCGCCTGAAAGTCCATTCTTTCCATGGACATCAGCTGTTCCAGCGCCTGCGTGAGCAGCGCCACGGCATCAGCGACGCGCCCGCCCAGGGTGTACGCCGCCCCCAAAAGCCGCAGCCATCCAGGGGAAATTGCCCGGCTGATCCGCTTCCCAACAGAGGCCCACCGCGTGTTCGAGCAGGGGGAGCGCCCTGCGCAGGTCGCCTTGGCGGAGGGCCAACAGACCCATCCCCCAGGAGGCAATCATGAGGCTTGCGGGGTGCGCCACCGCCTCGGCAATCCGCAGCCCTTCTTCCCCGAGGGCCCTGCCTTCGGCGAACGTGCCGAGTTCGGCATAGCACGCAGCGAGCCAGGCACGGGAGTGCACGGCGGGCAGTAAAACGGCGCCGGAGCGCTCGTGGCGCCGCACCCCCTCGTGGGCCGCCACGGTTTGCTTGAAGCAGTCGATCGCCTGACGATCGTTGCCCTGATGATGATAGGCTCTGCCGAGGAATATGTGCGCTTCCGCGTGCAGGATGACTTCCCCGCAGGCCGTAGCGAGTGCGAGGGCACGCCGGGCGGCGGTGATGGCTTGGTCATACAGCCCCCTGCGGCAGTAATCGAATGACAGAAAGCTCGAGACCTGTGCTAGCCGACGCGGGTCGTCGAGAGCCTCGGCGAGGGCCTCGGCCTCACGCAGAGACGCCAGCATGCGCGCATAATCACCAATGGGAGTGCAGGCCGAGCGCAGGGCGAGCCGCAGATCAATGGCCTGCTCGCGTGTGTCGCGCTGCTCCGGCAGATGATGGAGGGCGCTGAGCGCTCGCTCAAAGGACCCCACGGCCTCGCGGTAGGCCGACTGCGCCATAGCCTTCTCCCCCGCCTGCCGGCAGTACATTAGGGCCTTGTCCCATACCTCGCCTCGCAGGGCATGAGAAGCTAGATGCTCTACCTGCTCGGCTACTCGGTCACCCATCATCTCTTCCAGGATCTGGACAATCCGGGCATGGAGCACGCGGCGCCGCTCGTGCAGCAAACTGCCGTAGGCCACCTCATGGGTGAGGGCATGCTTGAAGGTGCAGACCTGTTCAGGAAACAGCCGCGTTTCGTAGAGAAACTCAGCGGCTTGCAGGTGCGCCAGACCGCGGTGCAAGGCCGCTTCGGGCAGTTCGGCGATAGCCTGCAGCAGGGGCACGGGCACTTCGGTGCCAATGGCTGCTGCCGTCTGGAGGAGGGTTTTTTCTTCCGGCGGCAGGCGGTCGATGCGCGCTGCGAGTACCGCTTGCACTGTAGCCGGCACCTGAATTGTCGGCAGGGCTTGCGCCAACCGATAGGCCCCGCGTTCGCCCACCAGGGTGCCGGTCTCGACCAGGGTCCGCACGCTCTCTTCGAGGAAGAAGGGATTGCCCTCGGTGCGCGCCATCAGGATCTGGGTGAGGGGTGCCAGGCTGGGGTCGTCTCCGAGGAGCGCGGCGAGCACTTCGGCCGCACTGGCCGGTTGCAGGGGGTCCAGCCGCAGTGGGGCATAGTAGGTCTTACTGCCCCAGCCGTGCTGATACTCCGGCCGGTAGTTGACCAGTAGCAACAGGCGCGCTGTCGGCAGACTCCCCACCAGACTATCCAGTAACGCCTGGGTCTCGGCATCAATCCAGTGCAGGTCCTCAAAGACCAGCAGGAGCGGTTGGACCTGGCTCGCGCGCAGCAGGAGCCGTTTGAGTGCGTCGAGCGTGCGCTGGCGTCGCTGGGCTGGATCAAGCTTCAGGAAGGGGCTATCGTCCGGCGCCACATCCAGGAGCGCCAGGAGCGCGGGAATAATGTCTTGCAGCGCCGTGTCGAGTGTCAGGACATGGCCAGTCACTTTGGCGCGGATGGTCCGTGCCTCATCGCGTTCCTCCAGGTGCATATAGCGCCGCAGCAGGTCGAGTACGGGGAAGTACGGCGTGGCCTTGCCATAGGAGACAGAGGCACCTTCCAGGATCAGCCAGGTGCGTGGCACGCCGGCCTGGGTAAACTCGTAGACCAGGCGCGACTTGCCCACGCCGGCCTCGCCTACAATGGCTACGATCTGGCCGTGACCGGCGGCGGCCCGCTCCAGGGCCTGCCGGAGCGTTTCAAGTTCGTGCTGCCGGCCCACAAAGCGCGTCAGGCTACGCGCAGCCACGGCCTGGAGGCGGCGGTGAATCGTACTCGCCCCGGTGAGTTCAAATACCTCCACCGGCTCCGGCAGCCCCTTCACCGGGAACCGGCCCAGCCCGTGTACCTGGACCAGCCCATCGACGAGGCGGAGGGTGGCCGCCGTCAGCCGGATACCGCCCGGGGGCGCCAGTTGTTCCATGCGCGCGGCGAGGTGCGTGGTCTGCCCCACGGCCGAGTAATCCATGTGCAGGTCATTGCTGATGGTCCGCACCACCACCTCGCCGGAGTTCAGGCCGACGCGCATGTGCATCTCCAGGCCGTGCGAGCGGCGGACCTCTTCGCCGTAGCGACGCAACGCGGCCTGCATGGCCAGGGCCGCGTAGCAGGCCCGCAGGGCGTGGTCCTCATGCGCCAACGGGGCGCCAAAGAGGGCCATAATGCCATCGCCCAGCACCTGGTTCACCGTGCCCTCGTAGCGGTGCACGGCCTCCATCATGTGATGGAGGGCGGGGTCGAGGAGCTGCCGGGCCGCCTCTGGATCAAGGTCGGCAATCAGCTCGGTAGAGCCTTTGAGGTCGGCAAAGAGGACGGTGACTTGCTTGCGCTCACCTTCAAGAACGCTGCGGGACGTCAAGATCTTCTCGGCCAGGTACTGAGGGGTGTAGGAAAGCGGCTCGCGTGCCTGGGGTGTCTCCGACACTGTGCTGGACAGTGCGGAGGCAGGGGCGGCTGACGCTGAGCCGGTGTCACCGGTCCACACCAACCCACGACCGTCTTCGTCTACAATCTGGGGATGGGTAAAGAGGAGTTCTTCCTTCAGGTCTTCCAGGGCTGCATCATCGATATTGAACTGCCGTTTGAGCGTGCGATAGGTAGCGCGTTGACGGCTACGGAGCAGGTCAACAACCTGGTCGAGCACGGCATAAAAATCCATCTTCCGCTCCCCTCAACCCTCGCGTGTGGGCACGTCCCAATATGATAGTGCATCATACCAGAACGCTGCCCAAAGCTCTATGAGAGGTGCGGTTTCAGGCTAATCTGCCGCTTGCGCTGCTTTGTCATGCCTACCCTGCTCGCCACGGTTGACGATGAGCCGCACTCCACTCCTGTAGGTGAAGTAGTTCCACATCCACTGCACGAAGACGAGCAGCCGATTGCGAAAGCCGACGAGATACATAAGATGAATGAAGAGCCATATCAGCCAGGCCGTGAAGCCACTCAGGTGGACGCGCCGCAGGTCGGCTACTGCTGCCGCGCGCCCGATGGTTGCCAGCGTGCCCCGGTCAGTGTAGCGGAAGGGCTGCGTGGCTTGGCCTTCCAACAACCGTCGCTGGATCTGCCGTGCGGCGTGAACGCCCTGTTGCATAGCCACGGGAGCCAGGCCTGGCAGTGGGCGTCCCTCATGTTCCAGGTGCGCCATGTCGCCCACGACGAAGATCTCCGGATAGTTGGGAATACTGAGGTCGGGAGCCACGCACACACGCCCGGCCCGGTCCAAGGCAATGCCGGTGCACTCGTGGAGCACGCGGCTTAGCCCTGAGGCGTTGACCCCCGCGGCCCACATGGTTGTGTAACAGGGGATGTGCTCCTGTCGGCCGTCTTTTGCTTCGACGATCACATCGGTGCCAGTAATCTCTACCACTTGGGCGCTCGTGCGTACGGTGACGCCTAGCTTTGTGAGCGACTGGTGGGCTTTCTCCGAGAGATCAGGCGGGAAGGATGATAGTACCCGATCTGATAACTCGATCAGCATTACCCTGCTCTGGCGAGGATTGGCGACCCGGAAGTCTTCTATGAGCGTATGCCGGGCCATCTCGGCAATGGCACCTGCCAGTTCCACACCGGTGGGTCCCGCACCAACGATGATAAAGGTCAGCAGCGCTTGCCGCTGCGCTGGATCAGGTTCCTGTTCGGCCTGCTCATAGGCGGAGAGGAGGCGCTGCCGAATCTCCAGCGCGCTCTGCAGACCGTCCATGCTCGGCGCGTATGGTCTCCAGTGGTCATGGCCAAAGTAATGGTAGTCGGAACCGGTGGCGACGATGAGGGCGTCGTAGGGCAGTTCCCTACCACTGTAGATCACCAGCCGGTTCTCGACGTCAATAGCAGTCACCTCGCCCATGAGCGTGCGGATGTTCTTGGCCTTGCTGAAAATCTCACGCAGCGGCGCGGCAATGTCTCCCGGTGAGAGACCGGCGATTGCCACCTGGTAAAGGAGTGGTAAGAAGAGATGATAATTCTCCTTGTCAATCAGGGTCACGTCAACAGGCACACCGCGGAAGCTCTTGGCGGCGTAGAGGCCGCCAAAACCGCCGCCTACGATCACCACCCTCGGTCTCTGGGCCACTGCTCCCCTCCTTCCACATGCTCAATGCCTCATTTGCCAGGGCAAGGACGCAGGGAGTGAGATCATGCCCGATGGCTGGCACCCCGCGTTTGCACGGTTGTAGAGTCAAGACGCACAAGCCGGTGTGCCCCGTTCCGGCTTCCCAATACCATCAGGCATGTCTCTGTGTTTACGGTTTCAGCACGATCTTTATGCAGTCGTCCTCCTTGTGCAGGAACATCTCATACCCCTGGGGCGCGTCATCAAGCCGCATGCGGTGGGTGATGACGAAGCTGGGATCGATCTCCCCCTTCTGAATCCTTTCGAGCAGCGGGCGCATGTAGCGTTGTACGTGCGCTTGGCCGGTCTTGATCGTCAGGGAGCGGTTCATGACGGAGCCAAAAGGAAACTTGTCGATAAATCCGCCGTAGACGCCGATGACCGAGACCGTGCCGCCATTGCGGCAGGCCATGATTGCCTGGCGCAAGGCGTATGCCCGGTCCGTCTCCAGCATCATGGCCTGCTTGGCACGATCGTAGGCGTAGAGGATACCCGGCGCGTGCGCTTCCATACCGACGGCGTCGATGCAGGCGTCAGGCCCCCGTCCCCCCGTCATCTCTTTAAGTGTGTCGTAGACGTCAGTCTCATCGTATTTGATCGTCTCTGCCCCGCCTCGTTCCCGCGCCATGCGCAGGCGCTCCGGGAAACGGTCGATGCCGATGACACGCTCTGCCCCGAGCAGGTATGCGCTCGCAATGGCAAACTGTCCGACCGGTCCACAGCCCCATACGGCGATGGTGTCACCCGGTTTGATGTCACACATATCCGCCCCCATATAGCCAGTCGGGAAGATGTCGGACAGAAAAAGCACTTGCTCATCAGGCAATCCATCCGGAATCTTGAGGGTGCCGACATCGGCGAAGGGCACACGCGCGTACTCGGCCTGCCCGCCAGCGAACCCGCCGAGCATGTGCGAGTAGCCGAAGATCCCGCAGGGTGCATGCCCAAGCAGCTTCTCGGCCATCCAGGCATTCGGGTTCGAGTTTTCACAGAGCGAAAACATCTCTTGTTGACAGAAAAAGCAGTTGCCACATGCGATCGGGAAGGCGGTCACCACGCGATCGCCAACTTGGACGTTCTTCACCTCACGGCCTACCTCGACGACTTCACCCATGAACTCATGGCCGAGGATGTCACCTTGCTCCATGGTAGGCATGAGGCCGTTATAGAGGTGCAAGTCCGAGCCGCAGATCGCCGTAGACGTGACCCTGACGATGGCGTCGCGCTGATTGAGAATGTGCGGATCGGGCACCTGTTCGACCCGCACGTCCTTCTTGCCATACCAACAGGTCGCTCTCATCCCGTTGTCCTTTCCAAAAAATTTCCTAGACCCCGCAAGCCGTGCTGCCGGGAGGTCACGCACGCGGCTCCGGTGTCCCTTTCACTGTCCGTTTCTGTCTGCCAGGGGTTGCGCTGGACGCTGCGCTATGACACCCATGCCCTGCAGGCTTCCTTCTGACTGTATGACCTCGCCCGTCTCCATCACCTGCTTGAAGCGGCGCAGGTCGTCCTGCATCTGCTGCTCGGGCGCTGCACCGAAAAGCTTGGCGAAGCCCCTGCCGATCGCGCTGCCGGGCGGGCGGTAGGTGATCTCCACCGTGACCATCGTACCGCGTCCACCGGGCGCTGGCTCGAAGTGCACCGACCCGGTGTGTTCCACGTCCACGCTCTCCAGCGAGCGCCAGGCGATGAGGCTGTTCGGGTGATCGGCAGTGCTCACTGCATCCCACTCGACCGTCGTCCCAGCCGGCGCTTGCGCCACCCAGTGTGAACGGCCTTGCCCAATCGTTTCCACGGATTTGAGGTGATACATAAAGCGCGGCAGGTTCTGGAAATCGTGCCAGAACTGGTACAGCTCTGCAGGCGAGCGATTGATCATGATGCTCTGCTGCACGTGGACTACACAGCGACTGAGCTGCCGCGCACAGAGCACGTCTAAGAGCGTCACCCCAAGCACGGCCGCCGTGGCGGCTAGGACGCGGTCCTGCCGTGCCCTGGGCTCCATAAAAGCCGTACCCAGGCAAGCCAGATCAATCGCATCGCCCCCGACTCGTGACCAGACCCCCTCGGTGGGCCTGTGCTGTGTGAGAATGCCAATCCCGCTGGCGATCTCGCGCATTCCCAGGAAACGTATTAACATACTGTGATCGCCCCGGACGCCGACCAGTTTCGCAATCCCACGCGGGGCCGCCACCTCTGCAAGCCCGAGGCCGATACCAAACCACCCTAGAGCACGGGCCAGCCACACGGCTTGCCCATTATTTCCCCCGCTGTCCTTCTGTACATGCTGCAGGTGTCGTGGCTGCATGAATGAGCGGACTGGCGTGTGCTGTGCACTGCCCGGCCCGGCACTCTGCCTTGTTTGCTGCATCTGCATACGCATCTCTCCCCCCTCTATCAACGGACCCGCTGCAACTCTTGATTGCCGGGGCTTCCGGTGTTCTCGGTCTGTTGATTGCTATCACTTCCAGCGCACTAGTACTCCATCATGGTGCATGTGCTGGATGAGCATGGCTCTGCCTTCTCCTTCTGGGAGAGGGAAGAGCCCCTCAAAATCAGCGTGACAGCCTACTAGCCTGAAATGTTGGCCACGCTGGCACGTCTTCGAGACTACTGGCCCGTGTGATAGGGCTGCGTACTACGACCCAGACTGCCATAGCTTTGCTTCTGTTCAGGCTATCGTACTTCTGCGATAAGGAAGCAATTCCCATGCCATTTGCACCAGCGATATAAGGCATTCCTCGGTAGGCACTGCATGCGGCGTGGGCAGGGAAGAGACGCGCCAGGGAATCACGCCTGGGGCGGGTGTATGGTCTCTTTGTATGCCGGCCCTACTCCCAAGATGGGACATGGCTCTCTCACAGAATGAGAGAGCCGCTGCAGAACATGCACTATTTTCGTAACCTGACTGCTGTGCGGAGGAGCTGCAAGGGATGCAAGATGCAGAGACAGGGATACTCACCACCCCGACACTATGCCGCGCGTCAAGTAGTCGCTCATGGTCAGGATCAAGATGTGCCCCATCCACGCCACTCCGGCGCCGACAAAGACCCAGGTCAGCCAGCTACTGTAGCGCACGTGCATGAAGAAGAGGACGACCAGGAGGGCTTTGACTATAGCAATAGTCAGCGCCACAGACACACTGAGGGGATGGCTAAGGTGCAGATAGGAAAGCCCCCAGGTCAGGAGCACCAATCCTAACAGGATCGCATACACGCTATAGTAGACGCGCCGTGGAATGACTGCTGCCATAGTTATCTACCCCACTAGATAGAGCAGCGGATAGAGAAAAATCCACACAATGTCCACAAAGTGCCAATACAGGCCAATGACCTCCACAGGCGTGTGATACGTCGTAGAAAACCGTCGGCGCCAGGCCAGTATCGCTAGCACAGTGAGCAGGCTCAGGCCAATCAGCATGTGCAGGGCATGCAGACTCGTCATCACGAAATAGAAGATCATAAAGAGTTTGACCTGTGGGGCATGCGGTCCGGTATAGGCAAAGTTCAACGCCGGCACCAGGCCCTCGTGGTATTCGAGCGCGTACTCATAACCTTTGATGCCAAGGAACACCAGCCCCAGGAACATCGTGAGCAGCAAAAAACGGCTGAGGAGCCGGGTATGGCCCTCCTGCGCTGCATGCACCGCCAGCGCCATGGTCAGGCTGCTGCTGAGCAGGACTGCCGTGTTGAGGGTGCCAAGGAGGACGTTCAGATGCTGACTTCCGGCGATGAACCCCGCTAGATAGGCAGTGCGATACACCGTGTAGCTAACAAACAGGCCTCCAAAGAACATGACCTCCGTCAGCAGAAAGGCCCACATGCCAAGGTTGGATGCCTCATGCTGCTGCGCCAGGTCGTCAAACTGATGGGCTAACGCAGTCTTCTGTGCCAGGGCGGTGCGCTGCTCAGCCAACGGGTGCCTCCTCCTCTTGGGTGTCGTAGGCATACGGTGGCTGCGTCACGACTGGCGTTACCGCAAAGTTATCAGTAGGCGGTGGCGACGGGGTCTGCCATTCCAGCCCTGTGGCTCCCCAGGGGTTTGGGCCAGCCAGCGGGCTGTAACGCAGTGACCAGAGCAGGTACACCAGCGGAATGACATAGCCCAGGGCGAGAATCGAGGCCCCGGCGGACGACATGACGTTCAACACCTGAAATTCGTC
>Ga0114129_10013838_pt1 | contig 11496 bp, 8 predicted proteins | sample RhiMetdeltSRZDD1_FD_80071 | JGI IMG/M metagenome (GOLD analysis project Ga0114129, IMG submission 80071) | Populus rhizosphere microbial communities from Tennessee, USA - Rhizosphere MetaG P. deltoides SRZDD1 (version 2) (version 2) | ecosystem: Host-associated > Plants > Roots > Rhizosphere >... | reverse complement strand
GAGATGCATCGAAATCCGGTCGTCGTGGCTGCGGATCCATTCGCCGACGAGTCATTCGATTACGCGCTCATCGATTCGGCTCCACGAGGGTGTCTCTCGCGCCGCGTCGCAGCGAAAATCAAGCCTGGAGGTCTTCTGATCCTCGACAATGCGAACTGGTATCTGCCCCCTCCTGCAACGTTGCGTCCCCTCGCGCCGGGTTCCGTGGCGCAGGTGCTTGGTACTCCGGGCAGTACCGTGACGCGTCATGAATGCTGGCCCGCGTTCGCACGGCTCATTGCCAACTGGACCGCGCTCTGGTCGTCGAACGGCGTTCAGATGACACTCGTCTTGATTAAGCCTCGAGCATGATGGCGTGGGATGCGGAGCGTCTGACCAAGCAGATTACGATCCTGGCGCTCACGGCTGCCATTCCGCTTCACCTCTTCATTGACCCTGTCGCTGGATTGAGTGTTCGCACAGCGGCGGCGATCGCATTCGCCGCGAGCCTGTTTTTCGCAAAGCGATGGCCTCTCACGCCAGCCATTGTCGCGACCGCCGCTGCGATCGCGCCGGTCGGCCTTGCCGCTCTCAACGGCATGGTGGCGTTGAACGTCTTCTACACCGTGATTCTGACCGGTCTGTTCGGGGCACTGCTTCCGACGCTGCCACGCGACGGATGGCGGTTGCCTTCATCCTGGCGGTTTCCGATTGTGGCGTGGGCGCTGACGCTCTCCTTGGGCTGGCCGGTGATGATCGTTCGCGAATCGGGGCTTCGCCTCGGCACGCTGCGCGACACGGGCACACTCGATTCGTGGGCACTGCTCACGACGCCGCAGGTGGAAAGCTGGATTCTGTATGTTGCGATTACGCAGCTGGCGGGGATCCTGTGGCTCGATTGGTTATTTGGACCGGGATTCGGGATTCGCCCATCGACAAGCTCGGGGCGCCCTGAGGCTCTCGAAGGGCGGATCCCGAATCCTGTCCATGGGCTTTGGATAGGTGTCACCCTCGCCAGCATCGTTGCAATCGTTCAGGGCACGATTGCGATGTCCTTTCTCAACGCCGAGCCGTGGATCGGCTTAAGGCGGGCGGCCGGGACGATGCTCGACGCCAACGCGTATGGCGCGGTTGCTGCCGTGGCAGGGCCGCTTGCGTTCGTGTCACTTCCCCAGCTGCTGAACCGTCACATTCGAACATTGCAGGCGTCAGCGCTCGCTATCAACTGGGCTGGCGCCTGGATGTCCGGATCGCGAACGGCATTGCTGTGCGGCGTGTTCGGGACGCTGCTGCTTGCCTATGAGCTGGTCCGGAACAGCGCGCGCGACGAGACCGCATCGCGCCACAACTGGTCGCTGCTCGCTGGTGTCGCCGCGGTCGTGCTGGTGCTGACGATCGGTGCGGGTGCGATTGGACCGCTCGAACGCATGCGCACCACCGGCGCACCGGTGCAGGAACTGTGGACCCGCGGAGGCTACGGATCGGTTGCTACCCTCATGGTGCGCGACTACCCGCTTACCGGCGTCGGAATCGGAAGCTTCAACTGGATGGCGCCCGACTACTGGCGCGAGATCGCGAACGACAAACTGCCGTTCGACAATGCGCAGAACTGGTGGCGCCATCAAGTCGCCGAACTCGGCCTGGTCGCGTCGCTTCCAATGCTGTTCTGGTCGGTGTGGATGGCGTGGCTTGTGGTTACCAGACACGCCGGTGCCGCGCATCGGCTTGAAACACAGACGCTGCGCGGGCTGCTGCTCGGCATCGGCGCCGCATCGCTTGTCGGAATGCCGACGCAGAACCCAATCGTGCTGTTGATGTTCTTTTACTGCGTAGCGCGATTCGAAATCCTCACGCGATCGGAAGGCGGACCTGAAGGTCCGCCTCTACGAACCAATGCACGTCGAATCCCGAATCCCGAATCCCGAATCCCGGCCGTTGCCTGGGCAGCGGCGTTCCTGATCGCCATCAGTTACGCCGGCGCTCACCTGGTGCTCGCGCGCGGTCCCCTCAAGCCGCTCGAGCGTGCGGCGCGCACGAACCGCGATTACATCATTGGGACGTATCCATCGGAACCGCTTCCGCAGGGACAGTTCCGCTGGACCCGCAGGCGCGCGACGTTTGCGCTCGCGGCGCAAACGACGCATTTGATGATTCGCTACCACGTCGAACACCCTGATGTCGGCACCGATCCCGTGCGGCTTCGCATCTCGACTCCCTGTCAGACGATCGTCGATCGGTTCTTCACGGACATGTCGGTTGACGGACAGGCCCTCGAATTGCCCGAGGGGCAGACACGCGTGGTGTTCGATACCGAGGTCTCCCGCACCTGGCGCCCCGCGGACTTCGGAAAGCAGGATCAGCGAGAGCTCGGCGCCGCGGTGGAAGCGGATTTCATCGCGACGCCGACTGTGGTGTCGTCGCTCGAGCGCTGGATCCCGCTGAAGCCCTGCCCGTAGTGACGAGGCGTATATAATGAGTGTTTGCGCTCCTTGCTGAAGTCCGCCCAGAGCGAACGAACGCGAGGCCAGGCGTGAGGGCTTGCCCTGAGCGAGCGAAGCGAGTCGAAGGGAAGGACACCGTGAAGGCAGGGATTCATCCAAAGTACCAAGAGGTCGAAGTTCGCTGCGCGTGCGGCAACACGTTCAAGACGCGTTCGACCAAGCCCGAACTGCACCTCGAAATCTGCTCGGCGTGCCACCCGTTCTTCACGGGCCGCCAGAAGCTGATCGACACCGAGGGTCGCGTCGAGCGCTTTACGAAGAAATTCGGCGTGCAGACGTCGGCACAGCGCAAGACCGCCGCATCGGCTGCCAAGGCTGCAAAAGCGTCTGCCGCTAAGGGAAAGACGAAGACGGCCAAGAAGACCGCCACGGCCTGAAAACATAGACCGCTACGGCCTGAAAAGAAGTGCGGCGCGGACCTTTCAGGTCCGCGCTCTGAGTGTTCTGAACGTAATCGAATATCTCAGCAACGCGACCGCCGGGATGCTGTGCTCAAAATCCCGGCGCGCTTTTCCAGAAATCAGATACGCCGACCGTGGCTCGAGCTCGACTTCGTGAGTCGCGCGCCGCGGCGGCAGCCCGCGCTGATCTTTCGGCGACACGTACGGCCTGAATCGCATTCGGCTGAATCCCAGCAGCGAAACGCCCGCAATCACGTCGCCGAATAGCGGCGCGTCACGATGCCAGCCGATCGTCGCGTCCGGCGGATACTCGGTCACGAGCGCCTCGGCGAATTCCTCCGCGTCAATGCGCGCCCAACCGGCCGCCCGCTCCCGTAACGGAAGCAGGAACGCCGGCAACGGTTCACCGGGCTTGCTGCGCCGCGAATAGTACCCGTCGGTCCACCCGAAATGCGCGATGCGGCGGCGCGCCACCCCGCCGCGCATTTCGACGCGCTTGAAGTCCAGCCGTTCGATTTCGGCCACGAGCTGGCGCTCCTCAGCGGGCGTGACGAAGTCAGGTTCGTAGAAAAACCCTGCGGGTACAGGCGGAACGAGCAGAGAGGACTGGTGCCCTCGCGTCACGAGATCTATTAGAACAGCGCTGCCGATTGTGGCGGCGGGGCGTAGCCGAGCTTGCGATCGAGCCGCGCCAGTCGATGCCGTGTCGCCTGCTGGCGGGCAGGCGTTCCCTGCAGGGAAAGCGACTGCACCGCGAAGTTGCGTGCCATCTGCAGGTCACGGGCACGATGCTCGTGGTGAACGGCAAGTGCTTCGCTCGCCTCCCGAGCGTACGCGGGCGAGCAGCGAGGGGACGCCAGAAGATCGTGCCACGCCGTGGCGGCCTCTTCGTACCTGCGAAGGCGCCGAAGCGCGATTGCAGAGGCTCTCAGCGCCTCCACGCGGATCGTCGCCGGGCCCGCGCCGGCCGCGCGGCGATACGACGTCACTGCATCGTCCATCAAACCCGCTCGCTCGTACAAACGCCCGAGCCCAAACGCCTCACGGCTCGTGATCGCCGCCGAGGGTCCTTCCTCCAGCAGCTGTGCCGCGCGGGCGGTCAGCATGGCGAGCGACACAATGTCCAAACGGTTGTGCTCAAACACGGCCTGCAACGGGCGTGCGTCGCCGCTGCGAACGTACTGGAAATACCGCGAGGGAATTTCGAAACCGGGGACGTCGCTTTCGCGCTCATGTCCGCAGAGCGCCTGCTCCAGGTACGTCAGCCGGCACTCCACCTCTTCGTCCCGCCACATTCTTCGCGCAGGATGCAGCATGTCCACATGGGCAATCTCCGCAAACGGCGTGGCCATCCGCTGTATCGAATAGCGCGTCTCAAGCAGCGGAAGGTCGAATGTCTTGCCGTTGTAGGTGACGATGCACGCCAGGTTGCCGGCAAGCTCGCCGACGGCTTCGAGCAGCGCGCGCTCGGCGCCAAAGTCCGTCAGGAAGAACTGACGGGTCCGAAAACAAACGACTTGGCCCGCGGAGGCCAGGGGTGAAAGCGGCTCAAACCATCCGCACCCGACGAGAAACGCGTACGTGCCGGCGCCACCCGCAAGGCCCGTCGTCTCGAGGTCGAGGAACAGCATCTGGCCGCTGGTGCCGCCTAGCAATTCGAATCGCGACCAGGGGGGAAGACAATCGGCAACCGACACTTTACCGTGACGATAGCCGGGCGAGTACTTGCGGTCGACGACGAGGAATTTGCGGCCGCGCGATTCGCGCCATTCGCCGCCGAGGATCTCCGCGGCGTCCGAGGCATGGGCCGGCTGAAGCCGGCCCCTACGTTCATCGTTGTCGTAGAGGCCGGCTTTAGCCGGCCCAAGTACCCCGCGCAGCCGATCCGCCAGCGAGCTCACGCGGATACCGGCAGCACCGCCGTGCCGGCGGCAATCAAATCCAGAATGCGGAGCGCGACCAGCTTGGCGAGTGGCCCGGTGTTGCCCACCGGCCCAACACAGCCGGGGCATCCGTGCGGGCACTCACATCCGGCGATCAGCTCGCGGGTACGCGTCAGCAGGTTCTCGTGCATCTGGAACAGCGGCTCACTGAAGCCGATCCCGCCAGGATAGTTGTCGTAAATGAAAATGCGCGGCTCCTCGGACAGCTTTGACGGGATACCCATTCGGGTCAGATCCGTCTCGTCACCCTGCTCGCCGCTGCCGATTGAGATGCCGATGTCCTGCCGATCGCACATCAGCAACAGTTGCGCGACCTGACGCATCGCGAACGACAACCCGACGACGCCGTCGCGGCGGTCATCAGAGGCATACGGCAGCGCGGCCATGACGCTCCTCGGGACCGTGAGCCAGTAGGCCGTCGTGTGCATCTGCTGCTCCGGGAGATCGAGCTCGCCGGACCCGACGTTCTCGTTCGTGTAGAACTTGATCTTCTTGAACCCGACGACGCGCGAAGAAACGTGGACTTCGCCGTGGCTCTTGTCGGGATTCGGGATTCGCGATTCGGGATTCGAGACCGAATCGGTGACTGCGAGCTTTTCGAATCCCGAGTCCCGGATCCCGAATCCCGTCGCGAATGTCTCCAGCACCGTCACCTTCGTAGAGGTAATCGCATCGGTGTAGTAATCGCAGTCGATCTGACGGACGTACGCCTTGCGTCCATCGAAATCGAGCTTCTCCACCTGATAGAGCGCCCCCTCGATGATGTAGATCGCCTTTTCGTGCAGCGTCGGCGGACCGCTTGTGAAGCTCGTCTCGCCGATTACGTCGGCGCCGTTGGTTGTGTCAACGACAACGAAATTATCCGACGAGATCGATCGAAGGCTGACGGCGTCCGCCGGATACGATTCATTCGTCCACTGCCAGGTGCCGTCAGTGCTTTCCTCGTCGTGGGGTCCGGCTTCAGCCGGACCGGTCCGATGTACGAATCCACTCTCCTCGAGAATGCCGAGCACTTCCTGGACGTTATGCTTCCCGTACTGCTCCGTCGTCGTGAATGGCAACTCGAACGCAGCACATTTCACATGGTCAACGAGGATGTGCAGGTTGTCGGGATTGATCAACGCATGCTCTGGCGGTGAGTCGAAGAAGTACGACGGGTTTCGGACGACGAATTGGTCGAGCGGGGCGCTGCTGGCGACGAGCACGGCTGCGGATCTGCTGCTGCGACGCCCTGCACGGCCGGCGCGCTGCCACGTCGCCGCGATGGTGCCGGGGTAGCCCGCCATGACGCACACGTCGAGCGCACCAATGTCGATCCCGAGCTCCAGCGCGTTGGTTGACACAACCGCGCGAACCGTCCCCTCGCGTAAGCCCTTCTCGATCTCGCGCCGGCGCTGCGGCAGATAGCCACCGCGATAGCCCCGTACCTGTTCAGAGGTTCCGGGCTGACCGCCGAAATCGTCCTTCAGATAGGTGGTCAGGATTTCGGTCGTCAGCCGGCTCTGCGCAAAAACAATGAGCTGCAGCTGCCGTTTCAGGAACTCCGCCGCAATGCGCCGCGTCTCGGCAAGGTACGACCGCCTGATTCCAAGCTGCTGATTGACGACAGGTGGATTGACGAAGAGGAAGAACTTTTCGCCCCTCGGCGCACCGCTCTCCGACACCAGCTCGAAGGGCTCCTCGACGAGCGACTCGGCGAGCTCCCTGGGATTCGCGATGGTCGCCGATGAGCAGATGAACGTCGGGGTGCTTCCGTAATGGCGGCAGATGCGCGCCAGCCGACGAAGCACATTCGTCAGGTGGCTGCCAAAAACCCCGCGATAGGCGTGGAGTTCGTCGATGACTACGTAGCGAAGGTTTTCAAAGAGCTTCGCCCACCGCGGATGGTGCGGGAGGATCCCGGAGTGAATCATGTCCGGGTTGCTCAGGACGACGTGAGCCCGGCCGCGGATTGAGCGCCGCGCGTCCTGCGGCGTGTCGCCGTCGTAGGTAAAGACGCCGATCTGAGCCTCGGACGACTGCAAGAGTCGATTGGCGAGATCGTGGAGTTCGGCCAGCTGGTCCTGTGCGAGTGCTTTCGTTGGGAACAGATATAGGGCGCGGGCTGACGGATCCTTGAGAATCGCGCTCAGAACCGGGGCGTTGTAACAAAGTGTCTTGCCCGACGCCGTCGGCGTCGTAATTACAACGTTGCGACCCGCAAGCGTATGGCCGACCGCGGTGGCCTGATGCGTGTAGAACTGCTCAATTCCCCGCGCGGTGAGCGCCTGGGCCAGGCGTTCATCCAGGCCGTCTGGAAAGGGCGCATACTCCGCCGCCCGAGGCGCCAGCCGGCGGATGGCCGTCACCCACCCTTCGGGACTGTCTGGTCGGTCAGGGAAGCCGCCGGTCAGCCTGTCAACGACGGATTGCAGCGTTTGATCGTGAGCAGCATCCGTCCGTTTAGCCGGCAGCATGAGCGGAGATGGTAGCGCACAAAGAGCGAAAGTCCAATCTGGTTGGTGGTTAGTAGTTGGTGGTTAGTGGTTAGGAGCGACGGGTTAGTGCCCCTAAAGCTGGCTGGCGACGAGCACGAACACCAACCCAGCCAGGCATCCTCATTGCGAACGGCCGCCCTATGGCTATCACTGATCAGCAGAAGCGAATGCTTGCGATTGGCGCGCTGGGCGCTGGCGTGGCCCTCGCCGCTCAGATGTGGCGGCGGCGGGACCCGTACGAGTTCGCCGGCCGCTCCGTCGTGATTACGGGCGGTTCGCGTGGACTGGGCCTTGTCATCGCCCGGCAACTGGCCGACGAAGGCGCTCGGCTGACCCTCGTCGCACGCGATGAACAGGAACTCCAGCGTGCCGTGGACGACCTGCAGACGCGCGAGCCGTTTGCCGAGGTGCTCGCCGCGCCGGCTGATATCCGCGCCCGCTATCAGGCCGAACGCGCGATTGCGATGGCGGTCGAACGGTTCGGGAGCGTCGATGTCTTGATCAACAACGCAGGCATCATCCAGGTCGGTCCGCTCGATCACATGAAGCTGGCCGACTACGAAGACGCCATGCTGACGCACTTCTGGGGACCGCTCTACATGATCATGGCGGCGATCCCCCTCATGCGCCGCTCCGGTGCGGGCCGCATCGTCAATATCTCCTCAATCGGTGGGAAGATTGCCGTCCCGCACCTGGTTCCGTACTCGGCGAGCAAGTTCGCGCTGGCCGGACTCTCCGAAGGTCTTCATGTGGAGCTCGCCAAATACAACATCGCCGTCACGACGGTGTATCCGGGCCTGATGCGCACTGGCTCGCCGGTGAACGCGATGTTCAAGGGACAACGACCGCAGGAGTACGCCTGGTTCGCGATTTCGGACTCGCTGCCGCTGGCGAGCATTTCGCCGGAACGCGCCGCCCGGCAGATCATCCGCGCGTGCCGGTACGGGGATGCGGAACTGATCATCACCGTTCAGGCCAAAGTGGCGGTCCTCGCACGTACCGCCGCACCGGAACTCTTCCTGGACACGATGGCGCTGATCAATCGACTGCTGCCGGGGCCGTCGCGGACGGATGGAGATGAAGCGAGACTCGGACGCGAAGGCGAGTCGGAAGCCGCCGGGCCGCGGCCGCCGCTCACAACGCCGATGTATCGTGCTGGCGGAGAAGAATAACGAGATGTAGATGGGCCGGCTGAAGCCGGCCCCTACGGACGTAGCCCCCACGTACGTAGGCGCCTTTAGGCGGCCCTACTGCGTACGTTGGGGCCGCCTTTAGGCGGCCCTATTGCGCGTTGAACGAATCGCCGATCAACCGCTGACCCGTTTGCTCGTTGCACCCGCCGTGCGGCATCGCCTTGCCGCATGTAATCAACATCCCCGCCAGCGCGCCGAAGTCGCGGCCATCGCGCAGCGGATAGTACCGCACCGTGATGAACGTCCCTTCGAGCATCGTCTTGACGGTGACGTTGTTGCGCGCCATGGCAATGGCGGAACCCGTCTCGACGCCGAACTGCATCGGTTTTCCGTCCTTCATCACGACGTTGCCATCGTTGTCGACGACGACGAAGAGAAGCTGGGCGTGATTCGCTCCAGGAACGTAGCGGGTCAGCTTGCCCGATAAGGTCTTGGTCACCGTCTGGTCGTACATCGCGAACGAATGATGCGCGGCTGCAGGCACCGCCAGCACAACGGCCGCACCGACTGCGATAAATAGGTTCCTCACGTATGTGGCCTCAATCACAAATCAATAATCACAAATCGCAAATCACGAACGTCACTGCTGCTTGAACTTCTCCGGTATGTTCCAGCCCTTTTCAAAATGTTCTTCCCAGTTCTGCGCCCATGGACGGCCGAAATAATCGATGAACCCCGGCTCGCCGGGAATCAGTTCGGTGGGCCGGCCCTCAGGCCCATTGACGATAGTGCTCTGGACGCGACACTCGACGAAATTGAAGCGCCAGTCCGGATCATCGAGTCCGGAACGAAGCTGCCATGGCGTCACCGCATGCAGCGGCCGGACGAACGCCTGCGGATCGTAGAACGTCGTATCAACAGTGATCGTCTTGCCATCGGCGCTCGGTGTGAAGGTCTCGATTGTCTCGATGTCACTGCTGTACTCGAACATCGAGTGTGAGAGTGTCCAACCCTGAACGTTGGCGGTCCACGCAACGAGCGTGTTGCCCTTCCAGAAGCCGACTGTCTCGCCGTACCACTGCGGCACCTTCATGACGTGCGTCCTGCCGATCAGGATGCGGCGCAGGAAGTTGTCGGCGATCCCGCTCAAGAACTGGATTTGCTGCGGCGTCATCATCACTTCGATGTCGCCGCCGAGCGACGCTTCGGCCCACCACCGCATGAACCCTTCGGGATAGCAGAACGACGCGTTCCACTGCGGCGCGTTGTTGACGACCTCGTGATAGTTCTGTTGAACCATCCGCTTGCGATACTCCGGCGTCAACAGCGACAGCATCGTGGCCGTCTGCAGGTTGCGTCCCCAGATCCACTGTTCCTCGGGCTGGAGGCGACGATAGTGCCCATCCCAGTTCGGCAGCGTGGCGCGCGTGTGAACCGTGGGGCCGCCCGCTTTCTTCGCCTCGGCGAGCAAGGCGTTGTAGTGCTCCTCGGCGGTCTTGTACGGGTAGGGACTTACGATCTTCTCGATGGGACGATCGAGATTGCAGTCGCCCCACGCGCCAAAGCGTTGATCGCGCACCATGTCGGTCAGCGCGCGCGGCGTGTTGCAGCGCGCGTACCGCTTGTCGAGCCAGGACTGCTCATCGACGTAGAAGTTCTTGCTCGTAAACAGGTCAACAGGGAGCGGTGTGATGCCTGGCGGCGGCGTGGTGTTCTTGTTGGTCGGGCCGCCCTGCGGACCGAGACGTTCCTGAGCGCTCAGCGCCGCGATCAGAATTGCGGCAGCCAGCGCGAGTGTCGCGGATATCGTGCGCGCCATGTTTCTCCCTCGGGCCGAGTCGGAGTACGGTGACGACCCGACTCACGCGTCGGCAGTGCTGATGTGAGTCGGGTCGTACACCGTACTCCGACTCGGAGCGCGCGCAATTTTACGATCAGTGTGGCTTCATTACCACCTTCACGCAGCCGTCCTGTTTGTCGCGGAACGTCCGGTACATCTGAGGCGCGTCGTCGAGCGACACGCGATGCGTCACGACAAACGACGGATCGATCTCGCCCGTTTCGATATAGCGCAGCAGACGCGGGAGGTACTTGTGGACGTGTGTCTGGCAGGTCTTGATCGTCAACCCCTTGTTCATCGCGGCGCCAAAGGGAAACTTGTCGATCATGCCGCCGTATACGCCTGGCACCGACACCGTTCCGCCCTTTCGGCACGCACGAATGGCCTCGCGCAGCGCGCTGGCGCGATCCGTGGCCATGAAGGTCATCGTCTTGACCTTGTCGTACACGTAATCGAGGTGCGGCCCGTGAGCCTCCATGCCAACCGCATCGATGCAGGCGTCGGCGCCGACGCCGCCGGTCATGTACCGCAGTTTGTGGAACACGTCGGGATCCATCGAATCCAGCGTCTCCGCGCCGCCTTTGTTCGCCATGATGAGACGCTCCGGCACCGTGTCGATTGCGATCACGCGACCGGCGCCGAGCAAGAACGCGCTCCGGATGGCGAACTGGCCGACAGATCCGCAACCCCAGACGGCAATCGTGTCGCCTCGTTGAATATTGCAGTTCTCCGCGGCCATGAAGCCGGTGGGATAGATATCGGTGAGGAACAATACTTGTTCGTCGGTCAGGTGCGGCGGCACCTTGAACGGCCCGACGTCGGCAAACGGCACCCGCACGTATTCCGCCTGGCCGCCCGCGTAGCCGCCAAGCATGTGCGAGTACCCAAAGAGACCTGACGCCGCGTAACCGTAGAACTTCTCCGCCATCCATGCGTTCGGGTTGGAATTGTCGCAGCACGAATACATCTCGTGTTTGCAGAAGAAGCATCGGCCACAGGCAATCGGGAACGGCACAATCACCCGGTCTCCCCGTTTGAGGTTGGTCACGCCGCGGCCGACATCCTCGACGATCCCCATGAACTCGTGCCCCAGGATGTCGCCAGCCCGCATCGTCGGTATGAAGCCGTCATACAGGTGCAGGTCGGAGCCGCAGATCGCGGTTGATGTGATCCGCACGATGGCGTCGCGCGGGTTGATGAGCGTCGGATCAGGAACGTCTTC
>Ga0114129_10013837_pt1 | contig 11497 bp, 7 predicted proteins | sample RhiMetdeltSRZDD1_FD_80071 | JGI IMG/M metagenome (GOLD analysis project Ga0114129, IMG submission 80071) | Populus rhizosphere microbial communities from Tennessee, USA - Rhizosphere MetaG P. deltoides SRZDD1 (version 2) (version 2) | ecosystem: Host-associated > Plants > Roots > Rhizosphere >... | reverse complement strand
TGGAGCTCGATGACCGTGCCGGTTCCACATGCACGAGGACGTCGGCGACCCACGTGACCTCACGCCTGATGGTTGCGCGCACACCTGCCGCGATCTGGTGCGAGGCGGCAACAGTCATGTTCGGATCCACTTCGATGTGCAGATCGACGTGGTATTGCAGCCCGGTTTTACGGGCAAACGACTTCTCCACTCGCACGACGCCCGGTACCTGCGACGCGACTTCCTGAATACGAGCGGTACGGTCGCTCGACGGCATCGTGTCCATCAGATCGAGCGACGTTTCGCGAATCACGCGAATGCCGGTAATGATCACGACGAGGCCGACGGCGAAGCCGCCGTAGTGATCGGCAGCGAGAAAGCGATCAGGATTGTAGGTCGCCAGAGCCACCGCGGTGAGCGCCGCAGCCGCGGACAAAATGTCGACGGTATCGTTCCAAGCATCGGCAACCAGCGACGAGCTGTTGATGCGACGGCCGACGCGAAACTTGACGGCCGACATGATCGTGCGGAGCACGATAGCGATCGCCAGCGCGCCAATGGCTATCGGGCCTGGCGGCGCGTGTTTCAATCCAATTGCCTGCAGCGAGTGATAGCAGATCGCGACGCCGGCACCGGCGAGCATCACCCCGAGAAGGAATCCCGCAATCGTCTCAATGCGGCCGTGTCCGTAAGGATGTTCGGCGTCCGGCGGACGTGAGGCGAGCTGTAAGCCGACCAGAACGATGGCCGAGGCGAGCACGTCGCCGGCGAACTCCACGCCCGCGGCAAGAACGGACGTGGAACGCGTCAGGACGCCAACGGCAATATTGGTCAGCGCCAGCAGGCTGCTGACGATGATGCTGGCGACGGCGACGCGGAGGCCGGAGCGGTAATCCCCGTCGGACGATGCCACAGCACAACATTACGTCGGAAGTTCGGAAGTCCGGAAGTCCGGACGTTCGGAAGTCCGAAGATCGGACTCCGGTCTTCCGGACCTCCGGACTTCCGATAGATGGCACTACTCGTCGACTCTGACCGTCAACGGCGACGACAGCCGGACGGCAAGCGTCGCGCCACGGCCGATGCGGACGTCCTTACCGCGCGTGGTCAGCACGACGGCCGTACCGGCGCCGCCGCCGACCGCCGCGCCGATGCCGGCGCCCTTCTTGCCGTCGGCCAACGCGCCAATCGCTGCGCCGCCCGCGGCCGGAATCCCGATCGTCAGCGCGTCCTTCGTCTTGGTTGCCGGCGCCACCGCGACCCACGACCGTGTCTGCATGTTATAGGTCTCGGACTCGCTGGCGGGCGTGATCCGCGTAAAGCGAACCGCCACGCGGCCACGACCCTTGACCTTGCCCGGACGCGTCGCTTCAGACACGTAGCCCGACGCACGGCTGCCAGCCGGCAGCACCGTACGTCCGCCGATTATGATTCCCTGCGCCAACGTTGCCGACACGGGATCTTCCACCCGGGAGATGTCCGAACCAAACCCGCGCGTCACGCGCAAACGCAGGACGGTGCCGGCCGGAATCGTGATCTCACGATCGAGGCGAACCGCCGCCGATTCACGCGCATCGATCGGTGCAGTTGTCGCCGGCGCGAGCACCAACAGGGTCATCAACGAGGTCACAGTAAGAAGACGCATCGTGCCAAACATGGCTGAGCCTCCTGCCCCTAGCCATGGCAAGGCGCGTACCCCCGGACCGCGTTTTTCGGGCTATCGACAGAACCGGCAAATAGGCCAGTACTTAGGGCGTGTGGCATACGCTCCTGTGCGATTGCGCACGCGTGCGCCGACCAGAAGAACAGTCCAGTTATCTACAAAAGTGGTCAGCGGAGGGAAAAGACCACGACAGTCGAGCCGGCGGTGACACCGATGAACTGACGTCCGTTGATTGCGTACGTCATCGGTCCGGACTTCCACGGCTGGCCGGTCGTGAAGTGCCACAGCAGCGTGCCGGTGCGAGCATCGGCGGCCACGAGCGCGCCGCCCGGCGAATCGCCAAAGAACACGAGGCCACCAGCCGTGCTCATCAGACCGCTGGTGAGAATGCCTCCGCCTAGGCCTCCGATTTCCCACACCGTCTTTCCCGTTTTCGGATCGAGGGCGCGAAGAAACTTCGCGCTCGCATCCCCGGGCGACCGGCGCGTGCCGCCGCCGTAGAATGACTGCCCCTGCACCCACCACTGATCGCTCTTCGTGAAGATCGCGCACGATTCTTCAGCCATCACATAGAACAACCCGGTTGCCGAGCTGAACGAGGTCGATGGCCAGTTGGTCGCGCCTTCGACGGACGGGCAAGTCCGCGTGCCGGCCGCGGTGGGTTCATTGCCGGGGAGCAGCATCGGGCGACCGTCTTTCCCGATACCACTTGCCCACGTCAGATTCCTGACGAACGGCTCGGCGAGCAAGAACTCGCCTGTCAACCGATCGAGGACGTAGAAGAAACCGTTGCGATTGCCCTGCAGGAGCAGCTTGCGCGGCTTGCCCGCGAACTCCATGTCCACGAGCATTGGCGTCTGATTCGAATCCCAGTCGTGGAGATCGTGCGGAGTGAACTGGAAATACCAGCGCAGTTTCCCGGTGTCGGGATCGAGCGCGAGGACCGAATTCGAATACAGGTTGTCGCCCTTGCGTTCGTCGCCGTTGTAGTCGGGACACGGATTGCCGGTAGGCCAATAGAGCAACCGCGCCTCGGGATCGTACGTGCCGGTCAGCCATGTCGCCGCACACCCGTGCTCGAGCGCCTTGCCAATCCACGTTTCGGATCCGGGCTCGCCGCGCGCGGGAATCGTCCAGAACCGCCAGACGCGTTCTCCCGTCGCCGCCCGATAGGCATCGAGGAACCCGCGATTGCCCTCATCGCCCCCGGAGACGCCGGCAATCACGAGATCGTTCGCGACGAGCGGCGCGCCGGTGGCGCCGTAGTGCTGTCGATAGTCGGCCATCTCGACGTCCCAGAGCAGTTGTCCGGTGAGCCGATGAAGGGCAACCACGTGCGCATGATCGGTTTGAAGAAAGACGCGATCCCCAAGGATCGCGACGCCGCGATTGATCCCCGCTGCCGGATCGCCTACCAGGCCCTTCGTGCGCGGACGGCTGTAGTGCCACACCTGGCGGCCGGTCCTGGCGTCGAGCGCCCACACCGCGTTCACCGCGGTGACATACATCAGGCCGCCAGAAACGACAGGCGTGACCTGCAGCGCGTTTTGTCCGCTTGGAATCGGAAACGTCCAGATCGGCGCGAGTCGCGAGACGTTCGACACGTTGATTTGATCGAGCGGGCTGTGGCGATTGCCGGAAAGATGGCCGTGATAGGTCGGCCACTCGCCGGGGAGTGGACGCGCAATGCGATCGAAACTGGTGTCCCGTCCCGTTTCGGGTGGCGCGCTGCCCGGAAGCGTGGCGGTCGACGAGCGATCCGCCGTCAGTCGTGTGAGGTACGCCAGCAGATTCTGCTTCTCCGCCGCCCTCGCCTCCAGCTTCGGCATCACCGACGGCTGCCGCGTGAGCTCGGCGATGTCATCACGCGACAGCGAGTGATACTCGCCGTCCAAGCTGTGCAGGCCAACGTCGAACAGGCTCTCGTACTTGGCAAAACCACGGATCACGCGCCCATCGCGGAGGCGGACCGAAACCGTTTTGAACGACGAATTCGGATCGGCGCCGGGCGTCTCGAGAGCGCGCTCGATTTGTCGCGTGCGGCGCTCGCGCGCCAGGTTCGACAGATCGGGGCCGAGCACGCCACCCTTGCCGCCAACCATGTGACAGCTCGCGCATTTGCCTTGCCCAGTAAAGAAGCGCTCACCGGCCGCCGCATCGCCTGAAGCCGGGTGATCCGCCGCCGGCGCTTTCAACAAGGCGACGTAGTCCGTGATCGCGTCGAGCTCGCCGGCGTCGAGGGGGAATGCCGGCATGCCGGCGTCGGGGATGCCGTTTTGGATCAAGGTCCGCAGATCGGCACGCGTGGTCGCGCGCGAACGGCGCAGGTCGACGATCGATGGCCCGTGGCCGGCGCCGGCGCCATCGGCGCCGTGACAGCCGACGCAGCGAGCCTCATACTCGCGGCGTCCGCGGTCACTCGACTGCGTCATCGCCATCGCCGCGACCGAAATCGAGAGGATGGCTACGGCGAGCACTCGACTGAGGTAACGGATCATCGGCGACTAGTTGAGGCTTTCGCCGCGCGCCCATTTGACGAGGAATTTCGCAATGTCTTCTCCGATGCTGCGCGAATCGCTCATCAGCTTGCCGAGCGAGTCGCCGCCCGCCATGCCCATGGCGCCGATCCGACGCTGCTCGAATGTCGCAAGCGTCTTGCCGCTCGAGTCTTTTACCGCGCCCGCGACCTTCACCGACGATTTGCCGGCGCCGAAACCGACGAAGTACCGTTTCGCGCGGCTACCGGGATCGATGGTGATGAACTTCCCTTCGACCAGGAGTGCGCCGTTGGGAATGGCCTCGTCAGTCTTCAGCGTACGCACACTCTTGAACGGGCCTTTCTCGAGCGTGGCCACGAATCGCTCGGACAGCACGCGCGGCGCCTCGTTCTGCATCGTCTTGGCTTCTTCCTGCCGGTCGCTCTTCCCTTCCTTGCCGCCGGTCCCGAGATCGGCTGCGCTTGCGTCGAAGGATTTGATCACCACGTCCGTTGCACTAACCTCTGACAACGTCGGCACGAACAACTGGATCTTGTCGAGCGCGCCATCCTCAAACGTCTTGATGGGGGTCTGTCCGGCAACCGATTGAACAGCGACAAGGACAACCGCGACGACACACAGTCTGCGCATACATCCTCCTGCCGAAGGGTCTCGAGCCTACTCGGTGGGGCACAGCTTAGCAACACTTCGTTAAACGTCTTAGTTAATCAGCGGCAGGCTGCTATTATCCGGTGTGCGTGTCGTTCGCAGGTAACTCCTAGCGACTTGTGAAGCACTCTCGCCACGTCCTGGACGCACGTGAAGCCGCGCACGTCCGCAGCCTGAACCTCGAGCGCGTCCTGGCTGCAGCGATCGAGCGCGAAGGCGCATTTACGCGGGCCGAGATGATCCAACAGACCGGCCTGTCGGCGCCAACAGTCGGCAGCCTCGCCTCCGACTTGATCCGCAGCGGGCTCCTCACCGAACTCGGGGCCGGTCCCTCGCGCGGCGGCCGCCGCCCAACGCGCATGGAGTTCAACACGCGCTATGGCTTCGTGGCCGGTATCGATCTCGGCCCGACGCGCACGCATCTCGGCATCGCGGACCTGCGCGGCGAGCTGATCGCGCGGCGAATCGTGAACACTCCACAGGACGAGGAGAGTCCGGAAGCGCTCCTCAACACCCTTGCGGCTGAACTGCTGTCGCTGATGGCCGAACTGGACGTGCCGAGGTCGAAGCTCCTCGCGGTCGGTGCCGGCGTCCCGGGCGCGGTCGATCTAGCCCGCGGCATGATCGTCACGGTCGCGCCAAACCTCAAGGGCTGGAGCCACGTGCCCATGGCAGCGATTCTGCGCAACGCTCTGGGCGCGCCGGTGATCGCCGAGAACGACGTCAATCTGGCGGTGCTCGGCGAGCACTGGAAGGGCGCCGCCCGCGGACACGACTCGTGCGTGTTTCTTCTGTTCGGGACAGGTATCGGCGCGGGCATCATGGTGAACGGCGAGCTGCATCACGGCCACCGGTTCCTGGCGGGCGAAATCGGCTTGATGTCCATGGGTCCGCAATACCTCGGCACCGACTTCGGATCGCGCGGCTGCCTCGAAACTCTGGCTGGCCTCGGCGCGCTGAAAAAACGCTGGCAGCCGCCGCACCCGACCGACTCGACTGACTGGGTGGCGGCGCTCTTCAAAGCGGCGGAGTCCGGCGACAGCAGCGCCTGCGCGACCGTCGAGGAGGCGGCGACCTTTCTTGGGATGGCGACCGCGAACGTGTGCAGCCTGCTCGATCCGTCGGTGATCGTGCTTGGTGGAGCGCTGATCGCGCAAAGCCCGGCGTTGGCGCCCCGCGTACGAAAGGTGGTGAACCGGATTATTCCGACCCCGCCGTCGATCGTCGCGTCGACGCTCGACAAGGACGCGCCATTGTGGGGCAGCCTGCTGCTCGCCACTCACGAAGCACGCGAGCGGCTGCGCGAGCGGCTGCGGCGGAGAGCCGCGCGCTAAATCGAGAATTTACTGAGCGACTTCGAGGATCTGGTTCGCCTTCACGTCCGACAACTTCGTTGTCGTTCCATCTGGCCAGCGGACTTCCAGTGACGCGACTGCCGTCGCCTTGCCAAGCCCGAAGTGGAGGCGCTTGTCTTCTTGCGAGATGTAGCTGCTGCCGCTCTGCACGAGTCGCTTCTGGGCGGTGCTGCCGATTCGCACCGTGACGACCGCGCCGATCGCCCCCGTGTTCGCGCCCTTCCCCTTGAGCTTCACCAGCAGCCAGTTGCCGGCACCGTCGAACTCGTTGTGCAGCACTTGCGGGCTTCCATCCAAGTCGTTGATCACCACATCGAGACGTCCGTCGTCGTCCAGATCGCCGACCGCGAGACCGCGGCTCACCCGCTCTTGAGTAATGACCGGTCCGTAGGTCGGACCGACTTCGTCAAACGTGCCCTTGCCGAGATTGTGGAACAGCAGCTTTCGCTGACGATAGCCGGCCGACGCTCGCAGCCGCGCCTTGTCAAGCTGCGGATAGACATGGCCGTTGACCACGATCATGTCGAGCAGGCCGTCGTTGTCGTAGTCGAAGAAGGCGTTGCCCCAGCCAACGAACGGCAGGCTGATCGCCGCGCTTTTCGACTGAAACGACGTGTCGGTGAAGTGATCGCCGTTGTTGCGATAAAGCGCGTTGTACTCTTCAGAGAAGTTCGTGACCCAGATGCTGAAGCGGCCGTTGTTGTCGTAGTCTCCAATAGCGACGCCCATGCTGCCCTGCTCGGCGCCATCCTGGCTGACAGCAACGCCCATCGGAAACGCAATCTCCTTGAACGTGCCGTTCTTCTGATTCTGATAGAGATAGTTTGGCGTCGAGTCGTTGGCGACGTAGAGGTCGGGCCAGCCATCCTCGTCGTAGTCGAACCAGGCGACGCCCAGCCCGAAGTACTCGCGCGGATCGGCAACGCCGGCCTGCTTGCTCACGTCGGTGAACTTGCCGTTGCCATCGTTCCGAAACAGAAAATCGGATTCCCCGGGCAGCCCGCGCGGACCGCATTGCACGGCAATGCCGCGGTACTCACAAGTCTTGTCCTTGCCGAACTGAGGCAGGTTCGCAAGATCGATCTTCACGTAGCGAGTGACAAACAGATCGAGGTCGCCGTCGCGGTCGTAGTCCGCAAACCCGCAGCCTGTCGACCATCCGCCGACCGCCAGCCCCGCGGCCGATGTGAGGTCGGCAAACGTTCCGTCGTGTTTGTTGCGGTAGTACTTGTTGCCGCCGAGCGCCGTGACGTACAGATCCTCCCATCCATCGCCATCGACATCGGCCGTGCACACACCCATGCCCCAGCCCGGATGACCAACGCCTGCCTTGTCGGTCACATCCTCGAACTGGCCTTTTCCGCGATTCCGATACAGCGCGCTGCGCGCGGCGCGAGGATCCCCGGCGGTTTCAACCGTAAGCGAATCAACGAGGTAAATATCCAGCCGGCCATCGTTGTCGAAATCGAAGAGCGCCACGCCTCCGCTCATCGATTCGACGATGTATTTCTTTTCGGGCGCGGCGTGATGCTGAAAGGTGATGCCGGCGTCGCGGGTGATATCACGAAAGAGCTGCGCCGCGGCCGGGGCCTGTGCCCCGAGAGCGCCGTCGCGTTCAGCGAAGACGGCGGTCAATAACCCAGCGGCAAACAGGCCCACAACCATTGGTCCTCGACGGATCACCTCCGCACTCCCGTGTCTGCGAGCGATCCCCCGGCGCGCAGCAGCTTGATTCGCTCTTCGACGCCGTGCAGGTTCGCGCGATACGCCTCGAGGTACTTTCGCGAGTTCGCGTCGTCGCCAAGCCGGGCGTAGACCAGGCTGAGCTGATACGTGGACTTCGGCGACTCGGGATCGCTCGAAACAGCCTTGAGGAACGCATCGCGAGCCTCGGCGTAATTGCGTCGCTCCATGAAGACCAATCCCATGACCAGATTGGCGGTGGCGCCGTCGGGCGCACGTTCGAGTGCGCGCTGCGCGTGGCGCGCCGCCTCATCGAAATCACCCATTCCGGCTTCTGCCTCCGCGAGCGCCGCAATCGCCTCGATGCTCTCCGGCTGCAGATCCACGCTGCGGCGCAGGACCGACTTTGCTTCAGCGTATTCCTTGCGGTTGTTCAGCGCGAGACCGAGCGCCAGCAGCGTCAGCGCGCGCTCCGGCGCGAGGCGGTCCGCTTCGGTGAGCGCCTCAACAGCGCCCGGCATGTCGCCAATCGCCATGAGACCGACACCCAGGAAATACGGATACTGCGCGACGGACGGACACATGCGCGTCAACGCCTGCAGCGTGAGCACGGCGGGCATTGGTTGCTTGCTCGCGAGAGCCAACTGCGCGTACGCGCTGAGCACGTCTTCAGAGTTCGGCGCCACTTCTCGCGCCTTCGTGAGGGTCGCAAGGGCATCAGACGGCCGCTTCATCCGGGTCTGCAGCCGGGCCAACTCGAGATACGCATTGACCGACCGATGCGTCTCGGCCGCGACCCGCAGGAGACGGACGGCATCGTCGAGCCGTCCCGCTTGCTGCGCCTCCGCAGCCTGCTGCATGAGGGCAGCGCGATCGGACTTCTGGGGCTGCGGCTTCTTTGCTGAGCCAGCGGCCTGACTGGAATGGCCGCTTGCCAGCAAGGCACACAGGATTGCGGTCAGCACTGCCGCGCTCACAACTTCCCTCCGCGGGCTTTGTCCTTCAAGCGCTGAAATGTGTCGAACTCTTTCGTGGCCTGCTCGGTTCGCCCCAGCCGTTGGTAGGCGAGGCCGAGCTGGTAGTGGACGTTCGCGTCTTCGGGACTGAGGCGTGACGCCACTTCGAGATGCCCGACCGCGTCCTCAACGGATCCCCGCGCCAGCAGAATCTTGCCAAACAAGTAACGGGCGTGAGCGTAACTGGGGTTCGCCGCGAGGATCGCGCGAAGTTCTGATAGGGCTTCATCGCTCTTGCCCTCGAGTTCGAGCACGGTGGCGAGCATGTTGCGAGCCGCGACGTTCTTCGGGTACGAGGTGAGCTCGGCACGAAGCGCTTCGATTGCCGGACCAAACTGGCCCTGCCTCATATAGATGTCGCCAAGCGTCGCGTGCGCTTCTGCAACGTTGGCTTTCAGCGAGATCGCGCGCCGCAATGCGGCAATCGCCTGATCGAAGTCGCCCTGCGCGGCGTGAATTTGACCGAGCACGACGTTCAGTTCAGGAACGTCCGGGTGTTCGGACAGCACTCTCGAGAAAATCCGCTCGGCTTCGTCCGTCCTGTCGCTGCGGACGAGCGCCAGACCGAACGCGTACTGCAGCGAGGGATCGGACGGCAGCTTTGGATCTTTGCGGAGCAGATCTGCGGCCTTTGCATAGTCGCCGGTGTTGAGCGACGCGAGCGCGAGCATGCGGCTCGCCTCCGGATTACCCGGCTGTTGCGCGAGCGCCGCGACTAACGCCGGAATTGCCTTCTCATATTGCTCGGCATTGAAGTACGCCACACCGAGCGAATACTGAACCTGCGGAAACGCCCGATCGATCGCGGCAGCAGCTTCAAACAGTTCCGCGGCTCGAGCGAATCGGTTCGCTTGGGCGTGGATGACGCCCAGGTTGAGATAAGTTCGGGCGAGCACGACGTCGACCTTATTCCCGAGGTCCGCACGTTGTGCGGCTGTCAGCTGCTCGAGGCCGGCTGCTCCGCGCGGAGCGGTTCCACCCCCCGGGACGTCGTCCTGTGTGCCTGCCAGAAACTTCGCCAGCTGCTCACGTTCGTCCTCGACTCGCTGCACTGAGAGGCGCTGTGCTTCGGCGAACTCACGCTCCGCCTCGGCGGCCCTTCCGCTATCACGCAGCGCCGTGGCCAGCTGATAGCGAATCGCTTGTCGCCTGACGTTCTGGCCGCTCTTCTCCGCCGTCTCGAGGGCGCGTTGAAACGACACGACGGCGTCGGCCGCTCGACCACGTCCCAACTGACAGCGTCCGAGGAACATCCACGCATCGTACGAGGGCGATGGGGCGCGGACGGCGTTTTCGAGGAGCGGCATCGCCTCATCATAGCGGCGCGCCTCGACAAGCAGGACGCCCAGACGCAGCGTCGCGAGGGGGTCGCCTGGTGTGATGGCCAGCTCTCGCTGGAATTCGGCGATGGCCTCGTCGAGGAGAACGACGCCTTCCTCGAGCAGCGCGGTTGTTCCGAGATAGTAGTGCGCGCGGCGGACCTTGGGATCCATCTTCAACGCCCGCCGGAGCGCCGCGCGAGCGCGATCGTAGTACTGAAAGTCTCGATACGTTCGACCGATGAGAACGTAGGTCTCGGGCAACGCCCGCGCCGCCGCGACACGCGCGAAGAGCGCCTCAGCGGTGTCGACTTTCTTGACCCGAAGATAGCCAGCCGCCAGTGCAAACAGGATCTCGGGATCGGCAGGCTCCAGCGCCTTGGCTTCGTCGAGCTCCTGGGCGGCCTCGCCCGGTTTGTCCAGCGCCACCAAAGCCTGCGCGAGCGTCAACCGGACCTGGATGTTGCGTGGAGCGGTCAGCGTCATCGGCGCGAGAATGCGCAAGGCGTCTCCGGCCCGGCCCGACTGCAGCTCGACGACGGCCAGTGATTGCAGCGCCTCGCGATTGTCGACGGCGGAAGCGGAGGCTTGCTCGAACGCATTCCGCGCGGCGTCGAGCTGGCCGCTGCTGTACTGAAGGGCACCGCGAATCATCCATCCCTCACGAAGCGCGGCGCGATATTGGCTCTCCGCGATCTGGCGTTCTTCGCTGCGAAGGCTGCTCTCCGCGAGCGCAACAGCACGGTTCAGTTCGGCCAAAGGATCGGAAGTCTGGGCGGACGTGCGTAAACCAAGAATCGCGATGAGAGCGCACGCGCTGGCGCCCGCCAGTCGGGGATGGCGATGCACGACGGCCATCTTACCGCCGTTCCCCCACCAACCAACGGCGGGCTCTGGCAATGTCGGCAGAGTAGCGCGCGGGCGGAGCGCCATCCACGAACAACTGGAGATGCGGCCGCGCTTCGTCACCACGGCCGGCATGTGCGAGCGACAAACCAACCGCCAAGAGCTTCTCGAACTCGTTGGGATCGATGGCGACGGCGCGCCGCCAATGCTGCAGTGATTCTTCGAGCTGACCTTCCTCGGCCGCCAACGCACCAAGCGAGCTATGCGCACGGGCGTTCTCTGGGCTGATGGCCAGCGCGGACTCAAACGCCGCGCGCGCCTGCGCACGCCGCCCCGCCATCAGCTCGACCGTGCCTGCCGTCACGAGAATCATCCCGTTGGAACGATCCTGCACGAGCGCCTTTTCGAGGACACGAAGCGCGTCGGGATAGGCGCCCAGTCGCGCCTCGGCCAGCGCGAGCGCGACGAGCACCTGCACGTCCGCATCCGC
>Ga0114129_10013835_pt1 | contig 11497 bp, 10 predicted proteins | sample RhiMetdeltSRZDD1_FD_80071 | JGI IMG/M metagenome (GOLD analysis project Ga0114129, IMG submission 80071) | Populus rhizosphere microbial communities from Tennessee, USA - Rhizosphere MetaG P. deltoides SRZDD1 (version 2) (version 2) | ecosystem: Host-associated > Plants > Roots > Rhizosphere >... | reverse complement strand
GTCACGGGGGGCGCGGGTTTCATCGGCTCGCACCTGGCCTCGCGCCGCCTGGCGCGCGGAGACCGGGTCGTCGTGCTCGACGACTTCAACGACTTCTACGATCCGGCGTTGAAGCGCGCCAACGTGGCACGCTTTCTCGGCGAACCGCGCTTCCGTCTGGTCGAGGGGGACATCCGAAACCGGGACCTGGTCGCGAAGACGTTCGGGGAAGAACGCTTCGACGCCGTCCTTCACCTCGCGGCGCGGGCGGGGGTCCGGCCGTCGCTCGCGCAGCCCGTTCTCTATGAGGAGGTCAACTGCGTGGGGACGCTCCACCTCCTGGAGGCGGCGACCGCGCACGGCCGGCCGCCGTTCGTCTTCGCCTCGTCGTCGTCGGTCTACGGGATCAACTCGAAGCTGCCGTTCGCGGAGGACGACCCGATCGAGCGCCCGATCTCTCCGTACGCCACGACCAAGCGCGCCGGAGAGCTGCACGTCTTCACCGGCCACCACCTCCACGGCCTGCCGGCCTGGTGCCTCCGCTTTTTCACGGTGTACGGTCCGCGCCAGCGCCCGGAGATGGCGATCGCACGATTCATCCGCTCGATCGAGGCGGGAGATCCGATTCCGTTCTACGGGGACGGGGACAGCCGCCGCGACTACACGTACATCGACGACATCGCCGACGGAGTGGAGGCCGCTCTCGACCGCGGGGCTCCGGCGGCGGGATTCGAGATCGTGAACCTCGGAGGCGCCCATCCCGTCACGCTGTCGGAGCTCGTCGCGGCGATCGAGCGGGCCACCGGCCGGAAGGCGCGCCTCGATCGGCAGCCCGTGCAGCCGGGCGACGTCCCGGTCACGTATGCTTCGGTCGACAAGGCCGAGCGGTTGCTCGGTTTCCGGGCGCGCGTCCCTCTCGCCGAGGGACTGCGCCGAACCGTGGAGTGGTTTCGCGCCGGCCGGGGGCGCGCAGCGTGAGGTCCCGCGCCCCTTCACGAACCGGGAAAGGACGAACCGGTCGATGAACATCTGTGTCGTGGGGACTGGTTACGTCGGGCTCGTCACCGGGGCCTGTCTCGCGGACTTCGGGATGAACGTCATTTGCGTCGACAAGGACGAGTCGAAGATCGACGCGTTGAAGAAGGGACGCATTCCGATCTACGAGCCCGGGCTGGAAGAGATCGTCGCGAAAAACGAGCGGGCGGGGCGGCTCGTCTTCACGACGGACCTGAAGTCGGGGATCGAGCGGGCGCTCGCGATCTTCATCGCGGTTGGAACTCCGCCCAACCCCGACGGGTCGCCGGACCTGACCTTCGTCCGTCAGGTGGCCGAGGCGATCGCGCAGCACATGAACGACTACAAGGTCGTCGTGACGAAGTCCACCGTGCCGACGGGCACGGGCCGGATGATCGAGCAGATCCTGAGGTCGAACGACGACGAGCGGAAGTTCTCGGTCGTGTCGAATCCCGAGTTTCTCCGCGAGGGCTCCGCGATCTCGGACTTCCTCCGACCCGATCGGATCGTCATCGGCGCGTCGGACGCCCGGGCGATCGAGGTCATGAAGGAGATCTACAGCCCGCTCTTCCTGGCGGAGACGCCGTTCGTCATCACCGACGTCGCGTCGGCCGAGCTCATCAAGTACGCCTCGAACGGGTTCCTCGCGGTCAAAATCTCCTTCATCAACGAGATCGCGCGGCTCTGCGAGGTGATGGGCGCCGACGTCCACGACGTCTCGCGCGGAATGGGGCTCGACCGGCGCATCGGGTCGCGGTTCCTCCTCGCCGGACCCGGATTCGGCGGGTCGTGTTTTCCCAAAGACACCGCGGCGGCGATCGACCTCGCCCGCCAGCACGGCGAGCGATTCCGGATCATCGAGGCGGCGGTCTGCGTCAACTCCGAAACCAAGAAGAGAATGATCGAGAAGATCGCCGCCGCCGCCGAGCCGCTCGCCGGCCGCACCGTGGCGGTCCTCGGCCTTTCCTTCAAGCCGGAAACCGACGACATCCGCGAGTCGCCGGCGCTTTCGGTGATCTCGGACCTGCTCGCCGCGGGAGCATCCGTGCGCGCATTCGATCCCGCCGCGATGGAAAACGCGCGATCCGTCTTTCCGCAGCTCTACTACGCGAAGGACGTCTACGATTGTGCGCAGGGGGCCGACGTTCTCGTCATCGCCACCGAGTGGAACGAGTTCCGCGCGCTCGACTTCGGAAAGCTCGCGCGGCTCATGAAGGCGATGACCGTCGTCGACCTCCGCAACGTGTACGAGCCGAGAGAGCTGAAAGCCGCGGGATGGTCCTATACCGGGGTCGGGCGATCATAGCGGGGAGCGCAACGGTCCGATGAGAATGCTCGTCACGGGCGGCGCCGGCTTTCTCGGAAGCCACCTCTGCGACCGCCTTCTCGCGGAAGGGCACGAAGTCATCGCGATGGACAACTTCGTGACGGGCAAGCCTCGCAACATCGCGCACCTGGAGACCGACCGCCGCTTTCACTTCATCGAGCACAACGTTACCAAGTTCATTTCGGTCGAAGGGGACATCGACGCGGTCCTCCATTTCGCCTCTCCCGCTTCCCCCATCGACTACCTGGAGCTTCCGATCCAGACGCTGAAGGTCGGCTCGCTCGGAACGCACAACGCCCTCGGTCTCGCGCTCGCGAAGGGGGCGCGGTTTCTCCTCGCCTCGACGTCGGAAGTCTACGGAGACCCCCTCGTGCACCCGCAGCCCGAGACTTACTGGGGCAACGTCAACCCGATCGGGCCCCGGGGCGTGTACGACGAGGCAAAGCGGTTCGCCGAGGCGATGACGATGGCCTACCGGCGCGCCCACGGCGTGCCGACGCGGATCGTTCGCATCTTCAACACCTACGGGGAAAGGATGCGGCTGCGGGACGGGCGGGTCGTTCCGGCCTTGATCGGACAGGCCCTGGCCGGAGAGCCGCTGACGGTTTTCGGCGACGGGTTGCAGACCCGATCGTTCTGTTACGTGTCGGACCTCGTGGACGGGATCTACCGGCTCCTTCTCTCCGACGAGAGAGATCCCGTGAACCTCGGGAACCCGGCGGAGCTCTCGGTGCTCGAGTTCGCGAAGACGATCCAGCGGTTGACCGGCACGAGGAGCGAGGTCGTTTTCCGGCCGCTGCCGATCGACGACCCCCGGGTCCGCCAGCCCGACATCCGAAAAGCGCGGGAGAAGCTGGGCTGGGAGCCGAAGGTGGGACTGGAAGAAGGGCTCACGAGAACGATCGAGTTCTTTCGGACGGAACTGGCGGTCAACGAGCGTTAGTTCAAGTTCCCGGTTGGGCGACTCGCCCGCGTGCTAGTTTGCCCGCGTGGCAGATCCCACGGACAAGCTCCCCGAAAACGTCTCCGGACGGTACTACGTCGATTCCCAGTGCATCGACTGCGACGTCTGCCGGGTCACCGCCCCCGCGAATTTCCAGCGCGACGGAGAGAGGGGCTATTCCTACGTCTTCTCTCAGCCAATGAGCGAACCGGAGGAAGCGCAGTGTCGGGAGGCCATGGATTCGTGCCCGGTCGAGGCAATCGGCGACGACGGCGACAGGTGAGGAAAACCTGAACGCCGCGGTTCTCTTTTCCTCCGAGGCTAGACTTCCGAGGCAGTGAGAATTCGATCCGGTCTAATCGTGCTCGCGGCCTTCGCCGCGGTCGCCGCCGGATGCAGCGATCAGGCGCTTCCGGAGGCCGACGGCCGGGGCGGCGACGTCGCGGCGGGTCGCGTCATCTTCGAGCGCAAGTGCGCCCGCTGCCACAACACGAACGGGGACGGGAAGACCCCGGTCGCGGGACGTTTCCCTTATGCCAACCTGATCGACGGAGTCTGGCGCTCCGACGGCACCGCGGAGTCGATCGAAAGGCAGATCCGGCGCGGGCGCGATCCGATGCCTTCGTTCGAGCACAAGCTCTCGGACGAGCAGATCCGCCAGACCGTCGACTACGTGCTCGAGCTCACCGGCGGGAGCCGCGCGGCCAGACGGTGACCCGGCGGTGGATCCTCCCCCTCTTTCCTCTGCCGGGGGTCGTCCTTCTTCCGGGGACGCTCCTTCCGCTGCACATCTTCGAGCCGCGGTATCGCGCGATGGTCGCCGATGCGCTCTCGGGCGACCCGACGATCGGGATGGCGATGATGAGGCCCGGGTGGGAGCGCGCCGGATCGCACCCCGAGATCTTCCCGATCGGGGGTGCGGGTCGGATCGTCGACTCCGAGATGCTGGCGGACGGCCGCTACAACATCGTCCTGGAGGCGGTGTTCCGGTATCGGGTGATCGACGAGTCGCCGCCGGCGCCCTACCGGGTGGCGAGCGTGGAGGAAATCGAGTCCGTTCCATTCGCGAGCGAAGCCGAGTCGCGGCGCGCATGTGACGAAGCCGTTTCCCTGTTCGGCCGCATCGCCGCGGTGATGTCGCTTCCCCCTTTGCCGGATTCGCCTCTGTCGCCGGAGCACCTCGGCTCGGAGATCGCCGTCCGCCTGCGCTACGAGCCGCAAGAGCTCCAGGCTCTGCTCGAGACGGACTCGATACCCGCGCGCCTCGAAACGCTCATGAAGCGGATGCGGGAGTGGGAAGGGAGAATCCGCTTTCTATCGACCTATCGGCGAGAGGAGGTCGATCCGTCCCGGAACTAGTTCAACGCGAAGCGTTGAGCGCCCTCTCGTGCGCCCAGCTCCGGATCGCCTTGATCTGCTCCTCCATCGTCACCGACAGCGGGACCGTCGCCGAGATCATCCGGTAGAGGTCGTCCTCGCTCACGTCCCGTTTCTCGGCATAGGCGTCGACGACCGCGGAGATCACGACCTGCTCGATCTCCGCGCCGTTCCAGCCGGCGGTCGCTTTCGCGAGAAAGACGAGGTCGAGCCGGGACGGATCGCAACGGTTCTTGGAGAGGTGGATCTGGAAGATCTGCTTGCGCTCCTCTTCGGTCGGCAGGTCCACGAAGAACACCTGGTCGAAGCGGCCTTTGCGGATGATCTCGGCGGGGAGGAGGTGTATGCGATTCGCGGTCGCCGCTACGAACACGAGGGCGCTCTTTTCCTGCATCCACGTCAGGAACCCCGAGAAGATGCGCGACATCGAGGCGTCCTGGCCGTCGCGGTAGCCTCCGACCCCCATCTCGATCTCGTCGATCCAGAGGACCGCGGGAGATACCGCCTCGACGGATCGCAGGGCCCTCAGAAAGGTCGCCTCGGGGTTGTCGGTTCCGAAGATCGCGTTCATGTCCAGCCGGAAGAGCGGCAGGTTCCACTCCGTCGAGATGGTCTTCACGCAGAGGCTCTTTCCGCAGCCGGAGATGCCCATGAGGAGGATGCCGCGCGGGATCGGGATGCCGGCGTCGAGCGCTTCGCGCGAGAAGAGCTTCTCCCGCTTCTCGAGCCACTCCTTGAGGACCGCGTAGCCGCCGACGTCGTCGAGCGAGACACGGGGAGGGACGAACTCGAGCACGCCCTCCTTTCGCGACATCTGCTCCTTTTCGGCGAGGACTTCCCGAAACGCCTCCTCCTCGAACGTGCGGCGTTGCGCGAACGTCTTCGAGAGAACGTGTCCGATCTCGTCGGCCGTCAGCCCGCGCAGGGCGAGCGCGAGCCGCTTCAAGTCGGCCTCCGTGATTCCTTCGGGCCCCAGCCATCGCTTGAGATTCCCCTCGAGCATCCGTGCGATCTCGATCTCGTCGGGCAGCTCGTACTCGATGACGTAGACCTCTTTCTTGGCGTCTTCGGGAATGACGAGCCGGGGCGAGACGAGTAGAACGTGACGCCCCTTGTCCTTCAGCGCGCGGTAGAGGTCGCGCAGGCGCCGGACGATCTCGGGGCGCCCGTCGGCGGCCCCGGCGAAGTCCTTCATCAAGTAGAAGCCCTTCCCGTCCATCCCGAGGATCGCCTCGAGCGCCGCGAGGGGATCGTGCGTTCCAGCGACGGCCTGCCCGTCTACGGTGAGGCCGTCCACCACCGACCAGACTCCGTACGACGCCGGCTCTCCGTAGAACGTCTTTGCGAGATGCTGCGCCAGCCGTTCGACGCGGGTCTCCTCCCACGACTGCACGTAGAGGAGAGGATGTCCGCCGACGAGAGCGCGACGAATGCGCTCCATCGCCTTGGGCGGCGGCGCCAAAACGGGGTTCACGAGGGCGATTTTACCGCGCGGAAGAATACCGAGGCGGGTACGGGCCGAGAGCACCTGTCTCCCCGCGCCGGAGTCCTGCGGCGGGTGCCGGTCCGCAGGACCCGTCCCCGCGACGGAAACCTGGCGGTTACAATCGCGCGACCGACATGGCGAACTCCGAGCACTTGAAGATGGTCTTGACGCCCGACTGGAACGACTGGCGTGCCCGCAATCCCGGAGTGACCCCCGACCTCACGGGGGCCGCTCTCTCCGGCAAGGACCTTTCGGGGAAGGACCTCCGGCGGGCGGACCTGACCCGCGCCGACCTCTCGGGAGCGACCCTCGCGGGAACGGATTTGACGCGCGCGATGCTCAGCATGGCGCGGCTCGAGGGCGCGTCGGGTCCCGGCGCGATCCTGGAGCAGTGCGACCTCGACTTTCTCGACCTGACCGGGGTCTTCTTCGCCGGGGCCCGGATGCGGGCCGCCTCCCTCCAGAGCTGCACGCTCCTGAACGCGAACTTCGCCGGCGCGGACCTCACTCTCACGAAGCTCGAGGGATCGGACTTGAACAACGCGAACCTCGCGGGCGCGACGCTGTGCGACGTCAACTTCCGCGGTGTCAAGATTTATGGGGCCCACTTCGACGGCGCGGATCTCTCCCGCTCCTTCTTCGAGGGGGTGGCGGCTCCGCAGGGATCGTTCGCCAACGCGAACTTCGCGCGGGCGAACCTGAAATCCGCGGACTTCACCGGCGCGGACCTCCGGCGGGCGAAGTTCGTCGGAGCGGTCCTGCGACAGGCGTCGCTGAACGCGGCCAACTGCGAGCGCGCCGACTTCGCCGAGGCCGACATGGAGCTCGTGTCGGCCGTGGAAGCGAACTTCAGCGGGGCTCAGTTCGACCGCGCCCGGCTCCGCAAGGCGGACCTGAAGGGGGCTCAGTTCCTCGACGCCGGCGGCGAGGACGTCAGCTTCGCGGATTCCAAGCTCGTCGGAGTCGACCTGCGGACGGCCCGTTTCGATCGCGCGAACTTCCGCAACGCCGACCTCTCGAAGGCGGTCCTGCGCCGGCTGAACCTGAAGCCGTACTCCTTCTCGGGAGCCCGCTTCGCCCACGCCGACGCCTCCGAAGCCCAGGCGGAGGGGGTGGACTTCTCGAAGGCGGACCTTTCGTTCGGGAACTTCCGTCAGGCGAACCTGAAGCGGGCGAACTTCTCTCATGTCCTCGCCTCCGAGGCGGACCTCTCCGGGACGCTCTTGATCGGCGCGAGCTTCCTCGGGGCGAATCTCGAGGACGCGGACCTCCGCTTCGCGCGCGCGATCGGCGCCGACTTCTCGCGCGCGCGGCTCACCGGCGCGGACTTCGGAAACGCCGACCTCTCCGAGGCGAAGTTCAAGAAGACCCACTTCTGGGGAGCGACGGCACGGCGCGTCAAGGCGTCCGGGAGAGCGGGAGTCCTCTTCTCGATCTCGACGATGTTTTCGAAAGCGAAGGAGAAGCAGGAGCGAGTCGAGGATCACAAGGAGAGGGCTCGCCAGAAGAGGATCGACGAGCTCGCGGCGAAAGCCGAGAAGCGGCCGCCGCACGTGACGGGGAAGCGGTAGTCCGCTTTCCGGTCATCCCGAGGCGCGGAGCGCCCGAGGGATCCCTCGCTTCGCTCGGGATGACAGAACAGGAAACTATCGAGACTTGACCGTGGGCGTCTTCCCCGGCGTGACCGCCGGAGCCGTCCCCGCCTTCTCGATCGCGTCCGTGAGCTTGGCGGCCGCGACCCGCGCCACGGCAAAAGCGCCGGGCCGGCGGGAAACGATTGCGGCGAGCTCGCCGCGGAACGGATAGAGCGACACCTTCCACGGTGGACCGGCGGCGAGGCGGATCTCGACGTCGGCCTCCGGCGGCCTCGCGGAGAGCACCGCGATCGGCGCGTCGTCGAGGACGGAGCGGCTTTCGACGTCGAGGATCGCCGTCATCAGATCGTCGGCCGTCCCCGCGAGAATCGTCCGGCCGTCGAGGCTCCATCCGGCCTGCTGTCGTGAGAAGACGCGCCGCTTCGGACCGACCGTCGCGGTGATTCCCTGGACGTCGGATCGCTCGAAGCGGACGAGCCGCTTGTCGCGGTACGCCACCGCCTCCTTCGACAGCTCGTCCACGAGCGAGTTGCCGACCGTGAACACCTGTCCGTCGCGGGCGGCGTAGACCGAGTTTCCGTCCGATTTCGTCGAGCCGATGTCGAGCCCGTGCCGGGCGCCTTTCGCGTCGGTGAGTGTGATGCGGTAGACCGGCGGCGCGAGTCCCAGCGCCGACAGGTCGGCCGACTGCGTCCGCGGAACGAACTCCGAGACGCGAAGCGTGGAGAGGTCGCCGGCGAACCTTTCCGCGACGTCGCGGTCGGCGAGGTCGGCGATCGGCTGCTCCAGCCACCAGATGCCGTTCTTCTTCGAGAGCGCCAGGCGGCCCCGGCCGCGCGCCACGTCGATCCCTGCCACGTCGAGCGACGGACCGCCGAACACGTCCTTGCTCTTGAATTCGTCCGCCGGCTTTCGGACCGCGGCGGAAAGGCTCGCCGGCACGAAGAGAATCGGACGCTCTCCCGCGACGCGCGCGGCGGCCAGGTCCGTGCCGGGGATGTCGAGGCCGAACTCCAAGGTGCGCGAGTGCTTCTCGCCCCGCTTCTTGGGATCGCGCCAGCCGAGCGTGGCCCGGGCGGCGGGCTTCGCGAGCCCGTATCGCTCGGGCTCTCCCTCCCCTTCGGACTCGCCCGCCGGTTTCTTCAGGTTCGCGAGCTGCGACGCCAGATCCGAGGCGGCGAACGAATCCGCCGGATACGCTTCGGGCCGGAGGAGACGCCAGGAGTCCGCCGATTTCGCGAGCTCGACGACCTCGCTCCCGCGCTCCAGACGGATCGAGTCGACCTGGCTCTCGGGGAGCTCCCAGTAAAGCTCCCCCTTCTGGTCGCGCTCCGAAGTCGTCGGCAGCTTCCGTTCGATCAGGAAGATGAACGCGAACAACAGGACGACGACGCCGGTCAGGACGAGGAGCTTGCGAGACGACATCGCTCGGTTCTTCGGCCGGCGTCAGTCGCGCCGGCGATACCAGACCCAGACGCCGAGAACGATCGCGAGCGCCGGCAGCCCGACGACCGAGACGAGCCCGATCCGCTTGACCTGCGACTGGGTGAGCGAAAGCGACGCCTGCTCGGGGGTCTTGGGAGCGATCCCGATCTGCTTCTCGGATCCGGTGAGCCAGTGAATCGAGTTCAGAAAGAAGTTCGCGTTGCCCGCGTTTCCGAGCGTGCCGTTCGCGGCGAAACGGGAGTTGCCGACGACGACGAGACGCGCCTTCTTCGACGAGGCCTTCTCCTCGGCGGGGCCCACGGCCACGGCGAGACCGACCGGGCCCGCCACGTCCTGCGCGTCTTTCTTGACCTGCTCTTCCAGGTTCGCGAGCGAGGTCTCCCCCCACCCGTCCGCCGACGTTTCCACGAGGACGGTCGAGGAAGCCGCCGCCGGCGCCGCCGCGTTTGCCTTCGAGACCGAGCGGGCGAGCGGAAGGATCACCGGGAGGCCTTCGCCCGCGAGGGCGCGGACGATGGGATGGCTCCCGTAGTGGTTGGCGAATACGGTTTCGGCGCCGACCAAGGGCAGCGCGTTGGCGGGGTCGACGACGATGTCGTTGCCGACTTTGACGCCGTTGCCGGTCAGCAGCCGGCCGAGGCCGAAGTCGGGAGGCGGCGATCCGGCGGCCGGCAGCACGGGGTCGAGGAGGAGCAGAACTCGGCCGCCGCCCGCGAGGTACTTCTCCAGGGCGCCGACCTCGGGCTCGAGGAAGGAAGTGCGCGGTCCGGCGACGACGATCGCGTCGGCGTCCGCCGGTACGGCGTCTTTCCCGAGCGACTCCCACTTCGCGACGACCAGGTTGTCGCGCTCGAGAAGCTGCTTCGCGTCGGTGTACCCGCGGCCCCGCTCGGCGGAGTCGATCGGAACCTCGCCGTGGCCGGCGGAGAAGTAGACGTGCGGGGTTCGGGACTCCGTGACCGCGAGGATCGCGGAAGTGAAAGCCTCCTCGCCCTTGAAGGCCTTGATCTCGGGAGCGCTCCGTCCGAGCTGCGCGTCGCCGAAATCGAGGTCGGCGAGCTTGTCCTCCTCGACGTACTTCTTCCGGTCGCCGGAGCGGAACACGATCGTCGACTGACGGATGCCGAACTCGCGCACGAGAGCCTCGGCGCGCGCCGGATTCCGCTTGGGATCGAGGTACTCGACCTCGATTTTCGGAGAGAGGGCGCGGTATCGGGCGAGCAGCTCGGAGACGGGAGCCCAGAGCCGCGAGTCGCGATCCATGAAGACCGTGACCCGCACGGGCTTCGCGAGCCCGCCGACGAGCTTTCGCGTCGTCGCCGAGAGGCTGTAGAGGCGCGTTTTCGTCCAATCGCCGCGCGCCCAGTGCCGCGACCCGAGCCAGTTGACCCCGATGACGAGGGCGATTCCGAGCGCGATCGCCGCGGCCGACGCTCCGGCTCGCGCCGCGCGCCCCTTGTTCACGGGCTCTCCTTCTTCGCGGAGAGGGAGACCGTCGTGAGAAACAGGAAGAACGCCGTGGCGGAGAGGTAGTAGACGATCCGCCGGGTGTCCACCACGCCGCGGGCGAACTCCTCCATGTGATCCCACAGGTTGAAGTAGCCGAGCGTCTCGCGCTTGCCCGGGTCGTTCGACAGCGTCTCGAGGAGACCCGCCGAGAAGACGGGGATCAGCATCGCGAAGGCGAGGATCGCGGCGACGATCTGGTTCTTCGTCAACGTCGAAGCGAACGTGCCGATGGAGAGGAAGTAGGCGCCGATCATCGCGATCGCGAGATAGCCCGCGGCGACCGGACCGAGGTCGATCGGAGTCTGCCACCGGAGAATCCAGACGTAGATCAGCGTGGGTGCCCAGAGGGTCAGGAAGAATCCGAGGGCGCCGACGAACTTCCCGAGCACGACCGTCGTCTCGGACACGGGAGACGTGAGGAGCGTCTCGAACGTACCGGTCTTCCGCTCCTCGGCGAAGAGACGCATGGTGATGATCGGCGTCACGAACAGGTTGAAGATCCAGAAATAGGTATTCGTGAAAAGGAATGGCAGCGCCTGGCCCTTCGGCGCGCCCGGGGTGTTCAGGAAGGCGACGATCGCCGCGAAGATGATCCCGTTCATCACGAGAAAGGCGGCGAGGATCACGTACGCGAGCGGCGAGAGGAAATAGGCGCGCCACTCCCGGCCGACGATCGCGAAGAACTTGCTCACGACGGCATCTCCCCCGCGATCGGAGAGGCGGACTCGAGCTGCGGCTCGACGCTCTCGACCGGGGTCTCCTCGTGGCGGGTCAGGCGGACGAACACGTCCTCGAGCGAGAGCGACTCCCGGGCGAGCTCG
>Ga0114129_10013834_pt1 | contig 11498 bp, 9 predicted proteins | sample RhiMetdeltSRZDD1_FD_80071 | JGI IMG/M metagenome (GOLD analysis project Ga0114129, IMG submission 80071) | Populus rhizosphere microbial communities from Tennessee, USA - Rhizosphere MetaG P. deltoides SRZDD1 (version 2) (version 2) | ecosystem: Host-associated > Plants > Roots > Rhizosphere >... | reverse complement strand
TCATCACCTATTCGACGTCCGGAGAACGATGACTGATCGCCAGGTACCAGGACGGGTGCGTCAGCTCATCGGGCATCTCGCCGCCCGTGACCGATCGAGCTTGATCGCCCTGCACGCGATTCTTCGCGCTGCGGATGAAAACGGACAGGCCAGGCTGCACGACGTAGCGATTCGATATCGCGAGGACACGCTATCGGCCATGCGCCTCGAGGGGCGCGACACCGAGCGCGAGGCAGGCACCCTCGGTATCGACGAGGCGCGGGCGAACCTCGAGGGAACGGTATTGCCGCGCCTCGCAGGCGTCGGGGTCATTGCTTTGACGCGAGACTCCCGCGATGCCGATGGCCAGCCTATCGTCGTCATTGAGCCGGCCTTCTGGGCCGATGTGCGCGACACGCGCGAGAGCATCGCGGCCACCGTCTGGCAGACCGGCGAGCACGCAGCCGTCGCACACCGCGGCACCCAGCCCGCGCTTCAACCTGTCGTGCCGGGCGGTAGCCTTCTCGAGGCAAGGGGGCTTGTGAAGATGTACCGTCGCCGCAAGGTCGTGAATGACGTGGCCCTGCGATTGCAACAGGGGGAGATCGTTGGGCTTCTCGGACCCAACGGAGCCGGAAAGACGACAACGTTTTACATGATCGTCGGGCTGATCCAGCCCCTCCAGGGGCGGATTGTTCTCGACGGCACCGACATCACGAAAATGCCGATGTATCGCCGCGCCCAGCGAGGCATCGGATACCTCTCCCAGGAGCCCTCGATCTTTCGCAAGCTATCCGTAGAGGACAACATCCTGGCAATCCTCGAGACGTTGCCGGGCGTATCTCGCGATGAGCGCCGCACGCGCCTCGAGTCGCTCTTGAACGAGCTCGGAATCAAGCACCTCCGTGACTCGAAGGCCTACGCGCTGTCGGGCGGTGAGCGACGCCGGCTGGAAATCACGCGTGCGCTCGTTACGCGGCCGAAGTTCATGATGCTCGACGAACCGTTCGCGGGGGTTGATCCGATCGCAGTCCATGACATTCAGTCCATCGTCGCCGACTTGCGCAAGCGACAGATCGGCGTGCTCATCTCCGATCACAACGTCGAGCAAACGCTCGACATCGTCGATCGCGCCTACATTATGTTCGACGGACAGGTGAAGGTGTCGGGCACCGTGCGAGAGCTCGTGTTCGACGACACCGTTGCCAAGATCTACCTCGGTCCCACGCTGACGGCCCGGCTACGCGCTCGGTTTTCCACGGGGGAGGCAGCCTAAGAAATGAAGCCCGGGCTCAATCAGAGCACGCAGCTCCGCCAGGAGCTCAAGATCAATCCACGCCTCTATCAGGCGATGGACCTGCTGTACATGCCGTTGCTCGACCTCCAGCAACATCTCAAGCAGGAGCTGCTGAACAATCCGTTCCTGGAGATGGTGGAGCCGGAGGAGGAGGAAGAGGAGGAAGGCGCGGAAACCGAAGAAGCCACGCCCCAGGAACAGGAAAAGACGGCGAACGACGAGATCGATTGGGAAGGCATCCTTCTGGATGGATTCGATGCCGGAGGTCGGCGCGAGGAGCACGAGGAAAAGGAGTACTACGAACCGGTCACCGTCGACACGCGTGACCTGAGCGACCATCTCCGCGATCAGATTGCGCTGCTCGACCTGGACCCGCGCCAGATGCTGCTGGCCGAGGAGTTCATCGGCAACATCAACGAAGACGGGTATCTCGCATGTCCCGTCGATGACATCCGGCAGTCGATCAACGACGTCGTCCTCAAGGCCGCCGAGGCTGCCGAGCGTGACCCCGACGAGGTTCCGGTCTACACGGAGGACGAGGTCGGGCGGATGCTCGACACGGTGCAGGGGCTCGACCCGGCCGGCGTTGGCGCGCGTGACCTTCGTGAGTGCCTCATGCTGCAGCTGAAGGACGCGGGGCTCGAACAGTCGGTTCCGTATCGCCTCGTACGTGACTGTTTCGATGAGCTGATCAACCACCGGTGGAGCGAGATCTCGAAGCGGTTCGGGATCAGCCCGTCGGACGTCCAGAAGGCCGCCGACGAGATCGCGAAGCTCGATCCCAAACCGGGGCTCGTCTACAGCGACGCCAGCGACAACTACATCATCCCGGACCTGGTCGTCGAGAAGATCGACGGGAAGTACCACGTCTTCCTCAACGACGCCAACCTGCCACGCCTCAAGCTGAGCCGCGCGTACCAGGAGATCGCTCGGGACAAGAAGAAGTTCGAGGGAGAGAACAAGGAGTTCATCTCCAACAAGCTGAATTCGGCGAACTGGATGATTCAGGCCATCGAGCAGCGTCGGCAGACGATGCTCAAAGTGATGAACTACATCGTCGAGCGGCAGCGTGACTTCTTCGAGAAGGGCGTGCAATACCTCAAGCCGCTCACGCTGCGCGAGGTGGCTGAAGTGATCAGCATGCACGAGTCGACGGTGAGTCGTGTGACGAACGAGAAGTTCGTCCAGACGCCGCGCGGGGTGCTGCCCCTCAAGTTCTTCTTTTCGTCGGGACTGTCGACGACTGGCGGGGAGGATGTCTCGGCCCGGGGCATCAAGGACCAGATCCAGAAGCTCGTCGAAAATGAGGATCCCAAACATCCGCTCACCGATCAGGCGATCGTGAACATCCTCAAGGAGAGCGGCGTCCAGATCGCGCGTCGTACCGTCGCGAAATACCGGGACCAGCTCGGCGTGTTGTCGGCACGGATGCGCAAACGCGTTTAGCGCGAGATGCCAACCCCGACAACGATGGGAACCGGGAACTGGGAACCGGGAACAGAAGCTCCACGAGGCGTCACTGTTCCCGGTTCCCAGTTCCCGGTTCCCGTTATACCCGATGTCTCTGTTCTCGTCCCGGCCAAGGATGAATCAGGGAACCTGCCGGAGTTCATGCGCCAGGCGGCCGCCGCGTTCGCGTCCTCCGACGTCGGCTACGAGGTCATCGTCGTCGACGACGGCTCCGAAGATGACACGTGGGATGTGCTGCAGACGCTCTCGACGCAGTACCCGTTTCTCCGGCTCGCCCGCCACCGCGTTAGGCGCGGCATTGCTGACGCGCTGCGCACCGGGTACCTCAGGGCACGTGGCCAGGTCCTGGTGTTCTATCCCGCCGACCTGCAGTTCAAACCCGAGGATATCCCGCGGCTCGTCGCGCCGATTCTCGCGGGCGAGTCCGACATCGTCACCGGATTCAAGCAGGGAAAGTACGAGAAGAAGTTCGTTTCCCGCATCTACAACGGCCTCAGTCGAGCGCTCTTTCACGTCCCCGTGAAGGATCTCAACTCCGTGAAAGCGTACCGCCGTGAGATCATGGAGTCGCTGCCCATCCGGCCCGACTGGCACCGGTACATGATCGTCATTGCCGCCGCGAACGGGTTTTCCGTCAGCGAGATTCCCGTCCCGCTGTACCCGCGCCATTCCGGGAAGTCGAAGTTCGGGATCGGCCGGATTCCGGTGGGCGTGCTCGACATGCTGTCGGTGTGGTTCGAGCTGCGGTTCGGACCCAAGCCGCTGCTGCTGTTCGGCATGCTTGGCCTCGGGCTCTTCGCGATCGGCGTGCTGGCCGGGCTGTTCGCCGTGGCGAGGCTGCTCCTCTTCGGCGTGGGAACTCGCGCCGTGTGGACGATCATTCAGACGTGCGTGATCGTCGGCAGCGTGTTTTTCGCGACGGGGTTGATCGGCGAACAGGTGGCGGTCCAGCGGGCCGAGCTCCGAGAGCTTCGGCGGCGCGTCGAAGAACAGGCCGCGCCGCCTAACGATTGAGCTCCACCATGCGCGCGCTCTTCCTCACTCACTCGTTCCCGCGTGAACCGGGCGACGCGGCCGGGTCCTTCGTCCTCAAGCTGGCCGTTGCGCTTCGGGATTACGGCATAGACGTCCACGTCGTCGCCCCGTCGGGCGACGACCTGCCGGCAACGGATCGATTCGATGGCATCCCGGTCGAGCGCTTCCGGTACGCCCCGCGCCGATACGAGAAGCTCGCGTACACCGGTAATATGCACACGCAGGTGCGCGACTCGTGGGGCGCCCGGCTTGCACTCCTTGGGTTTCTCGGCTCCGAGTTCGGTAGCGCCGTCCGGGCTCGCCGCTCGTTCGAGCCAGACGTCGTGCACGCCCATTGGTGGTTCCCCGGTGGGCTCGTCGGCACGTGGCTGAGCGGGTTGTCGGGTGTGCCACTCGTCACCACGCTGCACGGAACCGACGTTAGGCTCGCCCGGGGCACAGCGATGGCCCGACCGCTGTTCCGTCATGTCCTTCAGCAGTCCAAGGCGGTGACGACGGTATCCCGGTGGCTGGCACGGGAAACCGAGACGATCGTGTCGGGCATTCGGGCATCCGTGGCGCCGATGCCTGTCGCAACGGATCTGTTTTCGCCGGGAGGTGAGCGCGACACCAACCGCCTATTGTTCGTCGGCCGGCTCACGGCGCAGAAGGGGATCGAATCGCTTATCGAGGCGCTCGCGCAGATGCGTAATACGCCGTCGCTCGACGTCGTCGGCGACGGGCCGCTGGCGGCGACATTACGGGCTCGCGTCGATGAGCTCCGGCTGGGCGACCGTGTGCGCTGGCTCGGGTCCCTCGCACAGCCAAAGCTGGTCGACCTGTACCAACGCGCCACAGCGCTGGTCGTTCCGTCGACTGACGAAGGCCTCGGCCTCGTCGCGGTCGAGGCTCAGCTCTGCGAAACACCGGTCGTTGCCTATGAATCCGGCGGGCTCACGGACACTGTGCAGCACGATCGCACCGGACTCCTCGTTCCGCCGGGCGATGTGAAGGCGCTCGCTTCGACGCTCGATGGGTTGCTGGATCGCTCGGAGCGCGGCGCCGAGCTCGGACGTGCCGGACGCATCGTCGCGCTCGCGGGGTTCGCGCCCGAGTCAGCCGCGCGCCGCTACGCCGGTATCTATCGCTCCGTCGTTGGCTCCCCGGAAAGGTAGGGTCACACTCATCGCGCAGTGGCTCGTTGCCGCGATCGTCATAGGATTTGCGGCGCGCGAGCTCTCGCACCAATGGCAGGGCGTAGGACCCGCACTCCAGGGAGTGAGGCTCGATTGGCTTCGCGTGCTCGCCTCCGGGGCGCTCGTGATCGGTACGTATCTCATCCTCATTGAAGCCTGGCGGGCAACGCTTCGCGTATGGTCCGAATCGCTCCCGTTCGCAACGGCGTCGCGGATCTGGTTCGTTTCGAACCTCGGCAAGTACGTCCCGGGCAAAGTGTGGCAGATCGCAGCCATGGGCGCGCTCGCCCAAAAGAGCGGGATATCTGCCACCGCAGCCATTGGGTCGAGCCTCCTGGTCAACCTCGTCAGCATCCTGGCTGGACTCGCCGTCATTGCGGTCACGGCCGCAGGGCGAGTGGGCGCGGTTATCGGTACGGAGATGACCGGCGGGGGAGAGCGATCGGCGCAGCTCGTGATCGTCGGCATTGCGGCCGCTGGAGCCGTCGCCCTCTTTCTGGCTCCTGTGGCGGTCCCGCGCCTCGTAGCGTTGGCTGCGCGGATGACCGGTCGTCAGCTTACGATCCCACGGGTTCCACCGAGCGCCATCTGGATTGCGGTCGTCTCGACGGTCGCGAGCTGGCTGCTCTATGGAATTGCGTTCTCTCTGTTCTCGCACGGCGTCACGCCCCGTGCGACTGGCAATGCCTCCTCGTACATCGCAGTTTACACAGGTTCCTACCTGGCCGGATACCTGGCGCTGTTCGTGCCTGGAGGCGTTGGCGTTCGCGAGGCAGCACTCGTGCTCGCAATGCCAAGGTTTGGTCTGGCTTCCGCCCCGGATGCGGCGGTCATCGCCATCACCAGCCGACTCTGGCTCACCATACTCGAGATCGTGCCCGGCCTGCTACTGTTCCGTAGTCGTTCCGCGCAGACCGCTCGAGACCAACACGCAGAAGAAGGATGATCGGGAAGATCGACCAGGCATCTGTAAAACCGCCTGACGCGGCGCCTGACCAATGGGCGCCGCGCTTCGCGCTCGGGTGGGCGACGCTCGTGTACGCTGTGGCGGTGCTGTCACTGGGTTATCCCGCGCTCGGAGGCGGGTTTCTCGTCAATCCGCACAGCGACCAGTACATCGCGGGCTACGCGTTCCGGGAGTTCGCCGCGCAGTATATGCGGTCGCACGGCGGGTTTCCGTTGTGGAACCCGTATCTGTACGGCGGAATGCCGTACGTCGCGGCGATGCACGGCGACATCTTCTACCCGACTTTCCTGCTTCGATTACTGGTCCCCACAGACGTGGCGATGACCTGGTCGTTCATCCTTCACGTCTTTCTCGCGGGCCTCTTCGCGTACGTGTTTTTGCGTGCGTGCGGGCTTGGGTTCTTTGGCGCTCTCCTCGGCGGGCTCGCGTACATGGCTGGAGGCAATGTCGCGGGATTGGTGTCCCCCGGACACGACGGGAAGTTGTATATCAGCGCGCTGCTGCCACTCACGCTCTACCTCGTGCTTCGCGGAGTGCACGATGCCCGGCGATGGGCGTGGGGCGCCTTGGCAATCGTCATTGGGCTCGCGGTGCTCAGTCCGCACCCACAACTGCTGCAATACTTGCTTCTCCTGTCAGGGGCTTTCTCGCTCTACGTCGCGTTGTCCGGGTTCGGTGGTGTGAAGCTCGATCGCCCCGTGGCACTACGCCGACTCGTGCTGGCCGGCGGCTCCATCATCCTGGGTGGAGCGATCGGCGCGATTCAATATCTGCCCGTCCGCGAATACGTGCCGTTCTCGCCGCGAGCCGGCGGGAAGGGGTGGGAGCATGCCATCTCCTACTCGATGCCGCCGGAGGAGCTGCTCAATACGTATCTGCCGCAATTCACCGGCATGCTCGACAAGTACTGGGGACGTAACGGTATTCATTTCCACAGCGAGTACATCGGTGCCGTCGTTCTCGTGCTTGCGGGTCTTGGCTTCGGGTGGACACTGACGCGCGGCGGCCGCCGTTTCATCTGGTTCTGGTTAGGCACCCTGATCGTGTCGGTGCTCTGGGCGTTGGGCGGCTATACGCCGTTCTATCACATCGTGTATGCGATCGTGCCCGGCACGAAATTCTTCCGCGCACCGAGCACGATGCTGTATATCGTCTCGTTCAGCGTGGCCGTGCTCGCGGCCTGCGGAATGGACCGTGTCGTGGCGGGCCAAGTTCGAAGCCGCTATCTGCTCGCCTGGCTGGGTTTCGCGCTGCTGTTCGCGATACTCGGTGCGTCGGGCGGACTCACGAATCTCGCGGCGAGCGTCGCTGCACCGGAGCGCGCTGACGCCGTGCTGGATAACAGTCGCGATCTGGCGATGGGGTCCATCCGCTCATTCGCGTTCGTGGCCATCGCCATTGGGCTGATCTGGGCAATCGTGACGCGTCGTCTCGCCGTCGCGACCGGCGGATTCCTGCTTGTAGCCGCGGTCGCGCTGGACCTGTGGAGCGTCGAGCGATCGTACTGGATGTTCTCGCCTCCAGCGTCGAGGCTCTACGCCGCGGACGAAACGATCCGGTACCTGGCCACACAGCCGGAGCCCGCGCGAGTGCTTCCGCTTCCGTTGAGCGCCGAGTTCGCGCCGGCCGACCCGTTCCTGCGGCCAGGCGGGCAAGCGAACGGCCTCATGACTCATCAGGTCCGAAACGTTCTCGGCTACCACGGCAACCAGCTGGGACGCTACAACGACTTGTTAGGCATGGACGAGGGAGGGAAGCAGATCGCGAACCCGAACGTCTGGGCCCTCACCAATACGCGGTACTTCCTCACCAACAGCGACAGCCTGCCGATCCCGGGGGCGCAGCGAGTCCTCGGGCCATCGCGCGATGCCGCCGGCAGCACACTCTACCTCTTCAGGCTTCCAGGCGAGAACCCCTTTGCCTGGCTCGCGCCGGTAATCGTCAAAGCCCCCGACGATCAGGTTCTCTCGACTGTTCTCGATCCTCGATTCGATGTCCGGCGAGCAGCGCTATTCGACCCAGGCGCAGCGGTGAAGGGGCAGCAGGTTTCAGCGCTGCCTGACCCGCTCGCGACGACGGTCACCGCGACGCGGTACGAGCCCGGCAGCGTAACCCTCACGTTGAACGCGCCCGCGCCTGAGGGGTCGGCGCTGATCGTCTCGGAGAACTACTATCCGGGTTGGAAAGCGATGGTCGACGGTCGCGAAGCGCCGCTGGGACGCGCAGACTACACGCTGATCGGTGTCGCGCTTCCGGCCGGAGCTCGTACGGTCCAACTCACGTTCGACAGCGCGCCGTTCCACATGGGAAAAGCGATCACTCTCATAGCGCTCGCGCTCTCGGCCACGTGGTGGGTCGCCGGCGCGTTCATGGAGCGGCGATCGCGTGTCTGAGCGTGCTCTGGTCATCGTTCCAACGTACAACGAACGCGAGAACGTTCGGCCACTCATCGAGAGTGTCCTGGCGAAAGATCCGCGCATCGACATGCTCATCGTCGATGACGCTTCGCCCGACGGGACCGGCCCGATCGTCGATGAGATCGCGGCGAGCAACCCTCGTGTTTCCGTGCTCCATCGTGCGGGGAAGATGGGACTTGGAACCGCGTACCTCGACGGGTTTCGCTGGGCGCTCGCGCGCGATTACGAGTATGTGTTCGAGATGGACGCCGACTTCTCGCACAATCCTGATCACCTGCCCGAGTTTCTTCGGCGAATCGAAGACGCCGACCTAGTCCTCGGGTCTCGCTATCGGGACGGGAAGGTAACCGTCGTGAATTGGCCCATGGCGCGGCTTCTTCTCAGCTATGCGGCGAACATCTACGCCCGAGCGGTCACGGGCTTGCAGCTGTTCGATTCGACTGGCGGGTTCAAGTGCTTCCGCCGCAAGGTACTTGAAGCGATCGATCTAACAGCCGTAAAATCAAACGGTTATGCGTTTCAGATCGAGATGAGCTTCAGGGCCTGGAAAAAGGGATTTCGGATTGCGGAAATCCCGATCGTCTTCGTCGATCGGACCGAAGGCGAGAGCAAGATGTCCAAGCGAATCGTGCGTGAAGCTGTGTGGATGGTGTGGCGGCTACGATGGTGGTCTATTACGGGCCGGGTGAAATGACGACCTACCGGCGACGCTTTTACAAGCTGACGGGATCGGGCAACGACTTCGTGTTCGTGGATGCGCGCACGGAGCCTGCCGGACGGCTGGAAGACGCGAGAGTGGTTGCCGCAGTGTGCGCGCGAGGCACTGGCATTGGCGCCGATGGCATCGTGTTCGTCGAACCGCCAGCGAACCACCAGGAGCGGTTTTCGATTCGCTACCTGAACCGCGATGGATCTCTCGCGCTTCTGTGCGGCAATGCGTCTCTGTGCAGCGTGCGACTCGCCGCGGAGCTCGGGATCGTGGCTCCCGGCGAAGGCTTCGCGTTCGGCACGGGCGCCGGGCCTGTTCGCGGGAGGCTGACGGAGGAGGGCCCGGAGATCGAGATTCAGTCCGTGAGCGGGCTTCAGCCGGACATGGGCCTGCGGCGGGAGCCGGGTGACTCCCACATGGGTTTCGCCATGGTGGGAGTGCCGCATGTCGTCGTCCAGTGCAGCAACGTCGAGGCGATAGACGTCGAAGGTCGAGGACGACCGATTCGCTACGATCCGGCGCTGGAAGCAGGCGCGAACGTGAATTTCGTGGCGAGAGATGGCGATGGCTGGGCGGTGCGGACCTACGAGCGAGGGGTCGAGGCCGAAACTCTCGCGTGCGGCACGGGAGCGGTTGCGACAGCCGCATTGCTCGCCGCGTGGGGAGAGAGCGGCCGGATCACCAGCTTGCGCACGCGATCCGGACTGTCGCTGACGGTACGGTTCCGCGAGGACGATCGGGGCGTTGTGACGCCGTCTTTGGCGGGCGAAGGGCGGATCGTTTTCCGTGGTGAGATGGCGGAATAAGGGAGGACGTTTCCCACAGTTGTCCACGATTTTAGTTTACATAATATCTATTATGCGTAGTTGAATTTCCAGGCAAAAAGAAGAGCGAGCACGCTCGCGCGGCCCGCTCAAGGTCTTCCAGTGTCGGCTTACTTGCCGGCCGGGACCGCTGTCAGCTCGCCAAGGCGCACGCGAGCCTCTGCAGCAAACGACGACGCGTTGTCCTTCGACAGCGCTGTCCAGATCTTTGCGGCCTCGGCCTTATTGCCGCCGGCAGTAAGGGTCCGTGCGGCATCGGTCATGTAGCGGTCTTTCTCGACCTTCGCCTCGGTAAGTCCTGCCGCGGCGCGATAGCGCTCCGCCGCCTCGGCGTACTTCTTCTGCTGTTCGTACCCAGCGCCTTTCAACGCCTCGAACGACGCGCGGTCCAGGCTCGAGGGCTTGCCTTCGTTGAGCACGCGCAGCCCGCTGTCGGCCTTTCCCTGCTCGTAGTAGGTCTCGGCCAGAAGCATCGTCGCCTGGCTACCGGCGGAGCTCCCACCAAAGCGCGTGATCACTCGTCGGAGGTCGGTCTGAGCGAGTGGCAGGTTGCCTTGTGTGTAGCTCTGGCGAGCGCGATTCAACGCGGCATCCGCCGCATCGGCGCGCTGATTCCTCCACTGGTTCCCGACCACCCACAGGACGGCTGCCAGGGCTACTACGCCGACCGCAATGCCAAGCGGCTTCGCGTTCGCCTTCGCCCAATCCATTACTGAGTCGGCATGATCGTCGAACGCCGGCCGCGTCGTTGCTGCTCCCGTCTTCGTCATTGCTCTCGAGATATGGTGAAATCGCCTCGCGCCTCGCGCACCAGCCACCCGAGACGCGTCCAGTGCCCCTGGCGTGACTCGAACACGCGGCCAACGGTTTAGGAAACCGCTGCTCTATCCATCTGAGCTACAGGGGCGCCTGGCGGCCGCCGGACCGCGTCGTAGACGGCTGTGCCCGACGTCGTGGCCAGACCACAAACCTATTGGGGCTACGCGCTCTACGAAAGCCGGAACTGTCGAATACCGAACTCTGCTTTCGGTTCAGTATGTCACCACCGACTCGAGTCTTCTCCCCGATAGCCGACTGGCCCCATTCAGGAAGGAGAGTGCGATCAGAAAGCTACATCCGGCAACTCGGCCGCCCACGGACTCGATCAACTCGCAGGCCGCTGCCGCAGTCCCCCCTGTTGCAAGAACATCATCGACGATCAGCACGTTCGCGCCCTTCGCGCAGGCGTCCACGTGGACTTCCAGCGCGTCGGTGCCGTACTCCAGGGCGTACGTCACGCGCTGCGTCGTGAAAGGAAGCTTCCCAACCTTTCGAATCGGGATGACTCCGGCGCCGAGCGTCCGCGCGACAGGCCCCGCGAGTAGAAATCCTCGGCTTTCGATCGCGGCGACCAGCGTCACCCCGGACTCTCTGAATGGAGCTGCCAGCTCGTCGCACGCTTGCGGAAACAATGCACCGTTCGCAAGCAACGGTGTGATGTCTTTGAAGACGATCCCCGCTTTTGGGAAATCGGGGACGTCGCGAATGGCTCGACGGATTTCGTCGACAATTCGATTCGCCGGGCTTGTGCGGGACGTCACCGGTTACCTCACAACGGTAAACGGTCGTGGAAGGTCACCCAATCC
>Ga0114129_10013833_pt1 | contig 11498 bp, 7 predicted proteins | sample RhiMetdeltSRZDD1_FD_80071 | JGI IMG/M metagenome (GOLD analysis project Ga0114129, IMG submission 80071) | Populus rhizosphere microbial communities from Tennessee, USA - Rhizosphere MetaG P. deltoides SRZDD1 (version 2) (version 2) | ecosystem: Host-associated > Plants > Roots > Rhizosphere >... | reverse complement strand
CAATCTGCAATCCCAATCTGCAATCTGCAATTTGCAATCTGCAATTACACGCGCTGACGCTTCGCGTCAGCGACGATGACGTCCGCTGCCTTCTCGCCAATCATGTAAATCGCGCTGACGATGAAGAGGCCCGGCGCGCGTGGAAAGACCGATGCGTCGACGACGCGCAGGCCCTCGGTGCCGTGGACCTTGAAGTCGCCCGACAGCACGCCGCCGCGCTCCGCGGCGCCGATCGGGCAGGTGCACGACGCGTGATGGCCCCACGCGTGATCCTTCACGAACTGCATCAGCTTCTCGTCCGTGTCGACGGCCGCGCCGGGCGATTCTTCTTCCGCGATGCGTCCCTGCGCGCGCAGCGTTGACGCGAGCTGACGCACCAGCTTGATGCCTTCCACCACGCCGTTGAGATCGTCGCGGCTCGTGTCGTTGCCCTCGTCGAAATAGCGGAAGTTGACGAACGGCGTGTCGCGCGGGTCACGCGATCGCAGCGTGACTTCGCCGGCGGTGTTGCCGGTGTGCCCCTTGAGCACGACCCAGGTCAGGTAGTTCTTGTGCTCGGGCAGAATCTTCGAATAGCCGGGCGCGTAGCCGCGAAAGTCCGCGAGCAGCGCGTAACAGAACAGATCGGGCAGGGGACGGCCGATCGTCGATCGCGCGATGACCGACAGCACGGCGCCGTTCGTCGTGTAGACGCCGCGGCGGCCGTTCGCCCATCTGCCGTACGGCGGGTCGCCTCTCGAAAACCTGGCGTCCGCCAGCATGTCCCACGCCGGAAAGTTCATCCGGTTGACGACCGCCACCTCGTACCGATCCTGCAGGTTCTTGCCGACGCCCGCGAGCGGCACGCGCACCTCGATGCCGTGCCGCGTCAGCTCGTCCCGCGGACCGATGCCCGACAGCATCAGCAACTGCGGCGTGTTGAACGCGCCGCCGGCGAGAATCACTTCACGCGCGGCATGGGCCTGGCGCACCTCGCCGTCGCCGGCATTCGGCCGCGCGTGCGCGCGATACAGCCGCTCGCCTTTGCGATATTCGACGCCGATGGCGCGCGTGCCCTCGAGGATGACCCGCGTCGCCAGCGCGTGCATCTCGATCTTCAGGCGATCGGGATGCCGATCGCGCACGTCGAGCACCCGTTCGCGCGTTCCGACCCGCTGATGGTTCTTCGTCGTCAGCGGCGTGTACCGGATGCCGATCTCGCCGTCGCGGACGACGCGCCAGTCGTTCGGGTCGGCCTGGCTCTCGAGGCGCGCGCGCGTCGGCCGTCCGATCTCCTTCAGCGTCTCGCGCGCCGATTCCAGGAGGAGCGTGCGCAGATCGCGATCGCGAATCGCTTCTTCGGGGACCGCCTTCTCGACGGTCAGCCACCCGTTCCAGCCGTGCCGGCTCGGGTTCCATCCGAGCTTGCCGCGGAATCGCTCGAAGCCGCGGTGCTCGCAGTTCTCGAGGCGCTGGAAGTAGCCGCGCATGTTGCCGGCGCGCCACGACGGATCGCCCGTGATGTCCGCGATCTCGTCCCAGTCCGAGTTGTGCGGATAGACGAGGATCATCGCGTTGTGCGCCGTGCACCCGCCGAGCGTCCCGGCGCGCGGATACCACACGCCGTCGTGATCCTTCACGTACTTGGGATCGCGCGTCTGCCGCTGCTCGTCGGCGTAGTGGCGCACGTAGTAATCCCACTTCATCGCGTCGTTCTCGGTCGCGAGCGGGTGGAACGCCGGCACGTCGTAGTCGTCCGGCAGCGTGTTGTCGTTGGGATGAATCGGATCGCCGCCGGAGAGCGTCCGCGGATCGCCGCCCGCTTCGAGCAGCAGCACGGAGTAGCCCGCCTCGGCGAGCCGCGCGGCGACGGTCCCGCCGCCGGCGCCCGAGCCGACGACGATGTAGTCGGCGTCAGGCGTCCGCGCCGACGCCGGTTGATCGCGCCGATGCCGGGGCGGATCCGCGGGTCCGCCGCTGGACGTGCCGGCGCTGGTCCGGACGTTCGAGGTCGCCGCCGAAGCCGTGGAGGTCCGCCGGACACGGGACCCGATCGCTGCGGCGAGCGCGCCTTTGAGAAGATCGCGACGTCTCACGGGTCAGAACGTCTTCAGGAACCCGATCAGCGCGCGCTTGTCGGCGTCGCTCAGGCCGGGCTCGCTCGGTTCCGTGGCCGTGAACTGGCTCGTGCCGAAATAGTGCCCTTTGTTGACGACGAAGTCCTTGCACTTGCTGACCGCGAGCATCTCGTCGACGAGGCTCCCCAGCGCCGCGCCGATGTCGGCGCCCGCCTTCAGCTCGCGCTTCGCGCGCTTGAGCAGCACGAGCAATCGCTGGCGGTGCTGCCGCCGCTCGGCGTCGGGCAAATCCGAGCCGAGCAGATCCATGTTCGTGATCAACCCGATCGGCATCCCTTTCGGGAACGGACCGATCTTCACCGAGTAGCCGCTGCCGCCGAGGAACGGAAACAGACGGCGCCCGAGGCCGACGACCCCGCGAAGATGATCGGGGACGTAGCCCTCGGCGACGTCGAGATAGCTGTCCACGGTGATGCGATCGATGATGCCGATGCCGGGCCCGCTCTCGTTCGCGAAGAGCGAATCCTTCGGGCGCCGCTCCGGCCAGAGCATCTGCTCGATCGACTCCTGAAACACTTTCATGCGCGTCGCGACGGACGGATCGGAATCGAAGGGCTGCGTCTCGAACGGTCCGACGGTGTTGTTCAAGAGAAACGGCGCCGTGGACCACACGCTGATGAGCGACGCCGGCCGGAGGTACCCGCGGCCGCCGGCCGGCAGCGGATAGTCCATCTCCTTCCCGGTCGAAGGGTGCCGAATCTTGATCGCGCCGACCGACGGCAACTGCTTGTACGACTCGGACGAGAAATTGTCCCAGATGTTGTCGCGAATCGCGTTGGTCGCGATCGGGCCGCACGCGTTGACGCCCAGCAGCGTGATCGGCACGCGCAGCTCGGTCGAGAGGTAGTTGTCCGTCAGAAAGTCGCTGGCCGCGACGATCGACCGCATCTGGCTCTTGAAGTCCTCGGTCTTCGTCCAGCCCCAGTACTGGCTCCAGGCGGTCAGATAGTTCGGGCCGTTCGCGTTCTCGAGATCGAGGCCGGCCGGAAGCGGCGGACCCTTGCTCGAATGGCAGCGCGCGCATCGTTCGGCGTACACGACTTTGCCGCGGGCGAGGCTCGCGGCGTCCTCGGTGAGATAGCCCGGCCCGCCCGGCGCGTCCTTCAGGTAATGCGGCTCGGTGCTGGCGAGGAAGAACCGCGCCATGTTCGGCGTCTGCAGCTCCGTGGCGCGCCAGTAGTTGGAATTCGCCTGCGCGGTCTCGATGGGAATCGGCGAGATCGGCTGTCCGCCGATCACGGGACGGAAGTGGAGCAGCCACTCCTCGCTGAAGAGGCCGATGTTGATGTACACGCGGTTGAGCGCGCCGAGGGCGCCGACCGAGTCGGAGCCGTCCTTCAGCACGCGCGGCGTCCAGGTGGTGCTCGGCCAGACGAAGAACTGCGAGAGCGGATCGGTGTTCGGGACGAAGTCGTTGAACTGCCTGTTCTTCAGCTCGCCGCCCGCGAGCGTTTCCTTCCCCCATTTTTTCGCCACGCCCATGCGCGGCAGCAGGTAATACACCGCGTTCATCGTGCGCGGGTTGTTGATGTTGTCGGTGGAGACGAGGGAGGTGTCGAGCGTCCCGGGCCGCGACACGTGCAGCGCCTGATAGAAGACGCTGCTCTCGTTCTTCAGCCCGCGCCAGTTGAACACGCGATCCCACCAGAAGTACTGCGCGCCGACGTTCGAGCTGAGGTTCTCCCACTTCGGATTCTCGGGATCCGCCGGGGGCCTGATCGGATTCGGGCCGACGTGGCAGAACGCGCACGACATGCCGATGCGATACGGCCGCACGAGATCGCGATCGAAGTAGTAGCCCGGATCGTTGTAGAACCGATCGGCGTTCCATCGCTTGCGCGCGTTGTCGTCGAACGCCGGATTCGGGAACAGCCGGAGGCCGACGATGCCGGTCGGCTCGCCGTAGTACGAGCCGACGGGCACCGTGGTGCCGCGCGCCCCGACTTTGGCGCCTGGATACCGCGTCGCGTCGGCGAACGGGTCCGGCGGACAGCTCGGATCGCGGACGTCGAGCCACAGGCCGTACCGGTTCGGGTCGGGGCCCGTCGGTTCCCTGAAGCACGGCTCGTTGACGAGACCGAGGTACTTCCAGCGATTGTGCCGGCCGTACGCGTCGGCGTACTGCGCGCTCGCCGGGTGCGGATGCGACGAGATCGTTTTCAGGAGATCGAACGTCCCGATGCTGTCGACCGTCAGACGGTCCCACAGCGTGTCGTTGCCGCCCGTCCACACGATCCACATGTTGCGCCCTTCAATCTCCTCCTGGTTGAACGGCCGGTGCGGGCGGCCGTCGACGAGATTGAAGTCCATCTCTTTGAAGTAATCGTCGGTGGGACGCACGAGCTGCTCGGGCGCCAGGCCGGCCCGCTTCGCTTCGTCGAGGACAGTTCCGGGTTTCGGCTGATTGGCCGAACAACTGATTATGAAAGCGGTCGCAAGAAGAACCGCCGCACACACTGACATCCCTCGCGGACTCATGGCGCGACTCCTTGTAACGAAGCTTCGCTTCGTTACTGGTCTGCGCGGCCGCAGGGCGGCCGCGCCTAAGCCGGGCTTGCACACTGACGTCGACAGGGCTGCTACATGATTTCGGTCGTGCAAGCACGGCTTGAGGTGAGCCTGACAAACCTACTTGAAGCGCACGAGATGTCAAGCCGCTCGTACCTGACACGAAGGCGCACGAGAGTGAATCATTGCCGATGCGTTCACGGATTGATCGCCACGGACAGGAATAGAGGTTGTGCGTCGTGATCCGCTGTGGTTGAATGAGCGCCCTCCCCAACAGAAGGACGACACAGATGGCGGACGCGATTTTTCAGCCGCTGAAATTCAAGAACCTGACCGTCAAGAACCGCGTGTTTCGCTCGAACATCGCGGGACGTCTCGACAACTACGACGGCTCCGGCAACCAGGCGCGGATCAACTGGGAAGTGAAGTTCGCGCGCGGCGGCGTGGGCGCGATCATCTCGTCGTTCGTGCCGGTGCAGATCCGCGGCCGGATCATGCCGAACTACGCGACGATCCATCGCGACGAGATGGTTCCGTTCTGGCGCACGGTCGGCGAGGCCGTGCACAAGTTCGACTGCAAGTACATCCTGCAGCTCAGTCACGGCGGCCGCCAGCGCGACATCCCCGGCATCGAGTACCCGATGGGCCTCAGCTCGACGAGCAAGGCCGATCCGCTGCACGGCTTCGAGTGCCAGGCGATGACGAAGGCCGACATCCAGGAAACGGTGACGGCGTTCGCCGAAGGGGCGCGGCGCGCGCGCGAGGCGGGACTCGACGGCGTCGAGCTGCACGGCGCGAACGGGTATCTGATCACGCAGTTCCTGAGCTCCGCCATCAACGATCGGAAAGACGAGTACGGCGGCTCGCTCGAGAACCGCGCGCGCTTCGTCGTCGAGATCGTGAAGGCGATCCGCAACCGCGTCGGCAACGATTTCCACCTGCAGATGAAGATCAGCGCGACGGAGCACAACAACGCGCTGCTGTTCCTGAAGTTCGAGGGCGCGGGCAACACCGTCCAGGATTCGATCCAGGTGTGCCAGTGGCTGGTCGCCGCCGGCGCCGACAGCATTCACGTGTCGACCGGCAGCTCGTTTCCGCATCCGAGAAACCCCGCCGGCACCGATCTGCCGGTCGACGTCCTCGGCAGCACGTACGAGCAGCTCGTCTCGAGCGGCACGCACACGTTCCGGAACTTCCTGTTCTTCCGCGGGTCGCTGACCGGCGAGTTCTTCCGCCAGCAGTGGCTCAGCGCCGGTCCGTCGCCCGACCGGATTGAAGGGCTGACGCTGCCCGACTCGCGCGCGATCAAGCAGGCGGTCACCGTGCCCGTGCTCTGCACCGGCGGCTTCCAGACCGCCTCGGTCATCCGCGACGCGATCACCCGCGGCGATTGCGACGCCGTCAGCATCGCGCGGCCGCTCGTCGCCAACAACGACCTGGTGAATCAGTTCGCGGCCGGCAAGGACCGCGCCGACAAGCCGTGCACGTACTGCAACAAGTGTCTCGTGCACGTGGTCGAACATCCGATTGGCTGCTACGAGGAGAGCCGCTTTCCGAATCGCGACGCGATGATGGCGGAAGTCATGTCCGTCTTCGCGCCGCCGCCGTTTCAATGAAAACGCTCGTCGGATGGGTCATCGGGATCACGGTTGTTCTCGCGGCCGTGATTGCGGTCTGGGTCTTCGTCTCGCTCCGGGCGGACCGGCCGGTGCTCTACGACGAGATCACCGAGCACTTCAAGTACGGATCCATTGGCAGCGAGCCGGGCGTCTCGTTGCTGCAGCCGGTCGGCGGCGTGCTGCCGCCGTATGCCGTGTTCACCGCGCTGCCGTCGATCTGTCCCGAGAAGCTGCCGGGCGGCTACGCGTCGCTGGGGTTCGTCTTCGAGCCCGGCAAGGATCTGCCGATCGGCATCTCGCGGCGGCACCGGATCGGGATCGATCACGTCGGGCTCAATTGCGCCGTGTGCCACACCAGCACCGTGCGCGAGTCGCCCTCCGCGGCGCCGCGCATCGTGCCCGGCATGCCGGCGCACGAGCTCGACCTGCAGCGCTTCGTGAAGTTCGTCCTCGACTGCTCGCTCGACAATCGCACGACGGCCGACGCCGTGATGGGCCGCGCGCGCGCCGCGGGCCGCGAGCCCGCGCTCTTCGAGCGGACGCTGATGCGATTCGGGTTGATCGATCGGCTGAAGCTGCAGACGCTCGCGCTGCGCAACCGCATCGAGCCCATTCTCCAGAGCGGCCTCCCGCCGTGGGGCCGCGGCCGCGTCGATACGTTCAATCCCTACAAGTCCATCCAGTTCAACTGGCGGCTCGAAGATCTGCCGGCCGGGGAGCTGATCGGCGCGTCCGATTTTCCGTCGTTGTGGAACCAGAAGCCGCGCGACGGGATGCACCTGCATTGGGACGGCGACAACGACTCGGTCGACGAGCGCAACCTGAGCGCCGCGCTCGGCGCGGGCGTCACGCCGGTGACGGTCGATCACGCGGCGCTGCAGCGCGTGCGCGACTGGATCTGGACGCTGCCGCCGCCGCAGTATCCGTACCCCGTCGACGAAGCGCTCGCGGCCCGAGGCGCGCCGCTGTACCAGCAGCACTGCCTCGAATGCCACGCGGGCGCGCGGTTTCGCGACGGCGTGAAAGAGGGACGGCTGGTCGGCCTGGTCGACGACATCGATCGCATCGGCACCGATCGACACCGGCTGGATTCCTACACCTATGTGTTCGCCTCGAACCAGTACTCGCTGTATCCGGACTCGCCGTACCGCTTCACGCATTTCCGGAAGACGGGCGGCTACGCGAATCACCCGCTCGACGGCATCTGGCTGCGCGCGCCGTACCTGCACAACGGATCGGTGCCGACGATTCGCGATCTGCTCGAGCCGCCCGATCAGCGCCCCAAGGCGTTCTATCGCGGCTACGACGTGTTCGATCAGGCCAACGTCGGGTTCGTCTCGAACGTGCCGGAGGAAAACGGCCGGAGCTATTTCCGCTACGACACGTCGCTGCCCGGCAACGGCAACGGCGGCCACGTGTACGGCACGACGCTGCCGGAGGCGGAGAAGCGAGCGATCGTGGAGTACTTGAAGAGGTTTTGAGATTGCAGATTGCAGATTGCAAATTGCAGATTGATTGCTGATTGCTGATTGTTTGATTGCTGATTCATGATCCGACCGCAATCAACAATCAATAACAATCTGCAATCAATCTGCAATCTGCAATCTGCAATCTGCAATTACTGAGAGGCAAAATGGGGACATGGTTCAAGCGCGTGTTGTGGCTGGGGATTCTGTCGAACCTCGCGCTCGCGGTGCCGACCGTGCTCGCGCCGCAACGCATGATCGATCTGACGGGGCTGCCGCCCGCGACGCCGCTCCTGTGGCCGCAGTTCGCCGGACTGCTGCTGATTCTGCTGAGCATCTTCTATATGCCCGCGGGAATCGATTTCGTGCGGTATCGGGCCAACGCGTGGGCCGCCGTTGGTTCGCGGTTCGCCGGCGTCATCTTCTTCGTCGGCTTTCAGAGCCGCGAGTATCACATGCTCGGCTATTTCGATCTGGTCTTCGCCGTGCCGGAAGCGATTCTGCTGACGCTGGCGTTCCGGTCGATCGCAGGCACGCCTGACGGGCTCCGCCAAGGCTACGGCCAGTCCGCCGAAGCTTCAGCGAAGGCGGAAGGCCTGCGCTCCGCCAGCGCCGACAGACGTGGCGCAGCGCTTTAGGGCGGCAAGAGGAGCGCCGACAGCCGTAGCGCGGCCCTTCGGGGCTGCAAGAACGTATGACATTCACCAGAGACCGTAGATCGGGGTTGATGAAGTCCCGCCGCTTCAGAGTGCTCGGCGCGTTGCTGCTCGTGCTCGCCGTGTTCGGCGGCGCGTTCGCGTACTACAACTTCTTCCGCACGCTGCCGCCGCCGTTCTTCCAGAGCGACGAAGATCATTTTCTGTTCGGTTCGATCGGCACCGAGGATCCGGACGGGATTCCGTATTGGATCTGGCTGGTGCTGCCGCGCATCTTTCCCGAGCATCTCCCCTCGCCGGGCGGCTACGCGTCGCTCGGCATTCTCGGAAAAGACGGCCACGAGATGCCGGTCGGCTTCTCGAAAGTGACGGTCGGCTTCGAGCGCGTCGGCATCAACTGCGCGATGTGCCACACGGCGAGCTATCGCGCGCGCGCCGGCGATCCGCCGACGATCGTCGCGGCCGCGCCGTCGCATCAGACGGCGCCGCAGATGTACCTGCGGTTCCTGTTCGCATCCGCCAACGATCCGCGGTTCACGCCCGACACGATCATGGCGGAGATCGCCAAGAACTATCGCCTGTCGATGACCCAGCGCCTGCTGTATCGCTTCGCCATCATTCCGGGCACGCGCCGCGGCATTCTGCGGCTGCAGCGGGACGACGCGTGGATGCAGACGCGCCCCGACTGGGGGCGCGGGCGCATCGATCCGTTCAACCCCGTGAAGTTCCGGTACCTGGACCAGCCGATCGACGCGACGATCGGCAACTCGGACATGCAGCCGATCTGGAACCTCGCGCGCCACCCGAACTCGACCTATCACTGGGACGGCCTGAACACGAACCTGCAGGAAGTCGTGTTGTCGTCCGCGATCGGCGACGGCGCGCCGCTGAAGTGGGTCGATCGCGATTTCGCGAGGTGGAACGCGACACGACCTGAAGAGATGTCCAGTCTGCGCCGGATTCAGAACTTCATCAGCACCGTGCCGCCGCCGAAGTATCCGTTCGCGATCGACGCCGCGCTGGCTGCGACCGGCGCCGCCGTGTTCCAGGGCGAGTGCGCGTCGTGCCACGCGCTGGACGGCCCGCGAACGGGGCACGTCATTCCGCTCGCGGAAGTCGGCACCGATCGCCACCGCCTCGACATGTGGCGCCAGCCGGCCGCCGACGCCTACAACGCCAAGGGCGACGGGCACGCCTGGAAGTTCTCGCGTTTCAAACAGTCCGAAGGCTATGTCGCCGTGCCGCTCGACGGCTTGTGGCTGCGCGCGCCGTACCTGCACAACGGATCGGTGCCGTCGCTGATCGACTTGCTCGAGCCGGTCGATCGCCGGCCGAAATTGTTCTGGCGCGGCTATGACGTGTACGACCAGACGCGCATCGGGTTCGTCACCGACACGCTCGAGGCGCAGGCGTGGGGCACGCGGTTCGACACGTCGCTGCCCGCGAACAGCAACGCGGGTCACCTGTGGGGCACGAGCCTGGATCCCGCGCAGAAGCGTGCACTGCTCGAATACCTGAAAACCCTATGACTCTACGCTTCAAGGACCACGGCGAGCCCGTCAAGCGCCTGCAGCGCAATCTGAACAAGCTCGGATCGATCCTGCTCGTCGACGGTGATTTCGGGCCGGGCACGCGCGACGCCGTGCTCGACGCGCGCACCGCGCTGAGCATCACCCCCAGCGCCTCCGCCGGAGCGGCGCGGGCCCCCGCAGGCGCCGACGCAGTCGACCCTGCCGATGCAGACGACGCGCTGCAGGCGGCGCTCGCGGCGTTTCCCGATCCGTTTCCCGCGCTCACCGCGGCCGGCGTCACGTTCATTGCCCGGCTCGAAGTCGGCAGCCCGCGGCAGTACCGTCTGCTGTATCGACACCCCGAATGGCCCGGCGAATCGAGCGGCATCACGATCGGGATCGGCTACGACCTCAAGTTCGTGAGGCGCGCCGAGTTCGAAGCCGATTGGCCCGCCGTCCCCGCAGCCGTCGTCAATCAACTGGTCCCTGTCTTCGGCGTGACCGGCAGCGAGTCGCTTCGGGCAACGGTGGCCGACCTCGACTTTCCGCTCGAGATGGCGATGAAGGTCTTCATCGGGCGAACGCTGCCCGAGTTCCTCCGGAAGACACGCGCGATTTATCCGCAGGTCGCTGCGCTGCCGCCCGCCCGCGCGGCGTCGCTCGTGAGCCTCGTGTACAACCGCGGCGCCGACCTCGAAGGCGATCGCCGCCGCGAGATGCGCGAGATTCAGCGTCTGCTCGCGGCGGGAAATCTGGACAACGTCCCCGACCAGATCGAGGCGATGGTGCGGCTCTGGGATCCGCGTTCCGGTCTCGTCTCCCGTCGCCACGACGAAGCGCGCTTGTGGCGCTCGGGCTTTGCGGCGCTTCAGCTCGACTGACACGAAAAAGGGGTTCCGATGGCGCTCTATGCATTCGATGGCACCAAAGACGACGACCGCGACACCGGAAGCAGCTGGGAAGCCGTGGCGGCGGATACGAACGTCTATCGTTTCTACAGCGCCTACACGGGCTACGCGCAGTCGCTCGACGTCGCCACCGAGTACGTGCCCGGCGTGGGTACGCGCTTCGGGGTCGTCGGACGTGTCGCAGGCGGCGCGTGGGGCGTGGGCTGGCTCGCGCGCGTGAACGAAACCTACGATGCGCTCTGCAAGAACTATGCGGCCGGCGACACCACGATCGACGTGATCGGCTTCAGCCGCGGCTCCGCGATCGCGCTCGACTTCGTGAACAAGGTCGATCGCGACGGCATCCAGCAGGAAGGGCGCGTGATCACGGAGCATCCGCCGATCCGGTTCCTCGGCCTGTTCGATACGGTCGCGGCGTTCGGGCTCGCCAATCTGGGATTCTGCTTCGCGTCATTGAACGCGTTTCATCAGCTCACGCTGCCCGCGAACGTGGAACACTGCTTCCACGCGATGTCGCTCGACGAGCGGCGGCCGTCGTTCGTGAACCAGCGCGTCGCCGGCGCCTACGAAGTGTGGTTCCGCGGCGTCCACTCGGACATCGGCGGCGGCAACAACAATCCGGGGCTCGAATACGTCGCGCTGCGCTGGATGTTTCGCAAGGCGATTCTGTGCGGCCTGCCGGTGACCGAGGCGAACATCACCGATTCCGCGGT
>Ga0114129_10013832_pt1 | contig 11498 bp, 4 predicted proteins | sample RhiMetdeltSRZDD1_FD_80071 | JGI IMG/M metagenome (GOLD analysis project Ga0114129, IMG submission 80071) | Populus rhizosphere microbial communities from Tennessee, USA - Rhizosphere MetaG P. deltoides SRZDD1 (version 2) (version 2) | ecosystem: Host-associated > Plants > Roots > Rhizosphere >... | reverse complement strand
GAGCGTCCGGAGGGCTTCATGGACCACCTCCTGATTGGTCTTAATGCCTGTTAATTTCTGGTCGGGCTCCACCAGCTTGTCGTCTAACACAATGTTGGTTCTCATATCAGTCTCTGTTCCCTATGTATTTGAATAATTTATGTGTAATATCCTTCAAAACCTGTTTCAAGATTCCGAATCAGCACGGGGATTTCACATGGGCGGTTAAGCTCCTGTGTATATAATGCAATTTATTCTTTGGGACGAACAATAGAGGAGAGCAGAATGAAACTCGTTTACCGGTGTTTTGCCTCGGTCTTATGCCTTGTCCTTCTCATCGAGCTCCATGGGGGCAGCCCTGCCCATGCGGCGGCGATCTTTAACCCCGCAAATGTCGTCTTCCGCGAAGCCGTGAGCGGGCTGAACCAACCCATCTTCGTCACGAACGCCGGCGACGGCTCGAACCGTCTGTTCATCGTGGAGCGCGCCGGGTTGGTGCGGATCTTCAAGGACGGCGCCCTGCTGGCCAGGCCCTTCCTGGATATCCGGTCCCTGGTCAACGACTCGAGCTCGGAGCGCGGGCTGCTGGCCCTGGCCTTCCACCCGAACTATGAGACCAACGGCGTGTTTTACACGGCCTACACCGACGAGAACGGCTCGCTGGTCTTATCCCGCTTTTTCTGCTTCGCGGCGGACCCCGACCTCGCCAACCCGAACAGCGGCCTGGCCCTGCTGACGATCCCGCACCCGGTCAATACCAACCACAACGGCGGCACGCTGGCGTTCGGCCCGGATGGCTACCTGTACTGGTCCACCGGCGACGGCGGCGGGGGCGGCGACCTACCCAACAACGCCCAGAACCTGAACTCCCTGCTTGGCAAGATCCTGCGCCTGGACGTGAACCGCACGGACCCCGGCCTGAACTACTTCATCCCGCGCAGCAACCCGTTCTACGGCATGGCAAACAAGCGCGGCGAGATCTGGGCATATGGACTGCGCAACCCATGGCGCATCTCCTTCGACCGGGGGACGGGCGATCTCTTCATCGGCGATGTGGGTCAGAACGCGCTGGAGGAGATCGACTTCCAGCCAGCGGGCAGCCCGGGCGGGCAGAATTACGGCTGGCGAGTGATGGAGGGGACGCAGTGTTTCAATCCCTCCTCGGGTTGTGATCAGAGCGGAAAAGTGCTGCCGGTCGCCGAGTACAGCCATGCGCTGGGCTGCTCGGTCACGGGAGGCTATATCTATCGCGGCGCCTTATACCCGGATATGCAGGGGCGCTATTTCTATGGGGATTTCTGCTCCGGGCTCACCTTCAGCCTGTATAACGACCCCGTCAACGGGTGGACGTCCGCCCAGGTGACCGACACTCCCTACCAGATCACCACCTTCGGGGAAGACGAGCATGGCGAGCTGTACCTCAGCGATTACAACACCGGCAAGATCTACCAAATGTGCTACGGGCCGACCGCGGATTTCAACGTGAGCGTGGCTGGCACGGCGCGCGGGGCTTTTTCGCCCTGCCAGCGCCAGGTGCTGCAAAAGAGCTTCCCGGGGCTGAATGCCGGACCGGTGCAGATCCGGAATATCGATACCCTCCCGAGCCTGGCTTCGGAGCAGGTGGTCTACCAGGTCAACGGTGTGAAAGCCAGCTACTCGGAAATCATGGGACTGCCCGCGGGCCAGCTGGATAACGTCTATTACCTGCCCTGGTACAACAACGTGGATCTCGATACCCAGCTGCGGATCGCCAACGTGAGCGGCTCCCCGGCGACGGTGAGTATCACCATTGGCGGGCAGCCTGTGACGGGCAGTCCCTTCGCCCTGGCGGCAGGCGCCAGCACGCGGCGCAGCTTCCCCGGCCTCAACAATGGACCGGTGAAGATCGAGAGCAGCCAGGACATCGTGGCCGCCGAGCGGGTGATCTATAAGGTCAATAACGTCCCGACCAGCTTCACCGAGATGATGGCGCTGCCCGAGCTCCAATTGGATACGGCATACTGGCTGCCTGTCTATAACAACGCCGGGCTGGATACCCAGCTGCGGATCGCCAATGTGAGCGGCGCACCTGCCTCGGTGCACGTCTCGATCCGCGGCGTGGACCTGGCGGGCAGCCCCTTCACGCTGGCGGTCAACGAGAGCAAACGGATCCGCTTTGCGGGAGTCAACGATGGACCGCTGAAAATCGAGAGCGACCACGGCGTGCCGATCGTGGCGGCGGAGCGGCTGCTTTACCAGGTCAACGGCGTGAATACCAGCTTCGCCGAGACGATGGCGCTTCCAAACAATCAGCTGGATACGGCATACTGGCTGCCCTGGTACGACAACGTAAACCTGGACACCCAGCTGCGCATCGCCAATGTGAGCGGCGTACCTGCCTCGGTGCACGTGTACGTCGGCGGCGCCGAGATGCCGGGCAGTCCCTTCACCGTTCCGGCAGGCGCGATGGTGCGTAAAGCCTATCCGGGCCTGAATCGCGGTCCGGTGCAGGTGGTGAGCGACCAGATTATCGTAGCGGCGGCGCGGGTCATCCAGAAAGTTAATACGGCCCCGACCAGCTTCACCGAGCTCATGGGCCTGCCTTCCGGTCAATTGGATACCAGCTTCTGGCTGCCCTGGTACAACAATGTGGACCTCGATACCCGCCTGCGCTTTGGCGCTCCGTAACCCTCGGCACGCTCCAAATTTCCCCTCACCTGTCATACCCCGTGCGATCCACGGGGTATGCGTTATGAGTCCACCTGTAACCTTTTCACCTTCTCGCAAGTCATGACTAAAAATATACCTGTCATGTAGAGAAAGTTAGAGTTTAATCTCCTAACTGCAAGGTGCAAGAGATAAATTCTCACTCCATACAACATCATCGCCAAAACCAGGCATTCCCGTATGCCCAGTTTAGGAGGAAAGCTTGAAAGTCCTGTCTCAAATTGCTCCGTCTCGCAGGGGATTCACTCTATTTTTCATCGTAGCCGTTGTGCTTTTTTCCACACTACATCCGAGCCACCTGTCCTCTGCGAGTGCGCAACAGGGTGGGGGCGCGTCACTCTCCGGCTGGCTGACCATTCTCTATGGAGATGGCCAGGATGGGGGGACAAAAGAAATCTATTTGCTGTCCACCGAAGATGGCGAATCGGTCCGGCTCCTGCTCGAGGAGACTGCCGCGAAATCCGTGGGCTCCGCAGGCGGGTTTCTGGGATTGGACCGGAAGCAGGTCACCGTCAGCGGAGACTGGTCGGGAGCGCTCAGCCCCCGGGGCGGAACCGGGCAAGCCGCGTTCCGGGTCACATCCATCGCTTCCGTTGAGAAAGTAGACGGCGATCCGGCGGCCGTGACCGGTCCCCAGAAGTGGATCTCCATTCTGTGCAAGTTCCAGGGCAATACGACAGAGCCGAAAGATCTTGCCTACTTTCAGAACATGTATGCGAATGCATACCCGGGCATGGACCATTACTGGCGGCAGCAGTCCTACAATTTGATCAACAACCTGGGAAGTACGGCCTCCGGCTGGTACACCTTGCCCCATTCCCATGACTATTATATGTCCGGTTCCGCGTTCAACCTCAACCTGGCAGCCAGCGAGTGTACGGGCGCTGCCAACCCGAGCGTCAATTTTTCGACCTACACCGGGATCAACATGATGTTCAACGAGGATCTGGATGGGTTTGCCTGGGGTGGAGGCTCCTACCTTACCCTGGACGGCATTGCACAGGTCTGGGATATGACCTGGGAACCGCCCTGGGGATACGGAAATGTGGCGGTCATCGCCCATGAAATGGGTCATGCCCTGGGCCTGCCTCACTCCTCCGGCAATTACGGTCAGACCTATGACAATGAATGGGACGTGATGAGCGACACCTGGGCCGGGTGCGGCCTTTCCACGGATCCCACATATGGCTGCCTCGGGCAGCATACGATTGCCTTTCATAAGGATAGCCTGGGATGGATTCCCGCCGCGCAGAAATACACGCCCGCCTGGGGGACCACCAGAACACTCCTGCTCGAGCAGTTAGCCCTGCCTCAGACCAGCAACTATAAAATGGTCAGGATCCCGATTGGCGGATCGAGCACACATTTTTACACCGTGGAAGCAAGGCGGCAGACCGGCTATGATATCCGGTTACCCGGGCAGGCAGTGATTCTCCACGAAGTGGATACAACGCGCTACGGCTCACCGGCGCACGTGATCGATGTGGATAACAATGGAGCGACCGGCGACGGCGGGGCCATGTGGACACCGGGCGAGGTGTTTCGCGATACTGCCAATCACATCGCCGTGGCGGTTTTGGGAAGCACGACGAGCGGGTTCCAGGTCAATGTCACCCTGGGCTTGAATATCTATTACATTAGCGGGCATGCCGGCATTGCGAATGCCACCATAAATTACACGGGCGGCTCCATAACAGCGGACGCTGCCGGGTATTATTCCATCCCCGTCTCTTCCGGATGGTCTGGCACAGTGACGCCCGTCAAGCCGGGCTATGTGTTCTTGCCCGCCAGCAGGTCATACAGCAATGTAATGGCAGACCAGCTCAACCAGAACTACACAGCTCCAACGTTTTATTCCATTGACGGGAATACAGGGGTCGCCGGAGTGACCCTGAGCTATACGCAGGGCACACCGAAGACCGCTACCTCTCAGGGAGATGCGCATTACTCACTATCAGTGCCCGGCGGCTGGTCGGGGATCGTGACGCCCACCCATACCTGTTACTCATTCACCCCGGCAAATCGAGGCTATAGCAGCATTGCAGCCGATCAATCTACTCAGAACTTTACACCCTCCTTCAATTCCGGCTCCGGCTGTGCAGATATCCGCGCCCGGGTCGGAGGCATCAACCAGGGACGGTTTGGACTCGTGCCCGGTGCAAGCCAGCGTGCGAGCTTTGCAGGCGTGAACAGCGGACCTGTCCAGGTCGTGAGCACGAACGGTGTTCCGCTGCTGGCGGCGGAGCGTTTGATCTACAAGGTGAACAACGTTCCCACCAGCTTTACAGAGATGATGGGTCTGCCCAACAGCGAGCTGGATAACGTCTATTACCTGCCCTGGTACAACAACGTCGAGCTGGATACCCAGCTGCGCTTTGCCAACGTCAGCGGTTCGCCTGCCACGGTGACGGTGACGATCGGCGGGGTGGCGCAGCCCTCCTTCAACCTGGCGGCCGGGGAGAGCGCACGCAAGAGCTACCCGGGGATCAACGCCGGACCGGTGCGGATCGAGAGCACGCAGAACATCGTGGCCGCCGAGCGTTTGCTCTACAAGGTGAACAACGTCGCGGCCAGCTTCTCCGAGATGATGGCGCTGCCCGAGCAGCAGCTGGACACGATCTATCATCTGCCCTGGTACAACAACGTCGAGCTGGATACCCAGCTGCGGATCGCGAACGTCAGTGCCTCGCCCGCCACGGTGACGGTGACGATTGGCGGGGTGGCGATGCCGTCCTTCAGCCTGGGGGCAGGCGAGAGCACGCGCAAGAGCTACCCGGGGATCAATGCCGGACCCGTGAAGATCGAGAGCACGCAGAGCATCGTGGCCGCCGAGCGTTTGCTCTACAAGGTGGACAACGTCGCGGCCAGCTTCACCGAGACGATGGGGTTGCCAAACAACCAGCTGGACACCACCTTCTGGCTGCCGTGGTACAACAATGTGGATCTGGACACCCAGCTACGGATTGCGAACGTCAGTGCCTCGCCTGCGACCGTGACGGTGACGATCGACGGGGTGGCGCAGCCCTCCTTCAACCTGGGGGCAGGGGAGAGCACGCGCAAGAGCTACGCGGGGGTAAATAGTGGACCGGTGCAGATCGCGAGCACGCAGAGTATTGTGGTCGCGGAGCGGCTGATCTACAAAGTGGACAACCTCAACACGAGCTTCTCAGAGATGATGGGGTTGCCGGCGCCATTACTCAACAGCAGCTTCTGGCTGCCCTGGTACAACAATGCTGACCTGGATACCCAGCTCAGGTTTGGCGTGCCGTAGAACAAAGTATTTAACTGTAAAAGGCTGCCCGGATTTTTCGGGCAGCCTTTTTATTTATCATAAGACTGTCAATCTAATTTCCTCCCATGCTCGAGGGACCTGGAAGCAACCCTTCCATTGCAGGCTCGCTAAAAGGAGATCGATAAATTTCACGTCGCGATTTTAATGTTTTGGTACATTTATCGATGTACAATGTTTATACCATCACAGTTCTGTCCCATTGTCGATAATTGAATATTGTTCAACAGGAGGTATGAATGAACAACGTCCGGATTCCCCTTCATTTCATGTTGAGTCTCGCGGTTGTGCTCAGCCTGTGTTTGAGCGCCCTGCCGGCCGGCTCGTCTCAGGCAGCCCCGTCGGTGCCAAGGATCAGCTGGAGCCCGTGTTACCGTGACTTCGGCTTCCCGTTTGAGTGTGGCACACTCCAGGTTCCGCTCGATTACAGCAACCCAGGCGGGCCAACGATCTCGATCGCGGTCGTCCGGTTGCCCGCGGGAGATCCCGCTCATAAAATTGGCTCGATTTTCTTCAACCCGGGTGGTCCGGGTGGGTCGGGCGTAGATTTTCTGCTGTTCGCCGGACCGTTTGTTTACACGGAAGAGCTGCGCGCCCGCTTCGACCTGGTTGGTTTTGACCCGCGCGGCATTGCCCGTAGCACGGCACTGCGCTGCTTTGGCAACCCCAGACAGTGGGCTGGATACTTCACTCCATTTTCTTTCCCCATCACCCTCGAAGAGGCGGAAATTTGGGAAGCCGCCGACCGCTATCTCGATGATGCCTGCGCCCAGCGTGGTTCCCGGATCATGGACCACATGTCAACCGCGAACGTAGCCCGCGATATGGAGATGCTGCGCCAGGCAGTTGGGGATGAGATGCTCACGTACGCCGGTTACTCCTACGGTAGCTTCCTGGGTGTGACGTACGCCAATCTCTTCCCCGAAAAGGTCCGCGCACTTGTGGTGGACGGTGTGCTGGATCCCATTGCCTGGACGACCGGCAATCCTGGAGAGGGCGATACGATACCATTTTCCACCCGCCTGCGCTCGGCAAAAGGCGCGCGGGATACACTTAATGAATTCTTCCGCCTGTGTGACGAGAATCCGGATACGTGCGCCTTCGCAGGTAATGCAGCCGACCGGTACGCCGCGCTCGCAGCCGACTTACGTCTCGCACCGATCGAGATCGTTCTACCCGATGGCTCGTCGTTTCCCTTCACCTACCAGGATCTCATCAGCAACAGCCTGGGAGCCATGTACGACTCCTTCTCGTGGCCCGATTTTGCACTGTTCCTGGTCGGCATTGAATCTTCGGCATCATCGCAGCAGCTGGGAAGGCTTCTATATGCCGTCTGGGATGATCTTGGGTACATAACCAAGCGAGGTTTCCCGCGTTATCCTAACTTTTTGGAAGGGTTCCCCGCCGTAGCCTGCGCCGATTCAGATAACCCCGATAACTATGCTGCCTGGTGGGAGGCTGCTCAGCAATCCGAAGCCGTTGACGGGTATTTTGGTCCTTTGTGGACATATGTTTCCAGCATCTGCGCGGCCTGGCCCGGCGGGAATGCAGGTCGGTACATGGGACCGTTTACTGCGGAGACTGCCAACCCGGTATTGGTGGTTGGCAACTACTTCGACCCCGCCACCCGCTACGAAGGTGCCCAGATCGTCGCCAGCCTGCTGCCGAATTCCCGACTGATCTCATTGAATGGCTGGGGACATGTCTCCCTGTTCCTTTCTCAATGCATGGATCAGGCAGTCGCCGATTACCTGCTGGATGGCACCCTGCCTCCCAACGGGACGGTCTGCAACCAGGATCTGACGCCGTTCGTAGATTTTGGCCCGTCCACTGCACAGAGTGCTACGGCTCTCAGGCGAGCCAGCCTGATGCCCGAGCTTGTCCCGGATGCTGTGAGCAAAGGCGTGCGAAACGGAAGGTAACCGAGAGGTTTAAAGAGCAAACCCGAAAGCCTGACCACTTTCGGGTTTGCTTTTCTTAATCTGAGGGCACCAATTCCGGCTCAGGAACCCTGCTCTTTTCCACTCATCAATGCCGCCTCGATGATCTGCTGGACGCGCGCCGCCATGCTCGAAGGATCGGGATGCAGACCCTCGACGAGCAGCGCACTGTCATAGATCTGTTCGATGATCAGGGTCTGTAATTCCGATTCAGGATCGGTGACAAGCAATTTCTTGAGGATGGAATGGGAGGGGTTCAACTCCAGGATCTTCTTCGGCGCCTCGTATTCCTTCCCGAGATATTTGTAGACGCGCTGGAGCTCGGGGTTGAGAGCCCCGTCGGCATCCACCAGACGCGCAACGGACTGTGAGAGCCGGTTGCTGGCGCGCACATCGGTCACGCGCTCACCCAGCACCTGCTTGAAGCGCTCGATCAGATTGCTGAAATCTCCTTCTGGAATCTGTTCCTGCTTTTCCGATTCTTTCGCCTGTTCAGGGATCTCCGCCTGGGCGACATTTTTCAGCTCAAAGTCCTTGTACTTGTGCAGGCCCATGAGCATGAACGAGTCCATCGGCTCAGTGAGCAGCAGCACTTCCGTGCCCTGCCCCTGGAAGTAATCCAGGTGCGGACTGCGCAGGACAGACTTCGGATCGTCGCCCACAATGAAATAGATTTCCTTTTGCTCGGGTTTCATCCGCCCCACATAGTCCTCGAGGGAAGACCAGGTTTCCGGATGCGTGTTGGTTTTGAAGCGCAGAAGAGGATAGATGCTTTCCCCTTCCGCCGGGCTGCTTGCCACACCCTGCTTCAGGTAGACGCCGAATTCCTTCCAGAATGTCTCATATTTCTCTGCGTCCTTTTTCGCCAGTGACTCCAGTTCCTTCATCACCTGACCGGTGATCACCTTTTTGAGGCGCGCCATCAAGCCGGTCGCCTGGACGGTCTCGCGCGAGACGTTGAGAGGCAGGTCCTCCGAATCCACCACGCCCTGGACGAAGCGCAGGTGTTCCGGCAAAAGATCCTTGTTGTATTCATCGATCAGAATGTTTCTGGAATACAGCTTCAGCCCCTCCTCGCGGCGCAGGGCGAAGATTCCCCGGTCGCTTTTGCCGGGGACATACAGCAGCGCATACAACTGGACCGGCGCATCGGTGACGATGTGCGCATGCAGGAGTGGGTCTTCAAAGTCCAGGGTCAGTTGTTTGTAGAAGTCCTTGTGCTGCTCCTCGGTCACCGACTGTTTCGACATCCGCCAGATGGAGGTCTGTTTGTTAACGGGTTGTTGCTCTTCGCCCACGTAAATGGGGAACCCGACGTACTCGGAGTGCTTGTGGATAATGTTCTTCAGGCGATATTCGTCGGCGAACTCCGCGGCGTCCTCCTTGAGCTTGATCTCGACCTTTGTGCCGCGCTCGTTCATGTCTGCGGGGCTCACCTGATAGTCTTCCTCGCCTGTCGCATACCAGCTCACGGCTTCCGCCTCCGGTCGATAGGAACGTGACGTGACGCGCACCCACTCCGCCACCATGAACACGGAATAGAACCCGACGCCGAACTGGCCGATCACCTGAGTCAGATCGGCGCTCTTGTCCTGGGTCGCTTCCAGGAATTTGCGCGCGCCCGACTGGGCGATCGTGCCCAGGTTCTCGATCACCTCATCCCGGGTCATACCGATGCCCGTGTCCCGGATAGTGAGCAGCCGCGCCTCCTTGTCCACCGTGATGCGGATGGCAAGCTCTGCAGCCGGGTCGAGTACATCCTGGTTGGTCACCATCTCAAAGCGCAGGCGGTTGAGCGCATCCGAAGCGTTGGAGAGCAGCTCTCGCAGGAACACCTCGCGGTCCTTGTAGAGCGAATGAATCAGGATGTTAAGCAGTTGTTTGGTTTCTGCCTTGAAATGAAAGGATTGGGCATCATCTCTGGTTGTTGTTGGATCTGTGTCCGTCATGGTTCCTCCTGAGGAAAGCAAAGACTTGAATTGCTGATTGTAATCGGATTATCTTGCCCACATTTTATAACGCACCAATCAACTCGATGCAAGAGAATTGTTAGAAATTTATCAGCAGAGCGGAGTGTCACCCTTCGCTCCTGGTGCTCAAGCGCCACTCGGTCACACTGTACCGGTGTCCTTCGGTAGAATGACATGAATGTTTAACTTTGTTCTTACTTTCTACCAACATTCTTCACACACAATTTGCCTAAAATTTATATACACAGAACTACTTTACGAAGTGCCGCCTACAGATCTTTGACTTTCACCCACAAAACTACCCAAAAACCTATTTATAAACGAAGCGGCAGAAATCCCTTTTTGGAGATCGCTTATGAAGCTCGACAAATTCACCCAAAAATCTCAGGAGGCAATTTTCCAGGCGCAGGAAATTGCCCGTGACTACAATCATCAGAGCATTGAACCTGCCCACTTGCTGCTGGCACTGGTCCGCCAGGAGCAGGGCATTGTCCCTGCCATCGTGACCAAAGTAGCAGGCAGTGTGCAGGCGTTGCGGGATGAACTGCAGAATGAGCTGGCGCGGCGTCCGAAAATCCAGGGCGCAGGCATGGAAGTGGGCCTGGCGCAAACGACCGCGGATGCTCTGAGCGCCGCCGAGCGCTATGCCAAAGGGATGCAGGATGATTACGTCTCGACCGAGCACATCCTGCTTGCCCTCACCGACACGCTGGAGGGCAAACGCCTCGCCTCCTTTGGTCTGACGAAGGATGCAATTCTGAACGCGCTGAAATCGGTGCGCGGCTCGCAGCGCGTCACCTCGGCGGATCCCGAATCCACCTATCAGTCCCTGGAGAAGTACGGCCGCGACCTGACGGACATGGCGCGCAAGGGGAAACTCGATCCGGTCATCGGCCGCGATGAGGAGATCCGCCGCGTCGTGCAGATCCTGTCACGGCGCAGCAAGAACAACCCGGCGTTGATCGGCGATCCGGGCGTGGGTAAGACGGCAATCGTTGAAGGCCTGGCGCAGCGCATCATCAACGGCGATGTGCCTGAGGGTTTGAAAAAGAGGCGCCTCTTCCAGCTTGATATGAGCGCGCTGGTGGCAGGCGCAAAATACCGCGGTGAGTTCGAGGAACGCCTCAAGGCAGTCCTCAAGGAGATCACCGAATCGGCCGGTGAGATTATCCTGTTCGTGGATGAGATGCACACCGTTGTCGGCGCGGGCGCGGCAGAGGGCGCCATGGACGCAGGCAATATGCTCAAGCCGATGCTGGCGCGCGGCGAGCTGCACATGATCGGCGCGACCACGCTGGATGAATACCGCAAGCATGTCGAAAAGGATCCCGCCCTCGAGCGCCGCTTCCAGCCTGTGCTAGTGGAGGAGCCGAGCGTAGAGGACACCATTTCGATCCTGCGCGGCCTGAAGGAGCGCTATGAAGTTCATCATGGTGTGCGCATCACAGACCCGGCTGTCATCGCCGCAGCGACGCTCAGCCACCGGTACATTACGGACCGGCACCTGCCCGATAAAGCCATCGACCTGATCGATGAAGCCGCCGCGCGCCTGCGAACGGAGATTGACTCCAAGCCCCAGGCGCTGGATGAAGCCGACCGGCAGATCATGCAGCT
>Ga0114129_10013830_pt1 | contig 11499 bp, 6 predicted proteins | sample RhiMetdeltSRZDD1_FD_80071 | JGI IMG/M metagenome (GOLD analysis project Ga0114129, IMG submission 80071) | Populus rhizosphere microbial communities from Tennessee, USA - Rhizosphere MetaG P. deltoides SRZDD1 (version 2) (version 2) | ecosystem: Host-associated > Plants > Roots > Rhizosphere >... | reverse complement strand
TACGGGTTGCCGCACACCTTCCACTGCCCGGACTCGGGCACCATGAGGAACGAGTGCCGCTCGGTGAAACCACTGTCGAGGGTCAGGTCCACGGTCACCTGCCCGCTCTGCCGGCCGTTGACGTTGCTCACGTTCACGCCGACGATCTCGTGACTGCTGATGTGCGGCTGGTCCCGCACGCCTCGTTCGAACGCCGAGAAGGTGAACCGCTCCCGCGTGCTGCGGCACAGCATGCCGTACGCGCCGGAGACGTCGCCGGCCTCGAGCTTGCGCACGAACTGATCGGCCGCGTCCCGAGCCGGCGCGGTCGCCGTCTGGATAGACCGGAACAGGAGGAACCCACCGGCCACCGCCCCGACGGCGCACACGGCCAGCACGATCCCCACGACGATGAGCACGGTCCGGGTGGTCGAGCTCCGCTTGGGTTGAGTCACAGCCGATCACGGTAGCGCGGTTCGTCCACTACCGTCGGGGTGTGCCTACCACACGTTACGTGCAGACCGTCCCGCCGCCGGCCGACCCGTACACCGGCGATTCCCTGCTGCGTTCCTGGCTGGACCGGCAACTCGGGGCCTCGGGTCACGCGGCCGCCGGCGAGCGGCTGACCGGGTTGGCCGCCGACGTCACCGGGTCGCTGCGGGCGGCCTCCGCCGACGCCGAGGCACACCCGCCGGTGCTGCACCGCTACGACCCGTGGGGCGCGCGCGTCGACCGCATCGAGCTTTCACCCGGTTGGGACACGCTGCGCCGGGCGGCGGCCAGGCACGCGGTGGTGGCATTGCCCTACCTGCCCGCCGCGCGCCAGCTGTGGGGCGCCGGTGCCCGCACCGTGCAACACGCGCTGCTGCACCTGTACGGGCCGGAGTCGGCGACCTTCTCCTGTCCGGTCGCGATGGCCGACGGTGCCGCGGCCCTGCTGAGCCTGCCGGAGGTGGACGCGGCTGTCCGCGACGTCTGGCTGCCTCGGCTGATCGACACCGACCCACGCAGAGCGGTCACCAGTGGACAGTGGATGACCGAGGCGCAGGGCGGCTCCGACATCGCGCGCTCCACCACGATCGCCCGCCCCGCACGCGACGGCTCGTGGCGGCTGACCGGCGAGAAGTGGTTCTGCTCGGCCGCCGACTCGGCGATGGCGGTGGCGCTGGCCCGACCGGAGGGCGCCGACACCGGCAGCCGGGTGCTGGCGCCGTACCTCGTGCCGCGCTACGCCGCCGACTCGCCGCTGGCCCCGGCGGGCGCCGACGCCGCGTGGCCGGCACCGGGCATCGTGGTCCACCGGCTGAAGGACAAGCTGGGTACGCGGGCCCTGCCGACCGCCGAGATCGGCCTGCGGGACGCGTACGCCGTACCGCTGGGCGACTCGGCCCGCCCCGGCCTGTCCCGGATGATGACGCTGGTCGTGGTTACCCGGCTGCACAACGCGGCCGCCTCGGCGGCGGGGATGCGCCGCGGCCTGGCCTACGCTCGCGCGTTCGCCGCCGCCCGCCAGGTGGCCGGCGGCCGGCTGGACACCAGCCCGCTGCACCGGGCCACGCTGGGCGGTCTCGCGGTCGACGCGGCGGCCGCGTTCGTCCTCAGTGGACACGCGTTCGCGTTGCTGGGCCGTGTCGAGGTCGACGGCGACGCGGACGCGGCGGCCGAGCTGCGCATCGTGGCGCCGCTGGCCAAGCTGGCCACCGGCAAGCTGGCGGTGGCGGCGGCCAGCGAGTACGTGGAGGCGTTCGGCGGCGCCGGCTACGTCGAGGACACCGGCGTCCCCCGGCTGCTGCGGGACGCCCAGGTGCTGCCGATCTGGGAAGGTACCACCAACGTGCTGAGCCTCGACACGTTGCGCGCGATCACCCGCGAGGACGCGGCCAAGCCGCTACTGTCCAGAGTAGACAGTGCGGTGGCGGTGGCTCGCGGTACGACCGCCGACCTGCTGGCCGCGGCCGTTCGCGAGGTACGGGAGGCGCTGGGCGCGGTGGCCGCCGACCCGTACGCCGAACGGGTCATCGCCGGCGCCCGTGGGCTGGCCCTGCGGCTGGCGTACACCCTCGCGGCGGCGCTGCTGGCCGAGCACGCCGCCACCGGCGACGAACAAGCCTCGGTAGCCGCCGAGCTGTGGTCCCGCCACCGCCTCGCCGCCCACGACATCTCCCCCGAGTCCCACACCCACATGGACCTACTGCTCGGCTAACCCCCCTGCGTTGATCATGAACTTTGTTGGTGGTTCGACGGCGTGTCGCAGCACCAACTTCATGATCAACCGGGAGGGGGCGGGAGGAACGAGCGCAAGGCGGCCAGGAACTCCTCCGGCCGTTCCCGGTGGACGTGGTGGCCCACTGGGATCGTGACCAGCCGGCCGTCGGCGACCCGGGACGCCAGCTCGGCCAGCTGGTCCTGCGGGATGTGGCTGTCCGGCCCGCCGGCGATGACCAGGGTCGGTATCGCGATCTCCACGGCCCGGTTCCACCACGCCGGGTCGGGGTCGTTGAGCTGCTTCAGGAGCGAGACGATCAGCGCCCAGTCCACCGCCAACGGCAGCTCGATGGGCCGGTCCGGAATCTGCCGCGGCGTCTGCGGCGCCCGGGGCGGCGGCGTGTCCTCCAACACCAGCCGGGCCAGCAGATCGGGCCGCTCCTCGGCGACGAGCCAGGCGACGGTACCGCCCATCGAGTGCCCGACCAGCGTCACCTCGCGCAGCTCGTGCCGATCCAGGAAGGCGATAACGTCGTCGCGCATCAGCTCGAAGGAGTACTCGCCCGGCCACGGACTACGCCCGCTGCCCCGCTGATCCGGCGCGTACACCCGGTGGGTGGCGGCGAACGCGGTACCCACGCCCTGCCACGTCGACCGGTCGTCGCCGAGCGCGTGCAGCAGCACCATCACCGGCGCGTCCGGCGCACCGTAGACGTCGAAGTCGAGGTCGAGAGGCATCCACCGACCCTAGCGGGTGCCTCGTACCGTGAAAGCCATGCGGGTCCGCGACCTGGCCGAGCGCACGGGACACACACTGTGGGTCGGGTTCGTCCTGGTGATGCTGGGCGTGGCGGTGCTCGGCATCGTGGTGATCGCGGTCCAGGACCTCGTCGAGGGGCAGCCCGAGCCGGCCCCGATCGTGGCCCTGTACGAGGAGGATGGGGTGGCCTTCGCCGTACTGTCCACATGCGACGGTGACCCGCCGATCGGGTTCATCCTCAACGTCGGAGACAGTGCCGTGTGGGCGGTGACACCCGGTCCCGGTGCCCCGCCGGCCCCTACCATCCGGCTCTTCGAGGTCCCGCCCGGCTGGACCACGACGTCGCTCTACGGTGAGCTGCCCGACGACCCGCGGCTCGAGCCGGATGGGGAGTACGAGATCTGGGTGCGTACGACCGACGGCGAGACGGCCTGGACGTTTCGCACCGACCAGCTCGCCGAGACCAGCGCAAACACGGTGCTCGGCGCCAGCGCCGACGAGACAGCGGCGCACATGTCGCTCGCGGAGTTCCAGCGGCAGGCGGTCGACTACTGCGAGCGGCGCCGGGCGCGGGCCGCCCACACCGCGTAGGACGGGTCGCGGTCGAGGTTGTGCCGGTCGCGGTCGTACCGCCGGGTGGTCCGCGGGTCGGCGTGGCCCATCGCGTCCTGCACGTCCTCGAGCGGTACGCCTTCGTCCCGCGCGGTAGTGGCGAACGCGTGCCGCAGCGAATGCGGGGACAGCTTCGCCCACGCCGGTATCCCGGCCGCCCGGGCGGTTCGCCGCACCAGGCGGAACACGGCGTGCCGGTCCAGCCTGGCCCCGCTGGCGGTGACGAACAGCGGCCCGTCGGCCGACCCGCGCACGGTCAGGTAGGCGTCGAGCGCGGCGGCGGTACCCGGCGTCAATGCCCGCCGGCGCTGCTTGCCGCCCTTGCCGACGAACCGCACGCTGCGATGCCCCCGCTCGTAGCCGACGTCGCCGGCGTCGAGCGCGACCACCTCACCGACGCGCAGCCCGAGGTCGGCCAGAAACGCCAGGACCGCCCGGTTGCGCGCGGCGGTCGGTCCGGTGTCGGCCTCGGCCGCGGCCAGCAGCCGGTCCACCTCGTCGGTGGTCAGGCCGACGGTCGCCGAGTGGTCGCGGGCGACCTGCGGGCGGTCCGCGCCGGCCACCGGGTTGCCGGCGACGGCACCGAGCTTGGTGAGGAACGCGTACCAGCTCGACAGTCCGGACAGCTTGCGCGCCACCGTCGCTGGCGTCAGCGGTCGGCCGGTCCGGCTATCCACAGTGGACTCGAGGTCCCGGGCGTACGCGTTGACGTGCAGGAAGGTCGCGCGCAACGGCTCCACGTCCCGGCTGGCGCACCAGGCGAGCCAGTCGTGGACGTCGCGCCGATACGCCGTCCGCGTGTGCTCGGAGAGCCGCCGGTTGGCCAACCACGCCTCGGTCACGTCGTGGCTGGCCTGCGCCGGCAACGCGGCGACCATCGCCGGCACCACGTTGCTCACGGGCCCACCGCTCCGGCGCCGGCGGCGAGCCAGCCCTCGACACTGGCCCGGTACTCCGCGACGAGCACCGCCTCGGCCCGGTGGGTCAGGATCAGCCGCGCCGCCTCCTCGGCCGAGCGGCCGCGCAGCCGCAGCACCGCGTACGCCACGAGAACCGAGCGGCGCCGCCCCTGTTGACAGTGGACGAACACCCGCGCGTCCGGATCGTCGCCCAGCACCTCCGCGGCGAACAGGGCCGCCGCCGACCATTGCCGCGGGTGCTGGATGCGCCCGGAGTCCCACATCGGCGCGTGCATCACCCGCGTCACGCCGAAGACCGCGCGCTCGGCGACGAGGTCGCGGCTGAGCCAGGTCTGCACTCTGGCGCGGCAGTTGACGACGTGCGTCACACCCGCCTCGGCCAAGCGCCGCATCGCGATCCCCGTCGGCAGGTGGCCGATCGCCACCCGCTCCTCGCCGATCCAGCTCAGCGGCGTGGTGATGGGGCGCTGCCCGAACGGGAACATGCGCAAAGCCTAAGCCAGCATCGCGACGGCGGTACGCAGGTCGCGCCGCAGCCACTCGTCGTGCCACACGAGGTCGTCGACGACGCCGGAGGTCACCAGCCGCTCGTCCCGCTCGCCGAGCCTGGTCAGGTCCGCCACCGCGTCGACCGCCGCCATGTCGACCAGCAGCGGCACCGCGTCGGCGGTACCGGCCTCGACAGCGGACACCAGGACCGGCACGAGGTCGACGACCGGCGTGCCGAGCCGCCACAGCGCCCGCGCCGCCGGGACCCGCGCGCCCGCATCGGCCAGCAGATCCCGCAATACCGGTATCAGCACCGGCTCACCCAACGCACCGGCCAGCTCGGCCGCGGCGCGGGCCGGGATGCCGCCGCCCGCCAACACCGCGTCCACTGTGGGCAGTACCGCCGACCGGTCGCCGGTCGCCAGCCAGACCAGCCGCGCCGCGGCGACCTGTATCTCGCGCGTCGGGTGGGTGTCCGCGGCGCGCCCGGTCAGGTGTGCCCGCAACCGCGGGACGCGTGGGCCGAGCGCGGCGCCGGCCGGTGCCGCGTGCCGCAGTTGCCTGGCTACCTCGAAGCCGCCGGCGTCGAGGTTCCGGTCGACCGCGGCCAGCACCGGGCCCGCGTCACCGGTGGTGCGCCACACCGCGACGCCGCATCGCACGTCGCCGGTCAGGGCCGCGGCGCGCTGCTCCGCCACGGCGGCCGGTGCCGGCACGCCGATCGCGGCCAGCGCGGTCGCCGCGTCGCGGGGCACGAGCGGCAGCGCGGCCAGCAGTTCCGGTTCGGCGGCCGCGGCCGCCGGCCCCCACGCCCCGATCAACCCGACGAGGCCGCGCGTGGCCGGCGACGAAGCGAGGTGGCGTCGCGCCGCGTCCAGCACAACCGGGTCGTACCGCAGCATGCCGGTGTCCAGCCGCACGTCGTGGTCCCGCGCCCAGGCCGCGCACACCGGGTCGAGCCACCGCGGGTCGGCGAGCAGGGCCAGGGTCTGCACCGCCCGCGTCTCGGCCGTGAACGCGACCCCGCCGGCCACGCGCGGAAACCCATCGGCGACCCGGGCCAAGGTGTCCGCGAACCGCGCGGCCGCCGCCCCGGCCCGCCGCAACGCCGCGACCGCGTCCGGCCGCAGCACGTCGTCGGCCAGGAGCGGACCCAGCAACGGTACGAGCAAGGACGGCGCCGACCGGCGTACCAGGCAACGCTCCCCCACCGCCCACAGCGCGGCGCGCTGGACCTCCGCGTCGGGCTGCGCCAGCAACCGGCTCAGCAGGTCGGCCGCGAACGTGTCGTCGGTACCGGCCGCCAGCTCGTCCAGGGCCGCGACCCCGTGCTGCCACACGGGGTCCACGTCGGCGCCGTGCCGGAATGCCTCGGCCAGCGCCTCGGGGGCGCCCGCCGGCCAAGGCGCTCCGGCGCGGAGGATGGCCACGGCGGCGGCCACCCGTACCGTCGGCGGCCCGCTGAGCACAGTGGACAGTGCCACCTCGGGACCGATAGCCAGTACCAGCGCCGCGCATACCTCCGGTGAGTCCTCCACCGGCCAGCGTGCCCGCAGCGGCGCTACCTCACCCAATTGCGCCAGCGCATGCACCGCCGCCGCCCGCACCTCGGGTTCGGGGTCGGCCAGCAGCGGCACGAGCCGCCCTGCCTGTGCCGCGACCGCGGCGCGTACCGCGGGGAACGCTTCTCCGTGGGCGTGCCGCGGGTCGGCGAGCATGCCGACGGTGGACAGGATCGCCGCCCGGTAGTGCGGCGCGGTGCGGGCCAGCTCGACGAGGTGCGGTACCGCCGCCGCCGTCTGGTGCGACACCGTCCCCTGGTGGAAAAGGTTGTCGTAGAAGTCGTCCAGTGCGCGCTGGGCCTCCTCCGGGTCGGTGGAGGCCAGCGCGCGCACGGGACCTAGTGTCCTCCTACTCCCACACGGCTGTGCGGTCGCCGGTTATCTTGCCGCCGAACTGTTCGATGAGCGCCCGGCATCCGGCCGCGCCCGGGCAGAAGTTGCGGGACGTGCCCAGTGCCCTCGGGAACAGCGGGAACATGCCCTGCTGGCTCTCCTGCACGAAGTTGATCAGCTGCCGCTCGGCGTGCACGCCCTCGCGGAACGGCACGACCCGAACGCCTTCGGCCTCCAGGGCGGCCCGTTGGGCCGCGTTGAACGCCTTGCCAGCGTTGGCCGCGTACCGCTCGCCGTTGGTCATCTCCATGACGCCGGCGGTGCGTTGCTGCATGGCGATGTCCGGTCGCGACGGTTCGTTGCGCAGCAGGCCGTGTACCCGCTCGGCGGTACCTTGGAGCTCCTCGGCGGCCGCCCGGGCTGCGGTACCGGTGCTGCCGGAGCCGCGACCACCGCCGGACGGTGGAGGTGGTTCGTCGACCGCCGCCGCGCCGAGACTGCCCGGTCTCGGACTGGAGACGGCGCCCCGGATCGCGGTGGTGGCGGCCGCCGCGCCGCGGGAGGCGGCGGCATAGGTGGGTACGCCGGTGACGAACCCGCCGGCCAGCTCACCGTAGATGCGGTGCCGTTCCGCGGCGGAGTCCGCGGTGGCGACGCGGTATCCGGTGTACGCCAGACCCGCCACACCGACGACCGCCAGGCCCACGGTGGCCGCCGGTACCCAGGCCGGGGCGGTGACCGCCAGGATGCCCATGCCCACACCCGTGGCGACGCCGGCGATGGCCCCGCTTATCGCGCCGGACTTGGCGCCCTGCCAGAAGTCGCTCCAGGCATGGCCGGTGGGATCGCCGTACACGATCGGGTTGTTGGCCGCGTACGTGTACGTCGCCAGGTTCACCGACGTGTACACGCCGCCGTTGGGTGCGCCGGCCAGATAGTTCGCCGACTCGGGATCCGGTGACTGCCAGACCCCGGTACGCGGGTCGTAGTACCGCGCACCGAAGTAGTACAGCCCGGTTTCCTCGTCGAGTTCCTTGCCGGCGAACAGGTACGGCGTGCGTTGCTTGTTGCTGGCCTCGTCGACCCACGACTCACCGTTGGGGAAGAACTCCGTGTGCCGGTAGATCTGCCCGTCGGCGTTGGTGATGTACGCGTTGCTGCCGAGATGGTCCGGGTGGAAGAAGTACCGGTCCTTCTCGTCCGCATTGCGTTTCATCAGCTTCGACGCGATGCGGGTGGTACCGGCGTAGATGTGCTTGGTACCGATCTGCCGGTTGCGGACGGAGAAGAACTGGTTGACGTACGCCGTCTCGCCCTGCGGGCCGCGCTTGACGACCCGCTCGCCACCGTCGTCGTACTTGTACGACTTCTCGTGGCCGTTGTCGAAGATGCTCTGGATCCGGTTGTTCTCGTCCCAGACGGTCGTGCGCTGCTGGCCGCTGCCGTCCTCGGCGAACCCGGTCTGGTTGCCGTTGGCGTCGTAGCTGAACGACTGGGTACCGATGTGCGACGCCGCGTGCGGCCGCGGCCCGCCGTACTCGTAGGTGTTGTTGTACGTGGTCTTGTGCTGGGTGATCGGGTTGTCCGGCGGCTGCACGATCTCGTGCACCTGCTGCCGGGCCAGGACATTGTGGATGGAGTCGAAGGTCTGGCTGAACGTGTACCGGTTCTGCTTGTTCGGCTCGAACTCGTAGCTGCCGGTGGCGCCGACGAGCCGGTACAGGTCGTCGTAGCTGAACGTCTGGGTGAACGGCCCACCGTCCTGCGACGGCGGCGGTACCGGGACCTCGTTGCGCAGGGTCAGGATGTTGCCGACGTTGTCGTAGGTGTAGAGCAGGTTCTGGAACGCAGTCCCGCCCGCCGGTCCGGCCTTCAGGTTGGTCAGCTGCCGGTCGAGCGGGTCGAACGTGAAGCTGGTCTGCGTGCCGTCGCCGGTAGCCAGGAACGCCCGCTCGCGGAACTTGTCGTACTCGAGCCGGGTCAGGTAGGTGTAGGTGCGCCCCTCCTTGACCCCGGACGCCGAGCGCAGCTGGCCGCCGGAGTCGTAGCCGTAGGTCAGCGCCTCGCCGTCCGGGTAGACCATCGACCGCATCCGCCCGAACGTGTCGAACGTGTACGTCGTCGTGTAGGTCTCCGCCGGTCCGGTGTCGGTGTTGACCAGCCGGATGTCCTTGACCGTCTCGCCGAGCTTGCCGTAGAAGTGCTCCACCCACCCGGACTCGTCGAACACCTTGGTCAGCCGGCCGGCGCGGTTGTCCGCGGCCCCGGCCGCCCCGTACTGGTAGGCGACGTTGGTGCCGGGGAAGTTCGGGTACCGCGCGGCGATCTGCCGGTCGAAGTCGTAGTCGAATTCGATCCGCTGGCCGCCGCCCCGCAGGTTCGGCGTGATCCGGGCGATCTCGTTGCCGGACAGGTCGTAGACGGACTCGGTCAGCCCGCTGTCCGGCGTGCGGACCGAGGTACGCCGGCCGAGGTTGTCGTACGTGGCCCCGGAGGCGTTGTTGTGGTCGTCCAGGACGCCGGTGATCTGTTCCAGCGCGTCATAGCTGAAGCTGGTCCAGATCGACTGTCCATTGTGGAACTCCTGCACGCTGGTGACCAGACCGCGCACGTTGCGGTAGGTCTTCTCGGAGTTGCCGTTGGCGTCGGTGACGGTCGTGGCGAACTGGGTCGCGCCGGAGCGGTCCGGACCGAACCCGTAGCTGGTCGCCGTCACCGTGTTGTCCGGCAGCGTGACGCTGGTCGTCCGGTCCATCACGTCGTACGCGGTCCGGGTCGGTTGCACGGTGTCCGGAGTGGGCCGGAACACCCCCGGCGTGCCCAGCGCCTCGGTCGTCGGGTAGAAGCTCTCGACGGTACGCCCGACGTGGTCGAACGTGGCCCGACCGGAGACGACCATTACGTCCGCCGCGGCGCTGGAGACTCCGGTGTGGACGGTGCTGTCGGTCTTGGTCTGCAGTTGCCGGCCGAGACCGTCGATGAACATGACCGTGTCGATCGTGTCGGTGGCGCTGCGGAACTTGTCCAGGTGCCGGGTGATCGCCCACGGTACGGCGGCCTCCGGGTGGTACTCGAACCGGATCGTCGCCACCCCGGTACCGGTCTCGTACGGCCCGGTGACGCTGGTGTTGCGGCCGAACTCGTCGTAGACGTAGCTGGTCTGGTTGCTGTTGGTGTCCACACTGGACTCCACCAGACCGAACCGCAGGTCGTACGTTGCCGAGGAGAACAGCCCGAAGCTGTCGGTCACCTTGGCCACGTGCGTGGCCACCGTCGGGTCGTACTCGTAGCTGAGCTGGAACCGCTGCCCGGTGGCGTTGGGCGGGGAGATTACCTTGCGCAGGTTCCCGTTGGCGAAGTACTCGAGGTCGGTGACGGATGCCTGCCCGTCGGCCAGGAACTGCCGGATCTGCGTGAGGTTGCCGGTGGCGCAGTCGACCGTGCCCTCCCGCCGGCGCATCAGCGCGCCGCCGCCGTTGACGGTGATCGCGGTCGCCGCCGAGCGGATGCACGGCGAGTACGCGATGGTCGTCACCACATCGTCCGCGGCGCCCACGTCACCGGCGTCGGTGGACTGGTCCACATTGCCGACCGCGTCGTAGTGCCGGGTCGTGAACGTGTTCTTCGCCGCGGTCGGCGTGCCCTGGTACATCCGCTGGTCGCTGCGCACGAGCTGCGGGAAGATCGTCGCGCTGGTGCTGGCCGCGTCGGCCGGCTCGGCCCCGGTGTCCACATTGCGCAGCAGGTACGTCTGCTCGGTCTCGGTGAACTTGTTCCCGGCCGCGTCCCGGGTCGTCAGCCGGGTCGGCAGACCCTTCGTGTAGTAGCTGTCGGTGCGGTACTCGCGCAGGGTGCTGCGGTACAGCGCATCGTTGTTGGCCGCGTCGCGGACCTCCTCGGTCACCGAGCCGTAGCCGCGGAACTCGCGCTCGTTGCGGTCCCACACCCCGTTGGCGTACCGGTACGTGGTGACCCGGGTGTCCACCCCGTCGCCGGTGTGTCCATCGTGGACGGTGGACCGGGTCAGCACCCACCGCGACTGCGGGTCGGTGGTCGTGTTGCCGTCGCGGGTGTAGTCCAGCGTGATGGTCGCGCCCAGTGGCCGGCTCACCGACTCGAGCAGGTTGGTCCGACCGGTACGGTTCAGCGACACCTTCAGGCTGCTGTCGTCGGTGCTGGCCAGGTGGTCGACGTACCCGTCGCCGTCGATGTCGCGCAGGCCCGCCTCCTCGCGGGACATGCTCGTGTTGCCGTCGATGCCGGGGTTGATGACCAGGTAGCAGGCCAGCAGGCACAGCGGGATGCCGAAGGTGAAGTAGCCGCCCGCACCGAGACCGGTGGTGCCGGAGCACAGCCGCGTGGTGTCCCAGTCGATGACCAGGTCGAGGCTGGTGCTGTCGTCGCAGACACCGGTCTGCGCGCCGTTGAAGACCACCGGCGGGGCGAAGCCGTTGCCGGTGTTGAACCCGATCCGCAGCCCGCCGTCGCCGTTGGGCAGGATCCGGTCCATCAGCCCGTCGCCGTTGACGTCGAGCAACGTCTGGCTGGTCTGCGACTTGTTCTTCGTCAGCGACACGCCGCCGGCGAACTCGTAGTCGCCGGTGTTGAACCCGAGGTTGGCGCCGAGGGAACCGTTCTC
>Ga0114129_10013829_pt1 | contig 11499 bp, 9 predicted proteins | sample RhiMetdeltSRZDD1_FD_80071 | JGI IMG/M metagenome (GOLD analysis project Ga0114129, IMG submission 80071) | Populus rhizosphere microbial communities from Tennessee, USA - Rhizosphere MetaG P. deltoides SRZDD1 (version 2) (version 2) | ecosystem: Host-associated > Plants > Roots > Rhizosphere >... | reverse complement strand
GATCACGCAGCCCGACTACCCGTATTGGAAGTCCGGCACGCGCGACAACGAGAGGGGCAGCGAGAAGTGGACGGCGATGGTGGTGAACGGCGCGGGCGAGGACACGATCGAAGGGATCACCTTCAGCGACGTCCATCTCACCTTCGGCGGCGGCGGCACGGTCGATCAGTCGCGGCGCGAGATCCCGAAGATCGCCGGGGAGTATTTCGAGATCGGCACGCCTCCGGCCTACGGCTTGTATGCGCGCGGCGTGCGGGGTCTGACCCTCGACAACGTGCGCTTCGAGACGGCGACTCCCGACCTGCGGCCGGCCGTCGTGTTCGATCGCGTGCAGGATGCCGCCATCCATCGCCTGAGCGCGCAGGGGAACCCGGGCGCGGATTCGCTCATCCGCATGACCGGCGCGCGGGATGTCCTCATCACCGATTCGCGGGTGTTGACGCCGGCGGCGGCATTCCTTCGCGTGGAGGGCGGCGGCAACGAGAACATCGTGGTCGACGGCGGCGACGTGTCGAAGGCGGTGAAGGCGGTGTCGCTGGAAAAGACGGTGCCCGCGAAGGCAGTCAAGCACCGGGCCTGATGCCATAAGCCATACGACAGACCTGACCCCATCGACGATGTGACGGCGCGCGCTTGCCAAGGGCGGGCGGCCTGGGGCAGAGTTCCGGAATGCGTGGTTACGACTTTCGTCTCGGCATCGCCGTTCTGCTGCTCGGCACGGTCGTGGGCTGCGGGGGCCGCGAGAAGACGCCGGACTTTCCGTCGTTGCTCCGCGACCTGCGCAGCGAGAACCCGGCGGTGCGCGGGCCCGCGGGGATCGAGCTGATCGCGATGGGGGAGAAGGCGGCGCCGGCGGTGGCGGAGCTGCTCAAGGATCCCGACCCTCGCGTCCGCCACATGGGCGCGATGACGTTGCAAAGCATGGGCGAGCGCAGCAAGCCCGCACAGGCCGCGCTCATCGAGGCGCTCGGCGACACCAGCGCCGAAGTGCGCACGTCGGCGGCGACCGCGCTGCAGGCCTACGGCGCGGATGCCGCGCCGGCGGTGCCGGCGCTGATGAAGGCGCTCAAGGATCCCGAGAGCATCGTGCGGCTGGAGGCGGTGCGCGCGCTGGGCACGATCGGCGCCGCCGCGGAGCCGGCGATCCCGCTGCTCACGAGCGTGTCGCGCGTCGAATTCCTGCGCCAGGCCGCCGACGAATCACTGAAAAAGATCCAAGCCGGCATCGCCCGCAAGGGGTACTGACGCATCGAACGTCCTGCCGCAATAACCGCAAAGACACAAAGGGAACAAAGTTCACAAAGACTCTTTGTGCCCTTTGTTTTCTTCGTGTCTTTGTGGTTTCTTGCGGTGAGGCCGACGCTACCTTTGGTATCCGTGCCTATGCAACGATCGCGTCCGCCTCGATCTCGACCAGCGCGTCCTTGTCGATCAGCTTGGTGACCTCGACCATGGTGGTCGCCGGGCGGATCTCGCCGAACAGCTCGCCGTGCACGCGGCCGAGCTCCTCCCACTGGGTGATATCGGTGACGAACATCCGCGTGCGGACGATGTCGCTGAGCTTGCCGCCCAGAGCCTCGACCGCCGCTTGCACGATCTCCAGCGAGCGGCGCGCCTGGGCGCCGACGCCGCTCGGATACGAGCCGTCGGCGTTCACACCGACGGTGCCGGTGACGGTGATGACGTTGCCGGTGCGCACCGCGCGGCTGTATCCGATGATCGGCTCCCACTTGGAGCCGGTCGACGCATAGCGCCGGCCGTTGGCCTCGCGGACGGTGACGTTGACGCCAGACATGAGATGAATCCCTCCTAAGGGTGGACGATCCTGCGCTCGTCGGTCTTGTCTTCCGTCTCTCCCGCGCTGATGCGTGCGGCCACGCGGGCGGCCGTCTCGAGGAACGCCGAGGGGCCGGCGTTCTCGGCGATCGTGGCCTCGATGGCGGCGGCGACCGCCCGCAAGGCGGCGAGCAGCGCCGGCGGCTCCGCCACCGGCTTGCCTTCGTTCGAAGGCGGCGCGATCACTTCCTGCATCTCGCCGATGAGCGCCTGTGCGCGCCAGTCCTCCGCCTTGTGGTCATAGACGAGGCCGCTCTCCCGCGTCTCCATCGTCTTGCGCAGCGCGGCCACGGCATCCAGCCACACGCGGTCGTCGGCCACGCGGTGTTTCGCGGAGACGCGCACGATCCCCGCCACCAGATAGAAGAAGAGCGCCGCCTGGTCCTGGGTCAGCTCCTGCACGTGCGGCGCGAGGCGCATCAGGTCCTGCCGCCGATCGCTTTCGCGGCCCTCCCACCCTCCGGCGTGCGAGCCCGTCAGGTACGTGCAGTCCGGCGGGCACTGCACCTCCACGTGACGCTTGGTGCCACAGCACGTGGAGCAGATGAGCGCACCCTTGCCCGGACAGTGGCGTTTGCCCTTGCGATGCCCGCAGAGAGGGCACGCCGACTTCATGACGTCGCGGGGCGCGAGCCGAGGGTGCCGAGCGCTTCGAGGAACGACGCCGCCGTCGGGAAACGCTTCGCGGGCACGGGATCGAGGGCGCGCAGCAGGAGCGCGTCGAATCCCGGCGGGACGCCGGCGGCGAGGGACGACGGCGGCTTGAGCTCCGGCGCTTGCCGCGGGTTCACGCCGGTGAGCAGGTGATACAGCGTGGCCGCCATCGCATAGATGTCGGTGGAAGCGTCGAGTTTGGCGCCGGGCGGCCAATACGCCCGCGCCCCGCTCGTGAGCTGGAAGACGCGGCCGAGGCCGAAGTCCGCCACCTTCACGACGCTGCCCGCGGCCATGAGGTTCGACGGCTGGATTCCGCCGTGGACGAGATTGCGGCCGTGGATGATCGAGAGGACCTCTGCCATCACCCGCGCGATGCCGAGGCCGTGGGCGAACGGCACACGCTTGCCCGCCTTGAGCGGCTCGGCGAAGCTCTTCCCGGATATCAGCTCGCTGACCACGCAACGTTGGCCGCCGATGTCGACGAAGCCGATGAGCTTGACCAGATTCGGATGCACGAGGCCCGAGGCCGCCTTGAGGTCGGTGCCGAGCGCGGCGAGGGCACCGTCGGCCTTGAGCACGTCGGCGTTCAGGAAGCGCAGCGCCACCGCGCTGCCGTCGGACGAGGCGTCGCCGCCGCGATACACGACGCCCTTGGGCCCGCGTCCGATCTCGCCCTGCGGGACGAAGCGCGCCCCGCGGCCGGCCGCGGGGGGAGGCGCCGCCGACGGCACGGGGGTGGCCGCCGGGACGGGCCGAGCCACGGGCGGCAACGACGGCGGCACGGGCACGTGCGAGTCGGCTTCGACCAGCGTCGGTGGGGCGGGCGCCTTCGCCGGTGCCCCCGGCTTCGGCACCGCCGGCCGCGTCGGTGCTTCCGGCGAGAACTGCGGTGCCGCCGGAGCCCCCTTCGCCGCCGAGGGCGCCGGCGTGAGGACACCGGCGCCCGGCTTGATCACCGCTGACGACGGTATGCTGCGGCGCACCGGCTTGAGCGCCTCGCGCAGCTCGCTGCCGTCGCGATAGCGCTTGTCCGGCTCCTTGGCGAGCGCCTTCTCGATCACCGTGATCAGGGTTTCGGGGAGGTCGGGTACCCACTTGCGCACCGGCTCCGGCTCGTCGTTCAGGACGTGGTACAGCACGCCGTGCATCGATTCCGAGTCGAAGGCCTTGCGGTTCGACAGCAGCTCGTAGAAGACGGCGCCGAGGGAGAACACGTCGGAGCGCGTATCGGCGCGGTCGCCGCGAACCTGTTCCGGGGACATGTAGTTCGGCGTGCCCATGATCACGCCCGACTGGGTGATCTCCGCGGTGCCCAGGCGCGCGAGGCCGAAGTCGAGGATCTTCGCCTGGCCGCTCGGCACGATGTGGATGTTGCCGGGTTTCAAGTCCCGGTGCACGATCTCGCGGCTGTGGGCGTAGGCCAGCCCGTCCGCGATCTGCTCCATGATCGCGAGCTTCTGCTGCAGGGTGGGCAGCGCATTGCGGTTGATGGCGCCCCGCAGGTCGGTGCCGTCGAGCAGCTCCATCGCCATGTAGATCCGGCCCTGCTCCTGGCCGTATTCGTACACCGTGATGATGTTCGGATGGTTGAGGCGCGCCACCGACTGAGCCTCGCGCTCGAAGCGCTGGCGCATGTCGGACTCGGGAGCGAGCGTGGCGGAAATGACCTTGATGGCCACGTCGCGCTTGAGGAGCGGATCGTGGCCGCGGAAGACCTCTCCCATTGCGCCCTGGCCGATCTTGGCCAGCACCTGGTACTTGCCCAGCTTCTCGGGTACCGCGCCGGTCGCGAGGCTGCTGCCGGGGCCCTGTCCGCCGCCGGTCGCCATCAGACGCGTCACGCGAGCTTCGACGTCGCGGAAATGCAGGTCCTCGGCCTGTATCTTCTTATAAAGGGCGAGCGCGTCGTCGTTGCGGCCGGACGCCTCCTGCGCCGCCGCCAGCCAGTAGTAGAGGTTCAGGGTGGCGGGGGAGATCGTCTGCCCGGCGAGGACCTTCTGCACGCGCTCCTGCGCGAGCAGCGGACGGCCGGTGCGGATGAACACGTCGGCCAGGGCCTCCGTGGCCGCCACGTAGTTCTCGTCGCCGGCGGGCACGCGCTGCAGCAGTGAGATCGCCTTCTCGTTGTCGCCGGCCTTGGCCGCCGCCTCGCCGCTCTTGAAGGTGAAGCCGGCACGGTCGAACAGCTCGATGGCCTTGGGGACGTTGCCCGCCTCTTCGTAGAGCTTCGCCGCCGTCTCGTAGTCGTTGCCCTTCTCGTAGGCCGCGGCCGCCTTCTCCTTGAGGCCCGCGCGCACGTAGACGTTGCCGGCGGCGGCGTGGCTGTCTGCCGCCTCGTAGGACCCGGCGGCCTCCGCCAACATGCCGATCGATTCGTACAGCTCGGCCGAGCGCAGGTGATCATGGCCGTGGAGGAAGAAGCCCGCCGCTTCGGCCGTCTTGCCCGCCTTGAGCGCCACCTCGCCGCGGAGGTTCGCGGCCTGCACGGCATCGCCGCCCTTCTCGTACGCGCTCGCGGCCAGGCCGGGATCCTCGGCACGCATGTAGAGCTCGGCCGCCTTCGAGAACTGTCCCAGGCGCTCGCAGGCGGCCGCCGCCTCCTTGAAGTAGCTTCCCTTCTGGTAGATCTCGAGGGCGCGCTTCAGGTCGCCCGCCTTCTCGTACAAGCGGCCGGACAGCAGCGCGCTCTTCTGATCCGGCGAGGTCGCGGTCGACGAGTACGTGGTCGCGTAGGAGACGTTCTCCATGAAGTGTTTTTCGTACCCTTCGGCCGCCTTCAGGAACTCGCCGCACTTCTCGTACGCCTCGGCGGCACGGGACGGATAGCCGCTCTTCGCGAAGAGGGCCGCCGCCTTGTCCCACTGCCCGCCGACGCCGTAGAGGCGCGCGGCATCGAGGTTGTTGCCCTTCTCCTTGAAGAGCTCGGCGGCGCGGATGTGTTTGCCCGCCTGCGAGAAGACCTGCGCCGCTTTCTTGGCGTCGTCCGCCTGCAGGTACAGCTCGCCGGCGCGCTCGAGCTTGCCCATCTTCTCGACCAGCGTCGCCGCCGGAAAGAACTGGCCGCCCTCGGTGTACGCCGCCACCGCCTCGTCGAGCTTGCCGGCATCTTCGAGCCGGCGGCCGGCGGTGAGATAGTCCCCGTTCTTCTTGAGGGCCTCGATCTCCCGGTGGGCCTTCGCCTCGGCGTAGGCCGGGACGAATTTGCCGATGAGCTGATCGGGTGTGAGGGGCACGTCGACGGTGGGGACGCGGATCTTCAGGATCGGGGCGAGCTTGTTGTAGGCGATGAAAATCCCTACCACTACGAGCCCCCAGAAGACGATGGGGTTGGAGAGTAGCTGCTGAATGAAATAGAACACTTGCCCCCCGCGCTGGTGGCGCCGAAATTATACAGCGCTCCGGACTTGCAAGGGCGGCCTACCTCGCCCGCTCGTGGCTGAAGAGGACATTGCCCTCGGCGTCGATCATGTCCACCTGGAGGCGCGCCGTCGAAACGGTCAGATACGCGAAACCGTGGGTCTGGGCCTGGAAGAGGGACGGTTGCTGGCCCCCGAGCGGATACGTGGCGTAGCCGCCGGCGCCGGAGACGACAAGCAGGGCGCCGCAGTCCGGCGAGCTCAAGACCTGCAGGTTGTGATCGTGGCCGGCGAGATAGGCGTCGGCCTGCCGGCAGACGACGTTCTCCAGGAAGCGCGCCAGGCGCGGGCCGGCGTTGCCGTTGGTCCCGTTCGACCGGTACGGATGATGGCCAAGAGCCACGAGCCACGGCCGCGGGGGCGCCGCCGAGTGCGCGCTGGCCGCGGCCAGGAGCCCCTCCTGGGCGGCGTGGGCGTCGTCGCGGAGCGCGAGCATCTGCGTGTCGAGCGCCACGAAACGCACCGGGCCGCGCTCGAATCGATACGACGCGGCGGGCATGACGAAGCGCGGATCGATCGCACTGTGGGCGACCTGCTGTCCGGCGCGGGCCGCGTCCGCGGCGTCGGCATAGTCGTGGTTGCCGAGGACGGCGTGGAACCTCATGCCGGCGGCGAGGAGCTCCGCGTAGGGCTCTTCGAACTTGAAGCGCCACTGCGGGTCGTCGGCGGCGCCGACACCGTCCGGGTAGAAGTTGTCGCCCAGCAGGACTCCGAAGTCGCAGCCATGCGCCCGACAGTGGGCAGCGATCGCACGTCCGACCTGGAACTGCTCGGCAGAACCGTTGCCGGCGTCGCCCAGCGCGAAGAACCTCACCGTGTCCGGGGCCGGCGGGACGGGTGTCGGAGTGGAGGGTGGCGCGGGTGGCGACGGCGGACGAGAACCACCGCCGCGGCACTGCACGAGGAGGACGAGACCCAGCAGCGCGACCAACGTGCGCGAGCGCACCAAACCTCCTTAAAATGAAGGCTGTACGTTGACTTGATAGAGGCCGCCCGGTATCCTCGACGAGGCTCGAGCGACCCCCTCCTCTGGCCCCCGTGCAGGCCTTATGACCGCAAGGCGTTCCAAAGATAACCCGGATGATCCCGCCTCGCGGAAGAGCGACAAGCTCCTGACGTCGCAGGATCTGTTCGGCGACATCGTCGACGCCCCCATCGAGAGCACCGAGCCCCTCATCCCCGAGCGCAAGGATCCGATCCGTGTCCAGATCACGGAGCCGATGCCCGGTCAGGCGCCGCGCACGGTGCGGCCCGGAGAGAAACCGAGCGAGATGCGCGAGGTCGCACCCGAGGAGGTGATGGCGCTGCTCGAAATGTTCGACGCGCCCTCGCCGCCGACGCCGGTGCCGACGAAGCCGGTAGCGACGAAGCCGGAGCCGCCGCCGCCGCCCGCGCCCGTGCCCGCGAAGCCCGTGCCGCGCGAGGCGGTGAAGACGCCGCCTCCGATGAAGCGTGCGGCGCCCCCGCCGCCCCCGCCTCCTCCCGCGCCCGTCGCCGCGGTGGAGGAAGACTCGGTGAACATCGCCGACCTCGACGACGACCTGCCCGCGCCGAAGGCGCGCACCGCCACGAAGTTCGCGGCGGCGGCGCCGCGCGCGCCGAAAGGTCCCGAGGGCCCGGGCCTCGATCTGGCCGGCATCGCGGAGATGGCCCTGGAGTCGGTCACGCCGCCACCCGTACCGGCCGCGGCCGCGACGGCCGCCGTCGTGAGCGCCGTGACCGCCGCCGAGCGCGCGCGCCGGATCTCGGAGACGGTCTACGGCCCCTATCGGCTCACCGAGCGCATCGCCGTCGGCGGCATGGCGGAGGTGTTCAAGGCCAAGCGCAGCGGGGTGGAAGGCTTCGAGAAGGTCGTGGCGGTGAAGCGCATCCTGCCGCATCTCTCCGACAACAAAGAGTTCGTCAACATGTTCATCAACGAGGCGAAGATGGTGGCGGGGCTGACGCACCCCAACATCGTCCAGATCTTCGACCTCGGCAAGATCGAGAAGACGTACTTCATCGCCATGGAGTACGTGCACGGCCGCGACCTGCGCTCGATCGTGAAGGCGGCCAAGGAGCGCGGCATCCGCGTGCCCCTCGATCTCGCCGTGCTCATCGTGGGCAAGGTGTGCGCCGCTCTCGAGTACGCCCACCGCAAGAAGGACGACCGCGGCCGCGCCATGAAGATCGTGCACCGCGACGTGAGCCCGCAGAACATCCTCATCTCGTACGAAGGCGACGTGAAGCTCACCGACTTCGGCATCGCCAAGGCGGCGGTGCGCGCCACCCACACCGATCGCGGCGCGCTGCGCGGGAAGCTGCTGTACATGAGCCCGGAGCAGGCCGGCGGCCGGTCGATGGACTGCCGCTCGGACGTGTTCTCGCTGGGGATCGTCTTCTACGAGATGATCACGGACCAGCGGCCGTTCATGGCCACCTCGGAAAAGAGCATCCTGGAGATGGTGCGCGAGTGCCAGGTCACGCCGCCCGCCGCCATCAACACCCGCGTGCCCGCGCGCCTCGACAAGATCGTCATGAAGTCGCTGGCCCGCGACCCCGACGACCGCTACCAGGACGCCGCCGACATGAGCCGTGACCTCGAGCGGTTCCTCCACGAGCGCAACACGCCGAACCCGACCGCGGTCGAGCTCACCCGCTTCATGGAAGTCCTGTTCGACAATCCCGAGCAGATCATGTCGCCGCTCGACGACCCCAGCGGGGGCACCGGCTCCGGCGAGCACGGCGTGTCCGGCGACCACCGATCGAGCCCCATCTTCACCGAGCTCGAAGAGGAGTTCGAGGCCGAGGACGGGGGAGGGGCCGCCGTCCCGGAGGAGCCGGCCGAGCCCATGTCCGTCCAGAAGCTCCTCAAGCGTTTTGGCCTAAAATAACGGCCGCCACGACCCGCCCGTCGGGAGGGTGGCTAAGCCTTGACGCGTCCGTCATAATCGGGCGGCTCAAGCACGAAAATAGGAGGAACGACGCATGGCGCTGTCGAAGGAGCAGGTCCAGTTCTACCAGACCACGCTCGACATGACCAAGAAGAACATCAACGACATCAACAGCCAGATCGAGGAAGAGCTGGCCAACGTCAAGATCCGCCTGGCCGAGCTGCAGAATTCGAAGAACGCCGCCAAGCAGATCTACGACGGCGCGTGCAAGATGCTGGGCGTCGAGAACGACCTCGAGAAAGAGGACGACTCGCCCTCGGCCGACTAAATGGCGTGGTTCCGCCGCGAACAGACCCCGATCGAGCCCTCGCAGCAGGAGAGCCGCGTCCCCGAAGGGCTGTGGGTCAAATGCGGGTCGTGCAAAGAGATCATCTATCGCAAGGAAGTCGTTCGGAACCTCTCCGTCTGCCCGAAGTGTGACTTCCACTTCCGCATCTCCGCCCGCGAGCGGCTGGAGATGCTGTTCGACTCCGCGTGGGAGGAGTTCGATCAGCGCCTGGTCAGTGCCGATCCCCTGAAGTTCCAAGACACGAAGGCCTACGCCGCGCGCCTGCGGGACGGGCGCGACAAGACGGCGTCCCTGGACGCCCTGGTCTCCGCCATCGGCAGCCTGGGCGGCCTCTCCACCGTGATCGCCGCCATGGAGTACGGCTTCATCGGCGGCTCGATGGGCGTCGTGGTGGGCGAGAAGGTCACCCGCGCCGTCGAGCGCGCGACGAAGGAGAAGCTGCCCCTCATCGTCGTCTCGTGCTCGGGCGGTGCGCGCATGATGGAGGGCACGCTCTCCCTCATGCAGATGGCGAAGATCTCGGCGGCGCTCGCGCGCCTCGACGAGGCCCGGCTGCCGTTCATCAGCCTGCTCACCGACCCCACCACCGGCGGTGTCACCGCCTCCTTCGCGATGCTGGGCGACCTCAACGTGGCCGAGCCGGGGGCCCTCATCGGCTTCGCCGGCCCGCGCGTGATCGAGCAGACGATCCGCCAGAAGCTGCCCGCCGGCTTCCAGCGCGCCGAGTTCCTGCGCGACCATGGGATGATCGATATGGTCGTCGACCGCCGCGAGCTCAAGAAGTCGCTCGTGCGGTCGCTCAAGCTCCTCCTGTCGTAAGCGCACACCACGGCGAGGGTCGCATGGACCTCAATGCGGACGTCGGTGAAGGCTTCGGCGTGTATGCGCCGGCGGACGATGCGGCGCTGCTGCCGTTCGTCACCTCGGTGAGCGTGGCCTGCGGGTTTCACGCGGGCGATCCGCTCCTCATGGAGCGAACGGTGAGGCTCGCCGTCGCCGCGCGCGTGGCCGTCGGCGCCCATCCCGGCTATCCCGACCGGCGCGGTTTCGGCCGCCGCGCGATGAGCCTCTCGCCCGAGGAGATCGAAGCGGACGTCCTGTATCAGGTGGGCGCGCTCGCGGCCTTCGTGCGGGCCCACGGCGCAACGGTGGCGCACGTGAAGCCCCACGGCGCGCTCTACCATCGCGCGGCTTCGGACGCGCCCGCGGCGCAGGCGGTGGCGCGCGCCTGCGTCCGGGCCGGGGTGCCCATCCTCGTCGGGCCGATCGGCAGCGATGTGATGCGGGGGGCGGCGTCGTCGCAGGGCGTGCGTTATGCCGCCGAGGGCTTCGCCGATCGTGCGTACGACGCGGCGGGACGGCTGCGGCCTCGCGACGAGGCCGGCGCCCTCGTCACGGATCCCGAGGCGGCGGGCGCGCAGGCGGTGCGCCTCGCCCGCGAGGCCAGCGCCGAAACGTTGTGCCTCCACGGCGACACTCCCGGTGCCGCCGCCATCGCCCGTGCGGTGAGGGCGGCGCTCGAGCAGGCCGGCGTGCCGCTCGCGCCGCTCGCGCGGTGAACGTCATGGGCACGCCGCGAATGGTGGCCGCCGGCGATCGCGCGGTGACGCTCGTCCTCGGCGACACCCTCGACCTCGAGGTCAGCGCGCGCGTGCGCGCCCTCGATCGTGACCTGGCCGACCGGCCGTTCGCCGGGTTCGTGGAATCGGTGCCGGCGGCGGGTTCCCTGCTCGTGGTGTTCGATCCGTCCGTCCAATCCGCGGATGGCGTGTCCGGCCTCTTGCGCGAGCGCTGCGCGCAGGCGTTGCCGCCGCCGCCGGCTGGACGGCGCCACGAGATCCCGGTGCGTTACGGCGGCGACGACGGTCCCGATCTCGCCGCCGCCGCCCGCCATCTCGGCTTGACGGAGACGGAGCTCATCCACCGCCACGGCGCGACGGAATACACGACGCTGATGCTGGGCTTCACTCCCGGTTTCGGCTACCTGGGGCCGGTGGCCGACGAGCTCTCGCTGCCGCGCCTCGAAACCCCGCGGGCGCGTGTGCCGGCGGGGTCGGTGGCGCTGGCGGGTCCCTTCACCGGCGTGTATCCGTCCGCCTCCGCCGGCGGCTGGAACCTGATCGGCCGCGCCGCGCCGGCCTTCCTCGATTGGACGCAGGATCCGCCGGGGCTGCTCGCCGCCGGCGATCGCGTCCGTTTCGTCGCCAGCGACGCGTTGCCCGCGGCCACGCCTGCCGCCGTCGCGGCGAGTGATCGCGGCGAGCCCGCGGCGGAGGTCCTGGACGGCGGGCCGCTGACCACGGTGCAGGATCTCGGACGCCCCGGCTATCGCCGCGCGGGCATTGCCCTCGCCGGCGGAATGGACCCG
>Ga0114129_10013828_pt1 | contig 11499 bp, 15 predicted proteins | sample RhiMetdeltSRZDD1_FD_80071 | JGI IMG/M metagenome (GOLD analysis project Ga0114129, IMG submission 80071) | Populus rhizosphere microbial communities from Tennessee, USA - Rhizosphere MetaG P. deltoides SRZDD1 (version 2) (version 2) | ecosystem: Host-associated > Plants > Roots > Rhizosphere >... | reverse complement strand
GTCGGCATTCGCGGCCATCGCGAGAACGGCAGGCCGGTCGAAGAGCGCGCCCGAATCGTGATCGGCGCCGACGGCGTGAACTCCTTCGTGGCACGCGCCGTCCGGGCTCCAGAGTACGACACCCGACCTGTGGCGGGGTGCGCCTATTACTCGTACTTCAGTGGCGTCCCGCAGGACGACATCGAGCTGTTCATGCGTGACCACTGCGCCTTCGGCGGCGTCCCGACCAACGACGGCCTTCATCTCGTGATGGTGAACTGGCCCGCCAGGGAATTTCCTGACGTGCGAGCCGACATCGAAAACCGTGTCTGGCGGGCCCTCGAGATGTCGGCCGACTTTGCGGCACGGGTGCGTCAGGGACGCCGCGAGGAGAAGTGGTACGGCACGGCCGGCGTTCCCAACTACTTCCGCAAACCGTTCGGCGACGGATGGGCGCTCGTCGGGGATGCCAGCTACAACAAAGATCCGATGACGGCGCAAGGCATCAGCGACGCGTTCATCGAGGCGCACACGCTCGCCGAGGCGCTCGATGCCGGCCTGTCCGGCCGCGGCGCTCTTGACGAACTGCTGGCGGCGCACGAAATCGCCAGAAACGAACGAGTTCGGCCGATGTACGAATTCACCAATCAGCTCGCGACGCTTGAACCGCCGCCGCCGCACATGCAGGCGCTGTTTGGCGCCCTTCGCGGCAACCAGGAGGCGACGAATGCGTTCTTGTCCGCCATCACTGGCGCCATTCCGCTCAATGATTTCATGTCGGAGGAGAACCTGAGCCGAATCGTGTCCGCCGCGACGACGTGTTGAGTTCCGATGAATTCTTCAACAGAGAGGAGTGCGTCATGTACGTCGTTCGCGAAATCGTGAATTGCAAGCCCGGAAAAGTCGCGCAGATGGTCGAGAAGTTCAAGGCGATCGCGCCGGTCATGCGAGAGATGGGTCACGAACCATTTCGGGTGCTGACCGACGTCACCGGTGGGCCTTTCTGGACCGTGATCGCGGAGACGGCTGTTGAGAACATCGACGATTTCTTCGCGATGGAGCGCACGCTGATGGCCAACGAGGCGCTGCGGAAGACGATGGCCGGCTATCACGACCTGGTCACGAGCGGCCGGCGAGAAATCTACAGACTCGAAAGCTGAGGTGCTACGCGAGTCGCCGGAGACGCACGGCGAGCGCGATCGTGCACGTGAACCACACGGCGCAGATGACGCGCTGCAGCAGGCCGGCCCACAGATGCAGCGGCGCGTCATCTTCGATCGCAAACCACCCGAGCATGACGAACAGCAGCAGGATGACGACCCCGCTGGACAGCGTATACGCCGCGAGGTCGCGCCACCGCGGATCCGCCTTCAATCGTCGCGAGAAGACAATCAAGCCGGCCGCGGTGGCGGCAAAGGACATGATTGCGGCCGCGACGTGCTGCGGCGTTTCGGTCGGTTTGCCGTCGACCATCTTCCAGGAAAACACCCCGGCGAGCACGAGGCCTACGCCGCCCACCACCAGCAGCATGAATCCTATGACTCCACCACGCGTCGCCTGGACACCGCGGTGCATGCCAACGGTGTACAGGATCATCAGACTGCCGAAGACAGAGAAGTTGAGTTTCTGGATCCATCCCGCCGGCCACGCCGCGAGCGCGCTGATCGGCATCGCCACATGGCTGTAGTCGGGCGCAAGAACACCCTGCACGATGACCAGGGTGATGAACAACGCGGGGGCGATGATGCCCGCCAGTGCAAGCGTTCGGGTCGCTAGCATCGCCATACTCCTCTTGCGCGAACGCAGTGGCGCCACATCTTACTTCCGCTCGCGACTTGCTATGCTGAACCGATGCCAGACATTGCAATCCGGCCCGCGGTGCCGAGCGATCTTCCGGCACTCACCGACATCTACAACCACTACATCGTCAATACGACGATCACGTTCGACCTTGTGCCCTTCGAGCCCGACAGCCGGCGGGCATGGTTCGACGACCACGCCCCTGCCGGCCGTCATCGCCTGCTGGTGGCTGTGGACGCGGCCGACTCCGCGATCGTTCTGGGATACGCAAGCACCAGCCGCTGGCGGCCGAAGGCGGCCTACGAAACGACGGTCGAATCGAGCGTGTACTGCCGGGCGGACGCCGTCAGCCGCGGCATCGGGACGCGGCTCTATGAAGCGCTATTCGAATCGATCAAGGAAGAAGACGTTCACCGGATCGTGGCGGGCATCAGCCTTCCCAATCCGGCGTCCGTTGCGCTGCACGAGCGACTGGGCTTTCGGCGAGTGGGCGTGTTCGAGAGAGTCGGCCGGAAGTTCGGCAAGTACTGGGACGTTGCCTGGTACCAGCGCCCACTACGGTGAGCCGACGATGCCGAACTTCACGAGGCTCTCGGCGCCGATCATGCCGGGCGATTGTCCCGTTCGACCTTCTCAATCTGCTCCGCCGTCAGACCCGCGCGGCGCAGCACGTCGAGGACGAAATCAGTTTTCCCTAGGACATAGCGGTCGATGTCGTCGGGAAACCGATCCGCCAGCTCTTTCTTCAGGGCGCCGTAACGCGTAGCCGCCTCGGGGTTCGCGCGAAGGTAGTCGCGCACCGCGACCTGATTGACGACGCCGATCGTTCCTTCCGGACAAACATAGAGATTGTGCCGCCGCAGCCCGGCCGGGTGATCGAACGCCTCGCGGTCGTCGATGCCGAGATTTCCGCGATGTACGTAGCCAAGCGACGCCAGCCGCTCGATCGCCTTCGTCACGTCGTCTCGCGCCGCGACGACGATCGTCATGTCGATGATCGGTTTCGCGGCGAGACCGGGGACGGACGTGCTGCCGACGTGTTCGATGCGGAGCGCGACGTCGGCAAGGCCGGGCCAGATCCGCTCGCGCAACATCTCGAAGTCGCGCGGCCAGGCTGGATCGTAGTCCTCGACGATGACCGTGCGGTTGCCCATGACCGACCGCGGCGTTACTCGAATCGTTCGAGGCCTCGTGGTTTCCACACCTTGTTCGACTCCGGCCGCAACAGATACTGGATGAGCGCGCGCGCATCGGCGGCATGCGTCGCCCGGGCAGACACCGCAATCCCGGAATCGATCCACGCGCCGAGCTCGGCGGGCAGCGGACCGACCAGCTCGATTTCCTTGTAGGGAAGAATCTGGCTGATCGTCTGAATCGCCATGTCGCCTTCGCCCGCCGCCAGCGCCTGACCGCCTTCGCCCCTCGTGCTCGGCGGCGCGTTCACACCGGCGAACTCCGGCCGCTTGAGCACGTTGTCGATCAGCAGGGCGACCATCGTGCGCGACGCCGGATTCGAGCGCATCACCGCCTTCGCGCCCTTGAGCGCCGCGGCGAGCTTTTCGACCGTCGAGATGTCCGGCTTCGGTGCGCCCGCCCTTACCGCGAGACCCATGCGCGTACGACCCAGCGGCGTAAAGGTGCCCGGCGCCACGCCGCCGTCCAGCGACAGCGTCGTCATCAGCTGGAACGGCAGGACGATGACGTCGGGCGGCGGCGTTTTCTTCGTCATCTCCTCGACGATCGTGCCCATGCCGACGACGACGATGCCAACCTTCTTGCCGGTTTCTTTCGTGAAGTCGGCGGCGATGTCGGGCAGGCCCGAAGCGAACACCACGCCCGGGGTAATCACCCTGATATCCGCGGTCGCATAGTCGCCGGATGTCGGCGAAAAGACCGCCGGCGTGTTCTGCCCCTGACCTCGCACCCCAGCGGCAAGCCACGTGGCGATGCAGGCAACTGCGAGCGCGGATAGACGAAAGCCAGGCACCTGCGCCTCCCTTCTGTGGTCCTACGAGTCGATCACCGTGTAATCGAAAAACAACTGCTCGAACACTGCACGGTCCGTGAATGCCTTCCAGGTCCCCGCGCTGACCGACGACGGTTTCGACGGCTGGTTCTCGTCCGTCTGGAACACGCGCCCGGCGGCCTTCCGGACGAGCGCCGTCTTGATGGACGGCAGCGGATGCCGCCACGGCGGATCGTTCTTCGTCAAGGCCCATTGGTTCACGGCCGTGATCATAGCCGTGAACTCCTTCGCGCACGCCGGCGTGGTCGCCATCCACGAGAGGTTCGCGTAGGTGCTGGACTTCTTCCCGGCCAGCGTAGCGTTGTGGCTGCCGTGATGCCCGACCTTGTAGAGCACGGTCTGGGCCAGCAGGTCGCGGGCGGTGATCGTCCGATTGTCGACATGCCACGACGGCGTCGTCCACGAGATCCAGTTGCCGCGCTGCGCATCCGCCGCAAACAGCAGGACTTTGCCGGAGTGCGGCAGCTCGAACGCGAGGACGAGACTGGTGTTGTTGATCCCGGTGTTCAACGCCAGCGCGAGGTTCTCGGCCGAGAAGAGCCATTCGTTGTCGATGCGCCGCCACGGGGCATTGTCGGCGACTTCGACGCGGTCGGTCTCGTCCGCGCCGACCGCCTCTTTCCCGTAATGCTCAATGAAGAACGGATCCGGATCGTTGCAAGCCGACTCGATGGTGACGGCGAACCGGTTGGCGAACGGCGCCGCGGCAGCGCCGGCCACCGCGGTAGCCGCGGTGCTGAACGTGAATCCATGGGCGTCGTCGGGAAACCCTTCGCCGCCGTGCGGATCTTCGTCCGCCAGCAGGTCCGCATCATGAGGCGGGCCGAGCACGAACACACGGATGCCAGCGGTACCCGGAACCGTCAGCGGTCCGTCACCCGGTTTCAGGTACGAAACGCCTCGCTTCTCCGACGCCTTGTCCTTGACGAGCTTCATCCCCTGCTTGTTCACGGACGCCGCCGGATCGTCGGCAGCGGCGAGCAGGTCGGCCGCCGTGAACGCCTCGTCGCCCCCGAACTCGAACGCGAGCAGCGCGTCCACCCGGCGCACCGAGGCGTCGTCGTCTCCGATGGCGAGTGCGAGCTTGCGCCTCGCCTCCAGCAGACCGAGCAGTTGATCCTTGTGCCGCTTGCGCAGCTCGTTGGCCAGATCGTCGTCCGGATCCTCGGTCCAGGCCAGCCAGGCTTCGTCAATCTTGAAGTCCCCAAAGTACGGGTCGTTCTTCTTCCAGATGCCGTTCAGGTGATCCTGGTGTTCGTGGGTCAGGATCATGAGGTCGATGTGGCCGCCGGTCGCGTCCTCGAGATGAGTCACGGTATCGCCGATCGGCCTGCCGTGGACGAATTGCTGCGAGCCCGGCTTGTAGCCGCAGTCGATCACGACGTACACCGGATCGCCGCCGCCCTCGCGCGGCAACGCGACGAGGAAGCAGTCGCCGTGCCCCTGGCGGTACATCCGGACGGTCACACCGTTTTTGGGCGGCTTGAGCTTCGCCATCGCTATTCCTCGAGCTGGTGCAGCAACGCGAACGGCTCCACGCGCAGGACGCGGTTCTCGTCGCTGAGGCTTGCCGCAATGCCGGCATCGAAGCTGTTGCCGACCACGCCGCGTTCACCCGTCAGATACTCCGCGACCAGGCGCAGTTGAGCGTTATCGGTCACGGTGCCTGCCGTGCGTATCACGCGCCTGATCTCGACGTTCCGCGGGTCGATTAGCACGGTGCACCCGGCCCGATAGATGAAATCCGGCTTCGGCGGTTCGGCGCTCGCGTCCGCCGCGTCCGCGGTGTCCTGCATGCCGGGATCGAAGTAGCCACGGCGGCGCTGCGTGATCTCGACGACGATGTCGGTGTGGGCGCCGCCGTCGATGGTGCGCCGGAGCGCCGGACGGACGGCATGAACCTCGATGGCCGGCTCGCCGTACTTGCCGCGATACACCGTCGGCGGCGCCGCCGCGCGGTCGACGACGAGACCGAACAGCCGCGCGTAGTCGCGGCCGTACGAATCTCCTTCGTGAAGCCATTTCCAGAGCAGGAAGCGGACGCGGTCGAGATCCTTCCAGATCTCGTAGCGGCTGCTCTCGAGGTTCCACTGCTGCACGGCGTCGCGGACGAACGATCTCAGGTGCGGCTTCAGGTCCTGCTGCGCGTGGGCAAAGGCGCTGCCGCTGGACATGTTCGCGAACAGCTCGTCGCCGCTCGGCCACTCGAGGGCATCGAGCCCCATGCTCCTGACGCCGCGCGGATAAATGCCCCATTCCCGGAAGCTTTCGATGAACACGATCCGGAATCCACTCGTGTCCGCGGGCGAGTAGTCGAGGTCGGCCGTGACCACGCCCCGGAGAAAATCGCCGAAGGTGACGTCGACCGGCGGGCAGTAATCGATCGCGCGGATGCACATCTGCAGAATCCGCTCGGCGCAGGCGGCCGCCTCACCCGCCAGACGCTTCGTGAGGTCGGGGTGAATCTCGCCCTCCGGCAGGCGCCCCGATCCCTGGGTGGCAATCCGGAACAGGTCGGCCGTGCGCGCGCGGTACATCAGGAGGAAGGCGCGAAACACCGCGGCGACGAGAACCGCGCCGCGGGCGTGCGGCCCGTCCAGACCGTCGAGCGCGTGCGGATCGGACTTGCGCGGCTCCCAGACGCCCGTGTCTTCGTTGGGGCCGCCCAGCGCGTCGCGCAGCGCCGCGCCGCGCCCGGTGGCGCGCCCGAACTGCTGCGCGAGCTGCCCCAGCAGGCTCTCGCTGTGCAGGTCGCCGCTCGTCCTCCGGATCTGGCTTTCGAGCACGGCCGGATACGAGAAGTGCTGAAACAGCGCCACGATGTCGGCGAACGCTTCGTGGAACGCGTGGACATCCGGATTGCTCGGCTCGTTGAAGCGGGGGTGCACGCCGTCGAGCAGCGCGTGGGTCGTCTCGTGCGCCACGATGTCGTGCGACAGGCACGTGAACACCAGCGTGCCCGGGGTATTGAAGGCGTCCTTGGCCGTGACCGGGAAGTAGCCAAACAGCAGCGCCTTCTTCGCCGGGCTGTAGTACGAGTTTCGATCGCGCAGCGCATGCGGGTAGATTCGCAGCCGGCGCACGAACTGATCAGCGTAATCGCCGGGGCCTTTCACGATCCGACGATCGGCCCAGAACGCAACGCGACCCAGCGCGCGCTCGAAGTGGCGAATGGTGGTCATCGCCACGGCGTAGACCATCTGCTGGTGAAACTGCGGATCGGATTCCGACGGGGCGAGGCCGTCCTGCGCCAGCAGATACCCGTCGTCGAGATTCACAGGGCGATAGAAGAAGCCGCTCGCCGGGTCGCAGTCGACGACTTCGATGTATTCGCCGATGGGGCCGGCCTGCAGATCCTCCCACGGCACATCGACGGTGATCTCGTTGATGGCCGCGGTCTCGAGCCGCGTCATCAGGCTCGGATCGAACGCGAGAATGCGCAGCCGCCGCGACGTGGGACGCTCGGTCATGATGGACACTCGGGCGAACGCCGTAGTGTCCATCACTTACGAGGCGCGCTCAAGCCCGACGATCGGATTCAGTTCGCGGTTTGTGCCGATCGCATGATGGCGCCGACGCGCTGCTGAATCTCGGGCGGGGGCGGCTCGAGGCGATTACCGATCTTTGTTGTAGCCCGCGTCTCCGACCAGCGCCCAGCCAGGGCCATAGGGCTGACGGAAGGAATTCGCCACAGGCGTGCCGGCGAACGGCGCCAAGCGTTTGGCGGCGCGGACGCGTTCGGCGAACTCGGGGACGAGGTCGAACATCTTCAGAAAGTGCCTCAGTCGATACATCGACACTCATGTTCGCCCTTCGGTATTGCAGGCGGCTGGCGCACTGGTTTGAGCCGCCTCATCGCAACAGGTTCGCGTAACCACAGTCGCGCGCCTGGCCGATCGCTCAGCGCCGCGGCCGTCCGCAGGCATGTCGCGCCGTCGAGCCGGGTCTGTCGCCATCTCTGGGCGATGTGGTCGCGAAGCTCCTCTGCCGAGTCGGCATAGCGAAGAAACGCAAACTCACGGGACTCTTCGAGGACGAACAGCCGACGCTCGAGGACGTCGCCCAGCGCCTTGTTGGCCGCGGCGTGGCGCTCGTGGCGCTCCGCCTCAACCGTCAGGACACCGACGACGGTCGCGTGGTCGTCGGATCCGATGACCACTTCAGGAATCGTGTGCGCGGGCCGCACATCGATGAGACACCCATCAGGTTTGAGCCAGCCACGAGTGCGACGCAGGGCATCGACCATGCCCTCAGGAGGGAGTCATCACAACGCCCAGGACAACAGGACGACGTCGGCCGACCTCTGGGGAATGCTGACGCGATCGACCGTATCGGTGCGTAGTTCGACGCGGTCAGGCAGTCGCTCCGACTGAAAGGCCGCAATTGCCGCTTCGTCCGGATCGAACGCCAGGACCGACGCCGCCAGGCCCGCGTAGCGCCGGGTTAGTCGGCCGTCACCACACCCCACCTCCACCACACGGGCGCAGTGAAGATTTGGCAGCAACTCGAGCAGCGCTTTGAGTTCCCGTTCTTCGGGATCCAGCTGGATTGGCATCGGCTACGACCAGACGGATGAAGTGGCTCCGACAGTATCGGCCGGCCATTATCGGCGATCTACATCACGGTTTCACGAGCCGTTCGAGGTCGCGCGCCAATTCGTCGCTCGATCGAAGGATCGGTGCGCCCCAGCTGATGACCCCGGGCGGCTGATCACCCCAATCGGCGTCGCGCCCGTATAACAGGTAGGCGTCCCATAGTGCATCCGCGTCCGGCAGCGTTGTTTCCGAAGACCGCTTCGGCCAAATCGCTGGCAAGGTTTGAAGATACAGCCGACCCACGACGCGCTGCTCATCCCAGTAATGACGGACCCGGGCGTCGGTCAGAAGCGTGTCACGCCAGTGCTGGCGCGCATCGCCTGGAAACATGTTGAACCAGACAGCGTAAACGCGTAGTCGTGAGTCGATCGCCGGATCTTTCAATGTTCGCTGCACCCAACGGGCGGCTGCCATGCACGCCGGTCAGGTCGGCGACAGCAGCAGCACCAGACGCACGTGACCGCGATCGCTGTTGAATTGCTTTTGAAGGTCTGTCGGTCCGCTGAGATCGACAAGGGCGGACGCGGTCTGTGCCGTTGCCAGAGCGGGGGGCGACGAAGCGGCGGCAATCAGCGCCGTGCCGGCCGCCAGGACCAGCACGGCGCTCAGGATTCCTCGTGAGCAGCCGGTCACTGACTACCCGCCCGGCTTTCGTGGGACTGTGCCCGGCGCCTGACTCGGGCACGGCGCGTTGATGGATGTCGTGCAGAGATTCCTGTCGAAGGTAGTGGCGCCGGGCGGCGATTGATTCCAGATGTCGACGCCAGCGCTGCCTGGTACCCCGGTCGACACTTGGATCGCGGGATTGCCGATCACCACATTGGCTCTGATACGAGTATTCGTGGCCGCGGCGCCCACGATGATGCCATTGGTGTTGCCCATGGCCGTGTTCTCTTCGACGAGGTTGTTGTTGCCGCTGAGGATGCCGATTCCGAAATCGTCATTGGGGGTCACGAAGCCGTTTCCTGTCGTCTCGTTCCACCGGAGCGAGTTGTCACTGCCGAGGATTCATATGCCGCCGCAGGCCGCCCCCGGCTGCGTGCTGCCATTCCGCACCGCCACATTCGATCCGATGCTGATCTTGGACGATGTGGCATTGATCAGAATGCCGGACTGGCAGTTGGTCGTCGTCGTCACACCCTCGACCTTGCCAAGCAGCGTTCCGGTGAAGAAGATGCCATGCGCCCGAAACCGCTGGACCACGCCCGGACCTCGAACCTCGACGTCGCTCTGACCGCCCGAGCTGATGCCGTGCTCGTTGGCGGTTATCGTTCCGTTGCACGCGGTTGTGGGATCGGCTTGCCCGGTAATCGTGAAGCCGTTCAAACGCAGATCGATGTGAGACGCGCCGAACGTGATGCACGGCGCACCTGTCACGGTACACGTGACATCGCCGACGAGGCGGCTGTTGTCCCGAATCGTCCGCGTCGTCGTAATGAAACCGCTGAGGTCCTCCGCCAACGCGGTGCCGGTCGAACACAGGAGCGCGATGGCGATGAGCGTGCTGGTTCCACACAGTCTGATGGCTCGCATGAACACGTCCTTTCAAAAGGGGATGATTGTTGGGCGCTGATCTGCTCGCGATCGTCCGCCTCCAGTGACAGCAGAGCTATTTGTCGGGTGCCTCAGCATACACCGGCCACCTCAGCGGTAAGGCGCCAATCGCGTACCTAACGCGTAAAAACGTCGACCACTCACCTCACGCTTGAGCGGCCCTCCAACCTTGCGTATCCTCGGGCCAGCTATGACGCGCGGGCGATGATCCGCCATCAAAGCGGTCTTTGCTGGAGCTGTCGCCCTTGAACAGCTTGCTAGGTAAGGGTTTATCGCCGGCGTGATGCTCGAGGACATACGATGAGCGCGGCTGGAGAGCGGCCCGGCAAAGCTGCCTTTGAAATCGGCAAGGGCCCGCGGCAGGTGATGACGCTGAGTGAGTCCGAAGTCGAGCGGTGTCTCGATCCCAGGGAGCTGCTGGACGGACTGGAAGACGGTTTTCGCGGACTGGAATTGGGCGACGTGCAGTCTCCACCGCGGCCCGCGCTGACAGTGCCCGGCAGGGGATTCTGCCTCGCCATGCCGTCGTGGCGCCCGGGACTGCAGTTGACGATCAAGATCGTCAACGTCTTCGATGGCAACCTGGCCCACGATCTACCCAACCATCTCGCGCTGATCAACCTGTTCGATCCAGATACCGGAGCCACTACCTGCGTGATGGACGGTACCTACATCACCGGCATCCGCACCGCAGCATCCGCGGTGCTGTCGGCACGCCTGTTGAGCCGCGACAGCTGCCGCGTTGCGACGGTGATCGGCGCCGGCGTCCAGGGGCGCGAGCACCTGCGACTGCTGCCGCTGGTTCGCACGCTCGATCGCATCAACGTGTGCTCGCTTCGTTTCGAGGACGCCCGGAAGCTTGCGGCACACAGCGGCATCGCGCGCGCGGTGTCCGACGTGGAGTCCGCCGTCCGCGAGTCGGACATCGTGTGCCTGGCCACTCACTCGCCTGTCGCCGTGATTGAAGCGCAGTGGGTCAAGCCGGGCGCGCATGTGTCCTCGGTCGGCTACTATCCGCCGAACGGCGAGCTGCCCGCCGCATTGGCGCGGACGCAGCGCCTGTTCGTGGAGACACTCGACGCCTTCCAACCGGCGCCGGTCGGCTGTGGCGAGCTCGCGGGACTCGATGCCTCTACCGGGACGACGCTGGGGGCGGTGGTGCTCGGAACAGCGCCCGGCCGGGTCAGCGACACCGAGATCACGGTCTACAAGGCGATGGGCGTCGCGATGGAAGACATGGTGGCGGCCAATCTCGCCTATCAACGGGCGAGGCAGAACGGCAGCGGCGGCGTGATGGTCTGGTGATGTGTCCGACACTACGACCGATCCAATTCGAATGCCTGACGGGTGACAACGCGTCTGCTGGCGGCCTAGAGATAAAACGAATAACGCCGCGTCCGCTCGAACCAGGAGACGAAGCGATCGAGACGCAACTCCGCCAGTGGCGGAATCAGGACCGCGCGCAGGTCGACGGCGATTGAGCGGACATGCTCGCCTTGCTGCTTCGCGAGGCCGTCGAGCCAGGCGCTCAAGGTAGGCGGTGAG
>Ga0114129_10013827_pt1 | contig 11499 bp, 10 predicted proteins | sample RhiMetdeltSRZDD1_FD_80071 | JGI IMG/M metagenome (GOLD analysis project Ga0114129, IMG submission 80071) | Populus rhizosphere microbial communities from Tennessee, USA - Rhizosphere MetaG P. deltoides SRZDD1 (version 2) (version 2) | ecosystem: Host-associated > Plants > Roots > Rhizosphere >... | reverse complement strand
GCAGCGTCAGGTGCTTCGATAAAAAAGACGTCGATCCCGTGGTGTTCGCCGGTACGTCGGTCGGATCGTACAACGCCGCGTACCTCGTCTCGCAGCGCGGCAAGCTTGCCAAAGATGCGCTCCGCGATCTCAAAGCCATCTGGAAGACGCAAATTGGCAGCAACTATAGCCGTCCCAACGGCGTGCTGCGTTTCCGAGCCAACCCCATGGAGGGCATGGAGATCGATCGACTGCTGGCGGCTCCACTGGCGCCCTTCGCGAACCTCATCGAGGACGGCCTGTTTTTCGCCATCGAGTCGATCGAGCGCGTCAAGCAGTTCTTCCGCTCGAACGAGCGCTTGACGAGCCGCGTCATCGAGCTCGTCGACGTCAGTACGTTCATCGCGACCGAGAGGCTCCGGAATCTGGTTTACAGCACCATCGCGCTCGGCGAGATCCGCGCCAACAGCGATCGCGTGCTGGCCGTTGCCGCCACCAACTGGGAGCTTGGTGAAGTCCAACTCTTCGGCAACGTCAAGTCCGACGCCTGGCCCAATCTCACCTTGCTCGACGACAAGATCGGTCACAAGGCGATTCTCGCGTCGACGGCGATTCCCGGCGTGTTCCCCCCGGTCGAGATCTATCACACCAAGTACGTCGACGGCGGCCTGCTGCTGAACACGCCGCTCAGCCCGGCGATCAAAGGGCTGCGCGCCATCGCGCCCGACAAGAAGGACGAGTGGATCCTTCATGTGATCTATCTCGATCCCGATCTGAGAGACGTCCCGCCGGGCCGGGGCAACAACACCATGGATACGATCAGCCGGTTTGCGGCGTTGTCGTTCGCGAGCCAGGTCAATCGCGACATCAAGCAGGCGCGGCACATCAACAGGGCGCTCGAGCTCAAGCAGAAGGACGGCTCTGTCGACCCTCCGAAAGGGTTCGAGTACAGGCCGCTGACCATCCACCGGTATCACCCGCGGGACACGCTCGGCGGAGTTCTTGGTCTGCTGGCGTTCGACTCCGATTACATCGGCAGTTTGATCAGCCGCGGTTTCGAGGACGCGGTCAAGCACGATTGCGTATCGGAGGGCTGCATTTTCCCGACGTACGAAGAGGTGGCAGAGCTGAAGAAGGCGAACCCGGAAAAGAAACCGGCGGCCAACGCGCCGTTACCGGGTCCGCAGCTTGTGGCCGGCCACTAGTCGGGAACCGCCGCCTTCCAGAAGCCCAGCGTCCTCGCACCGATGACGACGGCCGCCTGATCGTATTCCTCCGCGAGCGCGTCGAACAGCGCGCGCGCCAGCTGCGGCTGTCCCAGGAGCGTCAGGCTTCTCATGATTCGCGTGAGCCGAAGGAAGTTGTGGTTGCCCGGCCGCAGCCAGACACGTGATCGATCCAGCCAGTTGCCGGCCCGCGAAATTGCCGGTGTCCCGTCGTGTTCGATCAGTCGAAGCCCGTAGAACGCGAGCATCCGGACGAACGCCTGTCTGAGATGTGCCGCCAGCGTCGCGTCACGAGCGAACGCCGCGCGGTCTTCAGCGCCGACGAGCGGGGCAGCGGGGTTGACGCCGCTCGGTTCATCGAGCGGAAACAGCCACTGAATGTAGTCGTGAACGAGCTCGAGCTCGCGATCGTTCCACGCGAGAATGGCGTCGAGGCGCCGGCCGCAGTCGTCGGTCCCGCTGCCGCGGTAGAACCGGACCAGTTCAGATTCGGCCAGGCCTACTCCTCCACCGTTGCTTCCTGACCGCGTTCCGCCTTCGCCGCGGCAATGATCTTCGTCTGGAGGTGCGACGGCACCTCGTCGTAGTGCGAGTACTCCATGTGGTACGAGCCGCGGCCGCCGGTCGCCGACGTCAGGTGCTGCTCGTAAGTCAGCATCTCGGCCATCGGCACCTGCGCCTTGATGATCGTCGTCGCGCCACGCGTATCCATCCCGCCGATGCGTCCGCGGCGGCCGTTCAGATCGCCCATCAGGTCGCCGGCGTAGTCGGACGGCGCGTAGACCTCGACGTTCATCACCGGCTCGAGGATCGTCGGCCGCGCGCGCGTCATCGCGTCCTTGAACGCGAGCGATCCGGCGAGCTTGAACGACAGCTCGTTCGAGTCGACATCGTGATACGAGCCGTCGAAGACCGTCACGCGGAAGTCCACCATCGGATAGCCGGCGAGGTAGCCGCGGGTGCGCGCGTCCTGGATGCCTTTTTCAACGGCCGGAATGAACTGCCGCGGAATCGAGCCCCCGAAGATGTCGTCGACGAACTCGAAGTCGGCGCCGCGCGCCAGTGGCTCGACCTTGATCTTGCAGTCGCCGAACTGGCCGTGGCCACCGGTCTGTTTCTTGTGCCGGCCGTGCGCCTCGGTGGAGGCTTTGATCGTTTCGCGATACGGAATGCGCGGCGGCTTCAGGTTGACGTCGACGCCGAAGCGCCGTTTCAGCTTGGCGACGGTGACCTCGATGTGCAGCTGCCCCTGACCCGAGAGCAGCAATTCCTTCGTCTGCGAGTCGCGGCTGTAGGCGATCGACGGGTCCTCTTCCTCGAGCCGGTGCATCGCGGTGCTGATCTTGTCTTCGTCGCCGCGGCTCTTCGGCTCGATCGCGTACGACAGCACCGGTTCCGGGAACTTCATCTTCGGGAACGTCGTCGGGTCCGCCTTTTCGCCGAGCGTATCGTTGGTGAGGGTGTCCTTGAGTTTGGCGACGGCGCCGAGATCTCCCGCCTTGATCTCGGGCACGGCGGTCTGCGACTTGCCTTGCATCAACTGAAGCGTCCCCAGCCGTTCCGAGGTCTCCTTGGTTTTGTTCAGGATCGTCGAGTCGGACTTCATCGCTCCCGAGACGACGCGGAACATCGTGATGCGTCCGGCAAACGGATCGGCAATCGTCTTCCAGACGAACGCCGTGGCCGGCGCCTTGTCGTCGGCCTTGCGGTCGACTTCCGCTCCACCCTTGTCGAGGCCCTTGAAGGCGCGCTCGGCCGGCGCCGGCAGGTATGCCAGGATGGCGTCGAGCAGCGGCTGCACGCCGATGTTCAGTGTCGACGAGGTGCAGAAGAGCGGGAACACTTTGCCGGCGGAGGTCGCGCTCTTGAGCCCTGCCACGAGCTCTTCGTCGGTCAGTGTGCCAGCGTCGAAAAACTTCTCCATCAGTTTCTCGTCGGCTTCCGCGACCATTTCGATGAGCGCTTCACGCGCGGCGTCGACCGCAGCCGCCATGTCGCCGGGCACGGCTCCTTCGGTGAACTTGCCGCTCTCGTCGGTCTGGTAGATGTAAGCCTTCTTCGTCACCAGATCGACGACGCCCTTCAAGCTCTTTTCCTCACCGATCGGCAGCTGAATCGGGATGACGGTGCGGCTGCACGACTCGCGCAGCGACGTCAGCGAGCGCTCGAGGCTCGCGCGCTCGCGATCGATCCGGTTGACGACCACCAGCCGCGGCAGCTTCAGCTCCTCGGCGACTTCCCAGACTTTCTCGGTCTGCACCATGACACCCGACACCGCGTCCACGACGACCAGCGCGCCGTCGGCCACCTGCAGCGCCGCGCGGGCGTCGCTCAGAAAGTTGCCCATGCCGGGCGTATCGATCAGGTTGATCTTCTGCTTGTTCCACTCGGCGAAAGCCAGGCTGGCCGAGAGCGTGTGCTTGCGGGCGATTTCTTCCTCGTCGAAGTCGGTCACCGTCGTCCCATCGTCGACCTTGCCGAAGCGGTTGACCATGCCGGCGTCGGAGAGAATCGCCGAAGCGAGCTGCGTTTTCCCCGACCCGGTGTGACCGACGATGGCGACATTTCTGATGCTGGACGCGTCGTAGACCTTCATACGCGGGGTCTCCCAAACAGGCCGTTGAACAGCCCAGCCTGACGTGAAAAGTCAGCGGTCAGCACGGGGCCCGGCCAGGATTCACAAGCCTAAACGCGAATCATATTCGCGGGGCGCGAGAAGTCGCAAGTGCCGCCGCCACGCTGAACTCTGGCCGACTCCGCGCGTTCTGCGGGCGTGTTTATTCGTAACGGAGCGCTTCGATCGGGTCCAGGCGCGACGCTTTGAAGGCGGGGTACATCCCGAAGAAGATGCCGACGGCTGCCGAAAATCCGAGGCCGATCGCGAACGACCACCACGGCAGCGAGATGGGAAAGCCTGAAATCAAGTGAATCGCCCAGCCGATCGCGCTGCCGAAGACGATGCCCAGCACGCCGCCGAGCGAGGTGAGGAAGGCGGCTTCGGTCAGGAACTGCATCAGGATTTCGCCGCGGCGCGCGCCAATGGCCTTGCGCACGCCGATCTCCCGCGTCCGCTCGGTCACCGAAATCGACATGATGGCCATCACGCCGATGCCACCGACCATGAGCGCGATCGACGAGATCACGATCAGCGCGAGGAATGTCGCCTGGCTGATCCGATCCCACAGCTTGAGCACCGCGTCTTGCGTGGCGATGTCGAAATCATCGGGCTCGTCGAGCTTGAGGCCGTGACGGATGCGCATCACGCGCTGCACGTCGGCAATCGCGTCGTCGAGCGCCACGCCCTCGCGCGCCAGCAGGCCGATCTGAATCGGAACCACCGTGCCGCGAATTCTGCCGCCGCGGCCGATGTTCATGCCGTTCAGGCCGAACTGCTGCTGGTATTTCGTGTACGGAATGACGACGAAATCATCCTGCCCGGCGTTGAAGCCGCCGATGCCCGGCCGCTTCTCGAACACGCCGATCACGGTGTACCGTTCGGCGCCGACGCGTACCGTCTTGCCGATCGGGTCTGTGCCCGACGGCGCGAACAGCGCCTGAAACGGTGTTTGTCCGAGCACGACAACATTTTTTCGGTAGTGGACTTCGGTGCCGTTGAAGAACCGGCCGTAGGTCAGGCCGAGGGACGTCCCGATCGCGAAGTTCTCAGTGGTCCCGAGCGTCAGCACCGGCCGCGTCCGCAGGTCGCGGTAGAAAATGCGTTCCTGCGTCGGCGGCGCCATGCCCGGGACGCCGAGCTGAATGTCGACGATCTGAATCGTCGACGACGCCTCGGCTTCGATCGCTCGCGCGTCCGAGATGGTCAGATTCGGCCGCTTCATGACCTCGGCGAATTCGACGCCGTTGGCGAAACTGAGCGGACCGGCGCGCTGCAGCGTGATCACTTTCGGGCCGATGGTTCGAATCGCGTCGCGCAGCGATTCGTCGAAGCCGCGAATCATCGCCGTCATGCCGACGATCGAGGTGATGCCGATGACGACGCCGAGGACGGTCAGCCCCGAGCGCATCTTGTTGGTACGCACGGTTTCGAACGCCATCGTGATCACTTCGGTGAAGAGGGCGGCTCGCACGTCAGGTCCCCGCTCGTTCACAGAGGCCGGGTAGGCCAGGTCGGTCCATCATTCCTTCCGGAGTGCTTCGATCGGATCCAATTGAGCCGCCCGCGACGCGGGATAGAGGCCGAAGAACAGGCCGACCAGGCCGGTGATGCCGATGCCGAGCGCCACCGACCATACCCGGACGGTTGCCGGCACCGGCGTGAGCGAGGAAATCGTCAACGCGATCGCCGAGCCGAGGATCGTGCCGATGATGCCGCCGAGGGCCGACAGCACGATCGATTCGGTGAGGATCTGCGTCATGATGTCGCTGCGCCGCGCGCCGAGCGCCTTGCGCAGGCCGATCTCGCGCGTCCGCTCGGAGACGACCATCAGCATGATGTTCATGATCACGATGCCGCCGACCACGAGCGACAGCGCAACGACGCCGACCAGCACGGCGAAGATCCCGTTCGTCGCCTGCCTGTAGAGATTGATGAACGTTTCCGAGGTGAAGATCCCGAAGTTGTCCGGTTGCCGCGGCTTCAACCGCCGGGCGACGCGCAGCGCCACCGTGGTGTCGTCCATCGCCGCCTTGATGTCGGCGATGTCGCGCGGTTTGACGCTCATGTTCAGCTGCCGGCGCGCGCCGAAGATCTGTTGAAATCGCCCGAGCGAAATCACGGCGAACGAGTCCTGCGACTGCCCCAGAAACGATCCGCGCTTCGCGCTGACGCCGACGACCCGGAAGTGGATCCCCTCAATCTGAATCACTTTTTCGAGCGGCTCGCCGTTGCCGAAGAGGCGATCGGCCACGTCCCAGCCGATCACCACGACGGGGCTCGACCGCTCCACTTCGATCGGGCTCATCAGCCGGCCGCGCTCGGCGCTGAACGTGGAGAAGCTGCCGAACTCCGACGTCACGCCCTGCAACTGGACGTTGTCGATCATCTTGTCGCGGTACACGACCTGTCCGGAACCTCGTGAGTCGAGCATCACGGCTGAAATCAGCGGACTGTAGCGCCGGATCGCCCGCACGTCGGCCATCGTGATGCGCGGGTTGTAACGGAACTGGTCGAATTCTTCGTCGCTGAAGACGAGCGGAAACTGCTGGACGCTGAACGAGTCGGCGCCGGCCTGATTGAGAATTGCATCCTGGACCGACACGTTCAGCCCCTGAATCAGCGACACCACGGCAATGATCGACGTGACGGCCACGATGTTGCCGAGTACCGTCATCAGCGATCGAAGCTTCGCACTCCAGATCGCATCGAGCGCGATGGCTGCTGATTCGAGGATCTTATTCATGCGAGGCCAGGTGGGTCGCGTAGGCCGGGTAGGCCTGGTAGGGCAGAAAGGCGCGTCGGATGCGGAACGAAGCGATCCGACCTGCCTGGCCCACCAGACCCAGCCGACCTACCTGACTTGTTGGCTGTTATCCACCTTCACGGCGATGCCTTCCTGCAGGTTCCGGACTGAATTGTACGGACCGGTCACGACCTGATCGCCGGGCTCGAGTCCCGAGAGCACCTCGAAGTACTTGTCGCCTGAAATGCCCATTTTGATCGGAACGAATACGACCTTGCCGCTCCGTACGACGAAGACGCCTTCCGTTTCCTTGCGAGTCTGACCGGGCATGAGCTCCGCGGCCGCTGCCACCGGTTCCACACTGGGTGCGGGACGCCGCCGGCGTCGGTCGGTCGGCGCTTTCACGACCTGTCCGTTGGCGTCGTAGACGAGTTCGCGCACGGCCACCGCGGGGATGGGAACCGACTTCACGTTCTGGCGCGTCGCCGTCGTAATGTCCGCCGTGCAGGTAAACCCGGGCCGCACCTCCGGAATATCGCCCTCGATGACGACGACGACCTTGAAGTTCGTCGCCTGCCTCGACGCGGCGTTCGCGCCCGTGGACTGAATCGGACTGTTACCGATTTCGGTGACGCGACCCGAAAACGTCCGATCGGGCAACGCGTCGATCGTGATCTTCGCCTTCTGGCCGACCGACACGTTGGGGATGTTGGTCTCGTCGACCTCGACTTCCGCCTGGATTACGCCCATGTCGGCGAGCGTCAGCAGGATGGTGCCTGCGTTGTTCATGGTGCCGATCACGGCAGTCTCGCCTTCCTGGATGTTCCGGCGCGTGACGATGCCGTCGATCGGCGATTCGATCCGCACTTTGCTCAAGTCGTAACGGGCGTTTTCCAGGCCAGCGCGCTCCTGTGCGATCCGCGCTTCCTGCGCGGTGACCAGCTTCTCCCGTTCCCTGAGGTTGGACTCGGCGGCACGCACGTCGTTTTCAGCGCGATCCAACGACTCGCGCGTCGTCAGCTGTTGTTTCCAGAGATCCTGCTGGCGGGTCAGTGTTTTCTGCGCCTGATCGAGCTGGACGCGCGCGGTCTGAATCGACTGCCGCTGCTGATCCAGCGACGCTTCGGCCGCGCTGAGCGACGCGGTGCCGCTGTCGACACGCGTCCGGAGCGACCGCGGATCGATCTGCAGCAGGAATTGACCTCTCGTCACGCGGTCCCCTTCGTTCACCGCCAGATCGACGACACGGCCGGCCGTTTCCGCCGTGATGTTGACGAGCCGCTTCGGCTGAATTTTTCCGGACGCCGACACGATCGCTTCGAGGTCTCGCGTCTTGATGGCTTCGGTCGTCACAGCCAACGCGCCCTCGCTGGCAAACCACAGATTGGCCGCGACGACCGCCGCTCCGACCAGCACCACACCTGCCGCTATGAATACATTCTTCTGCGCCATAATCCCGTTTGGCTCTGGCCCACGCCCGGCTCGCGCCCAAGGCGCGCCCTAAAACGACAGGGTTACGTTCCGGCCGACAACGCCGTCCGCACGCCTGCCACGATCAGTACTATCGCCACGTAAATTCCGAGCATCGTCAACGCAATCGGTGCGGTCTTCTTCTTGTAGAGCACCCCGAGGCCGATCGCCTGATTGACGATCAACCAGATGAAGAACAGATCGAGTCCGCCGAGCAGCAGCGCGGGAAACGATCGCTCGTCGAGGAACGGAAAAAACACCGCGAGCGTCGTCGGACTCGACATCGAATGCCGCGCGTAATTCAGCGGGCTGACGAACAGCTGCTGCAACGCGATCAGAAACCCTCCGTGCACGACGACCGCGTAAACCTGCTTGAATGTCGCGTCTCCGCCGAGTATGACGTTGAAGACGCCCAGAAAGATTCCCGAGAGCGCGGTCCAGACGACCGGCGTAAACACCAGCTGGCCAGCAGCGCTGAAGTACGGCGCCATCGAGAGCTGGCTCTCCATCCGGTCGTACATCTGATCGGTAATCCGGAAGCCGATCGATTCCATCGTGCGCATCTGCTGATCGAACAGCGCGTCCTTGCCGACCTGGGTCATCAGGAATGCCGTCGTCGCTCCGGTCGCTATTAATAATGTTGTCACGGCGGCGCCGAGAATGCGTGGGTGAGCGACGATGGAGGCGTAGGTGTCGCGCGGCGAGAAGATCACGCCGAACGCGCGCGCAACGAGGCCTTTGGACGGAGCGGTGCCCGATCCGGTTTGCGTCGCATCTATCGGTGTGGCCACGTCAGACATATATACGACCCTGCTGCGGACGGGGTTCTATCGCGCTCGCGGCGCGCTTGTGAAAACTTTGCGAAGCACGCCAAGGCCGCCCTGCAGCCGTCTCCGCGATCCCGCGTCGAGCGGCGCCAGTACTTCTGCCAGGTGCGTTTCGGCGCAGCGCCCGACGCGCTCCACTGCCGCTTTTCCGGTCGGTGTGACCTCGATAATCACCACGCGCCGGTCGCGGGTCGGCGCCGTGCGCTTCACCCACCCGCGCTGCACCAGCGCGCTGATGGAGTTCGACATCGTCGGCAGGCTGACGCCCTGCAGCGCAGCCAGCTCCGTCAGCGTGCGCGGCTGGTGGCTGAGCATCGTGAGCAGGTGGAAGTGCGCCGGCGCCGGCAGCTCGCCCGCCGCGCGCAATTCGGCGGCCACGGTCCGCATCACCAGCGGCACAATCTTCAGAATTTCGCGCGCCGCCTCGCGCGCGTGGGCTTTATTCATTGCCGATCTGTTGATTTTCGATGGTCGATTTATTGTCGATGAGGAGTCGGTAGATCGACGATCACCAAATCGACCATCGACAATGGCTTAGTCGCCCTAATTGTTAAGTGGGCTAAGCATCAAGCCTACCATCCGCCATCAGCAGAGGTCAATTTGCGCCACGACACGCGAGCGCCTTGCTCATGAATTCCCACGCCTTCGGTTCACGGAAGGGCGGGATCGCGGCCCGTGATGGTTCGAGGAGCGTCGTCAAGGCCCTCGTGTCGCACGCGCGCAAACACTGTGCGACTTCCTTGACACTGCAAATGCTGCCCTTTACCATGCACCGTCCCCTTCGACTAAGGAGCTGACGTGGTCGGATTCGTCCCCAAAGAAATGTTCTTCACCAAGGGCGTCGGAAAGCACCGCGAGAAGCTGACGTCGTTCGAGCTCGCGCTCCGATCGGCCGGCATTGCCGCCTGCAATCTCGTGCGCGTGTCGAGCATTTTCCCGCCGAAGTGCCGCATTCTGTCGCGCACGCAGGGGATGAAACGCCTCGAGCCGGGCCAGGTCACCTTCGTCGTGATGTCGGAAGCGGCCACGCGCGAGCCGCACCGCCTGATTGCGGCCACCGTCGGCGTCGCGATTCCGCGCGACAAAGAGGTCTACGGCTACCTGTCGGAGCATCACAGCTTCGGCGAGAGCGAGGACATCGCCGGCGACTACGCCGAAGAACTCGCCGCGGAGATGCTGGCGACGACCCTCGGTCTCGAATTCGATCCCGACAAGAGCTGGGACGAGAAGAAGGAAGTCTACCGGTTGTCCAACGAGATCGTCCGCACCCAGAACGTCACCCAGTCCGCCATCGGCGACAAAAAGGGCCTCTGGACGACCGTCGTCGCCGCCGCCGTGCTGGTCGGGTAACGAGACGGCTTCGGATCACACGCCGTCGTCCAACACAAAGGACACAACGACACCAAGGGATTGCCTTGGGTTCGGTCGTTGTGTCGATAAGGGCATCATGAAAACCTTTCGTGTGGTTTTGACCTTCGTGTCCTCTGTGTCCTTTGTGTTCCTGGGCCACCGACCGGTTTCCGCGCAGATTTACGAAACGGTCGGCACGCGCGCGCAGGGAATGGGAGGCGCGTTTGTCGCCGTCGCCGACGATGCGACGGCAACCTGGTGGAATCCCGCCGGTCTGATCCTCACGTATTTCAGCGCAGTCGTGGAACAGTCCGAGATCGACGATCCGCAGGATGCCCCATCGGTTGGGCCCGTCTCGCGCTCGGTGCCGAGGAGCTTCGCGGTTACATTTCCGGCACTCGGATTGAGCTATTACCGCCTACGCATCAGTGAAATAGCGCCAGCCATCTCTACAGAAACCGGACAGGCCGTCCGACAAGATCTGGGGGTTGCCGCTACTGGTGTGCGCTCGCGGTTGCTCAATGAATTTGGCGCGACCGTCGGGCAGTCGCTGGGCGGCCACGTGATTCTTGCCTCGACGTTCAAGATCGTGCGGGCGGGTGTTGTCACGGCTCCGTCTGGATCGCTCGACGACGCGTCCGCGCTGGACGTGCCGCTCGAAACGTCCGGCGATCTGGATGTCGGCGGGCTCGTGAGGTTCGGACGCACGCGCGTCGGGGTGACCGTGAAGCACTTGAACGAGCCGACATTCGGAGAAGGGAAAGGGGCGCTCGTGCTGAAGCGTCAGGCCCGCGCCGGCATCGCGTGGATCGGTGGGCAGCCGCTGGGGCCGGCAATGATTACAACGGCGTTCGACGCCGACCTGACGAAGACTTCGACGCTCGTCGGCGACGTCAGGCACATCTCGGCGGGTGCGGAGCTGCTGTTGACGCGCCAGAAGGTCTCGCTGCGCGGCGGTATCAGCTCGAACACTTTGGGGGATGTAACCAATTCAGGCAGTTTTGGAGCGAGCATCGGTGTCCTGCAGGGTGTTTACCTCGACGGCGCGAAGACCTTTGGCTCGGATCGATCCCGAAGCGGTTGGAGTGTAGGGCTTAGACTGACGATTTAGGTCACAATTGACAACTTTTGTCACGACAGCTAGTCTTCGACGTTTATGCCCGTTCGCATAGGCGAGCTCCTTTTAAAGGAGAAGCGGATCACTCCCGACCAGCTTCAGCAGGCCCTGAACCATCAAAAGGCCAACGGGGGAAAGCTCGGCTTCAACCTCGTCAAGATGGGGTTTGT
>Ga0114129_10013825_pt1 | contig 11499 bp, 14 predicted proteins | sample RhiMetdeltSRZDD1_FD_80071 | JGI IMG/M metagenome (GOLD analysis project Ga0114129, IMG submission 80071) | Populus rhizosphere microbial communities from Tennessee, USA - Rhizosphere MetaG P. deltoides SRZDD1 (version 2) (version 2) | ecosystem: Host-associated > Plants > Roots > Rhizosphere >... | reverse complement strand
GCCGTTGCCGCGCTCGCTATCTTCACAGTATTGGTGATCTTGTTCCTCCGCATACCCGCGTCTAACGATCGCGACTGGCAGCCTGACGTGTCGGTTACGCCGCACGCAACCGTGAACGGTGATCTGGTGACGATCCACGGCGTGAGGAACTTCGACTACCGGAGCGAGAGCGATTTTACGCCGCGCTGGGAGGATCGAACCTACGACCTGCGCAAGCTCGATTCCGCCGATATCATCGCCGTCTACTGGTCAGGCAAAGCAGTCGCCCACATCATGGTCAGCTTCGGGTTCCAAGACCAGGACTACTTGGCGGTGTCTATCGAGACGCGTAAGGAAAAGGGCGAGAGTTATTCGACCCTCGCGGGTTTTTTTCGCCGGTACGAGCTTCACTACGTCGTCGCCGACGAGCGTGACGTGATCCGGGTACGGACGACGTATCGCCAGCCGCAGGAAGATGTTTACATTTACCGCACGCGCACGCCGCAGAGAAACATCCGGCGGAGCTTTCTCGATTACCTTCAGGCGATGAACGACATGTGCGTGCATCCGCGCTTTTACAATACACTGACTACCAACTGCACGACGACCGTTCTCATGCACACGCGGATGAATCCCGAGTCGCCGCCGATGTCGTGGAAAATTTTGCTGAGCGGCTATCTACCCGATTATCTCTACGAACTCGGCCGCATCGATACAGCGAAACCGTTTGCCGACTTGGAAAAGCTCTCGCGCGTGAACGAACGCGCGCAAGCGGCCGACAAAGACAACGCCTCCTTCTCGCAACGCCTCAGGCAAGGGCTGCCGAAGCCGGCGCCGCTGCCGTAGTGCGAGAATCGGCGTGCATAAAAATCCAGCCTAGAACAACATGCCGAATAGCATTTTCAGCAGTTCTTCCAGCGGCATCATGGTTAGCGCCAGCGGCACAATCGGCGCGAGAGTCGCGGCTAGCAGGCGAAGGATGGCGTCCTTCGTAATCGGTGCGATTTGCATCGTCGAACGTGTTGGCCGTATCGGAGAGGGACTGGATGTCGGCGCTGCCGACCAATGGCTCATCAGAGGACGCGCCGCCGCGCAGCCACTTAGTATCGAACTCGCGCACGTAACGCTCGGCCAGCGCCCCATATTCGCGATTGCCGGTCCGCTTCGCTTGAGCAAGCTTGTTAACAGCATAGACAATGGATGCCCCAAGGGTCGGACAATCGAACCGCAGCGACACGAGGATTGGAGATTCTCGTAGCACGTGTAAGTAGACGAAATTACACTGCGCTGCAATATACAGAACGAATCCATCATATACGGAACCAGACGGAGGGTTATTTTTTCCGCCTCCTCCGTATGCCAGCCGCTTTATTTTGACCCCGTTGATGCTTTGCTCGGATCGGAATTTGATAGGTTGCATCAGTGGCTCGGCACTCAGCTGTGAGTGAAGCCAATTCTCTGAGAGCCCTCACCAGGTAGCCATTCCAACTCCGGGTCATAGGTGTCATATCTCCTTGAACTCTTCATAAAGTATTACGCGCGTGACCCATGTGTCAGATTTAACAGCGGCGTTTCTTTGGGTCAGGGGTTGCCGGAGTTCAATAATGCCGGAATAGAATCCTGGGTTGAGGAGCGAATCATTTGACTGTTCTCGTTACGAATTAGATCAGCAGCAACCCCGATATCATCCGCCGAAGATAATCAAGCAAGCACAGGGATTAATCATGCCAATGCAACCTGACTGCGTTGCGAGGAGGAAAGGGGGGACACGAGGATTCGTGATTCTCCTGTCCTCGACTTGATCGACAGGGCCTATTTGCCGTAAAGGTCTCTGAAGAAACCTTCTTTGTCCAATTCGTGCAAAAATCGTAAATTGACAAACTCTTCAGGCTTTTTTCCTTTCGCCCCCGGCGATCGTTTGGCCACTTCCTCCAGCGCCACGCGAATTCCTTCGATGTTTGGATACGCCTTGGGATCGGTGATCTGTACGTAGTCCTGATAAGTCGCCGAGAGAAACTCGGGATTCTTGATTTTGACGTATTTGTCTAGAATCGCTTTTGTCGGTTCAGGATGGGTTATTCCGTAATGTATTCCAGCGATGAGTCCCTTGAGATAATTCTTGACGAGTTGCGGCTCTTCCCGAATGAGACGGTCGGTGGTTTCCACAATCGCTTGAGGATAGGGAATCTGCTGCTGCGCGAGATCGGCCAGCACTGAGAATCCCTGTTTTTGTGCCGTGATATCGAGAGGCACACCGACGATCGTCGCGTCGATGGTGCCGGCGGCCAAGGCCGCGAAACGGTTTGCTTGTTCTCCCGCCTGCACAAGAACAACATCCTTGTCCGCGTTCAATGCGAACTTCGCTAAAAACAGACGAACCGCCGTATCCGTGCTCGAGCCAAAACGACTGATGCCAATTTTCTTGCCTTTCAGTTGATCCGAACGCGTGATGCCTTTGGCAACGATCATCTTGTAGGGCAAGGTGTTGATCAGCGCGCCGATGATGATGCTATCCGACCCTGCCGCGCGCGACGCGATGGTGACGGGCCGGCCACCATGGAAATCTTGACCTCGCCAGCCATGGACGCTTGGGCGAGTAAAGAGCCTGCTTGAAAGACTACCAGCCGCGCATCGATTCCATATTTTCGGAAAAGGCCTGTGTCTCGCGAAACGTAAGAGTGAATCGTGTTGTTATTCAGTCCGGCGATGCCTACCGGAACTACGGTTAAGCTTTGCGCGGACAGCTTGCTCGGTGACAGGACAAACGAGATCCAGAGACAAACAAGTTGAATGACCATTGATGTCGTTTTCACGGTTGACCCCCGCGTTGGTTTGAGAATTTTCGTTTCTTTCGGTGGCTAGCGCAATTTCCATCTCACACAAAGGATTGACATAGGTCAAACCGTTTCGTTATCGTCCGGTTTCCATGGAGAGAACTGCTATGACGACGACAAATGAAATTGATGAAATCGGCGCGATGAAGCTTTTGACCCCCGATCGAATTCGATCGGCAACCACTCTGGTCAAACAGGGCAAGATTTACTCTTTGGGCCAGGTGCTGGAGCCGAGCATGCCGCATTTGCCGCGCCATCCGCCTCTCGTCGTGGCGCCGTTCACAACCCCCTATCAATCGCAGCGCCGCTGGGAAAAACGGGGAGCAAAGAATTTGCCTGGCACCGCATCCGAGAGAGTGGAGGTCAACACCCACAGCGGCACTCATATCGACGCGCTCGGTCACTGGTCGAACTGCAACCGCAGCTATGGCGACTTGGATGCCAAGGAAAACTACACGGAAAACGGCCTCGCTCATTTGGGGTTGGAGCGAATACCGCCTATTGTTACACGGGGAATTCTCGTCGACCTAGCGGGACACCAGAGCAAAGATATGCTTGCAGCGGGGGCGGTGGTAACGGTCGCTGAAATACAATCTTTCTTGCAGGACCATCGCCTATCGATAGCGCAGGGAGACGTTGTCTTGTTGCACACGGGTTGGTCTAAATTATGGCAGCAGCGCGATCTTCGCTATTGCGAAACAGAGCCAGGGCCGGGCCGAGAAACTGCCACTTGGCTCGCAGATCAGCGTATTGTCGCCTTGGGAACCGACACCATGGCCGTTGACGTCGATCCGCCTGAAGATCCAGCTTATCCCCGTGTAGTGCATCAGATCATGCTTGTGGAACGCGGTGTTCACCTTATCGAGAATCTGTTTTTGGACGAACTGGTGCGCGACAAGATTTATGAATTTCTTTTCGTCCTTGCCACACCGAAACTCAAAGGCGGTAGCGCCTTTCCCGTGGAACCGGTTGCAATCATCTAATGTCGTCGCGCTGACCGAGCGAGTGCCACATGTTTCGGAAGTGCGCGATCCCTTACTGAAGCACGATCATCAACAATCGAAAAAATGGCAGAGCTTTTGAGGTGGGCGTTCTAACGGTGGAGTCGCAGCGACGACGGAATCGAGATTCAACTCATGGAAAGAATTCTTCGATGCAGCTGCTGCCGAGGAAGCTGCATGATCGTAAGACGCGGCAGACAGCTGGGGTTCGCCGAGCGACTTCGGATACAGCCCGCCACAAAGGATTACGGCGAATATCAGAAACAAGATACTCTTGGAAATATACCGTGACATGCTTATTCGTAACAGCAACGGATGTACCAAGTCATTTCGACACTGAAATCCCTGGAATTTGTAAGATGTTGGCGTCTCTGCCAACGACATGACGAACTGTGCTTGCCCACTTATCGGCACGGTGCCGAAATGTTGCCTCTTTGAGGAGCGAACAGGTGCGAGCCGCGATAGGTTTGCAGCAGCTGGAATCCACCCGACACGAGGATTGGAGATTCTCGCGTGTAAGTTAGTAGAACCCACACGGGAATTTCTCCACTTGCCATTACTTTGCCAGAAGAAAAACCGCGCAAAAAACGAACCTAATTCACGTCTGACAGATCGAATCCCGCCAATTCACGCGCCAAAACCGGCTCCATTGGCTATTCTCTAGCGTATGGCAGGCCATACGCGGCAGATCCGGCCCACCAGGTAACCAGAACGCGTTCAGACACGGCGCGATAGGGTTGTCTGTATTTCGTTCTTGCGCCAGGCGGAAGATTGCGCGGTTGTGCTGCAGCTGGGTAAATGCAGCAATAGCCAGGAAAGTCAGTGATCGGCGAATGGCACTCTGAGCCTACCGCCTGCCAGATGGGTTGCAGCGCATGTCCGGTTCGACGCTTCTCTCACTTTCACTTGTCGGTCCAGTAGCCGGGCTCTAAAACTTGCACTCCGTATCCGCCGTCTACCCAACGCGGCTGAACATACCTGCCTTTGTGGACTGGTTGTTGGGCTTGTATGATCACCGTGGGCTGAGGCTGTTCAACCGCAATCACGCCACCATCTCCACCAACGAATCCGTCCCCATCAAAGAATCCACGACGATGAAAGCCATGCAAATGCGTTCGCTGACCTGGACGCGAGACACGGAAATGGGTTTGCTGCCCGACTGGACGCGAAACATGGAAGCCCCCCGAACTAGCACGGAAGCTCCCCGAGCTACCGCTGACGCGGCGAGCGCCTAATGCAAGGCAAGGTAGAGCCAAAACAGCAAAAGAAACCAATGCAAATATCGACAAAAAACTCCTATTCTTCCCTCTGTCATAAATCGTCATCTCGCTTACCTCTTTTCGAGAAACCATTGGGACCGCCTCAAATCACCTCATCTCAACCTTCGCGGGCGTGGATTTACGATGATTGGCCGCAGCGGAGCGACAGATCCATACCAGCCTGGTACCACTATACCTCCTTGAAAACAGCACGAGTTATAAGCCGGATATTGCGGTAGATACAGCTGATAGTGCATCGCGTGCAGCTCGTAATATGGGTCATATTCTTGCGGCTCGCCCTGATACTGAGCGCCATTCCAGTACGGGTTGTAATCATAATACGGATCATACGGCTGCCCATGAACAACACGAGCGCCTAAGACAACGAGACATAGAAACATCGCTATCAGAAAAATCTTCTTCATCGATCACACCTGCCAATAAGAGCTAGCGCAAGCGCTGTACCACCGAACGCAACTATGACGAATAGCTAAAAAACTGTGGCGGTGGGGAAACTTAGAATCTAGCCATTTGCGTGCGAAGGAATCATGTGTCGAAGAATCCCGCCGATCGAGCGGCAGTGGCCGAAATGTCGGCAGAGTGACGAGGGTGGCTGCGATTAACACGATTCTTTGAGTATTTTCCGGCTTCATCCTTGTCTGAGCTTTATCAGGACACGCGCAGCAGGGGTTTTTAGAAGCTGCTGGCAAATTCTTCATCGTCAAGATCGATGCAGCCGGGACAACGGCTCCCGCCGTATTCCACGATAACGCCCACGGCGCGTTCGCGCAGCACTACGGCTATTCACACGAAGTAAATCGTAAATGAGCCAGGGTCACTATCGTTCTATGTGGCCTCGGGTCGGGCTGCGACAATGACCCTGGCAGTATTCCCATCTGTGGCTATTCCTTTCAGCAAGCTCGCACATCATTTTTTTAATGAAAGCGGTTGTGGTTCCCCGTAAATAAAGTCATCCATCATAACGATATCGTTTTCCGTATCATCATTGGGCCCTGGCGCTGCGTTGCCGGTTGTTATACGAACCCGCGCGATCACCGCCTCGTCAAACACGATGCCGAAGAACGAAAGACTGGCATCACCCGGCGAGGCCGGAACGAAACTACTGAAAATCAGCTTCGCGTTTTCATCGAAATACTCGATCAACGTGCTGGCGCCACGAGGGTTTCCACGCCTCCCGAGAGGGCCGATCCCATTTGGTTCGTCAACATCTGTGAAGATCGCACCGAAGCCACGGACGGTGGCCGGAAAAGCACCGCTGAAACCGGGCACGAAGAACAAAGCTTCGGTGATGTTGCTGCCGACTGGGGTGAACAGGCGTAAAGGGCTAAACGTGCTAAACGTGGTGGCATAGGTTGGATTATTGAAGAGACCTGCAAGGCCATTCGTCGGCCCGCCGGAGGGGGGAGCCTGCGAAAGGCCGAGCCCAGGTGTGCTGAATTGTCCTCCGCGAGTGTTCAGAAATACATTGAACGGCGTTGCCGGATCTGTGGTTGCGTCCACACCACCACCGCCATCCCAGTTGATCTCGCGCCGACCGGTTGCGAGCGGCCCTGCCGCATTGCCGTTGTTCGGATCGCCCAAGGCAGCACGGAAGTCATCGACGATTCCCTCAATCGACTCGGCTGTTGGCCCTGCCGCCTGGAACACAGCGGGGACAAGCAACTTGTTTCCTTGCTGTGCAGTGTCGCCAACGCGAACGAGCACGGTCAGAGCGAACCCAAATATGAGTCCGAGGGTTAAAAATAAATGCCTCTTCATGATTGCATTCTCCCTTCTAGTTTTGATTCGATTATGAACAAGAAGTTTATAAGTGATGTCTCAATCCGCCTAAGAGTAAGAAAACCCGCCTCATCTCTTTCGTCTTCTTTTGTTGCGGTGGGGCGCGGCAATGCCGTTCGGGTTTGCCGTGCAATAGGTGCCAGATCATATTCTGCTCCTTGAACGGAACAGCGGGCTAGCTTATGCAACAACGCTATCATTGAATTGAGGCAAGTAAAGTTAAATTTTGGTTAGGCATGAAAATCGTATAGCGAAAAAGTGATTTGTGGTTGTTATTTACTCATGAAGATAAAGAACCGCCCGCGCCGCTCTTCACTCGTCCACCGAATCGACTCCATTCACACGCAAAAACCGGCTCTATTCGATATTCTCTACCGTATCGCAGGCATACGCGGCAGATCCGGCCCGCCAGGCAACCAGAACGCGTTCAGACACGGTTTAGCGGGCATCGCACAGCGCCGTTCCGGACGGTGTTCTCAATCCCACTGAGCACTCGATTCGAGAAGAAATCCTGGCTGGATTGCTCGCCGACAAGGGCGGCGATGCGCAGATAAGCACAGCCATGCGGGTGTTGGCCGAGATAATCGCCAGCGACGTGTCGCTATTGGTCACGTTCAACCAGGCAATCGACGGCGTCATCCAGAACAATCAGAAGGCCAGGCAAAACCCCAAGGCGGCTCAATTAACAAGAAAACCCAAAGATTTCGAGAGGCGTTCACTTGGTATCCGACAATGGCAGAGATTGTTCTGCTCACGTTCAGGCACAGAACGAGCACGGCAAAGTGCAGACATCACTTAGTGCCGAGGTCATCTTCTTTTTTTCCGGCGACCGGAATGAACAGGGACTGACCGAATTTCTTCCCAAATTTACGGATCACATTCTGAGTTTCCGGCGCGACCATGAAATCGGCGAAGGCTTTTCCGCCGACGGAGTTGATGCGCGGACCGTTGGCGGGATTCACTTCCACGACGGAGTAGATATTCAAGAGTGCTCTGTCGCCTTCGATCAGGATTCGCAACCTGACCCTGTTGCGCAAAGGGCTGACCCCGTTGCGCAAAGCCAAATAGGTTCCACGGTCTGTTATGGTGTAGGCGTTGCGCTCGTTGGCAAAGCCCAGGGTTGCACCCATGCCTTGCCTTGCTTCCATATACCAACTGCCTTTTGGCTCGATCCCGGCAGCTTTCCAAAGTGATTTTTCCAAATTGTGGGTGCCTGAGTTATCACTGCGTGAGACGAAACTGACCTTTGCTTGCTCGATTGCTTTGAGTGCGCCGCTTGCGCTCTTGGATGAGCGTACTTTTGCAGGGTCTTCTTTGGGGCCAATGATGACGAAATCGTTGTACATCACCAAACGACGATTGAGCAGTTTACCCTCAGCGACATACTGTTTTTCCAGGCTCGGTGCATGAACCAGCGCCACATCAGCATCGCCTTTCGCTGCAAGCGCGAGCGCCTGCCCAGTGCCCACGGGAACGGTTTTGACGGAATAGCCCGTCTGTTTTTCAAAGAGTGGAACCAAAACACCGAGCAAACCGGAATCTTGGGTGCTCGTCGTGGTGGAAAGGATGACGTTTTTTTGAGTCACCTCTGCTGCCTCTACTATATTCAATGACCAGAGAGAAATAAGAAATAAAATGAGAGCCTGCATCGCACCTTCCGGTTAGGCGATATTTATCACGCAAATGAAACCGATTTCCGCGTAATCGGCTACAGAGCACTATTTCCGGCGAACCGCAGCCCGTCTCTAATCCTTGCCGACCAACATCATCCTCCAGCTCAATTTTATTGGAGCGTCGAGATGGTTTATATTGGACTTTGGTCCAATCTTGGGAGCGCGGGCAGTCAAATATGAATTACCGAAAGGACAAAGGTGAAAGGCGCAAATAACTCGCTTCGCGAATGGACATCGAATTGAAAAGGCACGCTGATTGAATATCAGAGGTCCGAATCGAACTCAGATCATCCAACGACAGTTTCTTGAGACTTTCATCGTTTATCTGTGACGCGGTGGGTTCTTAGCATCCCACCACTGCTGGTAACGAGCCGGCGCCGACGGGTCGTGTTTGACGCTATAATTGAAATAACTCACGCTGATTTTCAGCTGACACGCCCCGCTCCTGGGATCATATAAATCAAAGCCAGAATTCGCGCCTGCGGCCGCCATCTCATTGATCAGCGGCATCTCGTCCCGGCACGGATCGCACCAGCTGGCGAAAAAGTTCAAAATCACCGTTGACCGCGCAAGCCTTCCAGACTCAGCGATTTTCCATCAAGAGATTTGAGCTCAAAGCCGATGGCCGGCGCACCGATCGTCGGTACGGACGTTTGCGCAACACGCCAGTGCTGCGACCGAAGCGCATGAACAAAACCTACGATCATCCGTTTGAAAGCATATTCTCAACGATGACTAGCAGGTCATTAAGGACGTAGGGCTTGTCCACAAAGTATTTGATGCCCGCCGACCTCATGTCAGTTTTGATTTTCGGGTCCAGATAACCACTTGCCAAAACTACTTTAACAGCGGGATTCACAGTCCTCATTTCGCGAAACACCTGATCGCCTGTCTTTTTGGGAAGTCGAACGTCCAGTAGGACCGCGTCTATTTCTCTCGCCTCACGGCGATAAATTTCGAGCGCCTGTTCTCCGTCCGTGGCCTGCAAGACGCGAAACCCATGCCTCGAAAAAAACCTCACAAGAAGACGCAGCATGCGTACTTCGTCTTCGACGACGAGAATAGTGGAACTCTCTTCTTTTGCCCCGAAAAAGCTACTTTTGCCCTGATCCAGCCAAATTCCCCGGGGACGAAACGACCGGAAAGTAGAGATGGAAAGTTGTTCCATGTAACTGCTCGCTTTCTACATCGATGAGACCGTTGTGACTCTTCACAATCCCGTACGCCACCGAAAGGCCAAGTCCCGTGCCTTTGCCAACTTCTTTGGTAGTGAAGAACGGCTCAAAAATTCTGCTCTGGATGCTCTCGTTTATGCCCGTGCCGGTGTCGGCGATATCGATGGACACATAACCATCGGCGCCTAACCCGCCATAAATTTTCAGCTCTGAAACATCGACGACGCCGGTTTTGAGCTGCAGAGTGCCACCGTCCGGCATCGCGTCGCGCGCGTTTACGCACAGGTTGACTAACACTTGCGTGATTTGGCTCTCGTCCGCCATGATCCAAAGAGGAGCCGGGGCCAGATCCAAGGTGACTTCGATATGTTTCGGGAAGGTTCCCTTGAACAAGCTGCTGAGCCCCTGAATGAGCGTGTTAACTTCCACAGGCTCCGTCTTGAGCTCTCTTTTTTGGGCTAAGGTCAGCAGTTGTTTGACAAGCGCGACGCCGCGCGATGTGGTTTCGAGAATCGTTTCGACACTCTCCTCTATCTCTTCGGCGGGAGTTTCAGGATTTAGAACAGCAGTGTAACCCTGGATGATATTCAGCATGTTGTTCAAATCATGGGCGACACCTGCGGCCAGCACTCCCAGGCTTTCGAGCTTCTGCGACTGACGAAGTTGTTCTTCGAGCCGCTCTCGTTCTTTCATGTCTTGAAGCAATGCGTGGTTGGCTTGGCGCAATTCCGCGGTGCGTTCAGACACCATTTTTTCTAATTGCCGATTGAAATCTTGACGCTGGCGCTCAAGTTGCTTGCGCTCGGTGATGTCACGGGCGACTTTCGAGGCGCCGACGATCTCTCCATTGGAGTCTTTCACGGGGGAGATAGTGAGCGAAATGTCCAAGTGAGAACCGTCTTTGCGCATTCGGATGGTCTCGAAGTGGTCCACTCGCTCGCCCCGTTTGACGCCGCTCAATAATTTTCGGTTCTTCATCAAGCCGATCAGGAGGGATGATCATAGTGATCGGCCTGCCGATCGCTTCGGCGGCAGTGTAGCCGAACAATCGTTCGGCGCCCTTATTCCAGCTGGTGATGATCGTATTCAGATCCTTGCTGATAATGGCGTCGTCGGAAGAATCAACGATAGCGCTCAGCAAAGCGCTGGCATCCTGGCTTTGTTTACCTTCGGTAATATCACGTGCTTGAGGTTCGATGTTGTGGACGTCGACGGGATGCTTATTAGCCATTTTATCCTTCATGGGACCATTCTAATTTATCACACCCAATCAACGGAGGAGTTCATCCATGCATCCAACGATATCATGGAGGTATAGACGTCGATATGGGTCTCAAAGAGCAAAACCTCGGTCGCTGCCCATAACGACAAGACAGCGCTCGGTTTCGGCTGAAAATCGCTTTTAAAAACGCACTCTACCGGATTTTGAGTCCGTAAAAACTGAACAGCATGAGTCAGCAGAGGGGAGTGGCTAAAGCTCGCGCAAGGGATCGAGCGCGCTTGCTATGTCTCGGGCGGCGTCAAGATGCAGAACTTCGGCGGTAAAAAGGAGTTTTTCAGCTTCAATCTCGTCGCACAGTATCGCTATCGTCCGCCGGTCTTCATTGTCGATTGTGTGATGCAGAACGATCCCGTTTTTCAAGATCGCATATTCCGGCCGTATATCGGAGCACCAGTTCAAGAACTCGTCGTAGTGTTCGGGCTCCATTTCGATCAGTAGTTTCAAGGCTCCACGTTAAGGCTCGGTCACCTTTAATGCAAGAAAAAAGTTGTTCTTG
>Ga0114129_10013824_pt1 | contig 11500 bp, 10 predicted proteins | sample RhiMetdeltSRZDD1_FD_80071 | JGI IMG/M metagenome (GOLD analysis project Ga0114129, IMG submission 80071) | Populus rhizosphere microbial communities from Tennessee, USA - Rhizosphere MetaG P. deltoides SRZDD1 (version 2) (version 2) | ecosystem: Host-associated > Plants > Roots > Rhizosphere >... | reverse complement strand
TTTTTACGCAGCTTGTTGATGAGATCTGCTCGCAAAGTAATGTTACTGTAGTTTACGTTAGCCATTACGAGCATCATATTCCAAAAGTGGTGAATAAGAGAATACAATTAAATAACGGCATGGTCATTTAATTGCGGGCCAGTCATTGTCGGACAGATCAACATCCATAATCGTTTTGTCCGGATCAACTGTTACCTGTTTAATTTTCGATGTAGAGCTAACAGCCATTCTCCATGTATCACTACGATACCATACTTCAACCGGAAGATTGATCCTGTTTGTTTTACCGTTTTCTTCTTTTACCTCAATTACCAACGGCACAGGAAGCTTTTCATAACACTTTAAAGTTATAATGGAACCAGAAGCCGGATCATTGTTTGCATAGATAACGTCCGTTACGCCAAAATCAATTTTCCATTGGTTAAGGAACCATCCACGCCAGAAATAGTCCAGCGTTTCACCTGAATGATTTTCGATGATGTGGAAGAAATCGTAAGGCGTCGGGTGCTTGAAGGCCCATTGGTGCGTATAATATCTGAAGGCGCTGTCGAACCGTTCCGCTCCAAGAATATTTTCACGGAGCAACTGCAATCCGAATGCAGGTTTGCGGTATAAGACCGTACCAAAATTATACGGCTGCACCACATCGGCGATTGTAGAAATGCTCTCTGACCTGTCGTTGAAAAAAACTTTGGCGAACCGCTCAGCAGAGAGTTCGCGGCTATCGGCATACTCGCCATTATTAAAGGCTTTGGCTGCAAGGGTATTGATAAAAGTGTTGAACCCTTCATCCATCCAGCCATATTTTCTTTCATTGCTGCCAACGATCATCGGGAACCACATATGGCCAAATTCATGAGCCGTAACACCCCAAAGACCTTGCCTTACAGCAGTTGCACCACAGAAAACTATGCCTGGATATTCCATACCCGACACGATCCCGGCAACATTGGTCGCTACCGGGTAGGGGTAGGTGTAAAGATATTTTGAGTAGAACTCTATTGACGCTTTTGTGTATTCAGTAGACCGGTTCCACGCTGTGTCGGCTGCTACTTCGGCAGGATAAGCCGACATGGCCAATGCTTTTTTTCCTCCGTCGAGATTAATTCTAGCTGCATCCCAGACAAAAGCAGGCGACGTGGCAAACGCAGCGTCCCTTGTGTTCAGGCATTTGAACTTCCATGTCAAACGCTTACTGGCAGAGGGCCTGCTGGAAGGGTCTGCAACTTCATCAGCTGAGCGAAGCAATACCGTTTTATCACTTTTGCGTGCGGCGGCCAGCCTTTCGATCTGTTTTGCAGTGAGTACTTCCTGCGGATTAACAAGTTCGCCGGAGCCAACTACAATATGGCTGGCGGGAACATTAACACTGTAGTTGATGTCGCCATATTCAAGATAAAACTCACCCTGGCCGAGGTAAGCCTGTGTGTTCCATCCAAGCACATTATCGTATACACACATCCTCGGAAACCATTGCGCTATTTCGTAAATCACACCGTTCTTTGTCTGAAGACGGCCGGTTCTGTCCGAACCATCTTCAGGTATCGGATATGAATATGATACAGTAACAGACACTTTTCCGCCTTTACTTTTGAGGGCCGACGGAAGATCAATTCTCATCCTCGTGTCGTTGATCATTGGCGTTACCTTAGAGCTCTTTCCATCCTTTGTAACGGTAACAGAACCGATCTTATAGCCACCGTTAGAATTCTCGCGCGTCATCCATCGTCCGCCTCCTATCGGTGCTGCTGCGAGTCCTTTAGACGACTGGTCGTACAGGTTCTGGTCAAGTTGTATCCACAGAAAAGTGAGGGCATTAGGGCTGTTGTTGGTGTAACTTATCTCCACTTTACCACTGATGGTATTTGCGGTATCATCCAGCGTAGCGATTATATTATAATCGGCCCTGTTCTGCCAGTAACCCGGGCCGGGTCTGCCATCGGCCAGCCTTATGTCGTTACCAGTGTTAGGATAAAATTGAGGGGCAAAAGCCTCATGCGGATCATACCTGGATGTTTTCTGAGAAAAAGAAGATTGGGTTACAATTGTAATAATAAAAAGTAATGAGACACGCGCCAATATCATATTGAGAACTCTTTAGTTTAAGTGCGCAAAAATACCGATATATGCCTTAAGCTTTTCACTATTGAAATTGATAACTTTACCGCTCATATAATTTTGCTTACCTATGCCTCAAAAAGAAGACACTCTGCAACAGGTTCTTAATGGATTGATGACGCGTTACAAGGAACGCGTTCCCGATGTCTCGGCAATATTCCAGGCCATGATAAAGGAGCGGATCATTAACGATCCTTCAGAGATCGAAAACGATCACATCGCTTTCCGGACGATGGGTGTGAAATTTCTGGGCATTCGATCTCTTGAAAAGATATTTCTTCATTACGGTTACAAACGAATGGATCATTACTATTTTCCAGAGAAGAAACTCGATGCTTACTGGTATTCGCCTGCTGATCCCCGGAATCCAAGAATTTTCATCAGCGAATTACGCGTCCATGATCTTTCACCAAATGGAAGAGCGATCATAAAAAGTTATACGGATGAAGTGAGATCGGACCCCGCCGATAAGCTTAACCTTAACAATGCATTTGCGGTTGATGAGTTTCTACATAGCGGTTTGTGGAGATTACCCACATGGGATGACTACAGTTCGCTGGCTGATGAAAGTGAGTATGCCGCCTGGACTATATACAACAGGTATTACCTGAATCATTTTACCATTAGTGTACATAACCTTAAAGACGGCTATAACACTATTCAGGATTTTAACATTTTTCTAGAGAAATACGGCTTCATACTTAATGACTCGTCGGGCAAAATAAAAAGAAGTCCGGATGGCGGCCTATTGCAAAGCTCCACCATTGCACATATGATAAATGCTCCGTTTGCCAATGGTGAACAGCACTGTATACCCGGTTCTTACGTTGAATTTGCAGAACGGCGGGTGCTGCCTGAATTTGCACATCTTCAACGAAATGAAATAAAAAGGGAACATCGCCGCGAAGGGTTTGAAGCCTCGAACGCAGACAAGATTTTCGAAAGCACATATTCTTCTCAGACCAGCCGCGTTAAATAAGAGTAGTTGTGTAAATCATTGCACACAGCGTGAAAATCGCAGCACTAAAATTTTTGTGCCACAATAATTTAGAAAAAATTTTTTTGCATGAAAATATTTTGGCACAATTCTTATTGTATCCCTGTAGATCTTATGAATTCCGTGATGATTGCCTGTTATGCACTTACAGTAACTAACATTTTCTGTAGTGAATGACACCTGTCCGGTAACGGATGGAATTTTTAAATTTAAAAACGAATAATTTATGAAAAAAGTTCTTTTAGCAACAGGTTTAGCTCTTGGAGTGTTAACATTTACAATGGCTGGTTCTAATCACGCAACAGCGCCGGTTAGTCATCTGACTAAGGACACTGTTCCGGAAGATACTACTCAACCAACACCGACACCTGATACTACAAAGAATCAGTAATCGTTAACGACTAATCTAAGCTATACATTTAAGCCGGTATCATTAACCGGCTTTTTTGTGTTTATACTTTTCCGGATCAAAAAAACAGGGAAAGTAAATACAATCCCTGGGTGCCTTATTAAAGTACAGGCATGAGAAAAAAATGTCTGGATTTCCAATGGCATTCTGCCCATTTTCTCAGCCTTTATATCGATTCATTATACTCTGCGCAAATGTATTGTATTTTATAATTAACTTTCTATTATGGTGTCATCTGTACGCAAAGACTTCAACAAGCATTTCTCCACCGAAAAATACAATGCCTTTTTAAATGAGTTGAATGAAATATATCCAGGGGCGATTGACTTCCGGCTGGCAGAAACACCTGTTTTTATACCGAAGCATTTTACAGAGAAGATGATCAGTGCCTGCGACACAATTATCGACCTGATCACAGATCCCGCCTTCATGAACATTACAGCGGACAGTATACCCGAAACTGATAAAGTTGCGGGCAGTTACGGTTATCCACAAACGTTGGTGTTCGACTATGGCATTTGCCTGAGCAGTGATGGGAAGCTGGAGCCACAGCTAATAGAAATGCAGGGATTTCCAAGTCTTTACGGCTTTCAGGTTATCTACCCTGACGTTCTGAGAAAACATTTCAGCATCCCCAATAATTATACACATTACCTCGGCGGCCATAACCGCAACACTTATACGAGTTTATTAAAAGAAGTGCTGCTGGGAAAACATCAGCCTGAAAATGTAATTCTGCTGGAATTAAAACCGCATGAGCAGAAGACACGCGTGGATTTCTATTCAACCCGCGATCTCACGGGCATTCAAATTGTTTGCATCACCGAACTTATTAAAGAAGGTGAAGAGATTTTTTACCTTCTCGATGGAAAAAAGACAAAGGTCAACAGAATCTACAACAGGCTGATATTTGATGAATTTAACGCGCGTAAAGATCTGGGTGATATCATCGACATCCGTGAAAAAGCCGACGTTGAATGGGTGCCACATCCCGACTGGTTTTACCGCATCAGCAAGTACACGCTTCCATTCATTACACATCCATATGTTCCCGAAACATTTTTCCTGAATGAAATAACACAACTACCCGCCGACCTCCAGAATTTTGTACTGAAGCCATTATTTTCCTTTGCTGGTCAGGGGGTGGTAATAGACGTTAAGCAGGAGGACCTTGATAGAATTAATGACCCGCATAATTGGATCCTGCAGCGAAAAGTAAATTATGCCGATGTGATTGAAACACCCGATATTCCTGCGAAAGCAGAGATACGCCTGATGTACTTATGGAAAGAAGGTGCCGCCAGGCCCGAGCCTGTTATCAATCTTGCCAGATTAAGCAAGGGAAAAATGATCGGCACCCGCTATAATAAAGACAAAGAATGGGTGGGCGGCAGCGTTGCCTTTTTTGAAATGTAAACACCTATTTCCACGCACCCAGAAACGTTCGCTCGAAACTGATCAGCCAGCTTTTTTCGGCCATTCTGTACATGTTGCCAGAAAGCTGAAAGCGATAACCGATGTTAAGCTTCGCGTTGCTGTTGAATATGAATTGCACAGCCGGAGCGAAGTCCACCACATATTTCTTCATGTCCAGTGTTCTCTGTCCCAGCAGTTCTGTGTACACATTAAAGTTTGTTTGTTTGAAATTCTTATAGTTCAACGGAAATACAAGATAGCCTGCCGACAAAGAATAGTTGATTGATTTCTTCGGGATGTCAATCATGATTTCCGTAGTCTTGTTCTGATGGGTTTGAAGATAACTCAGTGTGGACGACACTGCCAGTTTGTTCCAAAGCTGAGTAGCAATTAATCCTCCCTGGAAACCACTCATGTCGCCTTCTATTCCGATGTCGTCGAACATTCCGATATTACGGCTGTAGGAATATTCGCCGAACGCAGCCATCCTGAAATGCTTATGCACATCATCGTTTGATAAAAACCGGTATTTGAGATAGGTTCTTGCCGACTCCCAACGGACATTCGTGGTGTACATATCAGAGAACGTTGAAGCAAAATGCAACATCCATTTTCTATTCAGGCCGAACATTATTTCCGGAGTGTATCGCTGCATATAGTTCGTGGCTTCCGGATGCTTTGAATATTTACCTGTAATCTTTCCGCTGATGGATTGTGAAGGCATGTTAGATGCAGGCTCGGTAAACACGTACAGCTCCTGTCCTTGCGCATGCAGCATAAAAAGCATCCCTCCCACCAGGAGGGATGCCTTGATAAAGCTTATACCTTTCATCACGCAATAATTATAGCATTACATGATAAATACGTTCGTTGTGGGATGAGCCCATCTTAACGCAACATTCTTCAGCCTTACCGGTTTCTACACAGGGATGATCAGTTGCAGCAGCAACTTTTTTGAATTCTTTGGCCGTAACATAGTTCTTGTCGACCAACGTGATGGTTTGCTTTCCATTAAGCACCTTTTCTGACGACTTAATGAAATGAAAGGTTTTACCACCAATTTCAACATGACTATCGCTGCTGATAGGAATATTATTAAAATCACCGGTCAATTTAAACTTCGACACGGAGAAGCCTGCATCTTCAACTGCATTCTTTAGCAGGTCAGGATCTACAGCAGCTCCATTCCTGAAGGTGATTACAAATTGTGAATTTTTGATATCGGTATCTATTTTTTCAACTCCTGATATTTTTTCCAGCGAATTGTAGATTGCCTTTGTACACATTGCACAAGTGAGGCCTGCTGCGGTTAAGCTGGCGCTCTGAAACTGTGCGTTGGCGAAGATTGATGTTAGCAGGACGGCCGCAACAATAAATAACTTTTTCATTAAACGGTATTTAGAATAAATAATTTGTTTCTGTGGTTATGAAAAGAACCAAATTAAATTCTAAATACGCTGTTGTAAACTGAAAGATTATTGCTCCTGAAATCGGGAGGAGAATGATACTGTGTATTGTAATGTTCCCTTGAGGGAGCGAATGAAATATTTAATTCAGTGAACGATTTCGGAATTAATGCAGCGAACGTTAACGGTGCTGAAATCGACTTGGCATAAATGTGATCGCTGTCGGCCTTAACAAGCTTGTGTTCGGTGTCGCAGCAGCCCTTTTTTTGCTCCATACCGCACTTGTCGCAGTAGTGCCCAGCCTCGGCACCATAGGTTACTCCCGCTATCCTGCCCATGCAATAGTGGATATTTACTACTACACCACTTGTTAATGTGATGTAGATAATGGCGAGAAGAAATATGATGCCTTTTTTCACAAGACAAAGATACCTGTTAATTAATAAAAGTCCAATAAACACCGATCCTCATTTGTAGGCCGGGATATGGATAATTAGGAGAAACGATATTATTTTTTGTGAATTGTCCGGTTGAAGGATCCAAAGTGTTAAGGTTTTCAAAACGCAGATACGCGGTAAACGTCTTTATACGGAAATGCAGATAAGCGGCTACATCGGGCATCTTCATCTTAATGGTCTGATTCTCCTGGTTGAAGAACTGGCCCGTCAGCGGCGAATAGCCATCGGCTTTGTAAGGACTAAAATACCTGATTTCAAGGCCAAAGCTCGTAAGGAGGTTCTTAAACCCAAGATTTCCGTCGTAACCGACCTGGTTTCGTGTTAAAAAGAAAGGCAGGTTAAGGGGTGGGCTTCCGGTAAGTTGCTGTATCACCACCCAGGTTCTCCAGTTCCATTTGCCTCCTATTTTAAATTGTTTTTCAGCGGTGATCTGAAGCATGTTAAACAGCCTTCCAAACTGGTCGGCCCTCATGAATTCCTTGAAATATGAGTAATTACTTATCAGAAGGTAGCGTCCATATATTTTAGCCTGGATCTTTGGCAGGTCGAACGACCCGAAAATTTCAGTGTAATTCTCTTTGTTAAAATTATGGTATTCATCCAGGTAAAAACTACTGGTACTATCAAATACAAACGAAGGTGTTCTGTTAACATTTGCAAATCCGAGCTCCAGGTAACCGATCTTTCTGCTGATCAATCGCTTCAGGCTGATATGGGCATTGTAGTCGCCGGCATTCATACCGTTTACATAAAAATTACCATATGCTTCCACATCCCATTTTTTGTTCCTGGTTTTATTCCGGTATTCTCCGTGAACAAAAAAGTTATGGTATTTATTTGTCACAGCACCCGTATCAAATGTGCCCGTTAGCATCTGGAATGCTGCACCGGCCTTAAAAAATTGTTGCGAATTTTTTGCATCAGGAAACTGGTAGATAGAAAAATCATTCGTGAAGTCTTTCCACCTGTCCTGAAACGCAAATACGCGTGGTGTGTCCAATTCGTAAAATGTATGATAAAATTCTATGCTGCTGCTGTCGATATTAGTATCGTTGAACCGGTAGTTGTATGTCTTTAGACTTGTTGTAAGCTCTGCTCGAAGCCTTGGATAGAAAAGCGGAATAACGGTTGAGTCGGTTACAATCGAATCCTTGTCGCCTATAAGATCATATTGCTGCCGCAAAATATAACTGGCATTCGTGTAGCGGCTCCCGGTAGTAATACTGTTGGCGAAAAAGTTTGTTGACGTTCCACGTTCTTTAGGACCGATACGAGTGGGAATGCCCGAGCGGTCGCTGAACGTTCCGGAGCTGTCAAGGAAATTAACGTCACTTATACCGCCGTTTTCGGCTGACTGCAATTTATTGCCAACAACCACAACAAAATTCTGGTAGCGTTTATTTTTCGATTGGTACCACGAGCTGAATCGGTAATTGTTGTGATTCGTATTCTGATTTCTGAAGATGCCTGGTGAATTCACTAACCGGTACTGGAAGGATGCGTTCCAATTAGGCATAATATTTTGCGTATGTATCAACCCTAATACCTGCTCGAGCTTACTTCCTATCTGGTATTGTATTTCTGTGAACGGTCGCGTTGTATTGAAGAACCTCGTTTCATACTCATTCAGGTTATATGCATCATATGCATGGAATCCATGATCCCAGCCGGGTTTCATGAGCGGAGGAAATATCATGCTGTGAGTGGCATTACCAACATTACCGAGATGAAAATGATACCAGGGAACAGGAAAACGAGTTGTGAAGTCCGTTATAGATGAATCAAATTTCTGCATCCTGGTTGAATCAAGATAACGGAAGCTGATTGTTATAGAATCCTGCAGGTTATTTCTTTTCTGAAGGCTATCCTTTGCTTTTCCGCCGCCTCCCCCGCCCCTATAGCCTCCGCCTCCTCCAATTCTTCGTAAAGCTCCTCCCGGCTGTGCGAAAGCAGAAGCGGCAAAAGCGGATAAAACTATCAGTAGCAGTAATATTTTAAGCGATTGGTTTCTCATTACAATCCGGCGACAAGTTCTTTGAATATAGCTGTAAGTTTTGGTTCGGCGCTCCTCGCTGCCTCAAGCACTTCTTCATGAGTGATCACTGAATCATCATCGCGTATGCCCATATCCGTTATAACGCTTATAGCAAATACCTTCAGCCCCATATGAACCGCAGCGATATTCTCCTGAACGGTGCTCATGCCTACCGCATCAGCGCCCATAAGGTGAATCATCCTGTATTCAGCGTGCGTTTCGAATGTCGGTCCCGTTACCCCGTAATACACGCCTTCCTGCAAATGTATGTTCAGTTTCTCCCCTACGGCTTTAGCCTTTTCTATAATATCATTACTATACGGTTCACTCATATCGGGGAATCGTGTACCAAGAGTATCTTCATTTTTTCCAATGAGTGGATTCAGAATCGACATGCTGATATGATCATTGATAATCATCAGGTCGCCGACCCTGAATGAGGTGTTTAGTCCGCCGGCCGCATTCGATAACAGAAGATATTTTACTCCCAGGAACTTCATAACTCTTATAGGATAAACAACTTCCTTCGCGCTGTAACCTTCATAATAATGAAACCTGCCCGCCATCGCCACAATCTTTTTCCCATTCAGTTCACCGAATACCAATTGGCCATCATGACCTTCCACTGTCGATACTGGAAAATTAGGAAGGTCTTTATATGCTATGCTGGCTTCGATTTTCACTTCGCTTAAAAAGTTTCCCAATCCGCTTCCAAGTACTATTCCTATTTCCGGTTCTGTCGTATATTTTTTTCTGATAAATGCTACAGTTTCATTCAATTGATCTATTACAGAATGCATAGCTGCAAATATATGAACACGTGTGCTATGCCTGTAAACCTTAACTAACATTTGTTATCTTCGGGCCTATGGGCAGGAATGAATCGAACCAATTGCAGGTTTCTTCAGAAATAGGCAGGTTGAGAAGATTATTAGTACACAGTCCCGACAGCGGATTGGGTAAGGTTGTACCGTCCAAAGCGCAGGACTGGTTATTTGAAGACATTGTACATCTCGACACCATCAGGAAAAAAGAATATGATTATTACATTAAGATCCTCTTGTACTTCATGGATCCTCAGAAAATTAAAGGCAGGCTGAAACATATTGATGCAGCGGAGAATAAAAGAAATTTCTATAAGCCGGGTAGTAATGAGTTTTTCCGGTCGGATAAGGTGATCGAACTGCAATGGCTGCTTGCCGATATTCTGCAGGACAGGGAAATAAAGCTTAAGCTAATAGCATCTGTTTGTGCTGTTGAGAATTGCACATATGAAACAGAGAAGCTGCTGATGACTTTCGATGCCACGCAGCTTGCAAACATTTTCATTACCGGTTCTCTCGACGACGACCGTAAAATGCTCTTCCCTCCGATACCCAATTTTATTTTCACACGCGATATTGGCATTGTCATCAACAAATATGTGCTGTTGAATAAACCGGCCCGCAAAGCGCGCATACGTGAGGCTTTGCTGGCAAAGTATATTTTCTTCAACCATCCCTTGTTCAGGCAATACCAGGATAACATCATTGAGCTTCCAGATGCCGCCAACCATTTTTTGTTGCCCAAAGATGGCGACGATAAGAAGATAACCCTTGAAGGGGGCGATGTAATGGTTGTAACGAAGGATCATCTGCTTATTGGCGTTAGTGAACGTACCACAATGGAAGCTGCGCATAAGGCTATCAATATTCTTTTTGAAAAGAATGTGGTAAAAAAGATCACCATTATAAAAATTCCGAAGAAAAGGGATTTCATGCACATCGACACAGTGTTTACACAGGTGAAAAAGAATGTGTGGGTGATGCTTGGGAACTTTTCAAAGAAAGCAGTGAAAAGAGAAAATGCCGACACTGTGCAACGTATCCTTGAAGGAAATACCAAAAAGGATGACGTACTTAAAATTATCCAGTTCAGAAAAAAGGAGATCGATAATCCGAAATACTTCGATAATCTGGAAGATTTACTTATCGACATCAGTGAGAATGACCTCGATTGTAATGACAAAGTTCAATTCATCTACTCAGGTAACAATGAATTTCCGTTTGATGCCCGCGAACAATGGACAGATTCATGCAACCTTCTCGCACTTAAAGAAGGTGTAATACTGGGTTATGACCGGAACGACAAAACGGTGGAGGCTTTCAAAGAAAATGGATTTAAAATTATTGAAGCGGAAGCATTGCTTAATCAACTTGAGAATGATCATATCGATATTGATAACATGCAGGATACGCTAATTCTGATGCCATCGGCAGAGCTGTCGAGGGCGCGTGGCGGGTTTCATTGTATGAGCATGCCTCTTCTCAGAGATGATCTGGAGTAAAAGAAATGCAAACAACTTCTCACATATTAATGATAAGACCGGTAAACTTCGCATTTAACCGGGAAACGGCGGTGACCAACGCCTTCCAGGTTGAGTCGAACGACAGCGAAGTTCAGCAGAAAGCCATCAGGGAATTTGACTCTTTTGTTGATAAGCTCAGGTCGAAGCGGATCGATGTGATTGTGATAAATGATACACCTGAACCATATACTCCTGACTCGATTTTTCCAAACAACTGGATCTCGTTTCATAACAATGGTGATGTGGTACTTTACCCCATGTTTGCAGAAAACAGGAGACTCGAACGTAAACCAAATGTAATTGCAGAGATAAAA
>Ga0114129_10013822_pt1 | contig 11501 bp, 11 predicted proteins | sample RhiMetdeltSRZDD1_FD_80071 | JGI IMG/M metagenome (GOLD analysis project Ga0114129, IMG submission 80071) | Populus rhizosphere microbial communities from Tennessee, USA - Rhizosphere MetaG P. deltoides SRZDD1 (version 2) (version 2) | ecosystem: Host-associated > Plants > Roots > Rhizosphere >... | reverse complement strand
TGGCCGGTCTCGGACCACGCCAGGCGCCGCAATCTCGCTTTCAATGCCTTTATGTCCATGGCCGCGCTTCCTCTTGAAATCGAAACGTGACACCGCGGCGGCGCGTCATCGCCCGTCGCGCATATCTCTACGAGCGACTAGGCGTTCGCCGCCGTCTGTAACTTCGACGCGACGGTATCGAAGATCTTGTTGATGGCCTGCCCCGAGCTGGTGACCGCTGCGACTGCCACGAGGGCAATCAGCGCCACGAGCAGCGCGTATTCGAGGAGGTCCTGACCCGAGTCGTCACGCACTAAGGTGCGCATCCGAATGATTGAGTTCCCCACTGTTACCTCCATGTCGGGTGCGCGCAATTGCAGCCAATGTGCATCCCAGGTACGACACGGACGACGCGCGACCTATCTGCCGCGCGCCGTCCGTCGAAAGCACCGAGTGACAGGGAACGACTACGCGTTCGCCGCGGTCTGCAACTTCGACGCGACCGTATCGAAGATCTTGTTGACGGCCTGTCCGGAGCTGGTCACCGCAGCAACCGCCACGAGAGCAATCAACGCCACGAGCAGCGCGTATTCGAGCAGGTCCTGGCCGGAGTCGTCGCGCGTCAGCGCGCGCATGCGGGTAATCAGGTTCTTCACGGGTTACCTCCTGCGCGTCCATGACGCGCAAATCAAGTGTTCGAGATCCGATCACGGCCGCCACGCCACGCCGTGACTCGGCCCCCTAATGGGCAACGGCTGTGCCACGGCGAGCATGACCATCCCGCCGCACGCGTAACCTGTTGCTTCGTCGGATGATGCGCATCTTCACGCATGGCGCGTGCCGGCCGCAGATGACGCCTCTCGATCAAGGGCGCGAACGCTGGATTCGTAACCGAAACTCCCTGAACTGTTCATGCCGACGTGTGACACATCGCGACGCATCGCACGTCAGCGAGTGATCGCGACGCAACGAGTGGGCGTTCACTTTCGTAATCGATCCCCGAGTTTTGTACGCGGCGTTGAACCCGCGGCGGCCTGATCGTCGCGCGAGACCTCTTGATCCTGTTGATTGCGCACAAGGACACGGCCTGCACGACGTCGGGAACGACAATTGCCAACTGAGCGCGGGAATATGACGAAGGTGAGTTTGCGGGCGAGGCTACGGGAGGGCGCGCTGTCGCTTCTTGCGCTTGCCGCCCTGCTGTCGGTGCTCTATGTGGGCGACTTCCGCGTGCGCGAAGGTGCGACGCACATCGTCAGCAGCACGTCGAACAGCGGCGTGACGCGCTATGGAAGTCAGTTCGCCGCCGATACGTCGAACGTGCTGCGCAACGTTCGCGACGGAGGGGTGCAGAACGCCGCGATGACGGCCTTTCTCGGCACCGCCGCCGTGCTGCTGCTGTGCATGTTGAAGTCCTGAGAGAGCGAATCGTTTATGTCAATCATCCTCGCCATCGAGCCCGATCGCCGCCGGGCAACCCAGCTGACCGCTATGGCACGCGCACACCTTCGTGCGGAACTGCTCGTCGCGCCGACAGCGGCACAAGCCATCGAGACACTCGACGGCCGCGTTCCTGACGTACTTCTTACCGCCCCTCTGCTACCATCGCACGAGGAAGCGGCGATGGCAGAATATCTGCGGCAGCTTGGGCCTGCTGCCACGCACGTGCAGACGCTCACGATTCCATTGCTCGCCGGCGGCGCAGACCGCGATCGACCGGTGCTGTCCGCGTTTCGCCGCGATCGAGGCGGTCGCAATCGCACCGAACCCGAAGGCTGCGATCCGGCTGTATTCGCCGAGCAGATTACGGAGTACCTCCGCGAGGCCCGAGAGCGGCGCGAGGCTCCGGCGCCGGCTCCGCCTCCCTTGCGCCCGGCACCGGCGCCAGCTGTTGACAACGCGCAGGGAACACGCCTTGCGACGGCGAAGAGTGGAAAGAGCGAACGGCTCGCCCGGCTGCTCGCCGCAGCGGTCGAAGAAACACCCGACGATTTCAAGGAGTTTCTGTTGCCGCCGGCGCCGGCAAGCCCGTTTTCGCCGGCAGCCGACGAGCCCGACGCTCAATTCCTCGCAGACATTGCACAGGTCGCGGAGGTCGCACCCGACATCAAACTCTCGCGCTCCAGCAACAGCTTGACATCCGACGACATCCCGACCTATGAGTTCGACACGACGGCGGCTGACAGGCGCTCGCTGCTCCGCGATGACGTGCCGCTTGAATCCACTCCGAATGCGAAACTCGTCCCGTTTACGGTTCGCGACGACGAGACCAGCGTTTCAGATGTGACGCCGGCCGGCAATGTTTCCGCCTCAATCGTTGCGCCCAGGATGCGAAGACGCGCGCATCGAGCCCAGCCCGTCCATGACGAGTGGGGCTTCTTCGATCCCAGTCAGTGCGGCTTCCCCGCGCTGATTGCCAAGCTCGATGAGATCGCGGCGCGCGAGAGCGACAGCTAGCGTCAGCTCACTGTCCGTTACCGACAATGCGAGCCGTGAATGGCTCGCGGTGCTCTGCACCGTTCTCGCTGTGTACCTGGTGCTTGTCATCGGTATCCAGCGTCTCGCGACATCAAGCGAGTGGATCATCGGCGACTGGCTCATCAACTACTCGGACGGATTCATTCGGCGTGGACTGATTGGCGAAGTCGCCCGGCAGCTCCACTACATGGCGGGAATTGATCCGGTGTCGTTCGTGGTGATCTGCAAGGCATTCTGCTATGCGGCGATGGCCGCGTCGCTTCTGCTCCTTGCAGCGCGGCGCACGATTGGTTTGATCGAGCTTGCCGTCCTTCTCTCGCCCGCGTTGCTGCCGTTCGAAATCAACGATCCGCTGGGCTCTGGCCGCAAGGAAATCGTTCTTCTCGCACTGTTCGCGATGTATGTGGTGGCGGACGAGTTGCTCCCCCGTACCGGGAAGCGCCCGCAGCAACAGTGGCGGTTCTGGTACCTCCTGCTGACCCTCCCCGTGTTGACCTTGATGCACGAAGGGTTGTTCTTCTTCTTCCCCTTCTTCTTCGTGTACGCGTGGATGAAACACGACGATGTGCGTCGCGAGGCGGTCGTCTTCGGGGTGCCGTATCTCGTGTCTGCCTGCGGTGTCGCGCTGTCATGGATCTTCCGCGGAAACACTGGAATCGCGGCCGCCATGTGTTCAAGCCTGACGTCGATGGGGGTCAATCCCAAGGTGTGCGCAGGGGGCGCCATCGACGCACTCGAGCGGTACGACGTGCGCATCGGCATCGGCGATATCCAGAGATATCTGCTGCTGGCGATTCTGACTTTCGGTCCCCTGCTCTGGTACGGCGCGCAGGCAATCAGTGCGCCACGTCGTCGCCCGTTTCTGACAGGCCTCTGCCTGGCCGCCCTTTCGACGGCTCCGCTCTATGTGCTGTCCGAGGATTGGGGAAGATGGCTGCACACGACCGGCATGCTCGTGTTCGTGACTGTTTTCGCGTGCAAGGACGCCAACGTCCATGTGCCGGCCAGACGGCCGGCCTTTGCCGTCCCCTTTTTCGCAGCGATAGCGATCTTCGCGTTCTCATGGCAGCTGCCGCATTGGATCCACTCGCCACTGCCCATGGTCCGTCCCTCGGCTGAACACGCCGTGATGTTGGTGAAAGCGCATGTCCTCCACACCGCCACGCAGTAGTTTCACGATGCTTCGCGTAGCGCTCTGGTGCGTCCTGCTGGCCGCAGTCACGCATACCAGCGCCGATCCGGACTTGTGGGGGAACGTGCGGTTTGGGCTGGACATCCTTCGGGACGGAAGCATCCCGCACACAGACTCGTACTCCTTCACCACCGATCGTGCATGGGTGAATCATGAATGGCTGTCCGAGGTCTTAATCGGGCACGCGTTTCGTGCCGCTGGAGACGTCGGTCTCATCCTTCTCAAACTTGCCGCGGTCGGCAGCATCGTTCTGCTGCTCTGGCTCACGCTGCGGCGGGAGCGAATCTATTCCGCCATCGTCGGTGACACGGCAGTTGCCGTCACCATCGTCCTGACGTTCGAACAAACGCGCTATGTGCGTCCGCAGCTGTTTTCACTGGTTGCGTTCGCCATTCTTCTGACGTGTCTGACACGGGCGCGGCGAGGCGGACAGCACTGGCTGTTGTTGTTGCCGCCGCTCTTCGCTGTCTGGGCGAACCTGCACGGCGGGTGGCTCGTTGGCGGCGGCATTTTTGCGCTCTGGACTGCAGTGACTGCCCTTGCCGGCAATCGGCGGCACGCCCTGTGGTGCACGGTGATCGGCGGGGCTTCCCTGGCGGCCACCCTTCTCAATCCGTACGGAGTCGAGCTCTGGACGATGCTGCGCGACACCGTTGGACTCGAGCGCTCCGACATCGTCGAATGGCAACCGGTCTATGCGCTCGGTTGGCAGTTTTGGGTTTCATGGGCCGTGACAGCGGTGCTTGGTCTCACGGGCATCGTGCTGCGCGAACGTGAACAGCTTGGGGCTGAGCGCATCGTGTGTCTGATTGCTCTCGCGGCAACGTCTGCGATGGTAGCCAGGCTCCAGGCGTTCTTTGCACTCGGCGTGCTCTTCCTCGTCGGCCCTGCCGTGACGCGCGCGTTCCACGCTGCTCGTGCGGTTGAAGTGACACCGGTTGTGCGGCCCCCCAGCCGCGTGATGGCGACCTTCGCGTTCGCGATCGCCGCCGCAGCCCTCATCATCACGACCACCAACCTCACACATTTGCGCATCGATCCGCGCTTTACGCCGGAGCCGGGAGCGGTGTCATTTCTGAACGGGCAACCGGAGGGACGGCGGGTGTTGATCTGGTTCGACTGGGGCAACTACGCGCTCTGGCACCTGTCGCCGCGGATGCGCATCTCGATGGATGGCCGTCGTGAAACCGTGTACTCACCGGATCTCCAGAACCGCCACCTGCGCTTCTATTTCGATGCTCCCGGAGGAGCGTCACTGCCGACGGATCTCGCCGCCGACTACGTGTGGATTCCTCGAACGCTTCCGGCGGTGCGCCGCCTCGACGCCCGCCGGTGGCGCCGACTGTACGAAGGCGAGCACTCAGTCATCTTTGGACGTGCAGAGTTACCGGAGGCGAATGCTCGGGTGGTGCTCGCCGCGGACTCAGAGGAAAGGTTCTTTCCCGGGCCGTGATGCACCTCCTGCAGCGTCGTGTTGTGTCGTCCGCTCCAACCGAAATCATCGTTCGTGTCGCGGTATGGTCGGCGTTTCTTGTCATTGTGACCTTCACAAGCGCGGATCCCGACCTGTGGGGACATGTACGGTTCGGCGCCGATATCCTGCGCAATGGCAGCATCCACCAGGTCGATACCTACTCGTTTGACAGCGATCGACCGTGGGTGAACCACGAATGGTTGGCCGAAGTCCTCTCGGCATGGGCGTTCAGCAGCCTGGGCAACGCAGGCCTCGTGTCGTTGAAGCTGCTGATCGTCGGCTCGGTTCTGTTGCTGCTGAACGCAACCCTCCGTAATGAGGGTGTCCGATCCGGTTTTGCGCGCGATGTAACGGCTGGCATTGCCATCTTCATCACGCTGTCACAGGCACACCACGTCCGGCCGCAGCTCTTCTCACTGCTGTCCTTCTCCGCCTTGATCGCATGTCTGCTCGCGGTCCGCCGCGGAGCGCAACGGTGGCTGCTCGTGCTGCCAGCGCTCTTTGCCGTATGGGCGAACCTGCATGGTGGCTGGATTGTCGGCGGCGCGGTCATCGTGCTCTGGACCGCGGCTCTGCTGATGTCTGGCGAACGCCGACAGGCGCTCTACTTGATGGCGACCGGCGCGTTGTCTCTTGCCGCCACTCTTGCCACGCCGTATGGATTCGGACTGTGGCGGTTCCTCCAGGAAACGGTCGGCTTCTCGCGCCCTGAGATCACCGAGTGGCAGCCGATCTACGTTACGGGATGGCTTTTTGTCGCGCTCTGGCTCCTCGCATTCATCGTCATGACGCTCGGTGTCGTGCTTGGCGGACGCGAGAAGCTCCGCGTCGAGCGACTGATCGTCGGCCTCGCGCTCGCCGTCGCGTCATTGAAGGTGTTGCGGCTGATCGCTTTCTTTGGGTTGGCGTCCGTGTTTCTCTTCGCACCTTTGATCTATGAGGCCTATCAACGTCGACGCACCGCCCGTCAATTCGGAAGCACCCCGCTCATGCGTGTCGGGTTCGCCGGTGTCGCATGCGCCGTTGCGGTGTTCACGATTGGCATCATCTACAACAACTTCGGGCAGGTGCGCCTGGATGCCACGACGCTGCCAGAACCGGAAGCGGTGACGGTTCTGGATCAGCAACGTGCCGGAACACGCGTCCTCGTCTGGTTCAGCTGGGGCGAATACGCCATCTGGCATCTGTCGCCGCGGATGCAGGTGTCGATCGACGGCCGCCGGGAAACCGTGTACTCGGACACCGTCCAGACGCGTCACTTCGATTTCTATTTCGATCGTCGTGACGGCGCGACGCTGCCACACGACCTTCGGGCCGATTACGTCTGGGTTCCCCGCATGCTTCCCGCCGTCCGCCGATTGCGGACCGACAGCAGTTGGACCGTGATTTACGAGGGCGAACGGTCGGTCATCTTCGAACGGTCCGGCCTTTCACCGCATCCGCAGGCGACCACGGTGGTCGCAGCCGCGGCCAGCACGCCAAGGCTCTTCCCCGGTCCGTAGCCCGCCTTCGCGCATGCGCGCTTCGGCGAGGCAAGTCCGTTAGAATGACTATCCGCGTGTCTCTCATTGCGTTGACCGGCCTTCTGGCTGGCTTATTTCACGTCCTCTCCGGACCGGACCACCTCGCTGCCGTTGCCCCACTCGCAGTCGAGGACGGCCGTCGTGGCTGGTTTGCAGGCTGGACCTGGGGCTTTGGTCACGCTTCAGGCGTCGTCGTGGTGGCACTGCTCGCAATCGTGCTGCGGGATCTATTGCCGCCGGTTGACATTCTGTCTGCGTGGGGCGAACGGGTTGTTGGTGTCGCGCTGATCGGAATCGGCCTCTGGGCGCTGCGGCGCGCGTTGAACATTGCGCCCGGCGCTCATCACCATGGCGCCGTACAGCACGACCATGTCCACGTTCACGCAGGGCCTGCATGGGCGCGCCGCGTCGGACATGCGCACGCGTCCTTCTGCATGGGGATTCTGCACGGCATCGCCGGCAGCTCGCATTTTCTCGGCGTACTTCCAGCACTGGCACTGCCGACGCGAGGCGCGGCTATCAGCTACATCGCCGCCTTCGGCGTTGGAACGGTGGCGGCGATGACCGCATTTGCCGCCGTTATCGGATCTGCAGGCATCCGCGTCCGTCATCGCGCGGCGCTGCATCGTGGGATGCTGCTGACGGCCGCGACCCTTGCGATTACCGTCGGGGGTTACTGGCTGGTGTTTTGACAGGGGCAGGAGGCAGGGGCAGGAGGCTGCGACCTACTGCGCCCTGCTCCCCGCTACCTGCCACCTACTCTGAAGGTACGCGTCCACGGTTCGCCGGAGTCCTTCGTCAAATCCGGTTCTCGCGCGAAATCCGAAACGCTCCTCGGCTCGCGATGTATCCAGCTTTCGCCGCGGCTGGCCGTTCGGCTTCGATGTGTCCCACGCGATCCGTCCTTTGAAGCCGACCGTCGCAGCGACTTTGCCAACCAGATCCTTGATCGAGATTTCTTCCCCGGAACCAACGTTCACGGGATCGCTGCTGTTGTAGTGTTCCGACGCCAGCAGAATGGCTTCGGCAGCATCGTCGACATAGAGAAATTCCCGCGTCGCCGAGCCGTCACCCCAGACGTCGATGTGGTCGGCGCCGGTTTCGAGCGCATCCACGCACTTGAGAATCAGCGCGGGAATCACATGCGATGAGCAGGGATCGAAGTTATCACCGGGTCCGTACAGATTCACGGGCAGGAGGAAGATCGAGTTGTAGTCGTGTTGTTCGCGGTACGCCTGGGACTGAACGAGCAGCATCTTCTTCGCCATCCCGTACGGTGCGTTCGTCTCCTCCGGATACCCGTCCCACAGCTGTTGTTCCTTGAACGGCACGGGCGTATGTTTCGGGTAGGCGCAGATGGTGCCGACCGCCACGAATTTCGGTACGCCCCGCCTCCACGCCTGGTGGAACAGATGCGCGCCCATCATGAGGTTGTCGTAAAAAAAGTCGGCGGGACGTTCACGGTTGGCGCCGATCCCTCCCACCACCGCCGCGAGATGGACGATCAGCGTCGGCTGCGTTTCCCGGTACAGCCGGACGACCTGATCCTCGTCACGCAAATCGAACTCGCTGCGCGGCGGCGCGAAAACGGCTGCACAACGCTTCTCACGAAGCTTGCAGACGACGTGGCTGCCGAGAAACCCGGTGCCGCCGGTCACCAGAACGCGCTGTTTGCTCCAGAAATTCATGAATGTGCGAGTTCTATCTATACTGCTAATCGGATGGAGTCGCCCGACGCAGCAGTCTCAGTGATTACCGATCGCTTGCGGCAGTCAGCCCTTTGAATGACCCTGACCATTGCCTTCTCGCAGCTGAATCCGACGGTTGGTGACGTCGCAGGCAACACGACGCTCGTACGCCAGGCGCGCGACGACGCCGCGGCTCAGGGAGCCGACCTGGTGGTGTTCTCCGAGCTGGTTCTCGTCGGCTATCCGCCGGAAGATCTGGTTCTTCGCCCTGCGCTGGTCGAGGCGGCGGCAGTCGCGCTTCGCGATCTGGAGCGCGAGAGCGCCGTGCCCGGGTCGCCCGGTCTCGTCGTGACGCTGCCGTGGAAACACAACGGGCGGGTACGCAACACGGTGGCGCTCGTCGCTAACGGCAGGAGCGAGCTGCGGTTCAAGCACGAGCTTCCCAACTACGGTGTGTTCGACGAGAAACGTGTATTCGAGCCCGGTCCGCTGCCCGAACCCGTTACGTTCCGGGACGCCCATCTCGGACTGCCTGTTTGTGAAGACATCTGGCTCGATCACGTGACGACTCATCTCGCGAAGCGCGGCGTGCAACTGATGCTCGTCCCCAACGGCTCGCCGTTCGAGGTCGACAAATTCGAGCATCGCCTCGACCTTGCGCGCGCTCGGGTGTCGGAGACGCAGGTGCCGCTGGCCTACGTAAATCAGGTCGGCGGACAGGACGAGCTGGTGTTCGATGGTGGATCGTTCGTCATGAACGCCGACGGCACCCTCGCCTGCGTGATGCCCTTCTGGCGCGAAGCGCTTGTCCTCACGCGATGGACGCTCGACGGCAAATCCTTTCGCTGCGAGGCCGAGGCGCAGTGGTCGCGCCCGCCGCGGCTGGACGCCATCTACAGCGCGATGGTGCTGGGCCTTCGCGATTACGTCCGCAAAAATCGGTTTCCTGGCGTGGTTCTTGGCATGTCCGGCGGCATTGATTCCGCGCTCACCGCGGCCGTCGCGGTCGATGCGCTTGGAGCAGCGCATGTGCGTGGCGTCCGTCTGCCGTCGCGATTCACGAGCCCCGCGAGCCTGGACGACGCGTCGGAATCCGCCCGCCTGCTCGGGATGCAGATCGACACGATCGCGATAGAGGAACCGGTGGCCGCCACCGAGCGCGTGCTTTCTCCGTTCTTCGAAGGGCGAGAGCGTGACGTGACCGAGGAAAACCTGCAGGCGCGTATCCGTGGCGTGCTGCTCATGGCGCAGTCGAACAAGTTCGGCGAGCTCCTCGTCACCACCGGCAACAAATCAGAGATGTCCGTCGGGTACGCCACGCTCTATGGAGACATGTGCGGCGGCTATTCCGTCCTCAAGGACATCTATAAGACCGAGGTGTACGCGCTGGCACGCTGGCGCAACGAGCATTTGCCCGAGGGCGCCTGCGGCCCGCGTGGACGCGTGATTCCGGAATCGTCGCTGACCAAAGCACCGACAGCGGAACTGCGCCCGAATCAGACCGATCAGGATTCATTGCCACCGTACGCGGAGCTCGACGCCATTCTCCACGGACTCGTCGAGGAGGAGCTCAGCGTCTCGGAGATCGTCGCTCGCGGGTTCCCGCGCGAGACGGTCGTTCGCGTGCAGCGGCTGCTCTTCGCTGCCGAATACAAGCGGCGGCAGGCGCCACCCGGCGTGAAGATCACCCGCAAGAGCTTCGGTCGCGACCGCCGCTATCCGCTAACAAATGCGTTTCGCGAAACCTGACAGACCAGGGGGAAGGAGGAAAGGGGGAAAGGGGGAAGGGCTGGTCTAGGCAGAAACTGATCAGTCATTAGGCGAGAGCCTAGGCAATAGTTGCGAGGTCGGAAAGTGATGTCCCGAGAAACCAGCAATTCCGAGCGGGTATTCCACATGCTGTTGCAACCGCATGGCAAAGCTGAATTCGTATCGCGAATTACTCGTGTCGCAGAAGTCGATGACCCTGGCGGAGCGATGTTACCGGATGACGCGCCGCTTCAAGCGGGACGACCAACTCGTGCTCGGTCACGAAATCCGCAAGTCGTGCGTGTCAATTCCATCGAACATCGCGGAAGGGTTCGGCCGGCATTACACGCCGGAGTACATCCGCCATCTGCGATTCTCGAACGGATCCAGTAACGAACTGCAAACACAAGTCGAACTCTCGAAGCGTGTCGAAATCGTCGGCGTCGAAGAGGCTGCGATTCTGATTGCTGACGCTGAAGAAATCGAGCGCATGTTGCACGGCCTGATCGGCTCTGTCGAGCGTACGACCCGTTAACGAGCGCTGAATGGTTCCATTCACCTCTATTGCCTTGCTCTACCGCCTATTGGCTTCTGCCCTTGTGACTGGACCAGCCCTTTCCCCCTTCCCCCTTTCCCCCTTTCCCCCTTGCTCGTTCAGCGTGCGTACTCCGTAGGAACACCGGTCCCGTTCAGGTATCGTTCGCGATCACCGGGTCGATAGATTCGTACTTGCCCCGCCACTTCCGCCGCGGGTGGCCAATCGAGCTTCGCGATCGTGCTGCCGGCGAATCGCTGACGGAAGGCTGGTTCCTCCCACCGTTCAAACAGTAGGAACGGTTCGTAACCGCGCATGCGGACGTAGGCGATCGCACGCTCGAGCCAGGCCGGATCGAGGGCGTCCCACACCATCGTGTTGCGATGCCCGTAGTAACGGATGCTCCCGCTTTCCCAGCTCGTGACAACCATTGCGTTGGGTGGCAGATGCGAGTCGACATACTGTCCCGCACGCTCGTATCGTGCTTCCAGCCGGTGCAGGTCGAATACATTGCGGGCGCGTGCCTCGCGGATGAAGACCACACAAATAGCAATCGCCAACACGATCACCCCGCACCTGTAGGACAAGCCTTTACGGCTTGTCCTCAGGCCTTTATGAGTTGCTCCTCGCGCAAGCCATAAAGGCTCGCGCCACAGGTGAAGGAGAGCATCGACGACAGCCATTGCCATCACCAGGAGAATCGCAATCGCGGGCAAGAGGAAGCGCAAATACCACCAGTCGTCGAACACCGCGTACGGCAGGTAACACGCGACATTGACGATGACGAGCGACAGGAGCAGCGCGGTCAGCCAGCCCGGAAGGAGGACGGGTGCGGCGAGCGCGAGCAGCCATACGAACCCGTGTGACTGCCACATCCATGTGG
>Ga0114129_10013821_pt1 | contig 11502 bp, 7 predicted proteins | sample RhiMetdeltSRZDD1_FD_80071 | JGI IMG/M metagenome (GOLD analysis project Ga0114129, IMG submission 80071) | Populus rhizosphere microbial communities from Tennessee, USA - Rhizosphere MetaG P. deltoides SRZDD1 (version 2) (version 2) | ecosystem: Host-associated > Plants > Roots > Rhizosphere >... | reverse complement strand
GGATTTCCACGGTTTCAAACAACACACGTTTCCGGAGTGTTTCGTGTGCGGGCCGAATCGGCAGCCGCGAGATGGGTTGCGCATCTTTGCGGGCCCCGCAGAAGGGAGAGACGTGGTCGCCGCGCCGTGGGTCGTCGACGAGTCGCTTGGCAATCCGACAGCGAAGGAGTTCTTGTGGGCGGCGCTCGATTGTCCCAGCGGCTTTGCGCTGTGGTCGCCGCTCGAAGGTACGACAGTCGTGCTGGGTCAGCTCACTGCGTCGATTCGCGGGGAGCTGAAGCCGGGCGACAAGTGCGTGGCGATGGGCTGGCCGTTGCACGTCGACGGGCGCAAGAGATTTGCGGGGTCGGCGGTGTTCACGGAGACGGGAGAGTTGGTCGCGGTGGCACGGGCGATATGGATCGAGGTGCCGGCGAGTGCGTTCAAGGAGTCGGGCTGAAGCCCGACCTACAGCAATTACTACAGCTTTTGTAGTTTCCACTTCCCGCGTTTGAACAGTACCGCGCTCCACAGCGCGAGCACCGAGAACGAGACCGGCACGGAGATGAACACGCCGTGCGCGCCGAGGTCGATGACCTCCGCGAGAATCCAGGCGAGCGGCACCTGGCCCAGCCAGAAGCAGAAGAAGTTCAGCCGCGTCGGCGTCCACGTGTCGCCGGCGCCGTTGAATGCTGACTCGAAGCACATGCCCGCCGCGTACAACGGGAACGCGAGGCTCACGATCCACAAGGCGCGCGCGCCGTAGGCGAGCGTTTCCGGATCGCTCGTGAACAGGCTCACCAGCGGATACGCGAAGATCACGAACACCGCGCCGACGATGCCCAGCAGGGTCGCATTGAAGCGGGTCGCGATGCGCACCGCTGCCTCGGCGCGGCCGGGTTGCTGCGCGCCGAGATTCTGTCCGACGAGCGTCGCACCGGCGTTCGCGAGACCCCAGGCCGGCATCAAGGCGAACACCACGATGCGGATCGCGATCGTGTAGCCGGCGAGCGCAGCGCTGCCGAACGTCGACAGGATCTTGAACAGGCCGACCCAGCTCGTCGTGCTGATCAGGAGCTGCAGGATGCCGTTGCCCGACGTGGTGACGATGGTCCGCATCACGTCCGGCGCAGGCCGGAAGTGATGCAGCCGCACGCGCACGCGACTGTTGTGACCGGCGAGGTGCCAGAGCTGGTATAGCACGCCGATACCGCGACCGATGTTCGTGGCGACCGCTGCGCCCGTCACGCCCATCTCCGGGAACGGTCCCCAGCCGAAGATGAAGCACGGGCCGAGCGCAATGTTGAACGCGTTCGCCAGCCACAGCGTGCGCATCGCGATCACAGCGTCGCCGGCGCCGCGGAAGATCGCGTTGATCAGGAAGATCATGAACACGGTGACGTTGCCGCCGAGCATGATGCGCGCGAAGTCGGAGCCGAGCGCGACGATCTCCGGGCTGGCGCCCATGAGCCGCAGAATGTCCGGCGCGAACCAGCCGAGCAGCACGCCGAGGCCGGCGGCTATCGTCACGCCGAGCATCACGATCTGCGCCGCCGAGCGCGCGGCGCGCTCCGGATCTTTCTCGCCGATGCGGCGCGCGACGATCGCGGTGGCCGCGAACGAGATGCCGATTGCGACGGCGTAGACCAGGCTCATCACCGATTCCGTCAGCCCGATCACGGCGACGGCATCGCGGCCGAGCCGCGACACCCAGAAGACGTCGACGATCGCGAACAGCGACTCCATCAGCATTTCCAGGACCATCGGCACGGCCAGCAACAGGATCGCGCGGTTGAGCGTTTCCTTGGTGTAGTCGTGCTGTTCCCCTTTCAACGCGTGCGCGACGTCGCGCCAGAACGATGTGCTGGCGGGCGGACGATCGTCGGACTCTGCCGCTGGGGAAGACATATCGGGAGAGCTGCCGGGGTTGGCGGGACGCGAAAGGCGCGCATTCTATGCTAGCTTCCGTGCGCTATTCCACAGCGGAGCAATCCATGCGCACGGCGCTCTTCCTATCGATCATCGTACTCATGCAGGGCGCGCACGCCGGGTCGCTGAGCGCCGACATCGCGCGCCAGGCACAGCAGAATTGGCCGGAGTTCCTCGACCTGCTCGCGATCCCGAACGTCGCGGATCAGCCCGCGGATATCCAGCGCAACGCTACGTTCCTCGAGCAGGCATTCGCGAAGCGCGGCTTCAAGGTCCGGCGGCTCGACAATCCCGCCAAGCGGCCCGCCGTGTACGCCGAGCTCGCGGGCGCGGGTCCGCAGGCGCGCACAGTGCTGTTGTACGCGCATTTCGACGGTCAGCCGGTCATTCCCGAAAACTGGTCGCAGCCGGATCCGTTCCGACCTGTGGTCAAGCGGCGCGACGCGCAGGGCAAATGGCAGGAAGTCGGTCGGCAGCAGTTGCAGGCAAGCCCGCTCGACCCGGAGTTGCGTGTGTTCGCGCGCTCCGCGTCCGACGACAAGGCACCGATCATGATGCTGCTGACTGCAGTCGATCTGCTCCGCGCGCAGAAAAAGTCGCCGGCGATCAACGTGAAGGTGCTGCTCGATCCCGAAGAGGAGATGGGCTCGCCGAGCCTCGCGGGCATGGTCGAGCGCGAGCGCGCCGCGTTCGCGGCCGAATCGATGGTGATCCTCGACGGCCCGCAACACGACTCCGGCCGCTCGACGATCGTCTTCGGCAATCGAGGCGTGTCGCAGGCCACGTTGACGGTGTTCGGTCCGCGCGCGCCGCTGCACAGTGGTCATTTCGGCAACTACGCGCCGAACCCGGTTATGCGCCTCGCGCGACTGCTGGCGTCGATGAAGGACGACAACGGTCGCGTATTGGTGAAGGGCTATTACGACGGCGTCTCGTTGACGTCGTCCGAGCGCGCGAGCTTGAAAGCCGTCGGTGACGACGAGGCTGCGCTACGCAAGCGCATTGGTGTCGCGCAAGCCGACAAGGTCGGCGAGACCTATCAGGAGGCGTTGCAGTACCCGTCGTTGAATGTGCGCGGAATGGCAGCGGCTGGCGTGGGCGCGAAGGCCGCCAACATCGTGCCGAGCGAAGCGGTTGCAGAGATCGACATTCGCACGACGCCGACGACCGACGGCAACAAGCTGTTCGAGCTGCTCAAGCGGCACATCGAGCAGCAGGGCTATCACCTCGTCGATCAAGCGCCGACCGACGAAGAGCGTGCCACGTACGCCAAGCTTGCAACCTTGCGTCTCGGTTCGGTCGAGGCCGCAGCTCGGACACCGATGGATGCAGAAGTCGGCAAGTGGGCCTTCGCAGCGATGAAATCGCCGACCGCGCCGAATCCGGCGGCGGAGCCCGTGCGCATTCGCATGATGGGCGGCACCGTGCCCACCGATGTGCTCGTCCAGGCGTTGCGCCTGCCGTTCGTACTGATCCCGACCGTGAACGGCGACAACAACCAGCATGCGCAGGACGAGAACCTGCGCGTCGGCCATTTCGTCACCGGGACGGAGATCGTCTACAGTCTGCTGACGACGCCATGAAAGCCGCGAACGACATCGAGCGGTTTCGCGCCAACCTCATCGACGAGTTGAACGGCGCAGCGCTCTACAACGCGCTCGCTGCGGCGGAGCCCGATGCGAGCCGGCGCGACATCTTCCTGCAGCTCGCCGAAGCCGAAGCGCGGCACGCCCGCTTCTGGCGCGACAAGCTCACCGCTGCAGGAGTCACGGATGTCCCGTTCGCGCCGACTCTGCGCACGCGTTTGCTGAGTGCGCTCGCGCGTCGCTTCGGTCCGCGCTTCGTGCTGCCGACCGTCGCTGCCGCGGAATTCAACGATCGCGGTAAATATCTGAGTCAGCCGGATGCGTTTGCGATCTCCGCGGAAGAGCGCGGCCACGCGGCAGTGGTCGAAGCGATCGCCGGCCCGACGCATCGTGCGAGCACGCTCGGCGGCGACATCGGTCGCGCGGAGCCGTGGCATCGCACGGCTTCGGGCAACAACCTGCGCGCCGCGGTTCTGGGTGCGAACGACGGGCTCGTCTCGAATTTCTGTCTCGTGATGGGCGTGGCCGGTGCCGGCGCGTCGACACGCACGATCCTGTTGACCGGCGTTGCCGGGCTCGTCGCGGGCGCATGCTCGATGGCGCTCGGCGAGTGGCTCTCGGTCGCGAATGCGCGCGAGCTCGCGACGATGCAGCTCGACAAGGAGCGCGAAGAGATCGAGCAGTCGCCCGAAGCAGAACAGCATGAGCTCGCGCTGATCCTGCAGGCGAAGGGCGTCGCGAAAGCCGAAGCGCAGCGCGCCGCCGCGCAGATCATGCAAGACAAGGAAGGCGCGCTGGACACGCTCGCGCGGGAAGAGCTGGGCATCGATCCCGCGGAGCTCGGCGGCAATCCATGGACCGCAGCGGCGACTTCATTCGCTCTGTTCGCGGCCGGTGCGCTGTTTCCGATTCTGCCGTACCTGTGGACCCGCGGCAGCGCGTCGATCGTAATGAGTGCCGCAGTCAGCGCGCTCGTGCTCGCCGCCATCGGAATGCTGACGTCGCTGTTCAACGGACGCAGCGCGAGCTATTCAGCACTGCGCCAAGTTGCATTCGGATGTCTCGCCGCCGCAGTGACCTTCGGCGTCGGCAGGCTGCTGGGTGTTTCGCTGGCATGATCCCGCTGCGCGACGAAAACCCGTCCGGCACGCCGCCGATCGTGACCATCGCGTTCATCGTCCTGTGCGTGCTCGTCTTCCTCTGGCAGCTCTCGTTCGGCGCGCAGGGCGGCGAGCGCATCGTCTATGCGCTCGGAGTCGTGCCTGCGGTGCTGCTCGGCCAGGGCCAACTGCCGCCGGACCTGTCGCTGGTGGCGCCGTGGATGACGATCTTCACGTCGATGTTCATGCACGGCGGCTGGATGCATCTCATCGGCAACATGCTCTACCTGTGGATCTTCGGCGATAACGTCGAGGACGCGATGGGCCACGGCCGCTTCGTCGTGTTCTATCTGGTGTGCGGAGTTGCGGCAGTGTTCGCGCAGGCGCTGCCGGAGCCGAGCTCGACGGTGCCCATGGTCGGCGCGAGCGGCGCGATCTCAGGAGTGCTGGGCGCGTACCTGCTCCTGTATCCGCACGCGCGCGTGCTGGTCGTGATTCCTTTCGGCTTCTACTTTCACCCGATGCGCATTCCGGCCGGGCTGGTGCTGGTGCTGTGGTTCGGCTTGCAGCTCCTCAGCAACCTGATGGCGCAGCCCGGTCAGGGAGGCGTGGCTTTCCGCGCGCACATCGGCGGCTTCGTCGCCGGGATGATCCTGATCGCGATGTTCAAGCGACGTCGGGTGCGCCTGCGGCTGCCTTGGGGCTAGCTTTGCGGTGCCAGAGCGCCTTGGTGCGCTCGGCGAGCGCGTGCAGGTACGTGTACAGCACCGGCACGATCAGCAGCGTCAGCACGGTCGAGGTGATGACGCCACCGATGACTGCGCGTCCCATCGGCGCGAGCATTTCGCCGCCCTGCCCCACGCCTATCGCCATCGGCAGCATGCCGAAGATCATCGCCATGGTCGTCATCAGGATCGGGCGCAGGCGCACCTGCCCGGCTTCGCGGATCGCCTCGTGCAGGCTGCGGCCGGAGCGCAGTGCCTGGTTGGTGAAGTCGACGAGCAGGATCGCGTTCTTCGTCACCAGGCCCATCAGCATGATGAAGCCGATGATGGAAAAGATGTTGAGCGTGGTGCCGGTGAAGAGCAGCGCGAGCAGCACGCCGATGAGCGACAGCGGCAGCGACACCATGATCGCGATCGGCTGCAGGAAGCTGCCGAACTGCGACGCGAGCACGAGATAGATGAAGATCACTGCGAGGCCGAGCGCAGCCAGCGCGGCGCTGAAGGTCTCGTTCATCTCCTGCTGACCGCCGCTCAGGTCGAAGCGATAGCCGGGAGGCAGCTGCATCTCCTTCACGACGCGCTCTGCGTCCGAGCCGACGTCGCCGGACGGTCGGCCGGTCGCGTTCGCGTAGATCGAGATGCGCCGCTGGAGATTGAGGCGCTTGATCTGCTGCGGACTGCCGGTCTCGACGAACTCCGCGACCTGGCGCAGCGGCACCAGGAGCGGTGAGCCGTTCGTATCGAGACGCGAGCTCGCGATGTACAGGTCGCCGAGGTCGGCGGCGATTTCGCGACGGTGCTTCGGCAGCTGCACGATCACGTCGTAGTCCTGCCCGTCCGGGCCGAGCCAGGTGCTGATGTCGTCGCCGGCGATCAGCGGCCGCAGCGCGTTGCCGATCGCAGCGGTCGTGAGGCCGAGATCGCTCGCGAGCTCGTTGTTGATGCGCACGGCGATCGTCGGATTCGCACCCTTCTCGCTGCTCTCGAGATCGGCGATGCCGGGAACCTTCGCGAGCTTCGCCATCAGCTCCTGCGACAGCTCGGTGAGCTTGCCGCTGTCGGGACCGAGCAGCGAGATCGCCACCGGTCGATTGTTCTGGTTGATCGAAACCGTGAGCCCCGCCATGCGGGTCAGGCGATCGCGGATCAGCTTCTCGTACTCGGTCTGCGGCGGACGCTTGCTGGTCGCGCGATCGGCCAGCACAACCGTCAGGCGCGCGTAGTTCTTGCCTTCGTCGGTGCCGACCGTCGTAACGATCGCCTCGACGCCCTTGATCTCGCGGATCGCCGCCTCGGCGTCGCGGATCTTTGCATCCGTGTACTGCAGGCTCGAGCCGATCGATGTGTTCAGTCGCATCGACACCATGCCTTCATCCTGCTGCGGCACGAACTCGGTGCCGATCAGCGGCACGATCATGAAGCTGCCGAAGAACGTCACCGCGGCCACGCCCAGCAGCAGCACCCGCGGGCTGAAGAAGCGTGCATAGCGCCGCCCGCTGAAGATCCAGCGCAGCAGCCGGTCGTACAGGACGTGCGCGCCCTCGACCACTCGCTCGATGCGCTCCATCACGCGGCCGAGCCACGGCAGCCGCCGGAACCGGCCCTCGGACGGATCCGGCCAGATCGACGACAGCATCGGATCGAGCGTGAAGCTGACGAACAGCGACACCATCACTGCGACCGCGACGGTGATGCCGAACTGCAGGAAGAAACGGCCGATGACGCCGCTCATGAAAGCGACCGGGATGAACACCGCCAGGATCGCGAACGTCGTCGCCATCACGGCGACGCCGATCTCCTGCGTGCCCTGCAGCGCCGCGTCGCGATGGCTCTTGCCCATGTTCGAATGACGCACGATGTTCTCGCGCACGACGATCGCGTCGTCGATCAGCAGGCCGATGCACAGCGACAGCGCCATCAGCGTCATGAAGTTCAGCGAGAAGCCGAAGAAGTGCAGCGCGGTGAAGGTCGCGATCGCCGAGATCGGCAGCGTCAGGCCGGTGATCACGGTCGAGCGCCACGAATGCAGGAACAGGAACACGATCAGGATCGTGAGCATCGCGCCCTCGAAGATCGTTTCCTTGACGCGGTTCATCGAGCCTTCGATCCACTTCGCATCCGACCACAGCGTGCGGATCTTCACGTCCTCCGGCAGGCGGCCCTGGAGCTCGGCAATCGCCGCTTCCACGCCTTCGCCGACTTTCACGAGGTTCGCCTGCTGCGCGCGATAAACCGAGAGCGAAACCGAGCGCATGCCATCGACGCGCGCGATCGACTGCTCTTCCTGCTCGCCATCGACGATGTCCGCGACCTGACCCAGGTAGACCGGAGCGCCGCCCTGGTTGGCGACGATGATGCGCTCGAAGCCGCGCGGATCCTTCATGCGGCCTTCGACGCGCACGAGCTGCTCGGTCGCGGCACGCGAGATGGCGCCGGCCGGCAGGTCCTGGTTCTCGGCGCGTATCGCAGCGATCACCTGGTCGACACCGACACGCAGGCTCTGCATCTGCTCCGGCCGCAGGTACACCTGCACCTGCCGTTGCACCGACCCGCCGACCTCGATGTGACCGACGCCGTAGCTGTTCTGCAGCCGCTTGACGATCTGCTGCTCGACCAGCGTCGAAACCTCGCGCAGGCTGCGCGTGCCCGAATACACCACCATTTCAACCGCCGCGCCCTGCTGACTCTCGGAGCTGGCGCGCTCGATCTTCGGCTCGCGCACTTCACGCGGCAGCGTCGAGCGGATCTGCGCGACGCGGTCGCGGATCTCCTGCGTCGCGGCGATCACGTCGGTTTCGAGACGGAACTCGACCTGGAAGAACGCGCGGCCTTCACGCGCCGTCGCGTAGATGTTGCGCACGCCGTCGATCGAGTTGATGACGTTCTCGAGCGGCTTGATGACTTCGTCTTCGATCGCCTCGGGCGAAGCGCCCGGATACTCCACCGTGATGTACGACTCCGGCATGCTGATCTCGGGCATCTCCTCTACGGGGAGCAGCCGATACGAGAACAGGCCGAGCACGACCAGCGCGAGCATCACCATGGTCGCGAAGACGGGCTGGTTGATGCTGGTCTTGGTGATCCACATAAGCTTAGGCCGACTCGCTGCGGACCAGCACTTTCTGGCCGACCTGCGCGTTGGTGATCTCGGTGACGATGACGCGGTCGCCGGCGGCGAGACCTTCGCGCACTTCGACGAAGCTGCTGCCCGGCGCGGCGGCGCCGACTTTCACGCTCGTGCGTGCAATCTTGTCGTCGCGCAGCGTGTAGACGTAGGCGGCGCCTGCTTCTTCATGCACAGCGCGTTGCGGCACGGCGAGCACGGGTTCCGTCTTGTCCACGGTGAGCGCGCCTTGCGCGAACATGCCGCCTTTCAATGCGCGGTTCGGATTCGACACGGCGATGTAGATCGTGATCGCACGCGAGCCGTCGGCGGTCATCGGGTTGATCCGCTGCACCTCGCCGACGAATTCCTGCGCGCCGAAGCCGCCGACCTTGAAGCGCGCCTGCTGGCCGATCTGGACCGCGGGAATGTCCGCGGCCGGCACAGCGGCTTCGAGCACCATCTGCCGCAGGTCGACCAGCGTCACGATGGTCGAGTCCATCGACACTTTCTCGCCGGGCTGCACGTGCCGCTTGGCGATCGTGCCCGCGAACGGCGCGCGCACGACGGCGTCTTCGAGGCTGATCTTCGCCAGGCGCGCATCCGCTTCGGCGAGCTTCAGGCTGGCGACCATGCCGGCGTACGCGCTCTCGGTGGCTTCGTACGTGTTCTGCGAGATGTAGTGCTTCTCGAGCAGCACGCGGTTCTTGTCGCGATTCAGCGTGGCGAGATCGAGGTCGGCGCGCGCGCGTTCGACGGCAGCGACCTGGCGATCGTATTGAGCTTGCAGGTTGCGAGTGTCGATGCGCGCGAGCACTTCGCCTTCGCGCACGTCCTGGCCTTCGCGCAGCGGTACGAGCTCGACTTCGCCGCCGACCTTCGACTTCAAAGTCGCCTGCACGATCGGCGACATCGATCCGGACAACGGCAGCGAGCGCGACAGGGACTGAGGTGCGACCATCGCGACGTCGACCGCCGCCAGCTCGAGCGGCGGCGCAGCCACAGCGACAGCAGCGGGCGCCGCTGCCGGCGCGCGCGTCATGGCCCACACGACCGCGCCGACGATCGCCGCCAGCAGCACGGCGATCAGCGCCTTCACCGGCCAGCCGCGCGAAGTCGACGTAGCAACCTCTGCACCCGAGCCAGCCTCAGCGCTGGCTTCGGCCGCACGCGGGAATGGCGTCACGCTCGCCAGCGGCGGAGCGCTGCTGTCGAGGGTGTGAGAGTGAGCGAACTGCTTGTTGGCCGTTGTCATTAGCTTGTCCCCGCGGGTGTCCCGTCCAGAACACCGGCGCTGTCCTCAAGTTGCAGGGGTTGGACGCGATATCGGAGGCAAAAGGTTGCAACAGGGCCCAGGCAAGGGCCCAAACAGGGAAAAGCTCACAGTTGATCTGACGAAGATCGTTTATCCTCCCGCCACCACAACCGAAAACGAACCGCGGCGATGCCAACGCACCCCTGGCGATCCCTCTTCCTGACCCTGTTGCTGGCACCCGCCCTGACTCTCGCCGCCCCGGCCGGAACCGGCCTCGCGGTCGAGCCGGCCAAGCCGGCCGTGCATCTCGGCAAGCTCGACGTCCGGTCCAGCTCGGTCATCGTTCTGGACGCCGTGGATTCCTCGGTGCTGTATGCCAAGCAGGCGCAGAGCCCGCTGCCCATCGCCTCGATCACGAAGCTCATGACCGCATTGGTCGTACTGGATGCCGGGCAGCCGATGGACGAGATGATCGAGCTGACGACCGCGGACCGCCGGCTGGAACGCAGCTCCGCGTCGCGCCTGGCCATCGGCAGCAAGATCAGCCGGGGCGACCTGTTGCACCTCGCGCTGATGTCATCGGAGAACCGGGCCGCGCACGCAGTGGCGCGGGCCTATCCCGGCGGGCTGCCGGCCTGCATCAAGGCAATGAACGCGAAAGCGCGCGCGCTCGGCATGAAGACCGCCCGCTTCACCGATCCGACGGGCCTGTCGAGCGGCAACGTCTCCAGTGCCTCGGACCTCGCAAAGCTGGTTGCAGCAGCGGCGGCGGATCCGACCATCCGGACCTACTCGACCAGCACCAGCCATACCGTCGCCATCGGGAGGCAGCTCCTCGAATTCCGCAACACGAACTCCCTGGTGAACAAGGCCGACTGGGACGTCATGGTGCAGAAGACCGGCTATACCAGCGACGCCGGCCAATGCCTGGTCATGAAGACCGTGATCCGCGAGCGGCCGGTGCTGATCGTGCTGCTCAATTCCTTCGGCAAATACACGCGCGTCGCCGACGTCCGCCGCATCCGCAAGTGGATGGAAGCGGGGATCGAGCCGGGGCAGCTAGCGCAAACCACCCGCTGACCCCGCTTCCAGTTTTGCCCTATGGGCTCGGCGTCGCTGTGATCGCGGCGGCCGCGTCCACGAACCCCTCGCCCGCATCGAAATCGAACCCGGCCGGGAGCGGTGAGAACACCGAGTTACCCGGGCCCGGTATGACTTCGACCTCGCGCTTCGTGATGTCTTCGGCAGTCGCGCGGAGAATGCCGTAGATCGTATCGGCGCTCAGGCCGCCGTTCTTTTGCAGCATCAGCGCAGCGACCCCCGCGACATGCGGCGCGGACGCCGAAGTCCCGAAGAAATTCGGCAGCTCGTCCGCCGGGTTGTCGAGACACGGCGTGATGAACGTGCTGGTCGGGCTGTTGCAACCGTCGCCGTCGTCATCGTCGAAGGACGAGTCGGCGAGGAAGAAGGTCGTGTTGCCGCCGTCGGGTCCGGTGACTCGCGGATTCGGCCGTACCACCGGTGCTGGGAGCGGCGCGCCGTACTTGTCGAGATACGTCGGAATGCCGCCAGCCGACGAGAAATCGTTCAGGCAGGCCGGCACGCAGGCGCCGGGTGCATCCTGCACGAGCGTCGAAAAGTAAGCGTCGAACTCCTCGGTGAGATACCACGAGCTGGCGCCGATCGATGCAACGTTCGCGGCGTTCGCATGGCCATACGCCGTGCCGCTCTTGGTGTCGTGCTCCAGCACGTCGATGGTGCCTTGCTGCTCGAATATCACGTATTTGACGTGCGCCGGCGCTTGCCCGGCGACCCGCGCGATGCG
>Ga0114129_10013820_pt1 | contig 11502 bp, 12 predicted proteins | sample RhiMetdeltSRZDD1_FD_80071 | JGI IMG/M metagenome (GOLD analysis project Ga0114129, IMG submission 80071) | Populus rhizosphere microbial communities from Tennessee, USA - Rhizosphere MetaG P. deltoides SRZDD1 (version 2) (version 2) | ecosystem: Host-associated > Plants > Roots > Rhizosphere >... | reverse complement strand
TGTCCGATGCTCGTCGCGATCGACGTGACCCTCGCGCTGCATCGCTCCGTGGATCACGTCGTTGAGATCTTGTCGAGACTGGTTGTCCGGCGAGACGACGAGCGTCGCCTGCGGGTCTTTGACGTACTCGTTCGCGATCGCGGCTAGGCGCTCTTCGCGTGGGCCGACTTCATGCACGCGCCCCTGATGATCAAGGCGTTCGACGGCGCCCCGTACGTCTCCCCGCGAAAGCTGTTCAACGACGGCCTTCAACTCCGGATCGCGCTGTCGCACAATCTCGTCGAGATGTGCTGTGTGGATTCCGGCTTCCTGGAGCTGGTGATACGGCCGACCGGCGTCGACCGACTCATGCTGGCGAACGTCGCCCACGAGCAGCACGCGGTCGTCCGGCCCGAGGCACTCCAGAAACGTGTGCATCTGCTTCGTGCTCGCCAGGCTTGATTCGTCGAGGACGTAGAGGCGTTTCTCGTCGGCCGCAGGCGCGCGGTCGTCGCCGCGCGCAAGATGGTGCTGGAGATCAAGATCGCGAAGGCGCATACGAAGGCCAGTGTCGCCCGGCGCATCCCGTTTGACCCAGAGGGTCGCCTGGGTGAGATTCTCGGGCGCCGCCGATTTGTTGGGGGGCCAAAAGGGTTTGTATTCGGCGATGCGACCGGAGGTTTCGTAGGAGACTTCAATCGTCTGTGGCGCGAGGTGAAGCTGATCGCGAACGGCGTGCAGCCGGAGTACGTGAAGCGGGGAGGGTACCTGACCGCCAGCTGCAAGGCGAAGCTGAAGGAACTCGACCTTCACTGGCATGACTTGCGGCATGAGTGTGCTTCAAGGTGGCTCGAGGATGGCCTCGACGTTCGTGAGATCCAGTTGCTGCTCGGGCACGCCAAGCTGGAGATCACTCAGCGCTATCTAAACATCACGGACGTGGGCGTCGTGCGGTCGATGCGCGAGCTGTGGGGCAGGCGGCGCGCTGCCGGGCGCGCTCAGGGATGAAACCCTGTACCGTCGACGACAGTCGGAGCCAAGGCCTCCGAGCCCATCGGACTTGGCGTCCGCATGCGATGCGCGTAGGATGGTCTTGTGCGGATCACTCTTGAACTGCCCGAGGATATCGCCGCTCACCTGACCGCAAAGGGCGACAACCTTGCGCGTGCGGCGTTGGAAGCGTTTGCTCTTGAAGCGTACCGTGCTCAAAAGCTCACGACCGCCCAGCTGCGGCGACTACTTGGATACGAGACACGGACGCAGGTGCATGCCTTCTTGAAGCAGCACGGCGTGTATCAACACTACACGCCGGACGATCTCGAGCATGATCGTGAGGCTGGCGACGCGCTCCGTCAGTAGCCGCTCGCCGGCATGATCGTCATCGCTGATTCAACGCCACTGAACTACCTGATCCTCATTCATCAAGCGGATCTCTTACCGCAACTCTTCGATCGCGTTCTGATTCCGCCGGCCGTCTTCGAGGAACTGCAGCACCAGGAAACGCCGGTTATCGTCCGACGCTGGATCGCCGGTCCTCCCTTGTGGTTACAGGTGCAGGCGCTGCGTTCCGTTCCCGGTCCGACGTTGGGCCACCTTGACCCAGGAGAACGGGAAGCCATCGCCCTCGCGGAGGAACTTCACGCCGATCAGCTGCTCCTGGACGATGCCGATGCTCGCCGCGAAGCGGCTCGGCGCAGCCTGCCGTTCATCGGGACACTGGGCGTGTTGCGCGAAGCGGCACGCCGCGATCCCTCGATCTGCGAACCGCTCTGGTTCAACTGCAGGAGACGAGCTTCTTTGTGGATCCCGCCTTGATCGAGTCCCTCTTGGACGAGGAAGCCCGCAGAAAGCAGCGGTCGTGATGAGCGGTCATGGAGGAGTCTCTGAGGTCCGCCCAGCGGGCCGCCGATGTCCCGTCCGTCCACCATCCGTCCACCGCAGGTCCGCCGAGACGGCCTGCGTTGTGTGAGTTTCGAAATCTTCTAAAGGAAATTGGAGCCGGCGACCCGACTTGAACGGGTGACCTGCTGATTACGAATCAGCTGCTCTACCAACTGAGCTACGCCGGCCAAGCAGGAACGATTATTCTAGCACGGCCATGGTGGCCACTCATCGACGCGACGTCGCCACGCGCGGGCAGGGCGATGCGCACGACATCACTGATCTCGTGAGCGCTGCGGTCGCCGACACGGCCTGCGCCGCGGGAATCGCGACGGTTTTCGTCGTCGGATCGACAGCGGCGGTGACGACGATCGAGTTCGAACCGGGCGCCGTCGCAGACCTGAATCGTCTGCTCGAGGAAATTGCCCCGCGCGGCGACGAGTACCGTCATCACCTGCGGTGGGGCGACGACAACGGATCGAGCCACGTACGCGCGGCGCTGCTCGGGCCGTCTCTGACGGTGCCGTTCGCGGAGCGCAAGCTGCTGCTCGGCACCTGGCAGCAGATCATGCTGCTGGAACTGGACACACGTCCACGCAAACGCGAGATCGTGATTCAGATTATGGGCGAGTAGCCAGCCCCCAGCTGGCTAAGCTAGCCCCTGGCCTCTACTATCTTTGAAAATAAGTATCTGTCTTGTTCACCCAGTCCTGACGGACAGGCGAGAAGACGTCGATCGCGAGCGTATCCTCGATGGCCTCAGCGGCGTGAGGGACATGTGGCGAGATCTGCAGCACCTCGCCGCCGCGCACGACAATCTCACGCCCTTCGAACACGAATTTCAACGCGCCGCTGATGATGTAGCTCACCTGCTCGTTCTCGTGCGAGTGCTGTGGCACGACGGCACCGCGCTTCAGCTCGAACCGCGCGACGGTGACGCGATCGGCCGTGATGTACTGCCGCGAGATGGTCGGGTTGATCTGTTCCGCCGGAATGTCGTCCCAGCGATGATGCGTCACGACAGTTGAAGCCACGTGTCACCTCTTATGGTTCAGTCCCCAGTCCTCTGTCCGATCGCTGCTCCGACGGCTAGCCCCCAGCCCCGGCCGGTGTCTTATAGTCGTCCTCCGACACGGGCTCGAGCCACTCGGTGGTCGCGTTGATGTTCACCGCGATGTGCGCCCCTCGTCCGCCGGGCGCCGCGCCGTGCCAGTGCTTCTCGCCCTGATGAATCACGACGGCGTCGCCGACGATGACCTCCTGCGCCGGCTCGCCCCACTTCTGCACGCGGACTCGGCCGTCGACGATGAACAGCCATTGCGGGCCGGTATGCGTGTGCCAGTTCGTTCGCCCGCCTATCTCGAACTCCACGCGATACACGTGCACCGGCACGCCGAGTTCGTCCGACGCGAGACGTTTGGTCCGCGCGGGACCGGTGAACGACTTGACGTCAGCAGGTGCGAATGGAGCGGCGTCGCCGCGAAAGATCTGCATGGTTGGCAGGCCTGAAGGCTTCGAGCACATCGTTTTTGACGACGATCCTGTTCAGGAAGAGCACATATGCGAGCCCCAGGAAGCGCCGACCGAAGCGCTTGTGCATGCGGAATATTGTGATATACTACATATCTGAACTAGATGGTTGACTCTGAGCGGACAGGCCTTTTCGCGGTGCTCCATGCGTCCAGCGTGCTCGAAAGCCGCGTGGAGGCGAGACTTGCTGAAGTCGGTCTTTCGCTCGCGAAACTGGCTGCGCTCCACCATCTGTCACGCGCAGGCGAATCGCTTCCGCTTGGGCAACTGGCCGAGCGCCTTTCGTGCGTCAAATCGAACGTCACGCAGCTCGTCGATCGATTGGAGGCGGACGGCCTTGTGAGTCGAGCAGGCGATCCAAACGACCGGCGCTCGCGTCTCGCAATGCTCACGGCAGCCGGGCGGAAGGCCTACGCAAAGGGAAGCGAGATCCAGGGGCAGGCAGAAAAGGAGCTGTTCGGTGCGCTTTCGGCCGACGAGTCCAGGAAGCTTCACGAGCTGCTCGCGAAACTCGAAAAGTAGGGTCTTTTTTTAAACGTCAATAGTTCAGCTATAGACAGTCCATCGCTCACAAAGGAGAAGAGTATGACGACACTGACGCAGACCACGACGAGACGACCCGGGCTGGTGGCGCTGATCTGGACATTTCAGATCGCGAGCGCAGCAATGTTCTTGCTCTCAGGAACTTTGAAGCTGTCGGGCGCGCCAATGATGGTGCAGATGTTCGGCGCGATTGGCCTCGGCCAGTGGTTCCGCTATTTCACGGGAGCGCTGGAAGTCATCTCGGCGGTATTGCTGCTCGTGCCGTCGCTGGCGCGGTTTGGCGCGCTCGCGTTGGCGGTGACCATGGTCGGCGCGATCCTCACGCACCTGTTCATCATCGGCGGCAGTCCCGTCGTCCCGATCGCCTTGCTCGCGACGACGACCACGATTGCATGGGTGAGAAGTCGCGACTGATCCGGTTGCCTCGCGTACGACGCTGCGCTACGATGGTGGTTTACGTCTCCTCCAGGAAAGTAGACTGTGGCCACTACCGCGGTGGGGGAACCCACCGATCTCGTCGTTCGCGGCGCACGCACGCACAACCTGAAGAACATCGATCTGACCCTGCCGGTCGGAAAGCTCATCATCGTCACCGGCGTCAGCGGGTCGGGGAAATCGTCGCTGGCCTTCGACACCATCTATGCCGAAGGTCAGCGGCGGTATGTCGAGTCGCTGTCGGCGTACGCGCGGCAGTTTCTCGAGCGGATGGAAAAGCCTGACGTCGACCGGATCGATGGCATCTCGCCGGCGATCGCGATCAGGCAGAAGAACAGCGTTCGCAACCCGCGGTCGACGGTCGGGACGACGACCGAGATCCACGACTACATGCGGCTGCTGTTCGCTCGCGTCGGGCGGACCTATTGCCGGAACTGTGGGAAGGAGGTTGTCCGCGAAACCGCGGAGGTGATCGCGCGCCAGCTTGGCAAGCTGCCTGCCGGCACCCGACTGCTGCTCGGCTTCGATCTTCCCGTGGTCGAAACGTCGGCCACGTCCGACTTGCCGGAAGTGGACGAACTGACTGAGGTCCAGGACGCCGACGCCGCGGCGGCCGATCCACATGCCAGCCTGCCACTCGACCCGCGCATCCGGCCCGGCACGTCGGCCGGCACCGACGCTATCGCCGCCGCACTGGCGAACCTCCGGAAGAAAGGGTTCGCGCGACTCCTGATCGACGGACGCGCCGTCACGATCGACGATGTGGATCCGGCGAGGATCCGCGATCGAACACTACTCCAGGTCGTGGTCGATCGCGTGCAGGTGGATGGCGGATCGGATGGCGCAACGGCGGAGTCGAAGGAAGACACGCTTCGGCAGCGTCTGACAGATTCGATCGAGACCGCGTATCTGGAAGGCGGCGGCGCGGCGTGGGCCGTGCAGTCGCTCGCCGCCAGTCAGCAGTCGTCAGTCGAACAGCCACCGATCGTCCATCTCTTCTCCGAACGCTTCGAGTGCCGTACGTGCGGGATCGCGTACGAGGATCCGCAGCCACGGTTGTTCTCGTTCAACAATCCATTCGGCGCGTGCCCCACCTGCCATGGGTTCGGCAACATCATCGAGCTCGACATGGATCTCGTGGTGCCGGATCGAACGAAATCGATCCAGCAGGGCGCTATCGAACCGTGGAGCAAGCCGCACTATCGCGCGCAGCTCGCCGATCTGAAGCGTGCCGCGCGCAAGGCGAAAACCCGCCTCGACGTCCCGTGGGCCGAGCTGACCGAAGACGAGATCCGCTTCGTTGTCGAAGGCGGCGACGACTACGAGGGGATCCGTGGGTTCTTCCGGTGGCTCGAGCGCAAGAAATACAAGGTCCACGTGCGCGTCTTTCTCAGCCGTTACCGCGGCTATCTGACGTGCCCCGATTGCGGCGGCGCGCGGCTGCGCCGCGAAGCGCGCGACGTGCATGTCGGCGGACGCACGATCGATCGTGTGGCGGCGCTCACGGTCCGAGAGGCGCAGACGTTCTTCGGCAGCCTGCAGCTCACCGAGAAGGAAGCGACCATTGCCGAGAAGGTGCTGAAGGAAATCCGCCGGCGATTGTCGTTCCTGAGCGACGTCGGGCTCGACTACCTGACGCTCGACCGGCTGTCCTCGACGCTGTCCGGCGGGGAGGCGCAGCGCATCAACCTCGCGACATCGCTCGGATCGGCGCTGGTTGGTACGCTGTACGTGCTCGACGAGCCGTCAATCGGATTGCACTCGCGCGACAACCTCCGGCTGATCGCCATCCTCCGGCAACTTCGCGATCAGGGCAACACGGTGCTCGTCGTCGAGCACGACGCCGACATGATCAAGGTCGCCGATCACATCGTGGACCTCGGGCTCGGCGCCGGCGAGCAGGGTGGGCGCGTGGTGTTCTCCGGCGCGTTCGACGGCCTCATGCAGGAGCCACGGTCGTTGACGTCGAAGTACCTGCGGCGCGAGCTGGCGATTCCGGTGCCAGGCACCAGACGGCGCGGGACTGGTCAGAAGATCAAGCTCGCGGGAGCGACGGAGCACAACCTGAAGGATGTCGACGTCACCATTCCTCTGAACGCGCTCACGTGCGTCACCGGCGTGAGCGGCTCTGGCAAGTCGACGCTCGTCCACGATGTTCTCTACGCCGCCATCAAGCGCGCGAAGGGCGGCTGGGACAAGCGGGTCGGCACCTTCCGCGCGCTCGAAGGCTCCGAGTTCATCACCGACGTCGTGCTCGTCGATCAGGCGCCGATCGGCCGCACACCCCGCTCGAATCCGGTGACGTACCTCAAGGCCTTCGATCCGATCCGCGAGCTCTTCGCCGCGACGAAGGACGCGCGGTCGCGCGGGCTCACGTCGAGCCACTTTTCCTTCAACGTCCCAGGCGGCCGATGCGAAGCCTGTCAGGGCGAAGGCGAAGTGCGAGTGGAAATGCAGTTCCTGGCGGACGTGTTCGTGCCTTGCGACCAATGCGACGGAAAGCGTTTCAAGCCTCAGGTGCTGGAGGTGCGATACCGCGGACGATCGATCCATCAGGTGCTCGATTTGACCGTGCGTGAGGCGCTCACCTTCTTCAGCAGCTCGCCCAAGGTCCTGCGGCGTCTTCAAGTCCTCGACGAGATCGGTCTCGGGTATCTGCGTCTCGGTCAGCCGGCGACCACCTTGTCGGGAGGCGAGGCGCAGCGAATCAAGATTGCCGCGCACCTGTCGTCCCACGGCGGCGACCGGCTCCTGTACATCCTCGATGAGCCGACGACGGGGCTCCACTTCGACGACATCGCCAAGCTGCTGACCGCGTTCAAAAAACTGCTCGAGGCTGGGCACACGCTGCTGGTCATCGAACACAACCTGGATGTCATCAAGACGGCGGACTATGTGATTGATCTCGGGCCCGAGGGCGGTGAGGACGGCGGGTCGGTCGTGGCCACGGGTACGCCGGAACAGGTCGCCCAGATCGATGCGTCTTACACCGGCCAGTATCTTCGCCCCGTGCTCGCCGAGGGCCGCTCTCATGCGTACGCGACCGGCCGATAAGAAGGAGGGCTTCTACTCGGAGGAGGGGCGGGATGGGCTGGAAGGGCAGGATCGGCGGGATGGGCTGGATGGGCAGGATCGGCAGGATCGGCGGGGCAGGCCGGCTATCGAGAGCGTCTGTGGCGTTTGCGATGCTTTCGCTTCCTGCCTCTCCAGCCTTTCCCGCCTATCCTGCCCAAATCGCCTTCGAGCAAGCGACACGCGATCTGACCAGCCAGGATGCCGGCACTCGACTGAAGGCCGCGCAGATGCTGAAAGAAGCCGCCCATCCGGAAGCCGCCGTGCCGCTCGCCGCGCTGGTCAACGATCCGGCCGACGAGGTTCAGCTCGAGGCGATCGCGGCGGAGCTGAACATCTTCCTCGAAGAGCGCATCGTGCCCCGCAAGCGGATCGGCTTCGTGATCGAAGTTCGCAATCAGGTGCTCGCCGAGTCGGCGTTTTCGTCCGGCCCGCTGGCGGCCGGGTCGAGACCTGTCCCGAGCGAGGTCCTGATCGCCTTGCGCACCGCGTCACGCGACGAGCAGCCACGGGTGGCGCTCGAGGCGATCTATGCATTCGGCGTCCTTGCCGTCGAGCCCGCCGGCAGCGCGCGGCGCGAGCTGCTGCACGCGAGTGGCCCGGCTCTGGCGGCTCTTCTCGGCGTGCCGGATCCCGCGATGCGCTTCGCGGCTGTGCGCGTCATCGGCCGGGTGTTCGCACCGCGCGTTCACGACGAACCGATCGAGGAATCCGTCGGCGACGCGGTCATAACCGCGCTGAACGATCCGGACCGTGCGGTGAAAGTCGCGGCGATGGAGGCGCTCGGGATGCTTCGCTACACGCGCGGCGTTCAGGCCCTCACGGAGCTGTTTCAGTACTATGGGAAAGGGGAGCCGGCCGCAGCCGCCCTCGATGCGATTGCCCACATCGCGCACGCCGCCAGCGCGCCGCTGTTCGCCGCTCAGCTGACGGCGAAGAGCGCGGCAGTGCGAGGTATCGCCGCCGAGGGGCTCGCCCGCCTCGGCGACGCGTCGCAACTCCAGGCGATCCAGTCGGCGCTCGCCGGCGAGCGCGGCGACGGCCCGCTGCTGACCGGCGTTTTTGCATCCGCAATGCTGTCGAACGCCCCCATCACGCCGATTGCGGAAAGTTTGACCAAACCGAAGCTCCGCGACCAAGCGTACCAGTATCTCGTGGAGCTCGCGCCCGGGCGCTCGTCGCTGTTCACGCAACAGTTGCAGGATCCCGATCCGCGGATGCGGAGCGATGTGCTCGACGTGCTGGCGTTGGCCGGCGATGCCGCAGCGCTGCCGCTGGTGGAACGCTCGCTCAGCGACCGCGATCCGCAGGTGGTCAAGGCCGCGGAGCGCGCCGTCGCGAGATTGCGAGGGTTGTCCAGAGCTAAGCCAATCAGCTGAGCCGAATCGCCACGAAGTGCCTGCGTAATCTTGAAGCTACCCCGATCTTTCTACGAGCGCCCAACGCTCGACGTCGCGCGTGATCTGTTAGGCAAGGTGCTCGTCCACCAACGCCGTGGCGTCCGCACCAGCGGCGCCATCGTCGAAGTCGAGGCGTACATCGGGGAAAGCGATCCAGCCTGCCACGCGGCGCCCGGTCCAACACGCCGCAACGCACCGATGTATGGAGAACCTGGGCACGCCTATGTGTATCTCAGCTACGGCATCCATTGGATGATGAACATCGTCACCGAGCCCGAGGGATCGCCGGCCGCGGTACTCATTCGCGCCCTCGCACCGATCGATGGACTGGATGTGATGCGTCGAAGGCGTGTCGCGGCGACCGACGATCAGCAACTCTGCCGGGGCCCCGGCAACCTGACCAAAGCGATGAGGATCACGCAGGCGGAGAACGAAGCCGACCTGGTCGGCCCACGCCTGTACCTCGAAGATCGGGAACTTCAGCTGGGGTCGATTGAGTGGGGCCCGCGCATCGGGATCACCGTGGGGACGGAACATCCTTGGCGCGCGTGGGTGTCGGCGCATCCGGCTGTTTCCCGCGGAGCGGGTCCGCGCGGCGCTCGATGGCCGGCTCGATCTCGCGCACGTGCTGCCGCACGACTCCGCCGAGGCTGACGATCGTCCGTCCAGGTTTCGTGGGATGCTCGCCGATCAACTGGAGGACTTCCTCGCAGCCGTGAAACCGCGCCCACCAGATCGCCTGCAGTCCGGCGGCGGTCCGTGCGACCCGAAGGGTCGGGTCGTAAGTCATCAGCGCGTTGACCGTCGCCCGACGGCAGCCGCCGAGCAGCGGGCGATCGATGTCCGTCATCGCGCCGCCAGAGACGGCCTGCGACAGCGGGGTGGCGCCGCCCGGTCCTTCGGCGCGAGGGTCGGCGCCGTATTCAAGTAACGCCAGCACGGTGGCCGGATCCGCGTCGGCGGCCGCCATCAGCAGTGGCGTCGTACCGCCGGGAGCGGCGGCGTTGGCGTCGGCACCGCGCTCGAGCAGCAGCCGGACGGCGTGCGGCCGTTCCTTGTGGATCGCGTGCAGAAGAGGCGTCCAACGGTTGTGGTTGTCGCGCGCGTTCGCGTTGGCGCCGGCGTCGAGAAGGGCGGCCATCGAGTGGATGGCGCCGTATCGGGCCGCCCACATCAGGGGCGTCATGCCGTCGTCGCCGGACTCGTCCGGTCGGTGGCCGGCGGCCAGGAGACCGCGGACCGCGTCGGCGACGTCCGTGACAGCCGCGGCCGCGAGCGGTCCTGGGGGCGACGTCACGCATGCGAACGAGGCGATTAAGGACGTGCCCATTCCCAGCAGCAGCATGACGTGACGCATTCCAACCTCCCGGAACACATCATACACAGAGAACTTTGTAATGTAAAGGTAACCAGACGGCTGGCAGGGCAGGTCGGGACGCATGTCTTGACGTCAGGGCGAAAGGGCGGTAAAAAGGTTGGTAATCGATGGGTCACTCGACCTGCATGTGTACCAGCTGTTGTTGTTGCGGGCTCCCCATGAGCCCCTGCGGCAATGGTCTGGCTGCGTGCGTGTCGACGATCACACCGTGATCTAGATTCCGAACCAACCGACGACCAGAAGGCCCGGGAGGCTCACGCTTCCCGGGCCTTTTTTGTTTTGGCGCGAAAGAGTCAGCAGAAAACGATGGAGCTGTTGCCACTGTTCCTCAACCTCACCGGACGCACGGTTGTGCTCGTCGGTGGCGGTCGTGTCGCCGCCGGGAAGCTCCAACAGCTGCTTGCCGTCAATGCCCGCGTGCGTCTCGTCGCGCCCGACATCTCGGCCGCGACGCTGGACGTCCTGTCAGGAGGCGTGCCGCCCGTGGAAGTCGTGCCCCGGCGCTTCGTCTCATCAGATCTCGACGGCGCCTGGCTCGTAGTGGCCGCCGCCACGCCCGACGTGAACGCCGAGGTCGCCGACGCCGCTGATAAACGGCGGTTGTTCGTCAACGCGGTCGACGACCCGGCGAACGCCAGTGCGTACTTGAGCGGCGTGGTCAGGCGCGACGGCGTGACGCTGGCCATTTCGACTCAGGGGGAGGCGCCGGGGTTGACGGCGCTGTTGCGCGAGGCGCTCGACGCGGAGCTGCCGCGCGATCTTGGCGCGTGGCTCACGGAGGCACGGAGCGAGCGTGTGGTCTGGCGCCGGGACAGCGTGCCGATGGACGAGCGTAAGCCGCGTCTGCTGCAGGCGCTGAACGCGCTGTATGACGCCTCTGGGCTCAAGCCATTGCGCCCGGCTGACGTGGCGATGGGCGGTGGCAACCGGAGCGCGACGGCTTCCCGCCTCTGCTCGCCCGGACATGCCGCGAGCTCCGGCGAGGCACGCCGAAGCGCCCCCGGCGCGGAGGCGGCGGCCGAACGCATTCCCTGGCTCAACGGACCGGAGGATTCGTGGTTGTAAAAGGACATGTGTCGCTGGTCGGCGCCGGTCCGGGCGATCCCGGATTGCTGACGCGACGCGCCATCGCGCGGCTGCGCAGTGCAGACCTCGTTCTGTACGACGCGCTGATCGGCGCGGGCATCCTCCGGTACGCGAGGAAGGCGCAGCGTTTCTTTGTCGGCAAGCGCGCGGGGCGCCATGCGATGGCGCAGGAAGCGATTCACGCCCTGATGATTCGGG
>Ga0114129_10013817_pt1 | contig 11504 bp, 13 predicted proteins | sample RhiMetdeltSRZDD1_FD_80071 | JGI IMG/M metagenome (GOLD analysis project Ga0114129, IMG submission 80071) | Populus rhizosphere microbial communities from Tennessee, USA - Rhizosphere MetaG P. deltoides SRZDD1 (version 2) (version 2) | ecosystem: Host-associated > Plants > Roots > Rhizosphere >... | reverse complement strand
TGGCGGCGCGCACGCTGTCGCGGATCGAGGCGAGGTTCTCCTCCAAGGTCGTCTCGAGCGCCACACGGACGTGATAGTCCCACGACTTGGCGACGAAGCAGATCGCGTCGGCCCGCGCCTCGAGCAGCGCGGCGAGCCCGGGATCGTTCGACGTCGAGCGGCCCGGCCGCCGCGTCATGCCGAACGCCGTGAATGTCGTGTCGAGGTTGCGCTCTTCCGAGAACAGCTCGGTATCCGTCGGGTTGGCGCCCGGATAGCCGCCCTCGACGTAATCGATCCCAAGGTCGGCGAGCATCGTGGCGATGTCGAGCTTGTCGCGCAGCGTGAAGTCGACGCCGTTGGTCTGCGCGCCGTCGCGCAGCGTGGTATCGAAGAGATAGAGGCGTTCGCGACCCACGATTGATCACCAATAGCCGAAATAGCGGAGCGCCAAAGCAGCGGCGACGACGATCACCACGAGCTTGACGGCGATATAGTACAGCCAATGCCGCGGAAACGGCGTGTCGAATGGCTTCATCCGCCGCTCCCCTTGGAAAGATCCTTTTGCATAGTGGTGTTGGCGAGCCATTCGCCGCCCTGCGATACGGTCGAGCGTCGCTGCGGGACATAGCCGCGCCGGGCGAAGAAATCGCGTGCGGTATCGCTCGCTTCGACGGTCAGGCGCGCCGTGCCGCGGCCGGCGGCGATCTTTTCCACCGCGTCCACCAGCATGGTGCCGACCCCCTGCCCGGCCACGGCCGGATGCACGTAGAGCATGTCCAGGTGTTCCGGCCCTTCGAGGGCAATGAAGCCGACCGGCGAGCCTTCCAGCGTGGCGATCAGCGTCAGGCGGTGGTCGAGACGCGCGGCGAAAGCCTCCTCGTCATCGGCAACCGTCATCCAGGCCTGCTGCTGCGCCTCGCTGTAATCGTCACCGGTGAGCTCCTCGATGCTGGCCCGGAGGATCTCGGCCAATAGCGGCGCGTCGGCCGGGAGGAACGGCCGCAAGGCCAGCGTGGGATGCGCACGCGCTATCATCGCGTCACCCGCCAAGTCGTGCCGTCCTTGGAATCCTTGAGCTCGACCCCCATGCCGCTGAGCTCGGCGCGGATACGATCCGCCTCGGCGAAATCTTTGGCCTTGCGGGCCGCGGTGCGGGCCTCGATGAGGCGGATGACGCTCGCCTCGTCGATCGCCAGCGAGGCCGGGCGCCAGTCGGTCCATTCCGTCGCCGATCGCTGGAGCAGTCCAAGCATCTGGGCGCTCGCCTTCAGAGATGCGGCCGCGGGCTTGCTGCCTTTCGCGGCCTCGCTTCTGAGCTCATGCAATGCGGCCAGCGCTTTTGGCGTGTTCAGGTCGTCGAGCAGCGCCTGCAGCAGATCGGCGCACATCAATCCGGGCTCGACCTCGGCAGTCAGAGAATACCAAGCATCGAGATGATGTTTTGCTTCGCGCAATCCCGCTTCAGTCCAATTGAGCGGCTGCCGGTAATGAGTTTGCAGCATGGCCAGCCGGATGGCGTCGCCCGGCCAGTCCTGCAGCAGCTCGTGAATGGTGAAGAAGTTGCCCAGCGATTTGGACATCTTCTCGCCTTCCACCTGCAGGAACCCATTGTGCATCCAGAAGCGCGCCATGAACGGGATGTGAAATGCGCAGCGCGACTGCGCGATCTCGTTCTCGTGATGCGGAAAGACGAGGTCGATGCCGCCGCCGTGAATGTCGAACGTCTCGCCGAGATGCCGCCAGGACATGGCCGAGCACTCGATGTGCCAACCTGGCCGGCCGGGCGTGGCAATGCCGGCGGGCGACGGCCACGCCGGCTCGCCGGCCTTGGACGGCTTCCACAGCACGAAGTCCATGGGATCGCGCTTGTACGGGGCGACCTCGACACGGGCGCCGGCCACCATCTCATCGAGGGAGCGCTTGGCCAGCCGGCCATAGTCGGGCATCGCCGCCACATGAAACAGAACATGGTCCTGGGCCACGTAGGCGCAGCCAGCGGCAAGCAGGCGCTCGATCAACGCCTTCATGTCGTCGACATGCTCGGTGGCGCGCGGTTCCACGGTCGGCGGCAGACAGCCGAGCGCCGCCACATCGTGGTGGAACTCGGCCTCGGTCTGGCTCGTCACCTTGCGGATCGCCTGGTTGAGCGGCAGGTCCGGGTATTCCTGTGCCGCGCGGGCGTTGATCTTGTCGTCTACGTCGGTGATGTTGCGGACGTAAGCGACGTGTTCCGGTCCATAGAGGAGCCGCAGGAGCCGGAAGAGCACGTCGAAGGCGATGACCGGGCGGGCATTGCCGATATGGGCGTAGTCGTAGACGGTGGGCCCGCACACATACATGCGCACGCGCCTCGCCTCTGGCCGGATCGCCGGGTTCTCCCAGTCGAGCGGCACCAAGGTCCGCTTTTCGCGCGTCAGCGTGTCGTAGAGCTTCAGTTCCATCGCAGCCCTGGCCTTCGCTGGCCGGGCGTCGCTTGCGTCTCTTTTTCGAGAACAGACGACCGCAGCCAGCGAATCCGCTAGCCAATCTCCCGGCAAATGCAGATCGGGTTTCGGTCGGTCATGGCCGGAGAATGCGTGCGCCGCAAGTTCCCGTCAAGGCACGGCGACCGAGAAAAAGGCGTCGCTTCCGGCCGCGGTCGTAACGGAACTTGTCGCTCGGCCGCAGACGCGCGAACCCACGGAAATCTTGCGGCAGCTCAATGATAATTGCCGCCTTGGGGCCAAAGTCGCGGGCCATTAACCACCGCAACAGGAGGCTCCCCTCTTAACTCCATTTTTTCCCGGGATGGCGTAGGAACAAACGGGTATGAACCTCGTTGCCTCCCGGCACGACCAACAAGAACCCTCCGGCGGCAGCGCCGCTTCAGCGTTCCGGAATCCCGATGACCCTGAATTTTACGCCTAAGTCGTTCGTCGACCTGGAACTTCGTCGCCTCGAGCCGACGTCCGAGGGCGTGAGGGTCTACGTCCTTCTACCCAGCCTGGAGGAACTCCTCGGGCAAGCCGATTTCGCGCACCGCGACCCGATCTTCCTTCCCGGCTGCCGGCGTCCGCTGGACGGATGGGCGATGTTCGGCTCCGCGCGCCAGCGCGAGCTTGCGGTCCATTAACCGTCGGACGAGCCGAGCACCGGCCGAAGGCCGCCGGTTAGCACTCCGTTAAACCGTTTCCTCGCATGGTTCGCGACTGGTGGCTCGCCCAGAGGTTGCGCCATGCGCCGGCTCTTCGTTCTCTGCTTCGCTTTCGCCGTCTTCGCGGCGCCCGCCCAGGCGGAGAAACAGACTTTTCTGGTCGCCAGCAACACCGACGGTTACGGCGTCGATCGTTGCCTCGCGGTGGGCGGGGGCTGCGGCAACACGATTGCCACCGCCTATTGCCGTGCGCGCGAGTTCGACCACGCTCTGTCATTCCGGAAGCTCGAGCGTCGCGAGATCCGGGTGGCGTCCAACGCGGCGCTCTGCCGGGGTGATTGCGACGGCTTCATCGCCATCGAGTGCGCGCGCTGAGACGGATCGGTCGTCGCCCTCCAGGGCCCCCTCGCCGTTCGACCTGTCCTCGTCCGGCTCGCGTCGCGAGCTTGCATCACTTCTCCAGCCAATCGGCGCATTTCGGCAGCGCTGCCGCATCGGCACCCCACGGCATGATCGGCACCGTCGAGGTCGAGTTCTTCGGCGACCCTTCGATGATGCGATCGGAATAGACGACATAGACCAGCACGTTGCGCTTGACGTCGCAGCCGCGCACGATCTGCATCTTCTTGAAGAACAGCGAACGGCGCTTGCGGAACACCTCGTCGCCCTGGGCGAACTTGTCCTTGAAGCGGATCGGACCGACCTGACGGCAGGCCAGCGAGACGTCGGAGACCTCCTCGGCGACCCCGATCCACCCCTTGAAGCCGCCGCGCTCCGGGGCGGTGAAGTGGCAGGCAACGCCCTCGACCTCGGGATCGTCCACCGCATAGGTCGCGAGCTTGTCGTTGGGCGATACCCAGTGGAAGACCGTCGACTTCTTGAAGATGAGGTCGGGCTCATCGGCCGCCCGCGCGGCCGGTGGTGAGAGCGCCGCAAGGGCGAGTGCCGCAATGGCCACAGCACGCGGGAATCGAAACATCGTCAGCCGAGACATGGAGTCCTCCGTAGGAAGCGCGAGGCTCATATGGGAGCGGCCGGCCGCTCTCACCAGCGCGGCACCCAAGTCGATCAACGGGCCGGGAACCGGCTCCGGCAGCAAACAACACCAGCCGGAGAGCCGTTTTCACCGGAGCTCCGGCAAAAAAGTTCCCGCGGAACCAAGCAGGCTCGGAATGGTTGCCTCCGAAGTTAAAAGGCCGCCCCCGTTGTCCCGAGGAGTCGTCGATGCCTGCTGTAGAAGCCACCTTGCGCTCCCACCCAGGGCGGCCCACGCATCCGGACGAGATGAGCCGCGCAATCGAGGCCTGCTTCACCTGTGCCGGAACCTGTACGGCATGCGCGGATGCCTGCCTGTCGGAGCGCGACGTGGAAGGGCTCCTTGCCTGCATTCGACAGAACCTGGACTGCGCCGCGATCTGCCTGGCGACCGGCTCGGTGGTGGCGCGCTCCAAGGCGGGCGCGAGCCGGCAGGTGCTCGAAGCCCAGCTCAGCGTGTGCATCGCCGCGTGCCGCGCCTGCGGCGAGGAATGCCGCCGGCACGGCGAAGCCCATCGTCATTGTCGGGTTTGCGCCCAGGCGTGTCAGGAATGCGCCCAGGCCTGCACCGACATGCTGGCGGCGCTGCGCGCGGTGGTCTGAGGCGACCGGCCGCTCGCGGCGGAGGTCAGGACGCCGGCACGACTTCCTGATCAATGGCTCCGAAGATCGTTTTCCCCGCCGCATCGAACATCTCGATCCGCACGCGGTCGCCGAACGACAGGAACGGCGTCCTGGGCGCGCCGAAACGGATCGTCTCGACCGAGCGGATTTCCGCGATGCATGAATAACCGACGCCGCCCTCGGCGACGGGGCGGCCCGCCCCACCGTCGGGATCGCGATTCGACACGGTCCCGGAACCGATGATCGCGCCGGCGCCCAAGGGCCTCGTCTTGACGGCGTGCGCGATCAGGGCGGGAAAGTCGAAGGTCATATCGACGCCGGCATTGGGACGCCCGAATGGCTCGCCATTCACCTCCGAAACGAGCGGCAGGCTCACCTTGGCGCCGTCCCACGCCGTGCCCAGTTCGTCCGGGGTGACGGCAACGGGAGAGAAAGTCGTCTGGCCCTTGCCCTGCAGGAAGCCGAAACCCTTGGCGAGCTCGGCGGGAATGAGGTTGCGAAAGCTGGTGTCGTTGAGAAGCATCAAGAGGCGGATGGTATTGGCCGCCTGATCGCGGCCCGTCCCCTGCGGCACGTCGTCGACGATGACGGCGAGCTCGGCTTCGAGATCGATGCCCCAGGCGGGATCGGTAACCTGGATGGGGTCGCACGGGCCGAGAAAGCCGTCCGAGGCGCCGCGATACATCAGCGGATCGGTCCAGAACGATTGCGGCAGCTCGGCGCCGCGCGCGCGTCGGACCAGCGCGACGTGATTGACGTAAGCCGAGCCGTCGGCCCAGCCGAAGGAGCGCGGCAACGGCGCTGCGCATTTCGCCGGATCGAACGGAACGTGCGCAATGCGTCCGGCTTCCAGCGCATCGGCGATCTCGGTCAGGCGCGGCTCGGCGGCACGCCAATCGTCGAGCGCGGCCTGCAACGTCGGCGCCACCGCGGAGGCATCGGCAGCGCGCGCAAGATCGCGCGAGACCACGACGAGCCGCCCGTCGCGGCCATGTTTTACGGACGCAAGCTTCATCAAGTGCCCCGCTTCCGAAATTCGTGATACATCGCGGCACCCTCTGGCACGAACTTCGGAAGCAAAGGGGGCACTAGCAACTTTATGGTTCTAGTGCCGCCTTTCGATTTGAAGTTCCTAAACGGGCTTGCTGGCAGGGTTGTAGGAACTTCAAATCGGCGCACTAGCCGGGATCCGGCCGGCCGGGATCGAAGCGTTTCTTCAGGCCGCTCCAGCAATCCACGTAATCTTTTTGCAGCGTGTCGAGCTCGGCTGCGTAGGCCGTGATGCGCTGGCGAAACCGCGTCTCGAACATGAATGCCAGAGTATTGGTGAGCTTCACCGGCTTGAGCTCCACCGTGCTGGCATGCTGGAAGGCATCCTGATCCGGCCCGTGCGGCAGCATCTGGTTGTGCAGGCTCATGCCGCCGGGCACGAAACCTTCCGGCTTGGCGTCGTAGACGCCGTAAACCAGTCCCATGAATTCCGACATGATGTTGCGGTGGTACCACGGCGGCCGGAACGTATCCTCGGCCACCTGCCAGCGTTCGGGAAAGATCACGAAATCCACGTTGGCGGTGCCGGCCGTCTCCGATGGCGAGGTCAGCACCGTGAAGATCGACGGGTCGGGATGGTCGTAGAGGATGGCGCCGACCGGACAGAAGTGCCGCAGGTCGTACTTGTAGGGATAATACCTGCCGTGCCAGGCGACGACGTCGAGCGGCGAATGGGGAACATCCGTGGCGAACAGCTCGCCGCCCCATTTGACGATCAGCCGGCCCGCCTCCTCGACGTCTTCGTAGGCCGCGACGGGAGTGAGAAAGTCGCGGGGATTGGCGAGGCAGTTGGCGCCGATCGGGCCGCGATCCGGCAAGGTGAAGCTGCCGCCGTAATTCTCGCACACATAGACGCGTGCCGGGCCATCGACCAGCTCGACGCGAAAGATCACGCCGCGCGGAATGATGCAGATTTCGCCGGGCTCGACGACGAGAACGCCGAACTCCGTCCGGAAGCGAAGCCTGTTCTCCTGCGGAACTACGAGCAGCTCGCCGTCGGCGTTGAAGAAATGCTCACGCACCATGGAGCGCGTGACGAATGCCAGATGGCTGGCCATGCCGGCATGGGTTTCGGCATCGCCGGCGGTCGTGATGGTGCGCAGGCCGCCGACGAAGGTGAGCGGCTCGGCCGGAATGGCCACCGGGCCCCAGCGCAGCTGTCCGATCGGCAGGTCGCTGCGCTCGCGATCGGGCGCGGTTCGCAAAAGACCGGTCTCGATTCTTCGGAAGCGGCCGGTATGTCGCACGGTGGGGCGGATACGGTAGAGCCACGTGCGCTCGTTCACCACTTGCGGCGCGGTGAATGGCGAGCCGCTCAGCTGCTCGGCATAGAGGCCGTATTTCACCCGTTGCGGAGAATTGCGGCCGAGCGGCAACGCTCCCGGCAGCGCCTCGGTTTCAAAGCTGTTGCCGAAGCCCGACATGTAGCCGGTCGCGATCGCGGATGCGGTTGCTTCCGGCTGGTCCGATCGGTTCACGCTTGCGGGTGAGATCAGCTCGTTCATCGCCCACCTGCCTTGCCCGTGGCCAAAGGTATGGTTACAACTGTAACCAATTACCCGAGCGGTCGCAATGAAGCCTATCACGTCGAGCGCGGCCGGACATGGCAGTTGGGTGCATCAGCCTCGGCGTTTGGTTTGCGAGTTGGGCGATCTTCCTTCATCGTCGGCTCCAGAACGACCAGTGAAGGCGAATGTTTCGGCAGATGGGTCAAAACGGTCCCGCGCGCGATGAGAAGACCGCCGGCGATGCGGCGGCGCTCAAGCTCGAGGAATTTCTGCCTTACCGGCTGAACGTGGCGGCGAGCCTCGTCTCGCTCGCATTGTCCCGCATCTATTCCGACCGGTTTGCGATCGGCGTTCCGGAATGGCGCGTCCTGGTGACGCTCGGGCAGTACGGCGTGATGACCGGCAAGGAGATCGGCGCGCACAGCCATATGCACAAAACGAAGGTGTCGCGCGCCGTGGCCGAACTGGAGAAACGCAAGTTCTTGAGCCGACGCGCCAACCGTGCCGATTTGCGGGAGTCGCTTCTTTCGCTCACCGCCGCCGGCCGGGCGATCTACCAGGAGCTCGCTCCCAGCGCTCTCCAGTTCACCCAGCGCCTGGTGGACGTGGTCGAGCCGAAGGACCGCGCCGCCTTCGATCGTGTATTGAAACTGCTGAGCGAGCGCTCGGCCGCGCTGGTGGCCGAGACGACCGCTCCGGCCGTGACCACGGCCGGCAAGCGTGCGCGCGACAGGCATGGGCAACGAAAGGACGACGCGTGAAGCTCTATTCCTATTTCCGTTCGTCGGCCGCCTATCGCGCCCGGATCGCCCTCAATCTCAAAGGTCTGTCCTACGAGACCATTCCCATTCACTTGAGCAAGGAGGGCGGCAAGCAGTTCAACCCGGAATTCAAGGCCGTCAATCCCCAGATGCGGGTTCCGGCGTTGACGCTCGCCAACGGGGAAGTGCTGACGCAGTCGCTGGCGATCATCGACTATCTCGACGAGGTCCATCGCGAGCCACCGTTCCTGCCCACCGACGCCGTGGAGCGCGCCAAGGTACGCGCCGTTGCCTACGCGATCGCCTGCGACATTCATCCGCTCAACAACCTGGCGCCACTCAAATACATCAAGGCCAAGTTCGGTCAGGATCAGACCGCGATCGACGCCTGGTATCATCACTGGATCCTGGTCGGCTTCGAAGCCGTCGAGGCGTTGCTGCGCCCGGGCCCGTATTCGTTCGGAGCGCAGGTGACGCTCGCCGATATCTGCCTGGTGCCGCAGGTCGCCAATGCCCGGCGACTCAAGGTTCCGCTCGACCGCTTCCCCAAGATCGTCGCGGTGGATGCGGCTTGCCTCGCCCTGCCGGCGTTCGATCGGGCCCGGCCGGGAAATCAGCCGGATGCGGAGTAGCGTCGCCGCGCTGATGCGCCCATCCCTCCAGTGGGAGCGCCGTCGACCGGTTTTGGGCAGCGCTTCCGGTCGCAAAAGAATCGGGTCATCGTGAGCCAGAAGCATCTCGGCCGGGTGGCGCTGTGGATGACCGGCGCCCTGCTGTCGTTCTCCGTCATGGCGGTATCGATCCGCGGTCTCGCGCAGGCGCTGAACATTTTCGAGATCCTGGCGATCCGCAACGGCTGCGGCGTGCTGGCCCTGTTGGCCCTGGTGGTGGCTCGGCCGGAGCTGCGCGCCTCCTTGCGGCCGCGGCGCATGCTCCTGCACGGGCTGCGCAACAGCGTGCACTTCGCCTCGCAATATGCCTGGGCGCTGAGCCTGACGCTGCTGCCGCTGGCGACCGTCTTCGCTTTGGAATTCACCATGCCGATCTGGGTCGCGCTGCTCGCCATGCCGTTTCTCGGCGAGCGCATGACGCTGAGCCGACTCGGCAGCATTCTTCTCGGATTTGTCGGCGTGCTCATCATCGTGCGCCCTGGCATGGAGAGCTTCCGCCCCGCCCTGCTGCTCGTCCTCGCGGCGGCTTTCGGCTATGCCGTCTCGCTGATCACCACCAAGCAGCTGACGGCGACGGTCGGCACGTTCGCGATCCTGTTCTGGATGAACGCCATGCAGCTGCCCATGGGGCTTGCCGGCAGCGACCCGCTGTTCCTGCTCAAGCTCGAACCGGTGCACCTGCCTTTCGCGGTCGGGGTCGGCATTGCCGGACTGTCGTCGCACTTCTGTCTCACCAACGCGTTCCGATCCGGCGACGCCACCGTGGTGGTTCCGTTCGACTTCCTGCGCATTCCGCTGATCGCTCTGGTCGGGTGGCTGTTCTACGGAGAGGCGCTCGACCTTTTCGTCTTCGCCGGAGCCGCCGTCATCATCTCCGGCGTCGTGTGGAACTTGCGCGCCGAGTGGCGCGGGGCCTGATCGGCCGAATCGGCATCGCGCCAGGTGCCAGACAGTTCCGGCAGCAAAAAGCCGAGCCGCGCCGAGCCTCCCGTTATATCTCTGACAAAGCACGGGTATCCGGCGGAAAAATCGGCTATGTACAGGCTAGGTGATTCATAGTTTGGACAGAATTACCGCGCTTGATCCGGCACGGCCGGCGATCGGCCGGCGGACTCCATGATGATCTTGACGTTTCGAACCATCGCGCCGGCCCTTCTGGCGCTCGTGATTACCAGCGCGGCGCAGGGACAAGTTGTGCCGGCTCCGCCGCCCGGCGCGCCTCCGGCTGCGGCCCCGCAGGCCATGCCGGGGCAGCCGATGACGTCGCAGAACCCCGCTTGCACCCGGCTCGAAGCGCAGCTGGCAGCCTTCGATCGCGGCGGCGCCGAGACCGCCAGAGCCGAGCAGATTCGCCGCTACGAGGAAGCTTCCCAGAACCAGCAGGCGGAGCTCGACCGCACCGTCGTCCAGGCGCGCCGGCTGGGCTGCGAGGGATCCGGGTTCTTCCTGTTCGGCCGCAGCCAGCCGCCGCAATGCGACGAGCTCAACAGCCGCGTGCAGCGGATGCGCTCCAATCTCGACCGGCTCAATTCCGACCTGCAGCAGCTGCAGGCGAGCGGGCGCAGCGCCATGGACGCACAACGCCGCCAGATCATCACCGCGCTGGCGCAGAACGATTGCGGGCCGCAATACCGGACGGCCGCCGCAGCGCCGCCGCCCCGGCCGCGCGGTTTTTTCGAGACCTTGTTCGGCGGCGGCGGAGGCGGAACAATCGGCTCACCGTTCGGCGCGGGCGACGTGACGCCGAGCGACCAGTCGTCCAGCTACCGCACGATTTGCGTGCGCACCTGCGACGGCTTCTATTTCCCGGTTTCCTATTCGGCAGGCTCCGCCAAGTTCCGCGACGATGAGCAGACCTGCCAAAAGATGTGCCCAGCCTCCGAAGTCATGTTGTTCACCTACCGCAATCCGGGCGAGGACGTCGCCCAGGCGGTTTCGACCACCGGCCAGCCATATACCAGCCTGCCGAACGCATTCCGCTATCGCCAGGAATTCAATGCCGCGTGCAGCTGCCGGCGCCCGGGCGAAAGCTGGGCCGACACGCTGCGGAACTTCGAGGACACCACGGTGGAGCGCGGCGACATCATCGTCACCGAAGAGAGCGCGAAGGCGCTCGCCCAGCCGAGGCCGGACGCTGCGACGCGTGCCACCAAGCAGGGCGGCCGCACCGCCAAGGCCGAGCCAAGGCCGGCGAACGCCGGCAGCGCCGAAGTCTCGTCGACACCGGTTCCAGTGACCTCGGCGCCGCTCGCCGATGCCGTGGCCCCCAAGCCGCCACCGGAGCCGGCTGCTCCACCCGAAGGCAAGCGTACGATCCGCACCGTCGGACCGCCCTTCATCGTGCGCTGATACGGCTCCGCGGAGCCTCCCATCAAAAATCGAAGGCGTCGCTCTTGGCCGTGCCGTCGTGCCTGACCAGCGTGGGGTCGGGCTTCGGCAACGGCGTGCCGGGGTCGCGAAAGCGGTTGGTGATCGGATAGCGCCGGTCGCGGCCGAAATTCTTCAACGTCACCTTGACGCCGGGAGCCGCCTGGCGCCGCTTGTACTCGGCAATGTTGAGCATGCGTTCGGTTCGGACGACGAGATCGCGATCGAATCCGTCGGCGACGATGCTGGCAACCGGCTCCTCGCGTTCCACCAGCCGCTCGAGGATGGCATCGAGCACCTCGTAGGGCGGCAGCGTGTCCTGATCGGTCTGGTTCTCGCGCAGCTCGGCGGTTGGCGCGCGGGTGATGACATT
>Ga0114129_10013816_pt1 | contig 11504 bp, 12 predicted proteins | sample RhiMetdeltSRZDD1_FD_80071 | JGI IMG/M metagenome (GOLD analysis project Ga0114129, IMG submission 80071) | Populus rhizosphere microbial communities from Tennessee, USA - Rhizosphere MetaG P. deltoides SRZDD1 (version 2) (version 2) | ecosystem: Host-associated > Plants > Roots > Rhizosphere >... | reverse complement strand
GGCAAGAAGAACGGCTGCGTGATCCTCGGCGGTGGCTCTCCGAAGAATTTCTACTTGCAGGGTCAGCCGACATTGTGGGAGGTCTACGGGATTCCCAAAGGCGGCAACGACTACTTCATTCAGATCACGACCGATCAGGTTGTGTGGGGCGGCTTGTCTGGTGCGACGCCTGCCGAGGCCGTCAGTTGGGGAAAGGTGAACCCGGGAGTTCTGCCAGACACAGCGGTGGCGTATGTCGATTCCACGATCGCGTTTCCACTGTTCTGCGAGTACGTCGTTGGATCACCGCATGGCCGGCGAGCACGCAAGGAGTTGGTCCACAAGCGCGACGAACTGGTGGCGGCGTTGAAACGAGAGGCAAAGAAGGCGGGCAAGTAAGTGGGCACGCTCGCGTCCGAGCTCGGCGGGCACGCGAAGCAGCTGTCCGGACAGCCTCGGGTGTACGTCGACGCGAACGTTCCCGCGGGGCTGGTGAACTTCATGCGCACGTCGCTCGGGTGGGACGCGCTCTTCGTCCTCGAGCATGAAGACCTGCGGCGCGCGCGCGACGGCGAGCACTATCGTCTCGCACGGCAACTGCGTCGGACCCTCATCACGCTCGACCGCGATTATCTCGACGATCGCAAGTTCCCTCCCGAATTGAGCGGAGGCGTGTTGGTGCTGGCGGCGCCCACCGAGGGCGGCTTCATCGCACTCCTCAAGCGGCTCGATAAAGAAATACTGCGAGTCGTATCGGAGACCGAGCATGCCGCCGGCAGCGATCTCGATTCGTCAATGCCGCTGGAAGGCAGAAAGCTTCATCTCCACGTCGACTGGGGCGGGCAGTGATCGTCGTGTCGCGCGGCGACATCGTGCTTCCCGATCGTGTCCTTACGGAAGGCACGATCCTCATCGATGCCGGCCGCATCGTCGCCGTCGAGAGCAGGCCGGTCGATTTGACGCGGGCCACGATGATTGACGCGACCGATTGTTACGTCGTGCCTGGTTTCATCGACGTGCACGTGCACGGCATCGAGGGATACGACACACTCGATGGCGCCGACGCCGTCGCGCAGATTGCGTCGCGGCTCACACGGTACGGAGTCACGGCGTTTTGTCCGACCACGGTCGCGTGCCCGCCAGATGATCTGCGGACGTTCTTGCTGCAGGTGCAGCGATCGAGAGTCGAGCCCGCCACAGGGGGCGCACGTGTGCTGCCCGCGCACCTCGAAAGCAATTTCATCAGCCCCGAGTATCGCGGAGCGCAGCCGGCATCGTGTCTGCGTACGCCGATCTCGCGCGGCGACGATGACGTGTACTCCGGTCGCGATGTGCTCGATGTCATTGCCGCGTCGCGGCCCGACGTTGGGATCGTCACGCTTGCGCCAGAGCTTCCAGGGGCGATCGATCTCGTCAAGACGCTCGTCGCTGCCGGGCATCGCGTCTCGATTGGACATTCGGGCGCTGATTTCGACACGGCTGTGGCGGCCATCGACGCTGGGGCCCGACATGCGACGCACCTGTTCAATCGCATGACTCCCATCGCGCATCGTGCGCCCGGTATCGCCGGTGCGGTGCTCGCGCGTGAGGAAGTTTCCGCGGAGCTGATTTGCGACGGCTATCATGTGCACCCTGGGATGTGTCGCGTCGCGATTGCCGCGAAAGGCGCCGACGGAATCTTTGCGATCACCGACGGGACGGCCGGCTCCGGGATGCCCATCGGCGCCACGGCCCGATTGGGAGGGCAGACGATTCACGTGCGAAACGAGGCGGCGTTCCTCGATGACGGCACATTGGCCGGGAGCACGCTGACGATGGATCGTGCGTTTCGGGCCATTGTGACGAGCTTCGGAGGGTCGCTCGTCGATGGGGCCACCATGTGCGCGACGACGCCGGCCCGCGAGCTCGGCCTGACGGGGTTCGGGGTCATCGCCGAGGGGGCCGTTGCGGACCTGGTCGTGTTGGATCGAGGTTTCCAGGTCGTCCGAACCCTGATTGCCGGTGAAGAGGTGTGGGGTCAGAGTGGGGTCAGGTCGGGGTCAGGTCGGGGTCAGGTCGGGGTCAGACCCCAGTGAAGAGGGACTCAAGTTTTTGCCCGTTGAACGGCCCTTCGACCGCGCACGTCTAAGGCCGCTGAGAGGATGTCATGCGCCACACGTTCTACCTCGTTCTATCCGTGCTCGCCCTGAGCTCCGCCGCATGCAGCATCGATGTTCGCGGTGAAGGGAGCGTCGCTCGCGAAGAGAAGCGCTTTACGGTCACGGGCGATCCCGATCTGAGTATCCGGACCTTCGATGGATCGATCACGGTGAAATCGTGGGATCGGAAGGAGGTGCTCGTCGAGATCGAGCGTCGCGGAGCCGACACGCAGGCGGCCGACGCCCTCGTAGTGAACGCCATGCAGGAGGGCAATCGGATTGTCGTCGATGCGCCGGATCCAAACATCAGGCGCGATGGCATCCACTTCGGTTCATGGCAATCCCCATCTGTGAATGTGACCGTGACGGCGCCCCGGCGCCTGACGATCGAGGCGCGCAGCGGCGATGGCTCCATCACGGCCGACGATCTTGCGGGCACGATCGCGCTCAACACTGGTGACGGCAGCATCCGCGCGACGCGAATCGAGGGAAACATCAAAGCTCACACCGGCGACGGCTCCATTCAGTTCATCGACGTCGTCGGTCGTCTGGAGGCCGACTCCGGCGACGGCTCGGTTGACGTGGGCGGCCGACTCGACGCGCTCGACGTCAGGACCGGCGACGGATCGGTGCGTATCGACGTTCGCGACGGCAGTACGGTGAAGAGCGATTGGAGTGTTGGCACGGGCGACGGATCCATTTCGGTTCGCATGCCACCTGCGCTCGACGCAGAGCTCGATGCGTACACCAGCGATGGCCGCGTCCATGCTGATGGCATCAGCGATGCGGTTCGCAGCGGTGACGAGGATGATCACGGCAGCCTGCGAGGACGGCTCGGCAAGGGCGGCAAGGTGATTCGCATTCGCAGCGGTGATGGATCCATAAACCTCTCGAGGTGAAATCGATGAAACGCATGTTGGTTGTCGGGTTCGTTGTCGCCGGGTGCGGCAGCGTCCTCCTGACCGCTCAAACCTCGGTTCCATTCAAGCTCGGCACGTTTCAGCGACAAAGCCGCACATTCGTCGGTGTCGTGTTGCGTGACCTCGTCGTCGATCTCGCGACCGCGGACGCGGCTGTGACCGGAGGCGGCAGAGTGGCGCCTCCGACCGATATGAAGGATCTCATCGCGCGTTACGACGCAGGTCTGCGCGATCGGATCGGGGCCATCGTGAAGGTCGCGAGCTCTGCCACGCCGAGACCAGCGTACGTCTACGAGTTGTCGACGCTGAAGACGATGCCGCCGATCATGTATCCGATGACGATGCTCAATGCGGCCGTCAACTACCGCGAACACGGCGTGGAGATGGCGGGACGCCTGGGTGAGCCCGCGCCCAGTGCTGGACCACCTCCAGGGTCGGCACCTGAGGGGACGACGAGCGCGCCAGGAATCTGGGAGCGCGCGGCGAACGACACACGATGGAATCCATACGCGTTTCTCAAGTCGCCCTCAGCGATCGTCGCCGAAGGCGAAGCGATCAAGATTCCAAAGGGGCGAACGCAAATCGACTGGGAATGCGAGCTCGGTGTGGTCATCAGTCGCACTGCCAGCCGTGTGCCGCGCGCGCAGGCGGCGAATTACGTCTTCGGATACACCAACGAGATGGACGTCTCGGATCGAGAGGGTCGCGGCGACAATCGCTATGGCACCGACTGGCTGATCGCCAAGTCTCATGACACGTTTGCGCCGATGGGACCGTTCATCACGCCGAAGGAGTTCGTGCCCAATCCGCAGAAGCTGCCGGTGAAGTTCATACTCAACGGCAAGGTCATGCAGGACGCCGACACCTCGCTGATGATTCACGACGTGTTCGAGCTGGTTGAGTACGGGTCGAACATTCTCACATTGCGCGCGGGTGACGTCATCGCGACGGGCACGCCGGCGGGCGTGGGTTCCGCGAGAAAGCCGCCAATCTATCTCAAGGCTGGCGATCGCACCGTGTGCACGTACGAAGGAGTCGGCACGCTCTCGAATCCGGTCGAAGCGGCGCGATAGCGTGGTCGTTGGAGGTTGGAGTTGACGCGTCGTAGTCTCAGCGTAAGGGTGGCGACGCGTACGCGGTAGGGTCTGTGATGCCGGCTTCGCGAAACGCGTCGCGGCGCTCGCGGCATTTGCTGCATTGCCCGCAGTGGCGCCCACCGCTCGGGTTCATGCACGACAGCGTCAGCTCGAACGGGACACCGATCTCGGCTCCGAGACGAATCACTTCACTCTTCTCCATCTCGACAAACGGAGCGTCGACGGTGATCGCGTGTGCGAGCCCGAGCGAGAGCGCGTGCGCCATCGTGTGGAAAAAGTCGGGGGTCGCGTCAGGAAAAGGATTGCCCGCCAGCGGGCCGATCGCAATTCGCGAGATCTTCTGCTGCGCGCAATAGATTCCCGCCTTGCTCAAGAGGATGATGTTGCGGCCTGTCAGGTACACGTCTTCATCCGGCGTGTCGAATGCTGGAGGAGTTCCTCGGAGCGCCCAGTGCGTCGGGGGATACAGGTCTTCAACCGTAAAGCTCAGACGCGCCAGGGGTGCGAGGCGCCGATAGGCGCTGGACGCGAGCAGGCGATCGATCGCGGCAAGCTCCTCGGGCTCCCACGCCAACCCAGTGCTGACGTAAATCGGGTGGACCAGGTGCGTCCGAGCCTCGGCGGCTGCGAGCACGGCGCTGTCGAGCCCGGACGAGAAGAGGACCGCAGTGGATGGACGGCTTGTCATGGCGCACGCGAGCCTTGTGTTGGGATTTGGAAGTTGGGAGTTGGGAGTTGTCGTCGATAAGATTACTGACTATGTACTCGGTCACCAAGCGCATCGACTTCTGTTACGGCCATAGGCTCCTGGACTATGACGGCATCTGCAAGCATCCGCACGGACACAACGCCGTGGCGGAGATCGAGATCCGTACCGATGCCTTGGACCGTCGCAACATGGTTGCGGACTTCAACGACATCAAGCGCGTCGTGAAGACGTGGGTCGATCGCGAGCTCGATCACAAGATGATTCTGCGTCACGACGATCCGCTGGTGAAGCTGTTGCAGGGAATTGGCGAGCCGATGTATCTGGTCGACAGCAACCCGACGGTCGAGCGGATTGCGCGTCTCATCTACGACGTGTCGCGTGAGCAGGGTCTCCCCATCTTTCGAGTGACTGTCTGGGAAACGCCAACCTCGTGGGCCACCTACACCGCCTGATTGCGTTCGATCTCGACGGAACGCTCATCGATTCGCGTCGAGACCTTGCGGATTCGGCGAATCAGCTCATCACGGAACTCGGCGGGCAATTGCTCTCCGAGGACGCGATCGGCCGGATGGTGGGCGAAGGCGCCGCGCTGTTGGTGCGGCGTGCACTGGAGGCGTCGGGTATGGGCGAGCGCCCTCACGTGCTCGACAGATTTCTCGAGATCTACGACGCACGACTCCTGAATCACACCCGCTTATATGACGGTATCGCGGACGTCATTCAGCGCGCCAGAGAGCAGGCGACCCTCACGGTGCTCACCAACAAACCCGCCGCACCCAGCGAACGCATTCTTGCGGCGCTCGGCATACGGGAGCTCTTCGACGAGGTCGTCGGTGGGGACGGCGCGTACCCGCGCAAGCCAAATCCGGACGCGTTGCGCGCGATGATGCGATCCGCAGGTGCCACGACGAAAGAGACGCTGCTCGTTGGCGACTCTGAAATCGATCTCGCGACGGCCCGGAATGCAGGTGTGAAGAGCTGCCTGGTGTCCTACGGGTTTGGGTTTCGGCAGGAGCTGCGATCGCAGCTGAGTACCCCTGACGCGCGAATCGCGGACGACATGCGCGAATTGTCGCGCGTGATCGCGGACTTTTGCGGGCCGTCGGCGAACGTGCGGCCGCTCAGAGCGACCGAAGGAACGCGATGAGCGACGCTCGGTCAACGTCCGTCGTCTGATCGAATCCTCGTCGAGCGAGGTCGGCTTCGCCGGCGTGGCGTCGAATGGCCTCCTCGATTGTCGAAGCGGATCCATCGTGCAGGAGCGGGCGGCGGAAACGTAAGCCCCAGAGTGCCGGCGTGCGGATCTCGTCCGTCGAGGCGGCTTCCTGCTCGATGCCATCACCCGTCCCGACATCGTGGAGCAGCAAGTCGGAGAAGAGCGGCACCGCGACTCGGTTGAACAGCGGGTTGGGGCTGGGGCCAGTGGTCAACGTTGGCGTGTGGCAGGCGCTGCATCCAAGCGCGCTGAACGTCCGTTCACCATTTCGCACCACCTCGTCGATGGGGTTGCGAGCAACGGGAGCCAGGAATTTCATGAAGCTGGTGAAGTTGTCGATGCCTCGCTTGCCCGTACGCGGGTCTCTGACGTCCTCAGGTTCGGGGCGTGGATCGCACAGACGCATGCGCTCGTACGACACTCCAGAAGCCGCCTCCTGAGCGAAGAGGTCGTTGGTGATGCCCATCTCGTTGCGATAGGCGTCGCCGCTGAACGACAGCAGGGTGGCATGCTGTGCCTTCCATCCAAACCGCCCCACACGCCGAATGCCGCTGGCACGATCGACGACGATGGCCGCTCTGCCGCTCACTCCGTCGCGATCGCGATCGAATGGATCTTCGAGCGCAAGGAGCGTCTCGTCGAGGATGGCTTCGACGAGCCCCGCACCGAAGAGGGCTATCGGCATTCGCCTTGCGATGACCGTCGCCTCCGGAGGAATGATCGGCTGACACGAATGGCTCGGAACCGAGAAGAGATGAAAGAGTGACTCGCCTGAGGGATAGAGCGCGACGAACTCGCCGCGAGGACCTCGGCGAGCGGCTCGAATCTCTGCGATGGCGCTCGCGCCGCCGACGGCTGGAACACTGTGACAGACAGCACAGCTCGTGGCGTTGTACGCCGGGCCAAGTCCTTCCTCGGCAGTCTCGACTTCGAGAAAGTCCTCCTGCCCGAGACGAAACTCTTCGAATTCCACCGGCGTGATCCCAGGAAGGGGGTCCCCGGGGAGCACCGCGCGCGGTTGCGCGATCAACACGCCGACCCAGAGCAGTACGCTAGCGGCCAGACCGAGCATCAATGGGCGACGTTGCACAGGGGCCTCTTTCTCGCGAACGAAAACGACCGTAGACCGGAGACCGCCACGCGACTAGTCCGTGGCGATGATCACGCCCCGCATGAACTCGTGACCGGCGCCGCACAGCTTCGAGCACTCGAAGGTGTAGCGACCCGCGGTTGGCTGAAACGAAACGGTGGTGATTCCCCGGCCACGCTTCGGCAACTCGACATCGACGTCGGTTCCCACGATGTGGAATCCATGGGCGGTATCGTCGCTCTGCAGCCGAATCTCGAGCTGCGTGCCCGCCTTCACGCGGATCTCGGACGGCGTGAACGTGAAACGCTCGGCCGCGATCTCGATGACGCGCACTTCCTGGGCGCGTGCGGCCGGCACGAGCCATCCAGTGCCCTCGACGAGAAGGGCGGCGACGATAATGCCGACCGAGCACGTTCGTACACAGGACCTCATCAGAACCACCATCCCAGGCCGACGTTGAAGGAGTTCGGCGCCCGCACCACGGCGCTCTGGCTGCGAACGATGGAATAGTCGACCTTGACCGCCACGTCTGGATCCGGCCAATACGTCGCGCCGACGATCCAGGCATCGCGGTCAAGCTGCAGCAACGGGACGTAGCCCGCAGGCATCCGGTACTGCGTGTCGAAATTCTCGTATCGCGTGAACACGCCGACCTCTCCTCGGGCGGTGTTCGCGATCACGCGATAGCCGCTTTCAAGAGAGAAGCCGCGAAGAGCGCTCCCGATGTTGGGATTGACGCCGACGCGAAGGGCCAACGCGTCATTGAGGAGTCCGGCATTGTCGATCCAGACCTGGGCGAACTGGCCGCGCAGCTCCAGTCCGCGCCGCGAGTATCGCGCGTCTGTTTCGACGAGAGACACCGGGACGTCGAAGCGAGGACGGAACTCGAAACCTGATTTGCCCGACCAGGCGCTGGCACCCAACGTCAGGCCACGATAGGCGACGTACTCGATGCGCCCTGTCACCGCGGGACGGCCCGCGTTGGCCTCGGCGCCTTTCTGTCGACCTTCACGCACCCCTTCCTCGGCGCTGAACGCAGCGGCGTTCAGCGGGGCAGCCACAAATGCCCGATAGCGCCATCCACGGCCGACCTCGCCGTGTATCCCCGCGCCGGCCTCGAACCAGGTGGACGGAACGATCACCGTATCGAGGAAGGGACGCTCAACGCCGTAGTACGTCGGCGGCTCGTGTCGCTCGTTGATGATGCCGATGGGCATCAGTATCATGCCCGCGCGGACGTTGAAGGAGCGCGTGAACAAGAAGTCGACGTACGCCTGTTCCAGCTCCAGCTCACCAGCCTCTTCGAGTCCTTCGACGAACGCATGTTCGAGCTCGAGCTCGCCCACGAAGCGGATTCGATCGGAGAACGAATGCGTGACGAGCAGCACGAAGCGATGAAAGTCGAGACTGCCGTCCTGGAATTCCGGCTTGTTGAAGTGAAAGTCCATGTAGCCGGACAGATTCGTGCGAGCTGGCTCCGCGCGCCGGGTGCTCTGTGCGAGCGCAGGTGTTGCCAGTAGAAACAGCAGGAGCACATGCGCGACTTGCACGAGCAGCTTCGACGCGGCGCGAGTGCCAATCGTGATGCGCTGGTCGTTCTTGCCTCGGAGACGAACGCTACCCGCGGCGGCGTCTCTGGCTTCGACTTCGATCGACTCGCCCGGCTTCAGTTGATGCTGCTCGATGAAGCGCAGGAACTCTTTGTCCTGATCGATGATGCGCGTGACAGTCACGACGGTCGCAAGTGGGCACGAGAGCAACGTCTGCCCTTCTTGGGTCTTCACCAGACCTTCCGCGTTCGGGATCGGGTCGCCGTGTGGATCGGTCTCCGGTCGGCCCAGCATCGCGTCGATCCGCTCGATCAAGCGATCGGTGACCACATGCTCGAGATGCTCGGCTTCCTCATGGACCTCGTCCCAGGAGTAGCCCATCACGCGGACGAGAAAGAGCTCGATCAGCCGATGTCGCCGGAGGACGAGAGCCGCCAACTTCTGTCCTGCCGCCGTCAGCGCGACGCCGGAGTAAGGCTCGTACTCGACCAGTCCGGACTCGGCGAGCGCTTTGACCATCGTCGTGGCGGTGCCCGGGGCAACGCCAACGGCGGACGCGAGCTGACCCATTGGGAGCAGGCGATGACCCGGCTCGAGTCGGGCCGCTCCGCCGTAAATGGCCTTCAGGTAGTTCTCAACCGTGCTGGATGTAAGCATGCGGGCTGAGCCGGTCGTTTTGGTTTGCCAGAATTCATTTATGCTATCATCGACATCATAGTTTTGATAGCTCAAAATCACCTGAAACTAAATGGCTTCGGACTCTGACGCCCAGGTACCGGCTGTGCCGGATGTCGGGTGGCGTAGCACGCCTGGCGCACCAAGCCTCCGCGAGGTACACGGCTCGATCGTGGTTCCTCACGATGCCGGATTCTGGCGGAAGCTCTTCGCCTTTGCAGGTCCGGGATATCTCGTCGCGGTTGGGTACATGGACCCCGGCAACTGGGCGACGGATCTTGCCGGCGGTGCGCAATACGGCTACACGCTGCTGAGCGTCGTTCTGATTTCGAACCTAATGGCGATCCTGTTGCAGGCGCTCGCCGTCAGGCTCGGCATCGGCAGCGGTCGCGATCTGGCGCAGGCGTGTCGCGACAGCTACTCGCGGCCAACGACGATCGCTCTCTGGATCGTCTGCGAGATTGCCATCGCTGCCTGCGATCTCGCTGAAGTGATCGGCGCCGCTATCGCCCTCAATCTCCTGTTCGGCCTTCCGCTGATCTGGGGCGTTTCCGTCACGGCCCTCGACGTCCTCATCGTCTTGTTCCTGCAAAACCGCGGATTCCGGTACGTCGAGGCGCTCGTGATCGCGTTGATCGTCGCCATCGCGGCTTCGTTTGCGATCGAAATCTGGTGGGCGGCGCCAAACGCCTCCGCGGTCGCTGCCGGCTTCGTGCCGCGAGCGGAGATTCTGTCCGATCCCGCCATGCTATACATCGCCATCGGCATCCTTGGCGCGACTGTGATGCCCCATAACCTGTATCTGCACTCATCGATCGTGCAGACACGTCGCTACCTGGACACGCTGGTGAGCAAGAAGGAGGCGATCCGGTTTGCGACGATTGATTCTTCGGTTGCGCTGATGTCGGCGCTCTTCATCAACGCCGCGATTCTCATCGTCGCGGCCGCCGTCTTTCACGGGACCGAATACGAGAAGGTCGCCGACATCGGCGACGCTTACAAGCTGCTCTCGCCGCTGCTCGGGACAACTGCAGCGGGGGTCCTGTTTGCGGTCGCGCTTCTCTGTTCAGGACAGAACGCGACACTGACCGGCACCCTGGCCGGACAGATCGTGATGGAGGGGTTCGTCAACATCCGGTTGCGCCCGTGGTTGAGGCGACTCATCACGCGACTCGTGGCGATCGTTCCAGCAATAATCGTGGTAAGCCTGTACGGCGAACGGGGCACCGGTGCCCTGCTCATCCTCAGCCAGGTGATTCTCAGCCTGCAGCTTCCCTTCGCGGTCTTTCCGCTCGTCAGCTTCACGAGTGACCGCCACAAGATGGGAGCTTTCGTGTCGCCGCGATGGGTTCGGATCCTTGCGTGGATGGTCGCGGTTATCATTGCGGCGTTGAACGTCTATCTCCTCTACCAGACGTTCGTTGGGTAGTCATGTACCGCACGATTCTCGTCGCCGTCGAGAACTCTCCGGCGGATCGCACGATCCTCACGCACGTCCGAGGGTTGGCTGAGCTGACCGGTGCCGAGCTGCTCCTCGTCCACGTGGCCGATGGTTGGGTTGCGCGGAACTTCGACCAGTTGAAGCTGCGCGAGTCTGAGGAGATGAAGGTCGATCGTGCGTATCTCGATGGCCTGGCCGCGGAGCTGACCGCCGCCTCGTTCAAGGTGGCCACCGAGCTTGCGATGGGCGATCCGGCCAACGAGTTGATTCGGTTGGCCGAGGAGCGCAAGGTCGATCTCATCGCGATGTCGACTCACGGGCACCGATTCTTCAACGATCTGCTGCGCGGGACGACGGTCAACAAGGTCCGGCACCTGGTCAAGATTCCGGTTCTGCTCCTGCGCGCGCAGTGACGCTGCGCACGACGATCGCCACGCCCGAGGGCAAGCGCCGGTACGTACGACGACTGTTTGCCACGATCGCGGATCGCTACGACTTCATCACCGGATTCCTGTCATACGGACAGGACCGCACGTGGAAACAGAAGGTAATTCACCTGGCCGGCCTGCAGGCCACCGATCGCGTGCTCGACCTGGCGTGCGGTACCGGCGATCTGCTCTTCGCCGCGGTGCCGCCGGCGAAGTCGGGCGTCGGTCTCGACGTGACGCATCGCATGCTGCAGCTGGCGC
>Ga0114129_10013811_pt1 | contig 11505 bp, 6 predicted proteins | sample RhiMetdeltSRZDD1_FD_80071 | JGI IMG/M metagenome (GOLD analysis project Ga0114129, IMG submission 80071) | Populus rhizosphere microbial communities from Tennessee, USA - Rhizosphere MetaG P. deltoides SRZDD1 (version 2) (version 2) | ecosystem: Host-associated > Plants > Roots > Rhizosphere >... | reverse complement strand
GCTGGCGCCGCTCGTCACGCCGGCCACCTCGACGCCGTCGAGCCACGCGACGTCGATGTCGCGCTCGTCGTCGATCAGGTGGGCCGCGACGCCGGCGGCCCGCGCGACCTCGACCAGCCGGTTGGAGTTGGACGAGTTCCGCGAGCCGATCACGAGCAGGAGCTCGATGTGCTCGATCATCTCCTTCACCGCCCACTGGCGGTTGGAGGTCGCGTAGCAGATGTCCTCTTTCTTCGGCGCGTAGATGTCCGGGAAGCGCCGCCGCAGGACGGCGATGACGTCGGCCGTCTCGTCGACGGAAAGGGTGGTCTGGGTGATGTACGCGACCTTCGCGTCGGCAGGGAGGTCGAGACGCTCGGCATCCTCGACCGACTCGACGAGCACCGTCGAGTCGGGAGCCTCGCCCATCGTCCCCTCGACCTCCTCGTGGCCGGCATGGCCGATCAGGAGGATCGTGTACCCCGCGTCCGCATACCGCCGAGCCTGCACGTGCACCTTCGTGACCAGTGGGCAGGTCGCGTCGATCGTGTTCAGGCTCCGCGCCGAGGCGCGCTCGTGCACCCCTGGCGCGACCCCGTGGGCGGAGAAGACGATCGTCGAGCCCTCGGGTGCCTCCTCCTCCGAATCGACGAAGATCGCGCCCCGCGCCTCCAGGTCCCGGACGACATGGGCGTTGTGGACGATCTGCTTCCGGACGTAGATGGGGGCGCCGTAATGCTCCAGCGCGAGCTCCACGGTCTCCACCGCACGCTCCACGCCGGCGCAGTACCCGCGCGGCGACGCCAAAAGGACACGCCTCACCATGCCGGCCATGCTAGCCCGGGGTTAAGCGCGGCAACTGGGCAGACATGGAAAAGCCGGCCGCTCGGGGGGGTCGTTGCGGCCGGCTTCCCCAAGTTGCTCACCGCGGGCTAGGCCAGGTACGCGCGCCGCGGTTCGCATCGCCCAGTGCATGGAAGGTACTGCGCGGCGCGAGGCTTGTGAATGGGCCGGTCGGCCTATCTTTCTAAGCGGGAAAGCCTGTCGACTGGGGCGAGCGCCGTCCTTATCATCACCTCGGGCCCCAGTGACAATCGAGACCAAGTCGGTGCTCTTCAACGCGGTGCCGTTGTTCGCCATCGCCGCGGTGTACGCGGGCGTGACGGCGGTGACGCTCCCGGCGCCGTGGCGCCGGTGGGACTCGCCGCGGCTCGAGGTGGGCCTGCCGGCGATCTCGGCGGCGCTCGCGCTCTTCGCGGCCGTCCTCGGGACGCTGGTCGCCGTCGAGCAGCACCCGCTCGCAGGGCACCTCTGGATCTCGTTCGCTGCGTGTCTCGCGGTGCTGGCGCCCGCGGCCGCGTTCCTGCTTCGGGCGACCCAGGGAGGCGGGGTCACCCCGGACGTCCGCGCGCGCGCTGCCGAGGAGCGCTCGACCGAGCTCGGGCGCGAGCTCGGCGCCGTCACCCGGATCGCGACCGCCCTCGTCTCGACCGGTTCCACCGACGAGATCGCCCGGCTGACCATCGACGAGGCGACCTCTCTTCTGTCCGTCCAGTTCGGGGCGTTCGTGCTGATCAACGAGGAGCGAACCGAGAGCATCGGCGTCGTCGCCCGAGCGGACGGGGAGGAGCTCGACTGGTTCCCGGGCTTGAGGGGCGACCTGCGAAGCGAGCCGTCCGGGACGGCGAGCACGGTCTTCGACGCCGCGCCCCTCGCGGTCTACGACGCGCCGTCGTCGCCGCTCGTCTCGAAGCGCTTCGTCGAGCGTGTCTCGGCGAAGAGCGCGGCATTCGTCCCACTGATTTCCGAGGGACGCGTCCTGGCCGTGCTCATCCTCGCCACGACGAACGAGCCCCGCGCGTTCTCGGCCGCGGATCTCGCGGTCGTGCAGGCGCTGTGCAACGAGGCGGCGCTCGCGCTCGACCGGCAGCAGTCGGCGTCCGCGCTGCGCGACTCGCTGGAGCGCGAACGACTGGTGGCGCGCATCGCGCGCCGCTTCCGTGGCGAGCTCGACGTCCAGGCGGTGCTGCGCGCGGTGGTCGAGGAGACCGGCCGCGCGCTGAATGCGTCCCGTTGCTTCGTGCGCCTCGCCGACGACGTCGAGGCGGAGTGGCACGAGGCTGAACTGGAGCCGCTCGGAGCCGATGCCGCTCAGATGCCCGGCTCGAACCTGGCCGTCCGCCGAGGCCGGACGGTCGTCGTCGCCGACATCGATCGCGCCGGCGAGCTCGACGACCCGGAGCTCGGCAGCGTCGACGCGCTCAAGCGGTCGGGTGCGGCGGCCCTGCTCGCGGTTCCGCTTGCCGCGTCCGACGAGGTGCTCGGCGTCTTCACTCTGCATCGACGGACGCCGGGCCTCTGGAGCGGCGCGGACGTCAGCGTCGCGGAGGCCGTCGCACGCGAAGCGGCGCTCGCCCTCCATGTTGCCCAGTTGCTCGCCGAGAACGAGCAGCGCCTTCGCCATCAGACCGCGCTTCTGCGCGCAGCACAGCAGGTGACGAGCGAGCTCGAGCTCGAGACGGTGCTGCAGCGGCTCGTCGACGAGGTCGCCACACTGCTCGAGGTCGAGGCGGCGGACCTGTACCTGTACGACCTGCGCCGTCGCGTGCTCCGCTGCGCCGCGGTGCACGGCATGCCGAGCGAACTGGTCGGCTACGAGTTCTCGGCCGAGCGGGGCGTCGCGGCCGAGGCGATCCGTCGCAACGCGCCGGTCATCTCAGCGGACTACGAACGGTTGCACGAGCCTGTTCCGCATCCGGCGTACGAAGGCTTCGCGGAAGCGATCGTCGTGCCGATGCGCTGGTCCGGCGAGACGCGCGGCGTGCTCGGCGCAGGCGCGCGCAGCGGCGAGAGGCGGTTCACGGAAGCGGAGGCGGATGTGCTCGGCGCGTTCGCGTCCCTTGCCTCGCTGGCGCTGCGAAACGCGGAGCTGTACGAGGAGCGCTCGCGCCAGGCGCGCGTCGAGAGAGGCTTCTACCGGATCGCCGCGGTCCTCGGCGAGACGCTGTCGCTGGCCGCGACGCTCGACGCGGTGGCGCAGGCCGCCGCGGACGCCCTCGGCGCAGACGCCGTCGGCGTGCTGATGCCGCAGCGCGGCGACGAGCTCGAGCTGGTGGGTGCGCACGGCCTCCCGGCGAAGCTGATGGGCGTCCTGCGCACGGGTCTGCCGGATTCGGCATCCGTCCTCCGGCTCTGCGCGGGCGAGCGCCGGGTGATCGCATCGACGCGACTCTCCGGCGACGAGCGCTTCGGGGAGGAATGGCGCGAGCTGGCGCGGACGACTGGGTTCGAGGCGCTGCTCGCGCTGCCGCTCGAGACGCCGCGAGGCGAAGGCTCCGGTCTCGTCCTCGTGTTTTCGGCGGCGCCGCGGCAGTTCACCGACGACGACCTCGAGCTCGCACGTCACCTCGCAGACGCGGCGCGCGGCGCGCTCGAGCGCAGCGAGCTCTACGAGGCCGAGCGCGGCGCGCGAGCTCTCGCGCAGCAGCTCGCGCGGACGGGCAGCCGCCTCGCGACGGAGCTCGACCCGGCTGCGGTGCTCGACGAGGTCGTCCAGCGCGCGCCCGACCTGCTCGCTGCCGACGCGTGCGCGATCCGCGTGGTCGAGGGCGACGAGCTGGTCATCTCCGCGGCGAGCGGCGCCGGCGCCGCGGATCTCGTCGGCGGCCGGTCTGCCATGACCTCGCTCCTCTCCGGCGACGTCTTCCAGTCGCGTTCACCGGTGATGCTCGCGAACGCCGGAGCGGAGGAGCGTTACCGCGAAGCCGACGACGTGCTCGCTGCGGGCTACTCGGCGTACGTGGGCGTACCGCTCGTCGGGCCGGAAGGCACGGTGCACGGCGTCCTCTCGTTGTACGCGCGGCGTCCTCGCACGTGGCGCACCGATGAGATCGAGGCATTGAACGCGCTCGCGACGAACACGTCGGCTGCGCTCTCGAACGCTGAGCTGTTCACGTCGGTGGCCGTCGACCGCGAGCGCAGCTACGCGATCCTCGCCAACATCGCCGACGGCATCGTCGCCGTCGACCGCGACGGACGGGTCGTGCTGTGGAACGCGGCCGCCGAGCGGATCACTGGTGTTCCGGCCACCGAGGCGACGGGGCGGAGCACGTTGCAGGTACTCGGGCGCGAGCTCGAGTCGGAGAGCGGCCAGCCCGGCCGCCACGTCGCGATCTCGCGCGGAAGCGAGGAGGTGTCGCTCTCAGTGACCGAGGCGGTGATGCGCGACCCGACCGGCGCCGTCGCGGGTCGCATCTTCGCTTTCCGCGACATCTCCGCCGACAAGATCGTCGAGGAGATGAAGAGCGAGTTCGTCGCGACGGTCTCGCACGAGCTCCGCGGTCCGCTCACCTCGATCTACGGCTTCGCCGAGACGCTGCTGCGCGAGGACGTCCACTTCGACGAGGACGACCGGCGCACGTTCCTCGGTTACATCGCCTCCGAGTCGGCGCGGCTGACGAAGATCGTCGACGCGCTGCTGAACGTCGCACGCCTCGACACCGGCGATCTGCAGGTCAACCTGAAGCCGACAGACGTCCGCCCGATCGTCTCCGAGGTCATCGAGGGCGTCGAGGACGCGATCCAGAACGGCCACCGCTTCGTGCTCGACCTGCCCGCCGAGCCGCTCGCCGCGAATGCCGACGGCGACAAGCTGCGACAGATACTGGCCGCTCTCGTCGAGAATGCCGTCAAGTTCTCGCCCAGTGGCGGAACCGTGACCGTCGTTGCGCGCCGCACGAACGACGGCGTCGAGTTCCGCGTCGAAGACGAAGGAGTCGGAATCCCGCAGTCCGAGCAGGAGTGGATCTTCCGCAAGTTCTATCGCGGCGGCGACGCTGCGCCCGGAACGGGCCTAGGCCTCTTCATCGCGCAGGAGCTCGTGCTGGCGATGGGCGGCCGCATCTCCGTCGACTCCGCGGAAGGAAGGGGGTCGCGGTTCTCGTTCGAACTGCCGGCGGCGGCCGTCGTGGTTGAGGAGGAACGGCCACGGGTATAGCGCGCCGGATCGTTCCTGACCGGGAGGGGGAGTGACAAGAGTCCTCGTCATCGACGACGAAGCGCCGATCAGGCTTCTCTGCCGCGTGAATCTCGAGGCCGAGAAGATGGAGGTCCTCGAGGCCGCAGACGGGCCGAGCGGGCTGGAGAAGGCACGGGCGGAGAAGCCCGACGTCATCCTCCTCGACGTGATGATGCCCGCCCTCGACGGCTGGCGCGTCGCCGAGCAGCTGCTCGAGGACGGTCAGACGCAGGAGATCCCGATCATCTTCCTCACCGCGCGCGCCGAGTTCCGCGATCGCGCGCGCGGGCTCGACATCGGCGGCGTCGACTACGTGACGAAGCCGTTCAATCCGCTCGAGCTCGCGCCGCTCGTGCGCGACCTGCTGTCACGAATCGAACGCGGAGAACGCGACGAGTTGCGCCGCGAGAAGCTCGCGGAGCTGCGTTCGTTGATGGAATCCGAGTAAGTCGCCGGGCACTCCGCGCGCCCGCCCGACCGGTAGCTCCTAACGGGCGGTCTGCGCGAGGAGGATCCCGGCGAGGACGACGAGCCCGCCTGCGACCTGCACCGCGGTGAGCGTCTCCCCGAGCCACGCATAGGCGATGATCGTGCCTGCCACGGGCTCGAGCATCGCGACGATGCCCGCCCGTGTGGCCGAAATATCCCGCAGCGCGGCGACGACGAGCCCGAACGGGACGATCGTTCCGAGGACAACCATCCACGTCATCAGCGCCCAAACGGGCAGATGGATGCTGTCGAGGTGGCCGAGGAGCGATGTGTCCCGGCCGGGAGCGTCGTTCGGGAAGCTCCACCACGGCTGCACGATCGCCCAGAACAGCGCGGCGAACAGGAACCCGTAGCACGAGACGCTGAACGGGTCGCGCCGCGCGACGGCACGTTCGGCGAGCAGGATGTACGTCGCGAAGGCCAGCGCGGCCGCGAGGGCATACATGACCCCCGCGGCGTCGAGCGCGAGCCCGTTCCACACCTCGACCATCAGCGACAGCCCGAACAGCGCGCAGGCGAGCGCGACCCAGATCCGACGGCGCACGGGCTCGTGCATGACGTAGCGCGCCCAGAGCGCGACGAGAAGCGGCGCGATGTACTGCAGCAGCAGCGCGATCCCGATCGCGATCCGGTGGATGGCGAGGAAGTAGAACAACTGGACGGCGGCGATTCCGGCGACGCCGAACACTGCGAGAAACGCGAGCTCCCGCCGGCCGATGCGCAGCAGCCGCGGACGGATGAGCAGGATCGCGACGGCCAGGACGAGCAGCGCGCCGGTAGACCGGACCTGCGCGAGCCGCGCCGGCGAGACGCCGTTCGTCAGGATCACCTTCGAAACGGCCCCATTCACGGCGAAGAGCAGCGCCGCCGCGGTCACCATCGCGTATCCGCGTACCGGTCGGCGGTCGCGGCGCGCGTGGGGGTCCGGGAGGAAGGCTTCCGTCAACGGCGCCTCTACACTTTCAGACGCGGGACGTAGCTCAGCCTGGTCAGAGCGCCTGGTTTGGGGCCAGGAAGCCGCCGGTTCGAATCCGGCCGTCCCGACTGAGGTTCCACGCGAGGGCGGCTGGGTATTAAGGGCGCGTGACGCAACCTCCACCTCCGGCGTCCCCTGGCCCCGAGGATCCGACCTTCGTCCAGGAGACAGTCGAGCCGGTCCCGCAGCGTCGCGTCGTCGTCGACGAGGCGCCGCCGCCGCGGAATCTCTGGCCGTGGCTGCTCGCGCTGCTCTTCGCCGTCGCCGCGATCGTCTTCTTCGTCCTTTGGTGGACGAACCGCGACAGCGCCGACACGAACTCGGTGCCGAACCTGACCGGTATGCAGGAGCAGCAGGCGCGCACCGAGGCCGACGCGCGGGGGTTCGACGTCAAGGTGGTGCGCCGGAGCGGTGCGGGCACGCCGGGAACGGTTCTCGACCAGGGCCCCGAGCCGGGCGTCGAGCTGCAGGCGGGCGCGGAAATGCTGATCGTGGTCTCGGCGAACGCGCAGGCGAGTGTCCCGAACGTCACGGGAATGAAGGTCGACGCTGCCAAGGAGGCGCTCACCGCGGCGAAGCTGACGCCGCAGGTGCAGCAGGTCGATTCGAACCAGCCGGCCGGCCTTGTCCTGTCGCAGGATCCCGTGGCCGGCACGAAGGTCGCGGGCGGAACGCAGGTGCGCCTCGCCGTCTCGAAGGGGCCGGAGATGGTCACGGTCCCGTCGTTGCGCGGACTGTCGCTCGAGAACGCGACGCAAAAGCTCTCCGACGTGGGCCTGACGGCGCGGATCATCCGCGTCAGCTCTTCCGAGCCGGAAGGCACGGTCATCGCCCAGGATCCGGCGGGCGGTCAGAAGGTGAAGAAGGGATCTGCGGTGCGGATCAACGTCTCGCAGGGCCAGGCGACGACGACGGGCGGGGCGACCACCGCGACGGTGACGGTGACCGTCACGACGCTCACGGACACGACGGCGATTCCTTAGTGCCCTAGGCGGCGATCCGCTCCAACCGTTCGCGCAGCGAGGACGCGCCGGCGACGTTTCCCTTGAGCTCGTACGTCTCGATTGCGGTGCGGCGCGCCGCGTCGGCCGCTTCGGTTTCGCCGCACAGCGCCAGCACCTCGGCGAGCGCCGCCTCCATGTCGCCGCGGAACGTGAGGATGTCCGTCGACGCCGAGAGCGCGACGGCTTCACGCGCGAGCTCCTGCGCCTTCTCGAACCGGCCGAACCGTGCGTAGGCCTTGGCCATCACCGCGCGTGCGGGCGCCTGTGCGGCGATGTCGTCCTTCGCGCCGAGCTCGCAGGAGCGTACTGCGAGCCTCTCCGCCTCTGCATAACGGCCCTGGTCGTAGACGGCCTCCGCGAGGATCGTCAGCATGGTCGACAGGTACGACCGTTCGCCGAGGGCCTCCAGCGCCTCTGCGGCGGCTCCGACGATACGTTCCGCCTCCTCTGGCCTTCCCTCCATGAGCTCGATCCGGCCCTGCGTCATTGCGAACGCGTGGCCGGCGAGGAGCATGCCGAGCTCATCGAAAAGTCGCTTCGCTTCCGCGGCGTACTCGCGAGCCGCGGCGAAGTCACCGGCCATCGCTGCAATGTTCGCTCGGGCCCCGAGCAGGCTCGTCATCGCGCTCGGCTCGCCGGCGGCGAGCTCCTCGAGCGCGTCGCACCGCGCCGAAGCCTCCGCTAGCGGCGCGTATCCCACCGCCGCGGCGAACGCGGAGGCCCCGAGCGCCTCGACGAACTCGCCTCGTTCACCGGCCCGCTGGGCGTAGTCGATGACGTGCTCGCACGCCTTCGCCGAGGCCTCGGAGTTGCAGGCGAACCACTCGCGCGTGGCGAGGAGCTTCCAGGCTTTCGCCAAACCGCGGTCGTCGCCGAGTCGGTCGAGCACCGGGATCACGCGCTCGGCGATGTCCAAAGCCTCGTCACTAGCACCGTGTGGATCAGATTGGAGCCGCGTCAGCGAGTGCTCGACTTCGGCGCGGGCCGCCATCCGCGGATCCGCTGCCGCGCGGCCTTCGTCGAGGACGGCCAGCGCCTCCGCGAAGTCGCCCGCCTCGCGTAACGCAAAGCCGAGCTCCGGCAGCACCTCGGATCGGCGCGGGTCGTCCTCGGCAAAGAGCGCGACGGCTCGTCGCAGGAGCTGGCGCGAGGCGCCGATGTCGTAGCGTGCGAGCGCGGCGCGCCCCGTTCGGGCGTAGAGCTCGGCAGCTCGCGCTCCGAGTCCGCGTGCGTGCTCGTCGGCGGGACCGAGCTCCTCGAGGTAGCCGTGGGCGCGGTCGAGGTGGTAGGCGACGATCTCGTCCAGCTCCTGCACGTCGCCGCGCGCAACGCTTGCGAGCCAGTCGGCGATGCGTTCGTGCAGCTCGGCGCGAAGCTGCTTGGGCGTCGACTCGTACGCGACGTCGCGGACGACCATGTTGCGGAAGCGGAAGGCGTCGTCGCCGGGGAAGAGCGCACGGTCCGGGCCGATCAGATCCTTGCGGACAAGGGTGAGCAGGCTGCCGGGCACTTGGTTCCGCGCCGACTCTGGCGTCAGGTGCTGCACCGCACCGCGGTGGAAGACCTTGCCCTCGACCGCTCCTCGCTCGACCGCCTCGCGCTCGTCTTGCGTCAGCCGGTCGAGGCGCGCCGCGAGCAAGGCCTGAATCGACGGTGGAATGTGGAGGTCGTCGCCGGCGTCGCGCATCAATGCGACAAGCTGCTCGAGAAACAGCGGATTGCCTTCGGCGAGCTCGAGAATTCGTGCGCGGTGAGCCGGCGCCAGCGACTCGTCGTCGACCAGGCGGTCGAGCAGCTCCGAGCTCTCCGGGTCGCCGAGCGGGCGCAGCACGATCGTCGGCGTCCACGTGGGGCGGACGTCGAGGAGCTCGGGCCGCGCGAGGCAGAGGAGGAGGATCGGGGCTGTCGTCGACCACGCCGCGATGTACTCGAGAAGGTCGAGCATCGCGGTCGCAGCCCAGTGGCAGTCGTCCACGACGACCACCAGCGGCGTTTCCTCCGCAATCGACTCGAGGAGCTTGCGCACGCCCCAGAACGTCTCCTCGGGACCCGCGGTCGTTCCGCCGATTGCGGTCGCGGCGAGCGCGCGCTCAGCAACGAGCGTTGCCTCAGGCCCATCCGGGAGCAGCGCAGTGATCCGGGCGCGCGCCTCTTCGAGGGAGTCGGTCTCGGTGATCCCGGCCGCGTCGCGAACGATCTCGAGCACCGGCCAGAAGCCGACGCCTTCCCCGTACGAGAGACAGCGTCCGCGGAGCACCCGCGTGCCGTCGAGGTCCGCTGCGAGCTCGTTCGTCAGCCGGGACTTGCCGAGCCCTGCAGCGCCGAGGACGGTCACGAGCCGCGCTTGCGGCGAGGCGAGCACCGCGTCGAACTCCGCGCGAAGTTGCGCCAGCTCGTCGTGCCGGCCGACCAGCGGCGAGTCGAGTCTCCGGGTGTAGCCGGCGGCCCAAAGGTCGACGTCGACGAGCCGATAGGCCGGCACGCGGTCGGACTTCCCTTTCAGGGCCAACAATTCGACCGGCTCGACATGCACGGCGTCGCGGACCAGCCGGAAGGTCTCCTCGCCGATCAGGATTTCACCGCCGGTCGCCGCCTGCTCGAGCCGTGCCGCGACGTTCATCGTGTCGCCGGTCGCAAAGGCCTCGCCTGATGATGAGTCGCCTGCGACGACCTCGCCCGTGTTGACGCCGATCCGCGCCTGGATCCGCACGCCCCAGGTGCGCTCGAGCTCCTCGTTCAGCCGGTCGCGCTCGCGCCGCATCTCGGCGGCCGCACGCACCGCGCGCAACGCGTCGTCCTCGTGGACGGCAGGGATCCCGAACACCGCGACGACTGCGTCGCCGATGAACTTCTCGACCGTGCCGCCGTGACGCTCGAGCGCCGCGCGCATCTCGTCGAAGTAGCGGCCCATGACGCGGCGGAGCGATTCCGGGTCGAGCCTTTCGCCGAGCGTCGTCGATCCGGTGACGTCGCAGAAGACGACGGTGACGGTCTTCCGCAGCTCTCGGGGCGGCGTCGAGGGGAGGTCGGCTTCGAGTGCGGTGCCGCACGCGGCGCAGAAGCGTGCGTTCGGCGGGTTCTGCTCTCCGCATGACGGGCAGGTCGTCTGCAGCGGAGCGCCGCACGCAAGGCAAAAGCGCGCGCGGTCGGGATTTTCCTCGCCGCAGCGATGGCACGACGCCATGCCTGATTGTAGGAGCCTTACGATTCTCCGCCCAGGTGCGGATCCACGACCTCAACTGGATGCAGCTCGAGGAGTACCTCGGGCGCGACGACCGGATCGTCCTGCCGCTCGGCTCGACCGAGCAGCACGCGTACCTCTCGCTCGGCACCGACAACGTGCTCGCCGAGCGGCTCGCGCTGGACGCGGCTGAACCGTTCGGCGTCCCGGTGCTCCCGGTGCTCGCGTACGGCGTGACGCCGTTGTTCGCCGCGTATCCCGGCAGTCCGTCCCTTCGCGTCGAGACGTACGCAGCCGTCGTCCGAGAGCTGCTGTCGTCGCTTCACGCGCAGGGCTTCCGGCGCGCGCTCGTCGTCAACGGCCACGGCGGAAACTCGTTCGCTCGCGCCGCCGCCTTGGAGTGGGCGGCGGGCGCGGACGACGCGCAGGTCGTATGGCACGACTGGTGGATCGGCCCGAAGGTGTCCGAGGCGTGCACGCGGCTCGATCCCGTCTGGAGTCACGCGGCCTGGTCGGAGAACTTCCCGTGGACGCGGCTCGCCGACGTCGTGTTGCCGGACACGCCGAAGGAGTCGGTGTTGCCTCTGCCGCCGCTCGACGCGTCGTCGTTCCGCGAGCGCGTCGGCGACGGCTCGTTCGGCGGCGCGTACGCCAAACCGGACGACGCGATGCTGGAGATCTGGCGCATCGCGGTCGAGGAGACGCGGACGCTGCTCGAAGACGCTTGGCGATAGCCCTAGCCTCGCTGGCGTCGCTGTTCTTCGGCGTGCTCGCCGTGACGATGCGCATGTGCTTCCGCTCGGGCGCTGCCTTCGGTCCGGTCGCGCTGGCGACGACAGGCGGAGCGGCGGTCGTTGCG
>Ga0114129_10013810_pt1 | contig 11505 bp, 9 predicted proteins | sample RhiMetdeltSRZDD1_FD_80071 | JGI IMG/M metagenome (GOLD analysis project Ga0114129, IMG submission 80071) | Populus rhizosphere microbial communities from Tennessee, USA - Rhizosphere MetaG P. deltoides SRZDD1 (version 2) (version 2) | ecosystem: Host-associated > Plants > Roots > Rhizosphere >... | reverse complement strand
TGCGAAAGATTTATGTCGCGGTTGTTGTCGTGGTAGACGTACTTTCCCCAGTACGGAAGCGCACCGCCCCCACGACCGCCCTGCCCTGAGCCCGTCGAAGGGCTTTGTCCTGAGCCCGTCGAAGGGGCCTGCTCCGAGGCTGCGGGCGATCCTTCGACTGTTGTCTGAGGCTGAGCGGCGGGCGCCGTTCCTGTCTGCTGCTGCTCCAGGCCGCGATAGAACCAGTCGACGTTTCGATCCCGGCCGTCCGGATCCGCGACCGGCGTGATCGAGACGATGACGTTTTCACGAATCTGCTTGATCAACGGTGACGTTTCGGTCACCAGCCGATAAGCAAGCTCCATCAGCATCTCTGACGGGCCGGTCTCGCCGCTGTGCAAGCCGCCCATGAAGTGGTAGTGCGGCTTCGTCGTAGAAATGAGCTGCTTGATCTGATCGGGGGTCAGGCCGCGCGGGTCCGCGATCTTCGCGAGGTTGTCGCGGTTCTGCTGCAGGTTTCTGATGTTCTCGTCGGACGACACCCAGACGACGATCAATTCGCGGTTTTCGTCCGACGTGCCAATCGTTTCCACCTTGACGCGCGTCGACGCTGCCGCGAGCGCGCGATAGTACTTCAGGATGTCGGCGTAGTAGGTCAGCTTCGCGGGCGCGCCGATGTGGTACCCGAGCACCTCCTTCGGCGACGGAATTCCCGGCACCTTCGGCAGGTGATCGACGAGCGGGCTGATGAAGTACGGCTGGGTGGTCCACTCCTTGACGGCCTTCGCGAAGTCCTCGTCCTGCGCCTGCGCCGGATCGCGCGTCTCGGTCACCATCTGCTGAGCGGGGAGCGAGACCGCGGCTGCGAGAACCGCAGCGCCTATCAAAAATTTTTTCATGGTTTTCCCGGGCCGCCACGAAGCGGGCCGATGATATCAGGATCGCGCGAGGAGCGCGGTGACGTCGAGCCCGTCGGGCGGCCGAAGCGTCTCGACGAGATGACGTGCGTAAGTGCCGGACGAATCGCGTGTGCTCGTGTCGACGTCTCCAGGCAGCCGCCCGTAGTCGCTCCCGACGAGCGCAATCACGGGGTGGAGCGGCTCTCCGTCGTTCGTTCGCAGCACGACGCCGAGCTCGTCGCGATCGGTGCGGACGACGGATCCGATCGGAAAGAAGGTGATCGCGCTCACGAAGGCTTTCACGAGTGACGTGTTGAGTTTGGTGCCCGCGAGCCGCGCGAGAATCAAGCAGGCCTGCTCCGGCATCGAGGGATCCTGATACGACCGCGCCCCCGTCATCGCCTCGTAGATGTCTGCCACAGAAACGATCTGACTCAGGAGGTGCGGTGGCACGCCGGCACCCAGATCCGGATACCCGTTGCCATCGATGCCGCGATGGTGTTCGAGGGCGACGGTAGGTGCAAGCGGGCCGATCCCGTCGACGTCAGCGAGAATCTCCGCGCCGAAGACCGTGTGCGCCTCCATCAGTTTGCGTTCGCGCCGATCGAGCGCCCCCGGCTTCCGCAGGACCTCGAGCGGGATTCTCGTCTTGCCGATGTCGTGCAGCAACGCCGCCTCGGCGAGAGCGCTGATCAGGCTCTCGTCGAAGCCAAGCTGTTTGCCGATGAGGAGGCTGAGCGCGGCGACGTTGACCGAGTGGCAATACGTGAGGTTCTCGTACAACTTGACGGCCAGGATCTGTCCCAGCGCGGCGCTGCTGCCGGCGATCTTGCGGACCAGCAGTTGGACGACTTCGCGCACGGTGCGCAAATTGACCCCTTTTCCCGCGGACGCATCGTCGAACGCGCGCTCCATGAGGAAGAGGGTTTCTTCGTACGCGGGATCGAGCGTTCCCGTCGGCGCGTCGGGCCACTCCGCCACACGCCATCGCGTGTCCAGCGGAATCAACCGGCCGAGGCTGACGTGACGGATGTTCCTGCTTGCGAGCTGCGCGTCAATCGGTTCGCCGGCTGGCATGTCGCGCATCTGCCAGAGAAGCTCGGAGAGCGCGAGCAGTTCCTGGCGCGTTACGCCGGCGGCGATGTGAATGCTGTCCACGCCTAGCTCGGATAGCTCGCGCAGCACCTGCGCGTGGCTGCTGTCGCCGTCTCCACGGAACGAAATGCCGTCGACGTGCGGCTGTCCGTGTATCACGTCGAGCCGCAATGAGCCGCCGGCGCGCACGTGGCGATGGATGATGTCGTCGAGCTCGGCGAGCTTCTGCTCGATGGCAGGATGGCCGGCCGGATACATGCCGGTCAGCCGGCGCAGGCTGACGAAACCCTTGAGAAGGGCGATGGGATCGACGGTCGGGGCTTCAGCCATACGCGTTATCCCGCCAGCCGTTCTGCCAGGCGCTCACGCGCCTTGCGTCCTATTCGCGCGAGCGCGGGATTCCAGATGCGGTAGCGCAGCGTCTGGAGCGGCTCGAGGATCGCGTTCATCGTTTGCTCTTTCGGAGCATGATCGATGAGCCGCGCCGCGGCGTCCGGCTGCCGGACCACGAAGTCGCGCCGCGAGAGCAGACCAATCACCTGGCGATCCGCTTCCGCTTTTGGAAAATGCCACAGCGTCTGCTCGGCAGCGCTGACCAGCCAGCCCCGGCCTTCCTGAATTGAGGTCGCCACGAGCGCCGCCGCACGCGGCGTGGCGATCCTGGCAAGCGCGCGAAGTGCCTCGCGAACGGTTTGCTCGTCGGCGCTGCGCAAGAGCAATCCGAGCGTCGCCTCGTGACCGTGTCCCGCCAGTCCGAGAGCGCGGGCAATGACACGCTGCACCGTGGGGTTGGCGCCGTCGGCGCGGGCCGCCAGAGCAGGCGCAAGCGACGATGCGTGCTCGCAGAGGATCTGGGCGGCTGCGCGTCCTCCCGGCGCTCCAGCAATGTCGATCAGAGGGTTTCCGATCTCCGCACCAAGGGCGGCGACGATCGTTCCGGCCTGCGCTCGACCATCGGCGTCACGTTCCGCCAGCGCAACGATTCGCGTCGCGCGTTCGACCGTACAGAACGCTGACAGCTGGCCGCGAAGCACCGCCGCGACGTCTGGTCTCGCGTCCTCGGTCGCATCCGCCAACTCGCGATAGCGACCCATCCAGGTTGCGAACGCCAGCGACCGTCCTTCCTGCTCGAGCGTTTCGAGCAGAGGACGGGCGCGCGCCGCAAATTGCCCGACGGTCTCGGGATTCGGCTCCAGGCGCGCCAGCTTCCACAGGCAGTCGAGCTGGACGGACGTCATGTCCGTCGCCGTGATCGCCGAGCGAATCTCCGTCAGAACCTCCCGCGTCCCCTCGTCGACGGCCAGATCGAATGCGGCGAACTCCGCGACATTCTTCGCCCGGTCGCGATCGATTCGTAGGAGGCGGCGAGCGTGTGAGTCGACGGTGTTCTCCTGCGCCGCGCTGCCGATCTTCGTCTGCACGCGCTCTTCGAGCATTGGCAGCATCGCCGCATGACGCTCGGGTGGAAGCTCCAGCCGCGCCAGCGCGGCGGTGACGACTTCCGGCGCCGCGGCCTCGAGGTCGAGCAGCAGACACAACGAGTCGGCGAGCTCGAGATCCGGAAAATCGCGGAGCACGGCGCCATCCATCCGGCCGTCGAGCAAGCCGGGCAGGATCGTCCGCTTGAGAAGCGCCTGCCGCTTTTCCGAATCCAGATCGAGGACCGCCTTGGCCAGCTTCGCGAACATCACGCGCGCGACGCGCGGGTCCATCGCGGCGAACAGCCGCGTCACGTCGCTGTACTTCTGGCTCAGCGCATCCTCGCTGACGGCGGCCTCGGGAGCATCGCCATCCGTGAGACGCAACAACATGCGCGCGAGCGCCGTCGGGTCGTCGGCCAGCAGCGCGAGATCGATGAGCGATACCGTCTCCAGCGACGATGATGGATCGACGCAAATCCATCCCTTCCCTGGCGGATACAAGTGATTGACGGGACCACCGCCGGCGAACAGATCCGCCCGCCTCTCACGTTCGTGATTGATCAGATCCTGGACGGGCGCGACAGCGGACGTGACCGACAGAACTTCGGGACGATCGGCCGGCTGAATCGTAATGCGATCGACGCCATGCTCCGTGAGCAGCTCGAGGAGCGTCGCCGCGGGAGCCGAGCGGTCGCCGCATCGGATGAGCGCTCCACAGAATCGTGAGAGCTCGCGGGCCGAAGCCACGCGCTCGATGGTGACCTGCGCTGCGAGCGCCGCGTGCAGACGACGGGCGAGCTCGTGCTCGATGAGCGTCCCTCGCCCGGTGCGCTCTTCGTCGACGATCAACTCGTGCGGGGTGACGCGAAACGTCACCTGATCGCGCGATTCCAGCGAGACGAGCGCCCGCATGCAGGCGTCCACCGCCTGTTGACACATCGGGCTGCCGGCTGGATACGTGTGGAACTGCTGAACGGCACGGGCCAGGAGCTGCAGGAAGTCATCGACCGCGCGGGCATCGGCCGGACGCGCGGCGGGACGTGCCGGACGGACGGGCCCCGCGGCGGGGGCCACATTCAATCCTGGCCGTCCTGCGTCAAGATTGTAATCGCCGCCCTGTCCCTGGTTTTGCACGGTTCGTGGATTGCTCTTCAGGAGCAAGAACCGCGCCCGCCGCCGCGCCGGGACTCAGGCCGTGGCGACGCCGTGAAAGAGCGGCTCGCACGGCAGCGTCTGCGGGCCGTTCTCCGTGCAGACGGCGTAGCTGGCCTTCTCGTACATCGCCACGCCGGCGTATTCTCCCTTCGCGTTGAGGATGTAGAAGTTGATGCTGAAGTTGGGATCGCCGTTCTCCTTCAGCAGGCGCTTCTCGATCGTGTTCGCCTTGATCCGCTTGAGACCGTCGATGCCCGCGTCCTTCGGGTGCATCCCGCGACGCATGTTCTCGACGATGAGATACGAGGTGAGGTTGTACAGGTTGGCTTCGCCGCGCCCCGTCGAGCCCGCGGCGCCGACGTCGCCGTCGACGTAGACGCCAGCTCCGAGAATCGGCGAATCGCCGACGCGGCCGGAAATCTTGAACGCGAGACCGCTCGTCGTGGTCACGCCGCAGATCTCCCCTTTCGCGTTGATGCCGTTGCAATTGATCGTCCCGTAGAAGTGATGTGGATCGATCCAGCCTTCGGCCATCATCTCCAGCTCCACGCGCCGCATCGCCGCTTCGCGCTTGATCGGGTCGAGATAGTGCAAGGGATCCGTTCGCCGCTTCCACTCCAGCCACGCCTTGCGCGATCGCTCGGTGTTGAGGTCGTCTTCGATCTTGACCCCCATGTTTCGCGCGAATTCCTGCGCGCCTTTTCCGACGAGCAGGTGGTGATCGGTTTCATCCATGACCTTCTGCGCAACCAGCGACGGCGTTCGCACTCCTTCGATCGCGGCAACGCCGCCGGCGCGCTTTCGAGGACCGTGCATGCAGCTTGCATCGAGCTGAACGATGCCGTCAGCATTCGGCAGGCCGCCGTACCCGACGCTCGTGTCTTCGGGATCGAGCTCGACGATGTTGACGCCCGCAATGAGCGCGTCGAGCACGTCGCTGCCCTTCGTGATCATCGAGAACGCCTTCTCGACGCACGTCACTGGTCCGCCGTTCTTGAACCGGTTGCCGTTGGACGATGAGATGACGACTGGCTTCACGCTGCCCTTCGTCACGACGGCTGGCGCCTGTCGAAAGGCACCCTCCGGCGCTGGTCCGCCGCCGGGCAACCCGAGCGCGGGCGCCGCCGCGGCGGCAGCGAGTCCTGCGGTCCCGGTCATCACGAATTCACGCCGATTCAGCTTTCGCGACATACGATCTCCTCACCGGTGAAGTCCTTGCCGACGCAAGTGTAGTGCAAAACGTTGCGGCGGGCGATTGACCGCCGAAGCGCGGCCGACTACGATCGCCAGTCAGCCTTCGGCAATCGTCAATTGGCAATCGGCAATCGACAATCGGAACGATCATGTCTCGCGCGATCTCGATCGACACCATTCGCGACGCGGCCCGCACCGTCTACATGGCGGCCGTCCGCACGCCGCTCGTCCCGCTGGGACCCGTCGCGCCGGGCGGCCCCGAGATCTTCCTGAAGCTCGAAACACTGCAGCCGATCGGATCGTTCAAGATCCGTGGCGCGTACAATGCCGTCCGGCGGCTGCGGCCGTCGGAACTCGCAGAGGGTGTGTGGACGGTCAGCGCCGGAAACGCCGCGCAAGGGGTCGCGCTCGCAGCGCGCAAGGTCGGCGCGCGCTGCAGCGTGCTCGTGATGGATACCGCGCCGGAGACCAAGCTGCGCGCGATCGACCGACTCGGCGCGAAGATCGTCAAGGCGACGTACGACGAATGCTGGCGGACGGTCGAAGAACATGGATCGCCGCGGATGTCGGGCCACTTCGTCCACCCGTTCGACGACGATGACTTCATCAGCGGCAATGGCACGGCCGGACTCGAGATCGTCGAGGATCTGCCGGATGTCGACGCCGTCATCGCCCCGCTCGGCGGCGGCGGACTGCTGACGGGAATCGGCGTCGCGATCAAGGCGCTGCGGCCCTCGGCGCTGGTCTACGCGGCGGAGCCGGAAACGGCGGCTCCCCTCCGGCGATCGTTCGAGGCGGGCGCTGCCAGTCAGTTCGACGAGTGGAAGGCGTCCTTCGTGGACGGCGCAGGAGGCCGCTCCGTCCTGACCTCGATGTGGCCCCTCCTGCGCGAGTACGTCGCCGACTCCATCGTCGTCTCATTGGACGAAGCGGCGAGAGCGATGCGCCTCGTCGCGGAGCGCACGCACGTCATCGCCGAGGGAGCCGCCGCATGCGCGGTGGCTGCCGCCGTCTCACCCGAGCTCGCCGCGCGCGGCCATCGGCGCGTCGTCGCGGTGGTCTCCGGTGGAAACGTGGATCTGTCGAAGTTCGCGCAGCTCGTCGGAGCGTGCGCATAGAGCCGAAGCCCAACTCCAATACCCCATGATCATGAACCCGCAACCTTTCGCTGTTCCGGAACGTATTCGCCGACTCCCCGAACTGGCAACCGATCTCTGGTGGACGTGGAACGCGCAGGCGCGCGAAGTGTTCCGGCGCCTGGACTATCCGCTCTGGCGGCAGACGGCGCACAACCCCGTTCTGATGTTGCGGAATGTATCCCCCGAGCTGCTGAACCACGTGGCCAGGGAGCCGGCCTTCCTGCGGACATACGATGCGGCGATCGAAGCCCTCGATCGCGCACGGAGCGCGCGCGACACGTGGTGGCAGCGGAATTATGGGTTCCCGGGACCGATCGCGTACTTCTCCGCGGAGTTCGCGCTGCACCAGTCGCTGCCCATCTATGCGGGCGGCCTTGGCGTGCTGGCGGGAGACCATTGCAAGGAAGCGAGCGACCTCGGCCTTCCGCTGATTGGCATCGGGTTCATGTACCCGCAGGGCTACTTCCATCAGCACGTGTCATCGGAAGGATGGCAGCAGGAATCGTACGAGCGATTGGACTGGGCCGACGCGCCGATCGAGCCCGCCGTGACGCCCGACGGCAGCGCCTGTATCGTGCCCGTGCCGCTCGGCAACCGCAGCGTCCTCGTGTCCGTGTGGCGCGTGCGCCTTGGCCGGGTCAAGCTGTATCTGCTCGACACGGATCTCGAGGAGAACGCCCCGTGGGATCGCGAGCTGTCGGCGCGGCTCTACGGCGGCGATCGTGAAACGCGAATCCAGCAGGAGATCATTCTCGGGGTTGGCGGCGTCCGGGCGCTGAAGGCGCTCGGCTCCTCGCCCGCGGTCTGGCATCTGAACGAAGGGCACGCCGCGTTCGTCGTGCTGCAGCGGATCCGCGATCTGATCGAGACGGGCCACACGTTCGACTCGGCGCTCGAGGAGGTTCGCCGGACCACCGTGTTCACGACGCACACGCCCGTGGCGGCGGGACACGACGCGTTTTCCTTCACCCTGGTCGAGACCCACCTCTCGGGCTGCTGGGGCACGCTGGGCAGCTATCGCGAACGCTTCATGCAGCTCGGGGCGTACGACAACGGCAGCGGACCGCAGTTCAACATGACCGCGCTCGCGCTGCGCACCGCGAACGCCGTCAACGCTGTCAGTCAGCTCCACGGCAACGTCACGCGGGAAATGTGGGGCCCAATCTGGCCGGCGACCGCAGAGGATCAGCGTCCCGTCCGTGCCATCACCAACGGGATCCATCTGCCGACGTGGCTGTCGAACGAGATGGCGAGGCTGTTCGACGATGTGCTGCCGTCGGACTGGCGCGACCGCCACGACGACCCGGCCGTCTGGGCGGGCGTGGCCGACATCCCTGACGAGGCCCTGTGGGCGGCGCGTCAGGCGCTGCGGCAGTACCTCTTTGCCTTCGTCCGCGAACGGGCGCGTCAGCGCTGGCGCGACGAGCACGTCACCGCCGCACGCGTCGTCGTTGCCGGAACGCTGCTCGATCCGAACGCGCTGACGATAGGGTTCGCCCGCCGGTTTACGGGCTACAAGCGCGCGGAGCTGATCTTCCGCAACCCCGAACGTCTGCAGGCCATCCTCAACGCCACGCGGCGGCCGGTGCAGATTGTGTTCGCCGGAAAGGCGCATCCGGCGGACGAGACCGGAAAGCACAACATCCAGCAGGTCTACCGGCGCGCGATGGACCCGGCGTTCGGCGGCCGCATCGCATTCGTCGATGACTACGACCTGCACGTCGCGCACTTCCTTGTCCAGGGATGCGACGTGTGGCTGAACAACCCGCGAAAGCCGATGGAAGCCAGCGGCACCAGCGGCATGAAAGCCTCGCTCAACGGCGTGCCGCACCTGTCGATCGGCGACGGCTGGTGGGCGGAGGGCTACGCCGGCGAGAACGGCTGGCTGATCGACAGCCGTCCGGCGAGCGATGACATAGAGGCGGTGGATGCGGCGGACGCGGCCGCTCTCTACGATCTTTTGGAGAGAGAGGTCGTCCCCGCGTTCTACGATCGCGACGCGAACGGCATTTCGCGGCGCTGGCTCAGGATCGTCCGGCAGGCGATTGCCACGGTCGGGCCCCGTTTCAGCGCGCGACGCATGGTCAAACAGTACGTCGAGTACATGTACGCGCCGGCGCTCCAGGACGAGAAGGTTCCGCGATAGGAGCCGCGAGCGAAGGCAGGGTAAAATAGGCTCATGCCTCGAAAGTCCGTAGCCCAGTCGCGCTGTGCCCTGTGCGGCGCGAAAGAGATATCCGAGCCGCGAGGCGAAGAGAAGTACTGCCGGGACTGCTGGGACAAGAAGATCGCGGTCGAAGAAATCGTCGCGCGCGAGTTCGCGCTGAAGCGCTACATCCGCGCGCACAGCGCGGAAAAATATCTCGTCTATCACTCGACGCTCAAGCGCCCCTGCGGCCAGCTCATTGTCGTTGACGACGGGTACGATCTGTTTCTGACGATCGTGCTGTATCCGAGCTTTGCGTGGGATGAGGCCGCCTATCACCTCGAGGGAGACCCCGAGGGACGCACGTTCGCCGAGATTCTGGTCGACGTCGTCGCGGCTGAGGTGATCGAACCCTGGGGCGGAGGCAAATGGCACCTCGAAATCTTCCGTTCGACGAACCCTGAGCCGGAGGACTGGAACGGCGAGATGTAAGGCCCTATAATCCCGGCAGCTTATCCAGCTTCAGCTTTTCCCGGGAGGTCGTCCCATGAGCCGCAGCACGTTCCTCTGTGCCGCCGCGGTTGTCTGTCTGGTAGGGTCCGGACCCGTCGTTTTCGCGCAGGCTGCCAAGGCGACGCCTGCCACGCCGACTCCTGCACAAGCCGCCGCCTCGAAAGCCAAGTTCGTCCCGCTCGTCAAAGGCGTCGCGACAATCGAGATGATCGAAGGCGGCAACAAGCCGGTCGGCAAGGACATCGTCACCACGCTGAAAGTCAAGAACACCTCGTCCGGATCGATCGGCCTCCTGCGCATTGATGTGCTGTGGTACGACAAGGACCTCAAGCTCGCCACGGGCGCGAGCGAGGTGATCAGGCGCGCCATTCTGCCCGGCGAGATCGTCGAAGTGACGCTGAAGTCGCCCTACAAGCCGAATCTGTATCGCAGCCAGTACTCGTTCAGCCACGCGGGCGGCGGGATCAAGGCAAAGGGCGTCAAGAAGTTCACGGAATAACCGCCGAGGCCACAGCGGAATTGGTTCCCGTTCATCGGTCGTGCGCGAATAGAATGCGCGCATGACCGATGATTTGCGTTATCCCACCGGCAAGTTCCACTTCGATCCCGACGTCACCGCACAGAAGCGCGCCGCCTCGATCGCGGCCATTCGTGAGACGCCCGCCGTCCTGCGGACCGCAGTGCGCGGGCTGACCGACGCGCAGCTCGATACGCCGTACCGGCCGGGCGGCTGGACGGTGCGCCAGGTCGTTCATCACGTGCCCGAGAGCCACATGAACGCCTTCGTGCGATTCAAGCTGGCGCTGACCGAAGACAATCCAACGATCAAGCCATACGACGAGGACGCATGGGCGAAGTTGAAGGACGTGAGCTCGCCGATCGAGCCGTCATTGACGCTGCTCGATGCGCTGCACACGCGCTGGGTAACGCTGCTCGAAACGATGAACCGCGAGGATTTCGGACGGCCGCTGCAGCACCCCGAACGAGGTCCGATGACGCTCGACCAGATGCTCCAGTTGTACGCGTGGCACGGACGCCATCACGCCGCTCACATCACGGGGCTTCGGGCACGAGAGAGATGGTAATCGGGCAATCGGGTAATCGGGTAATCGGGTCATCGAGGATCGGGTAATCGGGCAATTGAACCGATCACTCAATTACCCGATTCGATATTCGTTCCGCCATGTCGCCTGCGAGCGGCAGCTTCCAGCGTCCGCCGCCGTATGCTTTCCACAGGCAGATCGCCCAGGTGACGATGAGTCCAAGCCAGATGACTGTAGAGATTCGTACGATAAATGAGACCGCCGTCGCGGAGATGAACAACGACGCGACAGCAATCAGATAGCCGAGAACCACGGCGACGCCAAGTCCGCCGAGCGCAATGATCGACTGCCAGGCGTGAAACCGAACGTCTGCGTTCGCCGATTCCGCGAGCAGAATCAGAAACCCGGAGAACGGCCCGGCGAGATACGCGAGCGCCGACGCGGTGCGGGGAGCGAGCCCGGTCGACGATTTGGTCTCCGCGTATGACGAGGTCAGCGGCCGAGGGCTGATCTGTGATTCGACCCACCGCACGTCCCGGTCCGTTCGCGGCAGCGAGACGATGTGGAATGGCGACGTGAGAATCTGCGCGGCGACCGAATCAGGACCAGGTCGCCCTTCTTCGATCTGCAGCCACTGCACGTTGTCGTACTGACGAATGCCGGTGATCTCGAGCGTGTAGCCGGCTGAAGGGGCTTCCCCGGCAAATGCGGCGGCAACCAGGCGCGTCGTGAAATCGACGGCGGGTGTCGGAGATTCCGGACCCGCGTGCAGCGCCCAGAGCGCACGCCACTCCTCCCCCGTGCGCACGATCATGCGGCGAGGCTCGACAATCCGGCTTGCGTCGCCGCGGGCGATCGTGACGAGGTCACTCATCGAACGCGGAACTCGACCTCGCGTTTGACGGGCGTGGCGTTCCCCAG
>Ga0114129_10013807_pt1 | contig 11506 bp, 8 predicted proteins | sample RhiMetdeltSRZDD1_FD_80071 | JGI IMG/M metagenome (GOLD analysis project Ga0114129, IMG submission 80071) | Populus rhizosphere microbial communities from Tennessee, USA - Rhizosphere MetaG P. deltoides SRZDD1 (version 2) (version 2) | ecosystem: Host-associated > Plants > Roots > Rhizosphere >... | reverse complement strand
GCCGAAGAAGGCGTGCTCACAGTGCCGGGCTCCGGCTTCGGCATGCCCGGCCACATCCGCATCTCACTCACCGTCGAGCGCGACACCGTCGTCCGCGCCCTCCCCGGCTTCGAGCGCGCCTTCAAAAACTCCCGCGGCTGAACCAAGTCCGCGGCTGAACGATGTACCGCTGCGGGTAGCGCGCCAGGGGGGGGCTGGGGTGCTTCCCGCGACCTGTGTAGGTACGGTTACTTGCTCCGCAAGCGTGTGGAGTCAACTCGCGTAGCGTACGCGCGCAGGTCGCGGGAAGCACCCCAGCCCACCCCCTGGCGCGCGAGCACGAGCGGCACGCCGCAGCACGCGCTTCAGCCGAGGAGCCGCTTGTAGGTAGCTTCGTCGAAGCCGACGATCAGCTTGCGCCCTTTGCGCAGCGTCGGTGCGCGCAGATTGCCGGTTGGCCCCAGCAAGAGCGCAAGTAGCTCGGCGCGCGGCGGCTTCTCGCGCTTGAGGTCGAGGTGGACGATCTTCTTGCCCTTGGCGACGTAGAGCTCGTCGACGTCCTTCAGAGCGCCTAGGGCGGCGTCGCCCTTGATCGTGGCTTTCTTGGCGTCGGTCTGCGCGGTGACGGCGACTTTGTGTTTCGCAAGGTACCCTTGCGCTTTGGCGCAGGTCGTTCAGCCCTGGCGGTGGTAGCTCCAGTCAACGGTGCTCATGTCGTTCTCCTCTGTTCGAGTCGGTCGATCACTTGAGTGTGATCGAAGCGCGTAGCTCGTTTAGAAGTCGCTTCAGATCGTCGACGGTCACCGGGCGCTCGGCCGCGAGGGCCTCGACGCGCGGGTAGAGCGTGCGGCGGACGTAGGCGCGATAGGGCGCCGGCAAGCTCATCAGCATCGCGATGAACGCGTCCTGAAGCTCTGAGGGCCAGCGGCGTTCGTGCTCGCGGCGCGCGGTGCCGAAGTCGAACACCGCGCCCTTCGCCGCGATCGGTCCGTCGTGGGGACGCGAGGCGCGGAGCGCGACGGTGGCCGCCTCGTCGACGCGATCGCCGTCGATGACGACGGCGTACGCTTCGCGAGCGCGCTCGCGCGAGACCAGCCCGGACAGCACGTCGGCCAGGACGTGCGCCGACGGACGCGTGAACCGATCGCCGTGACCGCCGCCGCCCGGAGTGCGCACGCTCAGCACGTCGCCGGGCTCGAGCGACAGGACGTCGATCTTCGGGATCGCGCGCTCGGCGGCGGTGCCTGGATTCACCATCACGCTGCCGGTCGCGGCCGCGGTCCCGCCCGCCACGCCCCAGGGCGCGAAGCGCAGCCGTTCCATGCCGCGCGCCGTCACCAGCCCTTCGGGCTGGAACACCTGGAAGTCGAGCCGCACGCCGAAGCCGCCGCGAAACCGGCCGGGCCCCGCGGAGTCGGGGATCAGATGGTATCGGCGCACGACGATCGGCACCTCGGACTCGAGCGTCTCGGCGGGCGTGGTCTTGAGAAAGCCGAGCGAGGCATCACAGCCGTCGACGCCGTCGCGCCCGGGCCGCCCGCCGCCGCCGCCGATCATCGGCTCGATCACGGTGACGTGGCGCCGGCCGGCTTCTGGATCTGGCAGCGAGAGCGCGACCATGCAGCCCTGGCCTCCGCTGGCCGCCGGAATGTCCTCGGGCACCGCGCGGGCCAGCGCGCCGAGCACGGCGTCGTAGATCCTGAGCACGGTGGCGTAGCGCACGCCGCACGCCGCCGGGAACTTCGGATTGACCACCGAGCCCTCGGGCAGGGTCATGCGCACGCGGCGCAGCACGCCCGCGTTCAGCGGGATCGTGCGGTCGCGCGTCGCGAAGTAGTTGACGAGCGCGACCGACATGAACGGGTGCACCTTGCCCGCGGTCGGCACGTTGAGCGCCGAGCTCACCTGAATATCACTGCCGGTGAAGTCCAGGTGGATCTGGCCGTCCGCCACGGTGAGCGCAACCTTCAGCCGGATCGGGATGTTCGTGACCACGTCGTCCTCGATGTAGTCCGAGAACTCGTAGCGGCCCGCCGGCATCTTGCGGATCAGCGCCTCCACCTTGCGCTCCGCATAGTCGATGAGGTCATCCATAGCCTTGTCGACGGTGTCGGGACCGAAGCGGCGGATCAGCTCGTGCATGCGGCGCTCGCCGGTGGTGAGGCCCGCGACCAGCGCCTGCAGATCGCCCCAGTTCTGCTCGGGGATGCGACAGTTTGCGAGGATCACGTCGAGCAGGTCGCGATTGACCTCGCCGCGCTTGAAGAGCTTCTTGGGCGGCAGGCGCAGCCCTTCCTGGAAGATCTCGGACGCGCGCGGCGTGATCGACGCGGGCACCATGCCGCCGACGTCCGAGCTGTGCAGGAAGCCTGCGCCGTAGGCGACCAGGCGGTCCTCCCAGAAGATCGGTTTGACCAGGTGAATATCGGGCAGGTGCGTCGCCGCCGCCGCGGAGCCGTAGGGATCGTTGGTGATCACGACGTCGCCGGGCTCGAGGGGCCCGACCGCCTCGATGGTTTCCGCGTAGCTGATGCCGCCGAAGCTCGCCACGCCGAGCTCGACCGGATACGCGAAGAACTGGCCCAAGGGGTTGAGCAGACCGCACGTGAAGTCGGCCGTCTCCTTCACGAACGTGGTGTACGCCGTGCGCTCGACGACGTACGCCATCTCCTCGACGGCGCCCTGCAAGTAGTTCCGGAGAATCTCCACGGTCAGCGCGTCCAGGCGCATCAGCCTTCCCTCCGGAGCAGAAGATTCCCGAAGCGATCGACCTCGCCGACGTGGCCACCCGGCACGAGCACGGTCGTGTCGGGCTGCTCGACGATCGCCGGGCCCTGCAGGCGTGCGCCGCGCCCGAGCCCGGCCCGATCGAACACGCGCGCTTCGGTCGGACGGCCCTCCAGCCACATCCGGCGCGTCGCGCGCGGCGCCGGTGCCGCCGTGCCGGCCGACAGCTCGACGAGCGGCACGCGCGGGCGCTCGGCGCGCAGCTGCACGCGCAGATTGACGACCTCTGCCGGCGCCTCGCGGTCGGCGTGGCCGAAGGCGCGCTCGTGAGCCTGATGGAACGCGGCGAGCAGCGCGGCGCCGCCGCCCGGCGCCAGCCAGTCGAGCTCGACGGACACGTCGATCTCGTACGACTGGCCAACGTAGCGCATGTCGGCCGCGTGACGAAACACGGCGGGGCCCGCCCCGGCGCCGAAGCGCTCGAGCCATTCGCCGAGCGCCGCGCGGAGCGCGTCGTATTGCCGGCGCAGCACGGCCGCCTCGGTCAGGGTCGGCTCCACGCGCGCGTGCACCGTGCGGACCGCGTCGTTGACGATATCGGCGCTGAGCGCCCCGAGCGCGCAAAGCGTGCCCGGCGAGCGCGGCACGAACACCACGGGGATGCCGACCTCGCGGGCCACGAGCGCACCGACCACGGGTCCGGCGCCGCCGAAGGCGACCAGCGCGAAGTCCCGCGGATCGACCGCGGCGCGCGACAGGATCTTGGTGAACTCCGCGTACATGTTCGAGACGGCGACCCGTACGATACTCTCGGCCGCCTCGTCGGGTGTCATCCCGAGCCGGCCGGCGAAGTGCGCGATCGCCGCTTCGGCGAGCGCGCGGTCGAGTTGCATCCGGCCGCCGAGAAAGCGCTCGGGATCGAGAAAGCCGGCGACGAGGAACGCGTCGGTGAGCGTGGCGTCCTTGCCGCCCCGGCTGTAGCACGCCGGGCCCGGTTCGGCGCCGGTGCTCTGAGGACCGACCTTCGGCAGGCCGACGTCGTCCACCCACGCGACCGATCCACCGCCGGCGCCGATGGCGCTGACCCCCACGACCGGCATGATCACCGGCACGCCGCCGATGTGCTCGCTCGTGCTCACGCGCGGCCGGCCGTTCTCGACCACCGCCATGTCGGCGCTGGTGCCGCCGACGTCGAGCGTGATGATGTTGGGAAAGCCGGCGCGGCTCGCGACGTACGCGGCGCCGATCACGCCCGAGGCCGGCCCCGAGAGAAGCGTCGCCGCCGTCTGGCTGCGCGCCGCTGCGACCGGCATGATGCCGCCGTTCGACTTGGTGACGTGCGGCATGGCCGGGGCGCCGCGCGCGGCGAGCGCCTGCTCGAAGCCTTCGAGGTAACGCCGCACCTTCGGCTGCACGTAGGCGTCGACCACGGCGAGCGCGGTGCGCTCGTACTCGCGCGCCTGCGGCCAGACGTCCGACGACGCCGTGACCGGCAGCGCGGGGCTGGTCGCCTCGGCGACGGCTCGCGCCTGCCGCTCGTGCGTGGGGCTCCGATACGAGTGCAGGAGCGAGATCACGAGACCCTCGACGCCCTGGCCCGGGCGGGTGAGCTGCTGCACCGCTTCGCGGACCGTGCCCTCGTCGAGCGGCGTGTCGACCCGGCCGTCGGCGCGCAGGCGCTCGCGCACCTCGGCCACGCGCGCGCGCGGGATCAAGGGAAGGGGACGCGAGCCGTGAAGATCGAACGGGTTCGTGAGCCGAAGGCGCTGAAGCTCGAGGACGTCGCGAAACCCTTCGGTCACCAGGAGGCCCAAGCGCGCGCCGGTGCGCTGGATGAGTGTGTTCACCGCGATCGTCGTGCCGTGGACGACGGTGCCGATCTCACGAAGGTCGACGCCGTGCTCGTCGGCCAGCCGCGCGAGCCCGGCACGGACAGCCTCGGCGAACTCGGGTGGGGTCGACGGGACTTTCAGACCGAGCAGCTCACCCGTCTGGGTGTCGAAGAGGGCGAAGTCGGTGAAGGTCCCGCCGATATCGATGCCGAGCCAGTGCCGCGCCATCCGTTCCGCGATTGTGCAGCCTCGGCGGCATCCAGGCAAGTCGTGACTACGGCTTCGCCGCCCGCGCCATGACCGCGTCGATCCCGCCGGTGAAGTAGAAGGCCTGGGTCGGCACCGCGTCGTGCACGCCGTCGAGGATCTCGCGACACACTCGCAACGATTCGGCCAGGCCGACGGTCACACCGGGCTGCTTCGTGTAGGGCTCCGCGACGTAGAAGGGCTGGGCGAAGAAGCGCAGGACCTTCCGGGCGCGCTCGAGCGTCAGGGGATCCGCCGCGGGCGCGTTGCCGTCCGGGGCCAGCAGCGCGGCGAGCGCCGCACGAATTCTCGACGCCAGCTCGACGTGAGCAGGGTCGGCGCCTTGCGTCTCGAAGAATCGCGAGCGCGAGGTGAGCGGATCGACCGTTGGATAGATGCCCTGCCGGCCGAGCTCGGCCGAGAGCCGGATGACCACGTCCACCGCCGCGAGGCCGGCCAGCCGCTCCGGCGTCCACGCGCCCTCCTCGGAGCGGAAATAGAACGTCTGGATCGGGCCCATCGTTCCGTCGCTGAAGCCGTCCTGCTTCAGCGTGTCCGCGATCGACGCCGACACGACCGGCAGCAGCGTGAACAGCGACACGCCGACCGATCCGCCGCTGAGCCGGCGGACGAGCTCTTCCATCACGACCGTCGTGCCGGCGCGCAGCTCGCCCGCGATGGCCACGGTGCCGCCGCGGACCAGCGGGCACAGGACGTCGATCACCTTGATCCCGGTCTCGAGCAGCTCCGCGCGAGCGCCAGGAGCCGTCGGTGGCCCGGCGAGGAGCCGCACGCTACGGTCGAACACCTCGTGGCTCACGGGTGTCTGCACGTGACGGCCGGCGCTCATCACCGTCATACCCGGCTCGAGCGTGTCGCCCGGCGAGGCCGCGACGCAGCGCACGACACCGTCGGGCAGCCGCTGCACGACTTGCAAGCTGACGGTGTGCCGGCGCGCGTCGTCGCTCGCGACGATCTCGGTCAGGAAATCGGGCAAGGATCCCGGATCGAAGCGCGCGTCGACGACCCCTTCACGCGCCCTCACGATGCGTCCGATGCGCGCCGCGAAATCGTCCGGGAGCTGATGGGCTTCGAGCGTGTCCTTCACCATGGTCAACGTCCTCCGCTTGAGCTGCTTGCGCGCGGCGTGCAGCCGGTTGTTCACGGTGGTCACCGGGACTCCCAGGAAGGTCGCGATGTCCTGCTGGGAGCAGTCGTGCACGTAGTAGAGCGTGACGACTTCGCGGAGGGGTCTCGACAGCCCGGCGATCGCCGCCAGCACCGCGCCGACTTCCTGGCGGCGCTCGACGCGACGGGCCGGCGAGGGCTCGTCGACGGCCACGGCATCGGCCGAGTCCAGCGGCAACGCCTCGAGATGCTTGCGCCGCAGTACGCGGTGCGCGCGGTGCCGTACGATGCCGCGCAGCCAGCCGGCGAACGCCGCCGGGTCGGACAGGCTCGGCAGCGCGTACCACGCCGCGACGAAGGCTTCCTGGACGACGTCTTCCGCCTGGCCGAGGTCTCGCACGAACGACAGCGCGTAGCCGAAGGCCATGTGCTGAAAGCGGGTGACGATCTCGGCGAAGGCGTCGAGATCGCCTGCGGCTGCAGCCCGAACGGCTCGTTCCAGGTCCATCGGCCCCTCCTCACCAGTAGGTGCCGGGATCGGCCGGTCGGCTTTGCGGGTGCTCTCGTCAGGGCGAGACCGGCGGTTGGAGTATCCTACCCGCTGCGATGATCGTGATCAGGAACGCCAGCGTACTGGACGCCGCCTCAGGCCAGCTCACCGAGAACGCCGCGATCGTGATCGAAGGCGAGCGGATCCGCGAGGTGTCGGCCGGCGCGGTCAAGGTGAGCGCCACGGTCACCCTCGACGCCGGGGGGCGCACCCTGATGCCCGGACTGATCGACAACCACGTGCACGTCTTCCTCTCCGAGGTGAACATCCGCGCGCTCGAGGCAGTCCCGCTCACGTTGATGACCGCCCGCGGCGCCGGGCTCATGCGAGCGATGCTCGACCGCGGCTTCACGACCGTGCGAGACACCGGCGGCGCGGACTGGGGCATTCGCGATGGCGTGGCGCAGGGCCACGTGCCGGGCCCGCGACTCTTCATTGCCGGGCGTCCGATCGGCCAGACCAGCGGCCACAGCGACTCGCGCCGGCGAACAGATACCGGCTCGCCCTGCCACTGCTGCAACGCGCTGGCGTTCACGGCCGGTGTCGCCGACGGCGTGGACGAGGTGCGGCGCGCCGTGCGCGAGCAGCTACGCCAGGGCGTGGATCACATCAAGATCATGACCTCGGGCGGCGTGGCCTCGCCCTACGACCCGCTCGAGAGCTTGCAGTACACGACCGCCGAGATCCGCACGGCGGTCGAAGAGGCGGCGGTCTTCAAGAAGTACGTGTGCGCGCACGCCTACGCGGCGGAGGCGGTCGCGCGCGCGGTCGAGAACGGCGTGCGCGTGATCGAGCACGGCAACCTGATCGATGCGCCGACCGCCAAGCTGATGGCCGCGCGCGGCGCCTTCCTGGTGCCGACGCTCGTCGCCTACGATGCGATCGAGCGTCACGGCGGCCGGTGGGGAATGAGCGGGGACAGCCTCGAGAAGAACAAGGTGGTGATGGCGGCCGGGCTGCGCTCGCTCGAGCTCGCCCGCGAGGCCGGCGTGCGCATGGCGTTCGGCAGCGACCTGCTCGGCCAGCTCCAGCCCGATCAGTCGCGCGAGTTCGCGATCCGCTCGAAGGTGCTCTCGCCGCTCGAGATCATTCGCTCGGCCACGGTGGTCGGCGCCGAGCTGCTCGGTCTCCCGGGCGAGCTCGGCACCGTGGCCCCCGGCGCCTTCGCCGACCTCCTGGTCGTCGACGGCAATCCACTCCGCGATCTGAGCCTGCTACAAGGTCAGGGCGAGCACCTCGCCCTGATCGTGAAAGCGGGCGAGATCTACAAGAACCGGCTCGCGGGCGGCTGAGCGGCCGTCCGCTAGAGAGTCTTTACGACCTCGGCCGGCCAGGCCCGCGCGTCGACGCGCTCGTGCCACTCCTTGATCTTGCCTTCCCGATCGATCACGACGCCGACGCGCTGAGCGCCCTTGCCGGGATCGACGTTGGCGCCGTAGGCGGTGCCGATCTTCCGGTCGGTGTCGCAGATCAGCGGGTAGTTGAAGTGGAACTTCTCGGCGAACTTCTTGTTGTCTTCAGGAGTGTCGAACGAGATGCCGAGGATGACCGCGTTCTTCCGGTCGTAGTCTGCCTTCAGGTCGCGGAACCCGCAACCTTCAGCCGTTCAACCGGGGGTGTCGGCCTTGGGGAAGAACCACAGCACGACGGACTTGCCCTTGAAGTCCGAGAGCTTCACCGTGTTGCCGTTGTGGTCGCGCCCGACGAAATCGGGCGCCTTGTCCCCGCGATTCAGCATCAGTTCCCTCCTTTGAATGTTGGACAATCCATCACTATCAGACTACCGCGAGATCCTGCTTCGGCGCACGTTCAGCGCGCGCGGACGATTTCCGCGGCGAACGCCTCGAGCGCATCCCAGTCGTAGGGCCCCTCGCGCAGCGCGATGCTGAGTCGCGTGCAGCCGAGCGCGCGAAATTGGTCGACCATCGCGCGCGCGTCCTTCACCGAGCCCCGCAGATAGCCGGTCCGCTCGGCGCGGGCGGGGCTGCCGCCGAAATGGCTCTGGAACAAGGCCTCCGCACGCGCGACGCCGCGGGCGTCGGCCCCGAGATAGAAGCCGAGGTTCACGCTGCGCATGATCGTGCGCGGATCGCGACCCTCGGTCTGGCACCAGCGGTCGAGGACCTCACCCTTGTGCTTCCACTCGTCCGGCCCGATGTAGGCCCCGTTCCAGCCGTCGGCGTATTTCGCGGCGGCGCGAAGGGTGCGCTTCTCGCCGCGCCCGCCGATCCAGATCGGGATACGCGGTTGCAGCGGCTTGGGATAGTTGGGGGCGTTGGACGCCTGGAAGTGCTTGCCCTGGAAGCTCGCGCGCTTCTGCTCGGGATCGAACAGCATCCTCAGAATTTGCGCGTACTCCTCGAGCATGTCCTCGCGCGGCCCGATCGAGGGGAACACGTAGCCGAAGGCTTTGGCTTCGATGTCGTGCCAGCCGGCGCCGAGCCCGCAGTCGACGCGCCCGTGCGAGAGGTGATCGATCGTCGTGAGCGATTTGGCGAGCAGGCCGGGATTGCGATAGGCGACGCAGTAGACGCCGCTGCCCAGCCGGATCTTCGAGGTGTCCATCGCCGCCGCGGTGAGGATCGCGATCGCCTCGTAGCAGTCCAAGTCGCCGCCGCGCGGCGGCGACTCCTGGAAATGATCCGACACGGAGAACCAGTCGAAGCCCTTGGCGTCGGCGAACTTCCACAGCTTGCGCATCTCGTCGAGCGGGCCGCCCATGGCGCCGATGTGGATTCCGAAGTTCATGTCGAGGCTCCTGCGAGGTCGGTGAGCGCCCGGTACGCGAGCTTGGCGCGTTCGAGCGCGGGGAGATTGGCGGTCGCGCGGCACGGCGCCTCGATCGCCAGTGGGGCGCCGGCGGGGAGTGCCGCGACCAGCTCGGCCAGCGGCAACGCGCCCTCGCCCGGGAGCAGCCGGCCAGTCCGCGCCTCGCGGATCAGCGCCGGCGTGTCGGTCGGCGCCGGCATGTCTGCCGCCGCGTCGCAAATTTGCGCGTAGCGAAGCAGTGCGGGATCGACCTGCTTCACGTGCGCGGGCAGGCCGCCGGACCGGCTGAAGTGCAGCGCGTCGATCAGCACCGACGCGTTCGCGCGCTTGGCCTTGGCGACAACGCTCGCGGCCTGGGCGAGCGTTCTCACGCCGGTGTAGATCGCGAACTCCAGGCAGACGTGCAGATCGTACTTGGCGGCGCGATCGCAGAGCTCACAGAATCGCTCGATCGTGCGCGCCTCGTCGGGCTCGGCGCTCATCACCAGCACGTTCTTCGCGCCGAGCTTCGCGGAGACGTCGAGGAAGCCCTCGGGGACGCCGACAGACTGCTCGGGCTCGAAGCGCAGGAACTCGGTGTCGAGCACGGAGACGCCCGTGTCAGCCAACCGCCGGAGGGTCTCGCGCAGCACCGGCCCGTCGTGGAGCGCGTCGTAGGGCGGCACGCCGACGCTCGGCGCGGCGGTGAGCCGGATGCCGATGGTCCGGAAGCCGGCGGCCGCGGCCACGCTCACCAGCTCGGGCGGCGTCGTGTCGAGGACGGTCAGGTGCGCGAGCGAGAGCGGCCGGCGTTCAGTCATGGACTCGACGATAGTACCGCAGCGGCGCGTTCACTCCTCGAGGAGCACGCAGTGCCGCGGATCGGCGCAGACGAAGACCTCGTCGCCCTCGGCCAGCGGCTCCGACGTGGCCAGGCGGACGATGAGCGTCCGGCCGTCCCAGTCGACGTGGTACTGCGTGAAATCGCCCTGGAAGACGCGCTGGCGGATCCGGGCCGGCCACGCGTTCACCGCCGTCGCGGGGCGCGCGCGCTCGAGCCTGAGGCGCACCGTACGTACGGCCATCAGCGCCTCGGCGCCGGGCTTGGCGCCGGTCGCGGCACCGTGCACGAGCGCGCCGCCCGGCGTCTGGATCACGACGAGTCCGTCGCGCTCGAGGTCGAGCCGCCGCCGGCCCCGGATCAGATTGGCCGAGCCGATGAAGTCGGCGACGAACGTGTTGCGTGGACGGTCGTAGATCTCGCCGGGCGTGCCGACCTGCTCGATCACGCCGTCGCGCATCACGACGATCCGGTCCGAGATCGCCAGCGCTTCTTCGAGATCGTGCGTGACGTACACGGAGGTGATGTCGAGCCGGCGCTGCAGCTCCTTCAGCTCCACTCGCATCTCGGCGCGCAGCTTCGCGTCGAGATTCGACAGCGGCTCGTCGAAGAGCAGCACCGAGGGCGAGAAGACGAAGGCGCGCGCGAGCGCGACCCGCTGCTGCTGGCCGCCCGAGAGCTTCGAGGCGCTGCGGGTGCCGAGCTCGCCGAGCTGCACCAGCTCGAGGGCCTCGCGCACTTTCGCCGCCACCTCGGCCTCCGGTCGCTTGCGCACGCGCAGCCCGTAGGCGACGTTGTCGAACACGCTCATGTGCGGCCAGATCGCGTAGGACTGAAACACCATCGAGAGGCCGCGGCGCTCGGCCGGGATGTTCACGCTCGGCGACGATGAGAACACCGGTGTGCCGCCGATCGTGATCTCGCCCGACGCGGGCTTCTCGAGGCCGGCGATGGCGCGCAACGTGGTCGTCTTGCCGCAGCCGGAGGGGCCGAGGAGCGTGAGGTGTTCGCCGGCGCCCACCGTGAACGAGACGCCGCGGACCGCAACGACGGCGCCGTAGCGGACGACCAGGTCGCGCACCGCGATCGACGCGCGGGCCATCGCTCACTCGCCCCCTTGCTGGACCGCGCGGCGAGCCACCGCGAACAGGATGACCAGGGCCGCCACCACGGCCAGGGTTTGCAAGGCCGCCATCGCGGCGGTGAGCTCCGTGCTGGCCGAGAACCAGGACTCGACGATCGCCGGCGTGATGACCTTGGCCTTCGGGCCCATTAACAAGATCGATGCGCCGAGCTCGCGCACGCTGGCGATGAAGAGGAGAAGCCACGCGGCGATCAACCCGGGCTTCAGGAGCGGCATCGTGACCGTGCGCAGCCGATAGCCCCACGTCGCGCCGCACATCTGCGCCGATTCCTCCAGGGAGCGATCGATCTGAAGGATTACGCCCGAGATCG
>Ga0114129_10013806_pt1 | contig 11506 bp, 10 predicted proteins | sample RhiMetdeltSRZDD1_FD_80071 | JGI IMG/M metagenome (GOLD analysis project Ga0114129, IMG submission 80071) | Populus rhizosphere microbial communities from Tennessee, USA - Rhizosphere MetaG P. deltoides SRZDD1 (version 2) (version 2) | ecosystem: Host-associated > Plants > Roots > Rhizosphere >... | reverse complement strand
TTCTTTCTTTTTTTCCAGCTCTTCCATTTTTTTTCGCAACTCTTCCATGGATTTGTTTGCCTGTGTGTTCATGGGCTTGCTTAACGAGTCCCGCAAGGCAGACATCCAGCGCGAGTTGCCGCCCCTGGCTGCGCTACGGGCAATCGCGTACATGGCAAAGTTCGCGCAGACGACGAGCAGGATGATGATCAACAAGCCAATGGCAGGGCTGTCTACTTCCATTTCCAAAATCCTTTGTCGGGCGGGTTGCAAACCAACTCCATGTTAATCTCCCAAGAGGATGGGCAAATGAGTCCAGTCGGTAATGACGCCGCTGGCATCTTCGGTGGGCTCATTGCAGCCATATAACAGGCTTGCCATGCCCACGTTGAGGGCGGCGCGCGTGGTGCGCGGCAGATCGTCGATCATCACGCACTTGCGCGGGTCAGGCTCATTGGCAAGCTCCATGGCGATCGCAAAGGACTCGGGCATCGGTTTACAGTACGGGGAGACTGCATTGACATCTACAACTGTCTCAAAAAGATCTTCCAGCTGGAGTGCGGTGAGGACGCGCCGGGCATGAGGCACATCCGCATTGGTGAAGATCAAATTACGGGTCGGCAGGGAGGTGAGCACCTCCCGGAGCATCGAGTCCGGTTTCAGGTATTCATGGAGTGGCAGGTCATGCACGAACGCCAGAAAGTCTTCCTTATCCACGTTGTGCCTTTCCTCCAGGCCACGTAACGTGGTGCCGTACATTTTGAAATATTGTTCACGCAAAAATGGGACATCACTCTCGGGAATGCCCAGCCGCTCGATCATGTACAGATTCATCCGGCCCTTGATAGCTGGCCAGAGACCCGTGGAGGATGGATAGAGGGTATCGTCCAGGTCAAAAAACAAGGTCGTAAATCGCATTTCGTGATTATACCTTTTGAGAAACCGTGCGAAGGTTGGATTCGCTTACGTTTCGCTTTCAAAACCAGCCTTCGCAAGGTTAAGGTGTTTTCAAATGCTGGTTGAAAAACTGCACCGTGTTTTGAATGAACTCTTCATCGCCTGAGCCATAAAACGTGTGCGGCATATCCTGGTAGTAAACGCATTCCACACGTTTGCCAAGCGCTGTGAGCTGATCGCACGTCAGTACAGACCAATCCAGAGGGACCGTGGCATCTGCGGTGCCGTGATGGATGCTGACGGCAGCCGTGATGTTCTGAAAGAAGTACATCGGTGAAATGCGGGTCAGGTCCTGCGCCGCCACATTAAGCTCGTCCAGCCCGCGCGTTTGCCCGGACCACTGGCGGATGGCTTCGTAATTCTTTTGCTCGTCCCCGCTCATCGCGGCGTACAAGACCGCGGCGCGGACGTCATCCGTGGCGGTCAGGACGCGCGTGGTAATGCCGCCGCCCATACTGTGACCCCACATCCCGATCTGATCTGGCATGGCGGTCCTCAGCGCATCTGTCCCTCCACTCTGGGACTGGACCAGGGCAATCAGGTTGAGCACATCGATTGCCATGCCCACCCGGAAGAGATTTTCGCCGTTATCGGAAGGGGCGTAGCCGCGCAAGTTGGGGTGCAGGACAATGTAGCCCGCGCTCGCGATGGCGCCGGCGTAATGGGAGGTGTAATCGAGGGTGGAGTAGATTGCCGGGTCGATGTATCCGTGCAGCGCAATGATCACCGGGTGCGGACCTTCGTCGTTGGGGATGTCTGCAAAGCCGAAAATGTTCAGACCATCGCTCGGATAACGCATCAGGTAGCGTGTGGAATAGAGGTTTTGCGTCATCACTTCCAGAAACTCGATCTGCCCACCTCCATAGGCGCGCGAGCGCAGATAGTCGATGCTCCAGAAAAAATAAGGGTCGGGCGTCGGCGAGAGAGTGGGTAAGGAGGTGATAGTCGCTGTCGGAATGGGGGTTGGAGTTTGCGTGGGAGTGACTGGAAAGAGTGTAGGTGTGAGTGTCGGAGGCTGAGGGGGCGACATGCAGGCCGTCAGAATAAAGCTCATCACCAATAAGAATCGTTTCATAATATTTGCTCCAACTGAGGACAGGCTCGGCAAGTGGTGTGTCCCTGTAGCCTTATGGATAGAGATAGGTCCGGTAAAACTCCAGGGCGCTCTGCTGCAGCTGCCGGAGCCCGTCACCGCCAAATACATGCCCGGCATCCTGATAGTAAAGGCATTGGACAGAGATTCCTGCAGCCTTGAGAAAGTCACACGTCTCCACGGCCCAGGAGATGGGCGCGGTGGTATCTGCCGTCCCGTGATGCAGTTGAACCGCAGACGTGATCTTGTAATACTGATAGACAGGGGAAATACGCTCCTGCATCTCCAACGGGATGACGAAATCCTTTGCGAATTCCTCGTCGCGCGTGATCTCATACAGCTGCCGGGAGTTTCGTTCGCTGTTCCCACTCAACGGAGAAGCGAGCACCGCCGCGTTTATATCCTGGCTGATTGTGATCACCCGTAAACCAATTTCGCCTCCCATGCTCGTGCCCCACAAGCCGATCCGGTCTGTATCCGCGCTGGCCAGTTCTGCCGGGAGAGCCTCCCGCGCTTTGACCAGAGCGATCAGGTTCATCACATCCAGGGTCATGCCGACCCGCAACAGGTTGTCCCCGCTGTCCGAGGGTGGGTGATTTCGCAAACCCGGGCGAATGACAATGAATTGGTTGGCAGCGAGCAGATCCGCCGAGTCCTGCACCGGGTTGAACGGGTCATATTTGCCGTAGGGTGCGTATCCATGAATCGAAACGATGACCGGGAACGGCCCGGGACCTTTTGGCACGTTCATGAATCCATAAATATTGAGCCCCTCGCTTGGATAGCGGATGGAATAGCTCGCAAAAGAGTCGTTCTCTGCCAGTTTCTCCAGCACCTGCATCGTGCCGCCGCCATACGTCCGTTTGCGCAGATAATCAATGGTGTATCCTTCATAAGGTGCCAGCGTAGGAGTCGGGAATGGGGTCGGCGTGATAACCGTCGCGGTGGGAAGGACAACAATGGTCTGCGGCGCTGGAGCGACAGGGGCCCCCAGCAGAGAACACGAAGCCAGCAAAAGCGACACCAACGGCATGTAACGTCTTGTCATGCCGGTAATTATAGCGCCCGGCGCGTTATAATCTCTCCATGCCCATTCGTCTGCTTTCTCCTGAAGTCGCCTCGCAGATTGCAGCAGGTGAAGTCATCGAACGGCCCGCTTCGGTGGTCAAGGAATTGCTGGAAAATTCCCTCGATGCGGGCGCACGCTCGATTGCGATCACAATTGAAGAGGCGGGGAAGAAGCTGATCGAGGTGGTGGATGACGGATCCGGAATCCCCTCGACCGAGTTGGAACTTGCGGTCTCGCGGCACGCGACCTCGAAGCTGGCTCGCGCCGATCAGCTTTTTTCCATCTCCACGCTTGGGTTCCGGGGTGAAGCCATGGCTTCCATCGCTTCCGTCTCACGTATGACGGTTACCTCGCGCGTGCAAAGTGAGCAGGAGGGTGCACGCCTGCGCGTGGAGGGAGGGATTGCGGGCGGATCGACCAAAGTCGGTACTACGATGGGCACAACCGTGCGCGTGGAGGACCTGTTCTACAACGTGCCGGCCCGTTTGAAATTCCTGAAAAGCGATACGACCGAGCGCCGCGCCGCCGACGTGCTGGTGACGCGCTATGCACTGGCATATCCCGGAAAACGGTTCAAGCTCTCCGATGGAAAAAATGTTGTCCTGCAGACCTCCGGCGATGGCGACCGGCGTGCCATCCTTGCCGCGTTGTATGGTGTGGATGTTGCGAAACAAATGCTGGAAGTGATGTCTGAAGAAGAAGGGCTGCGCCTGACCGGATTCATCAGCCCCACCTCGCTCACGCGCTCCAACCGCAGGGAAATTACGTTTTTCATCAATGGCCGCTGGGTGCACGATGTATCTCTCAGCACCGCGCTACTACAGGCGTATCATACCCTGTTGATGGTAGGCAGGTATCCACTGACCGCACTTTTCCTGGAGATCCCTCCGGCCGAGGTGGATGTCAATGTGCACCCGGCGAAAGCGGAAGTGCGTTTCCGAAACCAGGACAAGGTCTTCAGCTTCGTGCAACGCTCCGTGCGGAAGGCACTGCTGGCCTATTCTCCGGTCCCCAATGTGGCCCCATCCCTGTGGGGCACCACACGCACCCTTCCATCAGAGCAGCCTCATCACACCGGGCTGGATTGGAAGATCGGGCACGATGAGGAATTGTTTGCAAGTACCAGTGTGCCGCCTTCGAATGTTAATCAGGAATTCTCAACGCCTGATCCCCAATTACCCATTCCCTCGTCTCCGTTTCCAGCCTCCGGTTCACAGCCTTCCATTCCTCTCCTCCGCCTCGTCGGTCAGATCGGCGCGACGTATCTGGTAGCGGAAGGACCCGACGGGTTGTATCTCGTGGACCAGCACGCCGCGCATGAGCGGGTCTTGTTCGAGAAGTTGATGGCGCAGCACGCCATGAAGAACATCCCGTCACAAGCCCTGCTTACTCCGGTGGCAGTTACCCTGCCTCCTCCCTTAGCCAACTTACTCATTACTCAATTATCTATTCTGCAGCGTTTCGGCTTTGACGTGGACGAGTTTGGGCCGAATACCTTCCAGGTGCGAGCCATGCCGGCGTTGTTCATGGGGAGCGATCCCGCCGCAGCACTGCGCGCCCTGGTCGAGGACTTTGAGGAGGATGAATCACCCCTGCAGAACGAGATCGAAGCGAAACTGGCGGCGCGCGTCTGCAAACGGATGGCGGTCAAAGGAGGGCAGGCGTTATCCAGTGAAGAACAGCGTGCACTCCTGATCGACCTGGAAGCCTGCGACTCACCGCGTACCTGTCCGCACGGCAGGCCGACGATGATCCATCTCTCGGTGGATATGCTCGAACGCCAGTTCGGACGGCGCGGGGCACGCTGAGGCAACGTGGCGCGCAATCCGTTGAGTCAATTAGCCAGCTTATTTGCTCAATATGGGGTGGACCCCTTCCTGGAATCCACGAGTCTACTGGTGGTCTTGCTCGATCGGGAAGGAACTTTGATCTCCTGGAATCGTTCCTTCGATTCGCTGAAAAGGGTGCATACCGAGAAAACCCGACTCCGGGATTTCCTTTCCACATCCAGTGATGACCGGTTCACGGAACTGCTTGCGACATCCGTCCAGCAGCGCATCCGGACAAAAGGGGAGCTACAGTTTGCCATGGACCGGCGGAACAACATGTTTATCTGTTTGTTCATCCCGCTGCCGGGAGGCCGGGTTTTGTTGATCGGCGAACCGACTGCCAGTCTTGTGCAGCTCGAAGCCGTGATGGCAGAGTTGCAGAAAACAAAGCGCATCCTGACTATTAAAGAAACCGAGTTACAGGCGGTCATTGCCCAGGCAGACGAAGTTTCCCATACGGACGCCCTGACCTTCCTGCCCAACCGGCGCCAGATCATAAAGGATTTGCAGAATGAGGTTCTCTTCTCAGATCATTACGGCACGCCGCTTTCTGTCTCCCTGCTCGACATCGATCATTTCAAAAAGATCAATGATACGCACGGTCATACGGTGGGCGATGATGTCCTGCGCAACCTGGGCGGCGAGCTGCGAAACCATATCCGGTACCCCGATACGATCGGGCGCTACGGCGGTGAGGAATTTCTCATTGTCCTTCCCCATAGCACACTGAAGGCTGCAAGTGAGCAGGCGGAACGACTGTGCAGCTATGTGCGGTCATTGCTGATCAAGTCCGGTGAAGAGGGGATTGGGATCACAGTCAGTATCGGAATCGCTCAATATAAGATCCACAAGGAAGACTGGGAAGCTCTCCTGAACCGGGCAGATGTGGCGCTCTACCAGGCGAAGAATAGCGGTCGGGATCGCTGGGCGGTTGCTGAGGAATAAAGAGGAAGGTGGATCAGCAGGAGAGACCGTGAAATGTAAGAAACGAAGTGTTGTCCTGCTCATTATTTTCCTGGCAGCTTGTAGCACTGGTCAGATGGAAACGATTGCTCCTTCCACGGCTGAGTCCGCCACGAGCGCTGAGGCAATCTTTATCCCCAGCCTGACAAGGACATCACGTCCAACAAAAACGCCCACCCCGACCTTTCTGCCTACAATGACAATTCCAGCCGCGACTCTCAATGCTATTGCTACCGTGGAAGCTATCCGTACTAATTTGGTTGGCCAGTTTCCCGAATTAGAGGAATATATTGCTTCTTGTAATCTTGCCTATTGCTATGGCGTTGATGTTTCTCCTGATGGAAAATGGGCTTATTTTTCCAATGGCAATATGATGGAGATCCTTGAAATAGGCGGGAAGAAGCTTGGAATCTACTCCTGGTATAAGATTTATGGAGAAAGCCATGGATATCCTGATGATTATTACGAAGGCTACGTGGGGGTGGTCCACTGGTCAAAGGATGGGCGGTATGTATATCTTGCTACAGCGCATGGCGATGGTGGTCCTGGACCTTACTTCGGTTATAAAAGCGCTCTCGTTCGTGTGAATCTGCAAAATGGGACATGGAAAGATACGGGGATTTCGGGCGTATTATCCTTCTCTCCAAATGATAAATATATTGTCTACAGCACGAATACGAGTGAAATCCGTATTCGAAATTTGCAAAGTGGTGAAGAGAACGTCTATCTTACGCCTGAGTATTATCAGTATTTTGGAGAGTTTGTCTGGTCTCCGGATAGTAAGCACGTGATTTTTGTTGCTCTGCCGGAAGACTTTGATGATCTCAGTAAGAAATTTGCTTTATTTATGACTGATCTCGAAAGCGATAAAACTGTTCTGCTTTATGAAGACCAGATGCCGTTTTATTATCCTGTTGCCTGGCTGGAAAATGATAAAGTGTCTCTCAATCAAGATCAGCGTGCGGGAACATGGACGCTTGATTTGTCCGTAGATCCGCCGACAATCAACCCATAGGAGAAGTATCTATGCAGGCTCTCTGGCTTGAAAATAACAAAATTGACCTGCGTGGTGTCCCAGGACCGCACAAGCCTGACGAAGCTCTGATCAAAATCCGCAAGGCGGGGATTTGCAGCACTGATCTGGAACTGGTGAAAGGCTATTATCCCTACACCGGTATCCTCGGGCACGAGTTCGTTGGGGAAGTCAGCCAGGCGGAGGATACCTCATGGATCGGACAGCGAGTGGTGGGGGAGATCAATGTCTTCTGCAATCAATGCGAACAGTGCCTGAATGGAAGACCAACCCACTGCGAGAAGCGGACTGTGCTCGGGATTGTCAATCGTGACGGCACATTTGCCGAGTTTACCCAATTACCCATTGCCAACCTCCACCGTGTTCCGGACTCTGTCCCCGATGAAATGGCAGTCTTCACCGAGCCCCTGGCCGCGGCGCTGGAGATCCAGCAGCAAATCCAGATCAAACCCACCGATCGGGTCCTGCTCGTCGGCGCGGGGCGGCTCGGCCAGCTCATTGCCCAAACACTTGCACTGACGGGTTGCAACTTGCGCGTGGTTGCCCGGCATGCGCACCAGCAAAGTCTGTTGAAGGCGCGCGGGATCAGGGTCATCGCAGAAGAAGAGATTCAGCCCTGGCGCTGGGACGTGGTCGTTGAAGCGACCGGGTCGCCTGGCGGCTTTGCGCTGGCCCGGAAATCCATCCGTCCGCGTGGGACGCTGGTGATGAAATCCACGTATAAAGGGGAGATAAGCGTCAACTTCTCCTCTCTCGTAGTGGATGAGATCAACATCATCGGTTCGCGCTGTGGACCTTTTGCCCCTGCAATGCGCTTAATGGAGGCACGACAGGTTGATCCGACTGTTCTGATCGCAGAGGAATATAAGTTAGAGGAGGCTTTAAAAGCATTTGAGCGCGCCGCAGAGACCGGCGTGCTCAAAGTGTTGGTGGAAATACCGCGCTGAGCGGAGCGAGCTGTCAGGCGAGAGCAGTCGAGGCGCAAATCGTTCGCAACGACATGCTATGGGATTTCGTTATTCCGAGGAACTGTTCTGCTGGAACGGGGGATATATACCGTAAACGACGTGCCTACGCCCATTTTGCTTTTCACTTCGATGCGTCCATTATGTCCCTGGACGATCTGTTTCGTAATCGAGAGTCCCAGTCCCGTGCCGCCCGCTTTGGTCTCATGTTCACGCACACGATAAAACTTCTCGAACAGGTGCGGGATCGACTCATCCGGGATGCCCACGCCGGTATCCTGTATTGTAATAGACAGATCAGAGACGTCAAAGGTGCCGCTGACGATCACAGAACCGTTGCTACGGTTGTATTTGATGGCGTTGCTTAACAGGTTTAACAACACCTGCTTGATCTTGTCGCGGTCGGCTTCCATGAGCGGCATTTCATTGGGAATATCCACGCGGATCTGAACGCCAGTTTCCAGCGCCTTGGACGTCATCACGTCGGTGCACTCATAGATCAGGTCTGCCACGCTGAAACGCGTCTTGCGGAACTGCACCCGGCCCGACTCCAGGCGTGCCAGGTCGAGGAACGAGGAAGCCAGGGAGTTCAGACGCAGGGTCTCCGTATGGATGTTGTTGACGATCTGGTCGCGCTGCTCACGCGACATCTCCGGGCGCAGCAGCAGGTAGGTGGCTGTGCTCAGGGAAGCGAGCGGTGTGCGCAGCTCATGCACGAACTCGGAGATCAGGTCCGACTGCTGGAACAGACGTGCATTCTCGATCGCCACCGCCGCCTGCGCGCCGAGTACAGAGAGCATTGATTCATCCGGGTCGGTGAATCGTCCCTTTTTCTTGTTGAGGACCTCCAGCACGCCGACGACCTTGTTTTTGGTGATCAAAGGGATCCCCAGCAGGGAGTGTGTTTCATAGCCTATGGTCTGTTCCACGTCGCTGAAGTGACGGTCATCCTTGTGGGCATCGTCGATCCGCACCGATTTGCGATTGGTGACGATCCAACCGGCAATGCTTTTGTCGAGTGGGACAACCAGCCCGCGCATGATTGGTTCTTCCATATTCGTGGAAACCTGAAAATAGAGCTGGCGTGCCGTATCGTCATACAGCAAAATGGAGGCGGCTTCGGCACGGGCGATATCGGCTGCGGCGCGTACGATATCGTCCAGCAGCGTATCGAGATCCAGTGTGGAGGCCAGGTCGCGTGAGATTTCGATGACTCGCAGGTAACTATCCAGTGTTTGGGTTTTGATCTCAGCCATGGAATACTCGCTTCGCTATTTCAGGAATTGTTGTGGCAACGTCATCCAGGATAACGACGTCTGCACGTACATTCAGGTAGGTTGGTGTATTGTTGATAATGATCAGATGTGCCCCGCGGTCCAGCGCTTGCATCGGCAGTCCTGCTACGGGGAGGACTTCCAGAGAGGAGCCCGCGACTACCATCAGGTCGCATTGACGAGCTGCCCGCTGCGCCTCGTACCACGCAGATTGCGGCAGTTGTTCTCCAAACAATATCACATCCGGCTTGAGAATTCCATTGCAACTTAAGCACTGTGGGATTTTCCCCGTCTCGACATAGGGCTGTAAAAAAGGACCTGCCTCGACCTGTTTGAAACAATTCGTGCAGGAGACTGTCCGTAGGGTGCCGTGCATTTCGATCACATGCTGCGAACCTGCCTTCTGGTGCAGTCCGTCGATGTTTTGTGTGACGACCGTCTGCAGATGCCCCGAGCGTTCAAACGCAGCCAGGGCGAGATGGGCAGGATTCGGCTGCGCATTGAAAATACGGCTTGCAAGGGGCTGAAACCATTGGAAGAAACGTTCGGGAGCTGTGCGAAAGGTGGTCAGGGAAGCCACTTCCAGTGGCTCATCGCGGGCCCATAGGCCGGTCCCCTCCGAACGGAAGTCCGGAATGCCCGACGGAGTGGAGATCCCGGCGCCGGTCAACACGACGGCGCGCTCTGCCTTGCGGATTAATACCGCCGCGTCCTCAATCGCCGCACTGGAGGCGAGTGCCGGACTGGCGGGTTCGGTCATCTGGGGAGTGCCTCCCGTTCGGTAACGAAGTCGACGAGTTTTGTGATCTGCCGGGCGGTGAGGCTATCCGGTTGGCAGAGGATGGCGGGGGTCTGCATGCGTGTGGCTTGTACGAAGAGCTCCGGAGCCGGTGTCAGCGTGCTCAGGATCTCATGCTCGAGCTGCGCCTGCACCTGACTGGATGGCAGCTGGGTCTCAGAACGAATGCGGTTGTTGAGCACAACCTTGATGCTTTTCCGGGTAAGACCGAGCGCCGCAATATCATCGATCAGCGCTTTGGTATGGGTGATTGTATTGGGCACGCCTTCCAGGACAATCAAGACCTCGTTACACAGCGGCAGGATTTTTTCGGCAAACGGCTGGATGCCCACACCGAGATCGAGCACCACAAAGCGTGCCAGCCCGGAGAGCTTCTTCACCAGCGCTTCGTAGTTGGCGGTCTGGTTGATCAAATGCATGTCACGCGGACGGTCAGAGGCGAGCAGAAGTTTCATGCCTGAGGGATGAGGTACGAGCACTTCACGGACCGTGTCACGTGTGATTTCACTCAACTTGGTCAGGCTTAAAAGATCCACGAGCCCCTTTGCATTCGTCACACCCACATCCAGGGCCAGCGCCCCCTGGCCCGGCAGCATCTCCGCAACGATCACCTCGGCTTTTGTGCGCGACTGCAACCCAGCACCTATGTTGACTGCCATGGTCGTGGTGCCCAGTCCGCCGCGCGCGCCCAGGACGCCGATTACATAGCCTCGGCTGAGATCCTTGAGGGAACCCGTCGTGGATTTCTGACTGTTTACGCGTGCGAGAAGAGTCTTGACCCGCGCCTGCAGCTCCGAGGGGTGGGTCGGCTTGGTCAGATAGTCATTTGCGCCAACTTCGAAGCCGACCACCTTGTCGTCCAGCTGGGTTTTCGCCGTAAACATCAGGATGGGAGTTTGCAGAGTCGACGGGTTCTGTCGCAGGCGCCGCGTGACCTCGTACCCATCCATGTCGGGCATCATCACATCAAGCAGGATTAAATCAGGATCTTCCTCGAATGCTTTTTCCAATCCCTGTTGCCCGTTGGTCGCCGCACTGATCTGATACCCCTGACGCTGCAGCATCAGCCCCACCAACCGTAGCGTGTCGAGATCGTCGTCGATGATGAGGATTTTTTCACTCATTGTGGCATCATTCCTAATAAGATGATAACAGTCTAGCATAAAGCAGTCTGTTGAGCAAGACAAGGAAATCTTAGTTCGGTCGGTTTATTTCCAGCCTGGCTCGTGCTGTAGAGTATTGGAAATACGTTAACCGACCGTTCTGGCACTGGATCGTCCCTGGTTGAATATGCTATAATAATTTCGCATCTGGGGATGACAGGCTTCGACGGGAGAGGCTGGTCCCGGAATGCGAGCCGAGCGGCGCCGATCTCGTAAACTCAGCGCGAAAAATCAAGTGCCAATCGCACTTCCTACGCTGCTATGCCCCTCGCTGCATAAGCGATACACATAACAGCCGTCCTCCTTTGATGAGGGCGCGTCCGCCGGCCCCGTCCTCCACCCGGTGACGGATCGGGCGAAACAATGGTGTGAGTGCTGCACA
>Ga0114129_10013805_pt1 | contig 11507 bp, 7 predicted proteins | sample RhiMetdeltSRZDD1_FD_80071 | JGI IMG/M metagenome (GOLD analysis project Ga0114129, IMG submission 80071) | Populus rhizosphere microbial communities from Tennessee, USA - Rhizosphere MetaG P. deltoides SRZDD1 (version 2) (version 2) | ecosystem: Host-associated > Plants > Roots > Rhizosphere >... | reverse complement strand
GTGTCGTCGTTCTTGAGCGCGCCTGGCGACGAGTCCAGATAGCGGCCCGGCGACAGCACGATTTGATCGATCGCGAGACCGTCTTCGCGGGTCTGGATGCGGAGCCGCTGCGGCCCGCTCTGAGCGAAGCGGATGAGCGGCCCCATCACGCCCACTCCCCAGCCGTTGTCCTGCCAGCCCCAGCCCGAAAGCCCGCAGCCGCTGCAGTCCTCGATATTGATCTCGGTCGCTCCGGTCGTTCCGATCCTGAACTGGGCCGCGCCATTGGCGGCGACGCTGCCGTCGAACTGCGCGAACACCGAGTCGTTGCCCCAGTAGTCGCGATCGGCGCGGCCGCGCAGCCACAGCCGGTACGGCACACCGGCGGCCGCGTCGAACGTCAGCTCGAAGTAGTTGGCCGGCTGCGCCTGCGCGCTGGTCAGCTTGGCGGCGCCGGCGTCCGGATGACGGACGCGCAAGCCGCCGGCGGCACTCGGATCCGACTCCAGGGCCCACTTGCCGGCGCGGACCGCCGTCGACGTATACAGCACGATGTCCGGATTGCCCGGCGGCGGCGGCGCGCAGCGTTCGAGCGCGACGCTATCGAACACGGACCCGTTCAGCCCGATCGCTCGCACCGTCAGCGTGCAGTCGGTGACCGCGGCGCGGACGTAGTGATGACGCGACGCCGAGTATGCGGTCCAGGACGCGGTTCCTGCCGGGTAGAGGGGACCGCCGCCGCCGCCGGTGACGATGTAGGTCACCGGCGATCCCGTGGCCGACTCACGCTGGGGAAGCGTGCGCTCGTAGATGTGCTCGTGTGCCGAGATCACGAGCTGCACGCCGTACTGCTCGAACACCGGGCCGAACGCGGCGCGGACCGTCAGATCCGATCCGTGCTCGCCGCCGGCCGAATACGGTGAGCGATGGAACACCGCCACTCTCCAGGGCTGCGTCGTGGCGGCCAGATCGGATTCCAGCCAGGACACCTGTTCGACGCGGCGGGTCGTGTCCTGGAAGGCGAATTCGGTGTCGAGCGCGACGAAGTGCACGGGGCCGTAGTCGAAGCTGTAGTAGCGCTCCGCATGATCCGGATAGGCCGGCGAGGCGCCGTTGGTCGGCAGCGTGAACGCATCGAGGTAGGCCACGCCGTTGCCGTTGGCCGGACGGCTGTCGTGATTTCCCTCGCTCGGATAGAACGCGCGAAACGGCAGCCACGCGGGATACACATCGAAGAACCAGTCGTTGTAGGTCCGATAGCTCGCGTCGCCGGTGCCGTTCGCGAAGCCGTAAGCGATGTCGCCCGCGTGTAACGCCAGGTCGAAGGTGTCGGAAGCCATCAGGGACGCCAGCTGGCGCTGCTCCGCCGAGCCCGTGCCGCTGTCGCCGAACGCGATGAACGAGATGTTTCCGGTGCCGGTGGCGGGCGCGGTGCGGAACGACGCGGAGGCCACGGCGACGTCGCTCGACGTCGCGTCGTAGCTGTAAGTCGTCGCCGGCGAGAGCCCGCCGACCGCGACCTCGTGATGGTAGTAGTCGAAGCCGAGGCCGCTCTGCGAGGCCGGCACGAGGCGGCTGGCCCCGGTGATCGTTCTCGTCGAGCCGGCCGTGACCCGCACCTTTGGGGTGCCGCTTTCACGGGTGGCCCAGACGACCACGACGCTGGTCGACGACATCTGCTGCAGGTAGGGCCGGCGCACGATCGTGATCGACGACTGGCCGTCGATCGGGACGATAGTCGTGTCGTTCTTGAGCGCGCCCGGCGCCGCGTTCAGATAGCGCTCGGGCGAGAGCACGATCTGATCGATCGTGAAGCCGTCCTCGCGGGTCTGGATGCGAATCCGCTGCGTGCCTGCCGAGGCGAACGTCACCACCGGCCCGAGCACGCCGGCGCCCCAGCCCGTGTCCTGCCAGCCCCATCCGGACAGTCCGCACCCCGAGCAGTCTTCCAGGTTCACTTCGAACGCGGACGACGAGCCGATCCGGTACTTCGCGGCGCCGCCTTCGACGCTCTGGTCGAACTGCGCGAAGACCGAGTCGTTGCCCCAGTAGTCGCTCTGCGCCTTGCCGCGGAGCCAGAGCCGGTACGGAATGCCCGCCTCCGCGGTGAACGTCTGTTCGAAGTAGTTGACCGGCTGCGGAAGGGCCTGCGTGAGCTTGGCCGCGCCGGCATTGGGATGGCGGACCGCCGACCCGCCAGCGGCGGTCGAATCGGAGACGACCGTCCAGGCACCGAAGACGGTCGCGCCGCTGCCTGGCCGGAGCACGACGTCGCCGGCGCCGCTCTGGGCGCGCGACGGCTGGAGGAGCGCCAGCGCGAACGCCAGCGTCACGGCCGCTCCTCCCATACGACGGACCATCCACCCGAGTCTGGAGGGGCGGTGCTCGAACGGTCAAGCTGAGCGGGCTTTCAGCCCGGCTGTATCTCTTGCGATACGATCGCGGGGCCAATGCTGTTGGCCGCGCTGGTCATCACTTTTCTCATCCTGTTGACGGGTTTGTACGTCGCCGCCGAGTTCGCGGCCGTGGGCGCGCGGCGCAGCCGCCTTCGGCGCCTGGCGGAAGATGGCAATGGCCTCGCCACCCGCATCCTGCCGGTCGTCGAAGATCCGCACGAGCTCGATCGCTACATTGCCGTCTCGCAGGTCGGCATCACGCTTTCCAGCCTGATTCTCGGCGCCTACGGGCAGGCCGCGCTGGCGCCGGCGCTCGTCCCGCTGATCCAGGCGATGAGCGGCCTCGATCTCGACACCGCGACGTCGACCGCCGCCGTCTTCGTGCTGCTGACACTGACCGTGCTGGCAATGATCGTCGGCGAACTGGTCCCCAAGTCGCTCGCGCTGCAGGACCCCACCCGGACCGCGATGTACACCGTGCTGCCGATGCAGTGGTCGCTGCGCCTGTTCTCCTGGGCGATCGCGGCCCTCAACGGCAGCGGCGCGCTCCTCCTCCGCCTGCTGAGGGTTCCCTCGACCGGCCATCGCCACGTGCATTCACCCGAGGAGATCGAGCTGCTCATCGCCGAGAGCCGCGACGGCGGCCTGCTCGAGCCCGAGGAACAGGTACGGCTGCACCGCGCGCTGCGGCTCGGGCTCCGGACCGCCCGCCAGCTGATGGTCCCGCGCGAGCGGCTGGCCGCGCTCAACGTCAACACCCCCCTGGAGTCGGTCTTCGCGATTGTGAGCCGCAGCCCGTACAGCCGGCTGCCCGTCTATCGGGGCGGCCTCGACGACGTCGCGGGAATGCTGCACACGAAGGACCTGGTCACCGAGTACGTCACCGGCATGCGCCGGCGGTCGCTGGCCTCGCTCCTTCGCCCGATCGTGCGCGTCCGCCACGACATGCCGGCGGATCGTCTGCTCGCGTTCCTGCGCGAGAAGCGCAGCCACCAGGCGCTCGTCGTCGACGCCGACGGCAAGGTGATCGGGCTCATCACGCTCGAAGACGTGGTCGCCGACCTGCTCGGCGGCGTGGCCGACGAGTTCAAGATGGCGCGGCGGCGGCCGGCGCGCGCCAGAGACGAGGACGCGCGATGATTGCCTTCGCGATCATCGCCGGGCTGATTCTGCTCAACGGCGTGTTCGTCGCGGCGGAGTTCGCGATCGTCGGCGCGCCGCGTGCGGCGATCGACGCGCGCGCCGCGCAGGGCGATCGGCTCGCCCGGCTGGTCCAGCGCGTGCTCCGCGACACCCGGACCCAGGATCGCTACATCGCGACCGCGCAGCTCGGGATCACGCTCGCCAGCCTCGGCCTCGGCATGTACGGTGAGCACGTCCTCGCCGACTGGATCTATCACACGCTCGACGTGGCTGGCGCCCCGGCGTTGATCGTCTCCCACGGCCTCGCGAGCGTGGTCGCGGTCGCCATCCTCACGTACTTCCACATCGTCGTCGGAGAGATGGTGCCGAAGTCGCTGGCGCTGCAGCAGGCCGAGCGGCTGGCCTGCTGGGTCACGCCGCCGATGCTGTGGACGAAGAACGTGCTGTATCCCTTCGTGATCGCGCTCAACGGCCTCGGCAACCTGCTGCTGAAAGCGATCGGCGTGAACCGGCAGGCGCAGAACGCCGAGCAGTACTACACGCCCGAGGAGCTCCAGCTGATCGTCCAGGAGAGCGAGGAGCTCGGCGTGCTGCGCTCGGAGTCGAGCCAGATGCTCCAGGAGCTCTTCGAGTTCGGCGACCTGACCGCGGCCCAGGCCATGGTGCCGCGCGTGCGCATCGTCGGGATCCCCGTCGGCATGGCGCCGGCCGCGCTGCGCGAGCTGCTCGCCGAGTCCAGCCACACGCGATATCCCATCTACGAGAAGGATCTCGACCACATCGTCGGCCTGGTCCACATCAAGGACCTGCTGCGCCTGCTGGTCAGGAACGAGACGATCGCTGCGTCACATGCGCGGGCGCTGCCGGTCGTGCCCGAGACTGCGGCGCTCGACTCGGTGCTCGACGTCATGCGCCGCGATCGCACGCAGATGGCCGTGGTCATCGACGAGCACGGCGGCACCGCCGGGGTCGTGACCCTCGAAGACCTCTTCGAGGAGGTCATCGGCGATATCGAGGAAGGGCCGGCGACCGGCGCTCAGGTCTATCGCGATCGCGACGGGCGTCTGCGGGTGCCCGGCACGATGCGGATCGACGAGGTCGGACAACACTTCGACCTCGATCTGGAGCACGAGGACGTCGACAGCGTCAGCGGCCTGATCCTGATGCTGCTCGGAAGGCCGCCGGCCATCGGCGACAGCGTGCGCTTTCAGCGGCTCCAGTTCGACGTGACGGCCGTGAAGGGGCACGGCGTCGAGGAAGCCGCGGTCTGCCTAACCGACATGGATGCGGGGCCGCCTGAGGGGATTGGGTTCTGACTGCCGCAGCACCTCGCGCGTGACCGGGGCGGTGTCCCCCTCGCCGAACGCCAGGAACTTCATCAGGTAGACGATCGGGTTGCCCTCGGTCCACCCGAAGTAGGCGTGCGGGATCTTCCCGGTCTGATCGCGGACGTACAGCAGCAACGCGGCAATCGCGTTGGGGATCGCGGGGCTGACGCAGCGAAGCACGCGGTGCCGGTCGACGACGGCGCCCGACACCTGCAGCACGCCGCTGAACTCCGAGACGTCGCCCGGACGGACCTCGACGAACAGCAGGCTCGCGTCGGGCGTCAGGTGGTGCGACTCCATCGCTTCCTTGAGCTTGTGCTCGTATTCCTCGGGCAGGCCGCTGTCGGGCCGGTTGGCGATGATCCTGACCGGACCCGAGGCGTCGCCCAGGAACTTCCGCACGAGATCGTCGGCCTCCACCGAGTGCACGCGCAGCTCCGTCGATCGCAGCACGCGCGACACCAGCGAGCTGATCACGATCCCGACGATGAAGACGGAGGCGATCTTGAGACCTTCCGGCCGCTCGACGATGTTCACGACCGTCGTGTAGCCGAAGATCAGGGTCAGGAGCAGATAGCCGAACCAGGCTCTGCCGGTACGATGGGCGGCGATGGTGACCGCGAGCGACGCCGATCCCATCAACACGAGCACGCCCGTGGCATACGCGCCGCCCTGCGCGTCGACGTCGGCCTCGAACAACAGCGTCACGACGAAGGTGATGCCGGTGAAGATCAGCACCAGCGGCCGGTTCGCACGCGCCCACTCCGGCGCCATCCCGTAGCGCGGCAGGTACTGCGGGACCAGGTTGAGCAAGCCGACCAACGCGGACGCGCCGGCGAACCAGAGGATCGCGACCGTGCTCAAGTCGTAGATCGTGCCGAAGACGTTGCCGAGGTGCTCGTGCGCGAGATAGGCCAGCGCGCGGCCGTTCGCGGGTCCGCCCTCGAGGAACGCCTGCGGCGGGATCAGCATCGTGGTGACGATGCTGCTGCCGACCAGCATGACGCTCATGATCAGCGCCGCCGTCGTGAGCAGCTTCTTCGCGTTGCGAATCCGGCCTTTCGGATGCGCCGGATCATCGCCGGGATCGCCGGCGACGAGCGGCATCACCGCGACGCCGGTCTCGAACCCCGACAGGCCCAGCGCCAGCCGCGGAAAGAGCATGAGCGCCACGAGCGCCATCCTCCCGTAGCTGCCATGTTCGGCGAGCGCCAGCGATCGCCAGGTCGGAAACGACTCCGGATGCAGCCACAGATGGTGAAGGCCCCAGGAGACGACGACCACGTTGAGGAGCAGGTAGATGGCCACGATCGGGATCGCCAGACCGACCGCCTCGCGGAATCCCTTGAGAAAGATTCCGCCGAGCGCCGCAAGCAGGAGCAGCGTCACCAGCACCGGATGGTTGAAGGCGCGGGGCGTGAGCGGGTTCTCGATCAGGTGCGCGGTCGCGTCGGCCGCCGAGAGCGTGATCGTGATGATGAACCCGGTCGCGGCGAAGCCGAGCAGGCACAGCACCAGCGCCTTCCCGCGCCAGCGCGGCAGCAGCTCCTCGAGCAGCGAGATGCTGCCCTGGCCGTGCGGGCTGAGATCGGCGACGCGCCGGTACATCGGCAGCGCGCCGAAGAGCGTCAGGAGCACGAGGACCAGCGTCGCCAGCGGCGAGAGCATGCCGGCGGCGAGGAAGGCGATGCCGGGCTGGTAACCGAGCGTCGAGAAATAGTCGACGCCGGTCAGGCACATGACCTTCCACCAGGCGGACTGGTGGGCGTGCTTCGGCGGCGAGTGCGGGCCGTACGGTTCCCGGATGCCCTCGAAGAACCAGACTTTCAACCGGCGGCGCTGCCGGTCTGTCAGTCCCCACGCCATTGGAGGTTCAGATCTCGCCGCGCGCGGCGGCGACCTCGAGCTCCCGATCGGAGGCCTCGACGAACTCCCCTTCCCATTTCGCGATGACCACCGTCGCGAGGCAGTTTCCAATCACGTTGGTCATCGTGCGGGCCATGTCCATCAGCTCGTCGACGCCGAGGATCAGCGTGATCCCTTCGAGCGGAAGCCCATAGCTGGCGAGCGTGCCGGCGAGGATGACGAGCGAGGCCCGCGGCACGCCGGCGACGCCCTTCGACGTCAGCATCAGCGTCAGCAGCATCGTCACCTGCTGGCCCACCGTGAGGTGGACGCCGGCGGCCTGGGACACGAACACCGCCGCCAGCGACAGGTAGAGCGTCGAGCCGTCCAGGTTGAAGCTGTAGCCGAGCGGCAGAACGAACGAGACGATCCGGCGCGGCACCCCCAGGCGCTCGAGCACTTCCATCGCCCGCGGCAGCGCCGCCTCGCTCGAGGTCGTCGAGAAGGCGATCACGGCCGGCTCCTTCACCGCCTTGGCGAACTTCCGCAGCGGAACCCGGAAGATGATGGCGATCGGCACGAACACCGCGAGGATCAGCACGGACAGGGCCAGATAGAGCGTCGCCACCAGCCAGGCGAGATTCCAGAGGATGCGGAGCCCGCCGTGGCCGACGGTGTAGGCGATGGCCGCCCCGACGCCGATCGGAGCGTAGTGCATCACGATGTTCGTGACCTTGAACATCGTTTCGGCCACCGCCTCGCACCAGGCGACGACCGGCTGTCCCTTCTCCCCGATCATGCCGAGCGCGATCGCGAAGAAGATGCTGAACACCACGATCTGGAGGACGTCTCCCTCGGCCATCGCGCGGATGACGGACTCGGGGAAGACGTGGAGCAGGATCTGGTCCCAGGTCTGCGGCTTCGCGGTGATTTCGCTGGTCTGCCCCATCGGCAGGTTGACGCCGACGCCGGGCTTCATCAGGTTGACCGCGGCCAGGCCGATACCGAGCGCGATGGTCGTGACGACCTCGAAGTAGATGATCGCCCGCAGCCCCATCCGGCCGACCACCTTGACGTGACCCGCGCCGGCAATCCCCGCGACGAGCGTGGCAAAAATCAGCGGCGCGATGATCATCTTGATCATGCGCAGGAACAGCTGACTGAACGGCCGGAAGAGCGGGGCCCATTCGGGGTGGGTGGTGCTGACGACCCACCCTGCCACGATGCCGATCGCCAACCCGATGAAGATCTGCTGGGTCAGGGTGATGCCGCGGCGGGGCGCCGCGGGAGGAGGGGTGGCCATTCAGCTGGGGATTCTATCGTGGGTCCGCGGTTCCACCGCCGCGGCCGGATAGAAAGAGGCTGCGGGCCGTGAGCTCCTGCGGGTTCAGGCCGGCTGACTTCGCCAGCTGCCGCTGCCGGTCCGGCAGCCGCGAAGGAAAGCGCCACTCGTCGGCACGACCGCCGGCATTCAGAAAGGCGAACTCCCAGGCGGCCCACCAGGGGGCCAGGCGCCGGGCGATGGGCTCGACGACCAGCAGGACGGTGCCGCGCGCGGCGACGTCGAGCAGGCGCGGCAACAGGGTGGCGCGGGCGGTGTCATCCAGCTCGTTGACCGCGTACGCCGCGAGGATCCCGAGCCCGCGGCGCGCCGGCAGCGGTGCGCGGACCAGGTCCTGCCTCACGGCGCGCCCGCGGATCCCCAGCTGACGGTAGGTCCAGTTCGCTTCCGCGATCGCCCACGCGCTTCGATCGAGCCCGGTGATCCGCGCGGACGGCGCGGCGAGCGCCCAGGCCGATCCAGCCGCGCCGGTGCCGCACCCGAGATCGACGATCTCCCGGACCTGCGGGGCGCCCAGTTCCCCCAGGATGTGCGCCGTGGTCTGGAAATGAAGCGGCGCATAGAACAGCGCGAACGCCGCGCGCTTGCCGGCGCCGTCGAGGGCTGCGCCCTCGGCGAGGCGCGACCGCCGCTCCACGTAGCACGAGGACAGGGCCCGGAGTGCCCGCCCAACTTCGGGAAGGGTGAGCGTTGCGAGGTGCCGCTCGTCGAGCGCCGCGATCCAGGCACTGAACCGTGGGTCCGGCGAGTCATGGGCCATGAGAAATTTTGTAACGGCGTAATTCTTACCGCAGTAGAATCCGACGCAGGAAGCGATCCATCCGTCGTCGAGGATTACGGGCGAGCCCATTCGATCACGAAGACGAGGACCTGTTTTTGCAGCGGCACCGATTTACAGCTGACAGACTGTCGTCATCGAATGACTCTGAGACTACTTGCATTGGCCGGAGGCCTGCTGGCGCTCGCGGCGGGGGCGCTGGCGCACTTCACGCGGACTCGATCCTCCAGAATCAGCACGGAACAGCTCAGCGGCGACTGGCTCGCGGAGGCGCGCGCCAAGGAGGACCACCAATGGTGAGCGATCGCCGCGCCTTCGGCGAGCGGCTGAAGCGGCAGCGCGAGCGCGCTGGCGTCACGCTCGAACGCATCTCCCAGAACACCAAGGTCCCGGTCGCGCTGTTCGCGGGGCTGGAGGCGGGTGATTGCTCGCGATGGCCGGCCGGGCTCTTCGCCCGGGCCTACGTGCGCAGTTACGCGGAGGCGATCGGGCTGAACGGAGACGAGACGGTCGACGAGTTCGCCGCCGCGTTCGGCGCGGCCCGCCCGTCCACGGCCTTCGACGACACCCCGGCCGTCAACTCGCGCGCGGCCGGCGCCTTGCGGCTGTCGATGGTCGAGGAATCGCCGCTCACGCTGGGCGGCGCCGCGCGGCGCGCCGGCCTCGCCGCCTGCGAGCTCCTGATCGGCGCGCTGATCGCGGTCGTGGCTCACGTTGGCGTCGGCACGCAGATCTCGGTGACCGTAGGGCTCGTGCTTGCCTACTTCACCATCGGCCGGCTGCTCGGCGACGATCCCCTCCTTTACGGTCTGTTCAAACGCGTCCGGCACCCGGCGGCCGCCGTCCCTGCGGCCGAAGCGGAAGCCGAATCCCCGGAAGTCACGGGCGTCGGCGACGCCGCGCGCACGACCGCGTAGCACGCAGCACGCAGCACGTAGCACGTAGCACGTAGCACGTAGCACGTCTTTACTGCGTCCCCGCTTTCCCCTCCTGGAAGAGGAGCGGCGCGAACTCCCAGAGGTCCTGCCGCCACAGCCGCCACTCGTGCCTGTACCCCGGCCGGATCGTGAACGGATGTTTGATCCCGTTCTTCGTCAGCACCTCGTCGAGCGCCTTCGTACCGTTCAGCGCGAAGTCGGCGTCGCCCGCACTGAGCCAGATCAGCTTCATCTGCCTGGCCGCCGCGGCGTTGCTGCCGAAGAACTTCGGGTAGGACGCCTCGACGTTCTGACCGGCGCCGGCGCTCATGATCACGACGTAGCGGAACAGATCGGGACGGCTGAACGCCGTGTTGATCGTCGCCGCGCCGCCCGCCGACAGGCCCGCGATCGCGCGGTCCTCCGGGCGCGCCGATACCCGGAAGGTCTTCTCGACCAGCGGCATCAGGTCGCCGATGAAGTCCTGCGCGAACGCCTGCAGCGGCGCCGGCGAAGGCGGAGGGGGAGCAGCGGCGGCGCCGGGTGCCGCGCCAGGTGCCGCAGGCCCACGGCCCCCGCCCCGGCCACCGGCCGCCACATTGCCGGCTGCGGTGATTCCGGGGGACATCCCGTTCGGCCCCAGCCCGAGGCTGCCGCCTCCGCGCGCGACCGGCATCACCACCACCATCGGCCGCGCCTTCTTCTCCGCGATCAGGTTGTCCATGATGATGTGGGCGCGCCCGGTCATCGACCATCCCGGATCGAGATCGCCGCCGCCATGCAGCAGGTACAACACCGGATAGCGCGTGTTCGAGCGGCCGTAGTCCGGCGGCGTGTACACGTAGGCCTGCCGGGTCGCGTTGGTCGCCTTCGACTCGTAGGTGACGATCTGCAGCAGGCCGTGCGGCACCGGCTTCGAATCCCAGAACTGGAGCCCGTCGCCGGGGACCTGCACCTGCGACGCGAGCCCGGTGCCCGAGACCAGCTTGACCCACGGGTTCCGCGGGTCGGGCGTGTTCACGCCGTCGATGTTGAAGGCATAGGTGTAGACGTCGGGCGGCACCGCCGGCATCGTGACCGTCCAGATCCCGTCCGCGCCTTTCGTCATCGGCGTGGGCTGGGCGCCGTTGAGGATCTCGCCGGTCACGGTCACCTCGGTCGCCTTCGGCGCGAGCAGCCGCAACGTCACTGTTCGATCCGCGTTCACTTCCGGTGAGACCACCTGTGGTCCCTGCTGACCGCGCCCCCCGGCCTGCGGCGCGGCCGGCGGCGCCGCGCCCGCAGCCGGCGGCGTCTGCTGCCCGGACACCGCGAGCGAGCACGTCATCACGACGACCGCCACCGCGGGAATGTGGATGCGCATGTGTCCTCCAGTTGTTCTTCTCTATTGGTAGCTTCCGCCTTCAGGCGGAAGGACAGCGCGAGTCATGAGCGAAGGATTCGGAGAGGAAGGGATTCGAACCCCTGGAAGCCTTTCGACTTCAACGGTTTTCAAGACCGCCGCCTTCAACCACTCGGCCACCTCTCCCCACGCGACGGCTCACTCACTTGCGAGCGTCGATCAGTGTACGTCAGGTGCGCGGAATTACGAGATCGTGCCGAGTGGCGTCGCCCGTTGCGGAATCACGCCGTGCCGTTCGGGCCTGATCCGAAAGCACTGAGACGCGGCGAGAGCGTGACGAAGGCCATGAATACCGCTGCAGCGAGAACAGCCGCCAGGAGGTGTCGCGGCGTGATGCCTGCGGTCACTGGCTCGTATCGGCTGATGCAGCCGAAGGC